>Ga0307476_10000060_pt1 | contig 113906 bp, 96 predicted proteins | sample atmos_gasesECM2C_2_FD_203314 | JGI IMG/M metagenome (GOLD analysis project Ga0307476, IMG submission 203314) | Hardwood forest soil microbial communities from Morgan-Monroe State Forest, Indiana, United States - atmos_gasesECM2C_05 | ecosystem: Environmental > Terrestrial > Soil > Temperate... | reverse complement strand
CCGTTCGCTACAACGGCTACCTTGGACCATCCGCATGTTCTTTCTTACGCCAGATACGCAGTATGCCGCTGCCTAAACCGCAATCTATGTATACCTACTTATGATCGGCTTAATAATTCATGGTCGACATCCCAATTCAATAACACCGCCGGCCTGGCGGCACGTGTGGGCTTCGGCCTCTTTCATGGCGACAAAGCCACACACTATCTCGATCACGAAATCGTGTTGGATATGGCGAACGTAATTCCCGACTTCAATACCGGCTACGACCAGCTGGACGCTCTCAATCCCGAACGATGGCCCGATCATCCGGATGGACCTGTAATCCTCGGCTTTCACGACAGAGATATCGCGCTGGATCATAATTTCATGGAACGGCTGTTCACTGCGCTGCCGTCCAACCACCGAACTTTGGGCGCTAACCATTACATAGGAATTCTCCACACCCAAGTCAATTCATCGCCAGACGGCGACGGCTTTCAACTTACATTTGCTCAAGATGGCCACTATTGCGCGTACTTTGCCAATCATCCCTCTTCGTGGCGGCTGTGGCTTTCCGATCCTTTTCGGCAGCAGTTGGCGGCTTCACATCCGGAGGTCTGGATCGACGGAACACGTGTCAGCATGAAACCGGCAGATTTCAGTCGCGAAACTCTGACAATCGATTTTCTCCCCGGGTTGGGCCACTCCTGGAAATTAGTACCGGCGAAAGAGAGCAAACAGCCCTGATGGACTCAATCCCAAGCGAAAACGCACGATTATTCGTCGTCCAACCGACTGTACGAAAAAACCACCGCGGCAGCGAAATTGGTTGACAGTTCAAACTAAGCGGGGCTAGTTCTGTGTGGGTTTAACGTCGGCTGTGTGCCGGAGCCGACGCTTCAAAGGAAAAGGATCGACCTGCATTGGGTGAATCGAGGTTGACCTGGCTCTCCGGCACTTGTTTTTCCGCTCTAGTGTTTCGATTTGCTCCTCACCTTCACGATGGTAACTGCTGTCGCGGTATGAATTGAACCGACAATCGAAGGCCAGTCAATGGGGAAATGTCCAGCTACAGGTTCTGATTAGGGGGTTCTTCTCCATGAAAAACGCGTCTCGGAACAGAATGGCGCATCGGGCGATCTTGTTGTTGGGGATGCTCCTGGTTTGTGGATCGGCGATGCCGATGTTGGCACAGTTTACGACTGCGCGGCTCAGTGGCACTGTTCTCGATCCTTCTGGGCTGGGGTTGGCAGGCGCCAAAGTGACGGTGAAAGATGAGCTGACGGCCTACACACGAGATACCATGACGAACAGCTCAGGCGAGTATTTATTTACCGGTCTCCCAGTGGGCACCTACCAAATTGCCGTCACAATGACCGGGTTCACTTCCTATATACAGAACGGGATCGCATTGCAGGTTGACCAGTCTGTGAATCTGCCGGTTCACCTGAAACTAGGCGCGGTTTCGGAGCGAGTTACGGTTACCGCGGATGCTTCGATGGTGACGACAGATTCTGCGACTCTCGAGCAGGTGATTAATCAGAAAGACCTTGTTGATTTGCCGCTGAACACCCGCTACACGCAGCAGTTGGTGTTCCTGGTTCCCGGCGCTGAGAATGCCACCGCTAATTACTGCGCCGCAAACTGCGAGGGCGGAGTCTTCCCAAGCGAACAGTACGCCAAGGTCAACGGCGCAGGCGCCAACGGCGTGAGCTATCAGCTCGGCGGATCTGACTTTAACGATACCTACATCAACACCAATCTCCCTTTTCCCAATCCCGACGCCATCCAGGAGTTCAGTCTCGTGACCGGCAACATGAGCGCCGTCTACGGTAATGCGCTCGGCGGAGTGGTCAATGTGACCTTGAAGTCGGGGACCAATTCAATCCACGGCGATGTCTTCGAATTTCTTCGAAACAGTGCGTTGGACGCGGCAAACTACTTCTCGATTACCGGGGTAAGCCCGTTGAAGCAGAATCAATTCGGGGGCGATGTTGGCGGCCCGCTTCTTAAGAATCGTCTCTTCTTTTTCGGCAGCTATCAGGGAACCAGATACAACCAAACCAATGCCGGGCAGATTGCGTTCGTGCCCGATGCTGCCGAGCGTCAAGGCGACTTTTCCGAACTGATGTCGGGGCCATCTTCCATTCAACTGCTCAATCCTTATACAGGAGCGAATTTTACAAATAATCAGATTCCCGTCAATCCGGTCGCGGCCTACATTCTGCATGGGGTTCCGCTTCCCAATCCAACTCCGGGTCAGCCGAGTAACGCCTTCAATTTCAGCAGCCTGCCGACTAAACAAAGCACGAATGAGTATCTGGCAAAGCTCGATTACAACTTCAGAAAGCACCATCTCAGTGGCCACTATTTCCGACAGAGTTACACTCAGCCCCTGGTCATCCCCACCACGGACTACCTGCAAATGACGGGCAGCGCAGAAACCCTGGTTGACCACAACGTCAGCGTTGACGATACCTACACCATCTCTCCGCACTTCCTGCTGGCCAGCTATTACGGATACACCAAGATTGACGGCACGACGTACGCGTCGAATCCATTCACCATGGTGGACGCCGGATTGAAGAACTATGCGGTCCCGCCGACCCATAGCCGCGGGGCTATCGCCTCGGTGAATATCGGCGCCGGCGGCTTTGGTATCTCGGGCGGCGTCTATGGCGTTTGGAATCGAGGAAATCAATCTTTACGTGAAATTGCCACGCTGATCAGGGGCAAGCACGTACTTCAACTTGGCGGTGAGATGGTGCGCCTAACGCAACCCATGGGAAACACATTCCAGGAGGGCGGGACTTTCGATTTCGGCAGTGCAACGGGCTACAATCTGGCAGATTTTGAATATGGCTACGTCACAAGTTTCATCCAGGGCGGGGGGCTCTATCTCAATTTCACCGGTATCAACTGGAGCGCTTTCGTGAACGACGACTGGAAGGTTACCCGACGGCTCACGTTAAGCGCCGGACTCCGGTGGGATCCTTACATTCCTTCCAAGGACAGCCTGGGAAGAGTCGCGTGCTTAGAGCTGGGCACAACGCAGCCGTCCGTGCGGTATCCCAACGCCCCTCTGGGATTGCTGTACGGCGGGAGCAACCACGATCCCGGATGCCCGGAGGCCGGCATCTTTAATAATCTCTCTAATTTTGGGCCAAGGTTTGGATTTGCTTATCAGGCCACAAAGGATGGCAAGACCAGCATACGGGGCGGCGCAGGTTATTACTACGAACCGCCGAACTCCCTGATCTATCAACAGATAGTCGGTGTTCCCCCCTTCGCGCCAATTTACAATCTGAACGGTGTAAGCCTCTCTGATCCCTACGGTACGGCAAACCCGCCCGTGCCCGACCCCTTCCCGGCAGGCTTCGGTCCACGGAATCCTCCTTCCAGCGTAACCTTCTCCCCTCCCTACTCGTTTTCGCAAATACAAGATCCGCATCTTCGCTTGCCGATGATTCTGGGATGGAACATGACTGTCGAGCATGGCTTTGGCTCGAACTGGATGCTGCGGGTCGCCTATGTGGGGAATGAGGGACGCCGTCTCTATGGTACAGGTGACCAGGAGAGCGGTCTGCTGCAACTGAATCCTGAGATTCAGGGACAACGACTGTATCCGAATTTTGGCTCGGTCGCTTCGATTAACAGCGGAGTGAACAGCAACTACAACGCCCTTCAACTGACCGCGGAAAAGCGGTTGGGGCACGGATTATCGCTGCTCTCCAGCTTCGCCTGGGCGAAGGCGCTGGATGATTATGCCCCACAACCGCAAGGGTCGCTTAACTTCCTGTTCACCAATAGCTGCACCTGTGGCCGTCATTTCGATTATGGTCCGTCGGCCGATGACCTGAACAAGGTTTTCAAAATCAATGGGGCTTACGCTATTCCGCATGTTCATGCTCCGAGAATTGTCGATAAGCTGCTGAACGGATGGCAGCTTACGGCAATTGCCGATTGGCAAACCGGCCTTCCATTCACCATATACAGCGGGGTTGACAATTCTCAGAGTGCGATAGGAAATGATCGGGCTGACCTGATGAACGTGTCGAACATTGGCCAAGCTGTCCTTGCAGGCCGATCTCATCGACAGAGCATCCAGGAGTGGTTCAATGTCAATGATTTCACTGTGAATGCGGCTGGAACTTTCGGAAATACGCCCAAGAACGGTCTGCGCGGGCCAAGGTTTTTCAATACTGATTTGGCGATCATTAAGAACACACATGTGGGCGAGCATGTCTCAGTCGCGTTCCGCTCCGAGTTTTTCAACGCGTTCAACAACGTCAATTTCGGGTTGCCGGGCAACCAAGTGGCGGCTGGCGTCAGTAGCGGATTTGGCCAGATCTTGGGCACCGCAGGATCGGGTGCATACGGTGGCCCAACATCCTACGGAACAGCCCAGCCCAGAATCATCCAGTTTGGGTTGAAGGTAAGTTTCTAGCAGCGGTTCACTGCTGTCGCTTAGTCACGTGACGGGATTAGTGGATTTTTTTCACAAGATCCAGGATCTTCTGATTGAGAAAATCAATGTGCGCGCGATCGACCTCGTGGACAGTAAGTGTTGCGTCGCGAACACCAGGGTTTGGGAGGACTCCGCGAGCCACGAGCAATGCCTTTTCCGCATGATGAAAAAACTCAAGGTTCTGCAAACTATAAGTAATGTAGGGCAGGATGCCTTGGAATAATTCATAGGCTGCATCTTTATTTCCGGCGCGGGCTCGGCTCCAGACCATCTGAAGCAAATCTGAGACGGCCAATCCAGGCATCACTCCGCAAATGCCGGCATCAACAAGCTCAAGCAGGTAAGCGCCACCCCATCCCTCGATGACGCCGACTCCACCGTTCGTCGCTTGGCTGATTGAACGAACCTGGCCAGCCATCAAAGGTTCTTCAAGCTTCAAAAACCGAAAGTGCGGATGTTGACGTGAGAGAGTCTTCACGAACTCAAGACTCACGCTTGCGCCGCCAGGGTTGAAATCCTGGATGATTAACGGAATCGTGATCGCCCGTAGGATTCGATCAAAATACCGGAGCAGATCACGTTCGGGCAAACCGAAGACCCGCGGAACGGCGACCGAAATTGCGGCGGCGCCTGCATGTTCGAAGTCGCGCGCTGTTTCGGCTACGTAATCCGTGGAAACATGATTTGCTTGCGCTACGACGGGGAGACGACCGTTCATAATGCTGATCGCCTGAAATACCAGTTCGCGTCGTTCAGCATCGCGAAGTTTGTAGAATTCGCTGGCGTAGGCAGGAAGGCATACTCCACAGACACGAGCCGAGACTGCAAACTCGAGCAGGCGGCCCAGCGCACCACAGTCCAGCGCCCCGGCAGGAAGAAATGCAGTCGGAATGATTGGAAGAATGCCGTCTATCTGGAATGAGGCCATAACGATCCATTTACGCGGTACGAAGAGAGTTACGCTCTGACAGCTTTGTCGTTGCATCCCCAGGTGTTGAATTTCTAGCTCGACAAGATCACCACGCTTAAGATAACCGGCCGTTTCATGCCCAAGCCCACTTCCGGGCAATAGAACAACTATGAATTCGCCACAGACGAAGACAGTACTCCTTCTGACAGAATCTCGATTCCGCTGCGGAATACGTGGCGGATGCCGCGCGGCGGAAGAGCGGGCATCTCGTAGGAGGCCGGGCTGTTCACGGTTGCGGGATCGAAAACCACAACATCGGCATAATAGCCGCGCTCGAGGCGTCCGCGCCGGGGAATCGAGAAACGACGCGCTGGTTTATCCGTAATCTTATGAACCGCAGCAGCCAGCGTGAGCCATCCCCGTTCTCGAGCCATTTCGCCCAGCAGCAGGGGAAATGTTCCATAAAGGCGGGGATGAGCCCGGCCCTTCACGTAAAACCCGTCGCTAATCACAGAAGATAACGGGTGCGACAGTGTCTGGCGCAGATTCGCTTCACTTTGATTCATTTCGAGCATGTTGACTCGCCCCTGCTCTTCGAGGATCAGATCGAGCACGACTTCGACTGGCGCGCGCCCACGGGTGGTTGCAATAGCCGCAATGGATTTGCCGATCAGGCCTCGATTGGCCTGAGTTTCGAGCGCGGCAATCAAAATATTGTTCCAGCCCTGCTCCAGGCTCGCATCTGTTTCGGTTGCGATTCGCTGCCTTTCTCTTTCATCGGCAAGCCTGGCAAGAAGACCGTCAATTCCGCCTTCGAGCGACCACTGCGGAAGCAGTTGTGTCAAAACTGTGCTGCCGGCGATGTACGGATAACAGTCAAAGCCGACATCAAGACCCTCGGCGGCGGCTCTCTCGATTTTCTCCAGCGCCAGTGCCTGTTTGTTCCAATTGCGCCGACCAACCGCCTGGAAATGAGAGATCTGCAGACGGCATCCAGTCCGGCGAGCCAATTGCAGCTGCTCTTCCACCGCTTCGATCAAGAGATCGCCATAACCACGCATGTGGGTGGTATACGCTTTCCCATGGCGTGCGACGACGCGACACAAACGCTCCAGTTCGGCGAACGGAGCGCTTGCACCTGGTGAATACATGAGCCCAGTGGAGAAGCCGCATGCTCCTTCTTGGAGTGACTCTGAAAGTTTCTGCTCCATCCAATCCAGATCGCGTTCCGCAAGCTGCCCGAGTCGATGTCCGACGCGAGCGATGCGAAGGCTTCCGTGTCCAACCAGAGAGAACACTGTTGTCGTCGTCGAGTGGGACGCCTGTTCGAGGTACGCTCTGGCGCTCGTCCAACCCCAGTCCGTGCCACCGCGAAAAAGACCGTTGGCGAAATCGTGGAGCAACCGCCGATCGGAGGGCAGCGGGTACGGCGAGAAGCCACAGTTGCCAACCACTTCAGCTGTGACTCCCTGCGCAACTTTCTCGGGACGGCTCTCGAGCACCTGAAGATCCGAATGGCTGTGCGAATCGATGAAGCCTGGCGCAATGGCTAGACCGTGGCAGTCGATAACCTGCGCTTCGGATGGCTCGACAATACCGACCCTCTCAATCGTCGGGCCGGAGATCAACACGTCACCCAGACTGGGCGGCGACCCCGTGCCGTCGATTGCCGTTCCGCCCTTGAGGACAATCGTATTCACGTAAGCCCCACTCCGATCCAACCACAGAGGAGAGGTTTCTCCAGCCTGAGACGCATGACATGCTCGTCTTTATGCCGCATGAAGTCAAGACAATCAGGGCTGTTTTTCCGAGCGCCCACACAAAGCGTCCATCTAACTGGACACCGCTAGGAAGAGCAGCAAAAATCACTTACCATCGGCCAGGTAGGTGTGTAGCAGTTCACACCTGCCTGGGAAAGGACAAAATGGCTGCTGAAGATCCTGGGCGACGCGCATTCCTTCGGCGTCTTGCGGGCAGCTCCGTCGTGTTGTCTGGCAGCGGGGCAGCCGAGTCCTGGCTTTCGGCCGGACACGCAACAGACGGGAATGCTCCTTTGAAAGCAATTTCGAAATATGCCGTAAACGTGCTCGATTTTGGTGCAGTGAGCGATGGCCGCACGCTCTGCACGGCCGGTATTCAAGCCGCGATCGAGGCATGTGCCGCCGCCGGTGGCGGCAAGGTCTTCGTTCCACCCGGAAAATACCTCACCGGCCCAATATTTCTGAAAAGCAATCTCGAGTTTGAAGTTTTGGCGGGCGCTACTCTGCTCGGGAGCACGAATTTCGCCGACTATCGCACGATTCCGGGGCGCTGGGAGGGCCTGGATCGCACGGTCTATGCTTCCCTGATCACGGGCCTCGATCTGGAGAATGTAGCGATCACTGGCCAAGGATCTCTCGACGGTCAGGGAACGGTGTGGCTAGACGCGTGGGGCAGAACCCAGGAGTTGCGCAAGAAACTGGGAATAGTCGGGAGAGAGCCCGAGAATCCTCCTGGTTCTCCATTGCCTTGGCCGCGCCCGCGAATGATCAATCTCTATCGCAGCCGCAAAGTGCTGATACGAGGCCTCACTATCCAGGGTTCTCCGTCGTGGACGGTTCACCCGGTTTCGTGTGAAGACGTCTACATCGAAGGCCTAACGATTCTCAATCCACCGCACTCGTGGAACACGGATGGCATTGACCCGGAATCCTGCCGTAACGTTCGCATTTCTGGCTGCTACATCAGCACCGGGGATGACTGCGTCATGATCAAGTCCGGCTACAAGCACATTCCCGGGAGACCGTTTCAGCCCTCGGAGAATATTGCCGTGACGAACTGCACGTTCAACGCCGGGGGGTGCGGGGTGGGCATCGGCAGCGAAACCGCCGGGGGCGTGCGTAACGTCTCCATCAGCAATTGCGCATGCGACGGAACGACCTGCGGGCTGTATTTCAGGACTGCGCGCGGACGTGGCAATGTGGTGGAGAATGTGTCCGCCGTTAATGTCGTGATGCGAAACCTGGAAGAGACGGGAATCGTCGTCAGCATGTTCTATGAGGATGAAGATCGAGCCACTTTGCATCCAGTGGACGTGCGCACTCCAATCTTTCGCAATTTCCAATGCAGCGAAATTCTTTTGGACGGAGCTCAAACCTCGGTCGTCGTGGAAGGTCTGCCGGAAAGCCCGATTCAAGACCTGTCACTGAACAATCTGTTCGTGAAGGCCGCCGACCGAGGCATTTCGTGCTATCAGGTACGCGGACTCAGCGTCAACAACGCAGTCGTGAATTCTACGAGCGGGCCCTCGGTAGAGTGCAAGAAGGTCCTCGATCTCGAATTGGTTCGTATCCGTCCCCCCAAAACACAACCCAATGTGCCTGTCATTGCACTGGAGGATGTGCGCGGGGCGATGGTGCAGTCCTGCTCCGCTCCCGAGAGCAGCCCCGCGCTGGTTCAACTCAAGGGAGAAGGCAATCAGGACATCACCCTTGCCTTGAATCGAGTTTCAGCACCAGCCCAAGAAGTCGCGTTTACAGATGGCGCATCGGAAAGAGCCGTGGTAAAGCGTATTTAATGCTGCCGCCCTCAGACAAGGAGATTGCGTGAGCATGTTACGAAGGATGCCATTCATTGCGGGCTGCGTAATACCTCTCGCCATGCATGGCGGGGCCAGCTCCCAGACTACAGCTCATTCCGTGGAGAGTGTGGTTCGAGAGCGCATCCAGCTCAGTGCTGTAACCGAGTTTCAGCTGCAGAATTACCTGGCCAAATGTATTCCGAAGCTGCCCCTTCCTTCCAGTTCGGACAAATGGTCATCGGAAGAAGCAAAGATTCGACGCCATGTCCTGGAAGATTTGGCCTTTCATGGCTGGCCTCGGGAATGGATCGAAGCCGCGCCCCGCTTTCAGGAGACAGGTGTTATCGAAAGCGGCAAGGGGTACCGGTTACGCAAGTTCAGGTATGAGATCGTCCCGGGTTTTGAATCTGCGGCAATTTTGTATGAACCGCAAAACGTCACCGGAAAGGCGCCAGCCATTCTCAATGTGATAGGCCATGAAATTGCCGGGAATGCGGTGGAGTATGAGCAAAAGCGTTGCATCAACTTCGCCAAGCGCGGGATTTTTGCGCTAAGCCTCTCCTGGGCGGGATTTGGCGAACTGGCACAACCGGAAAATGGCCACGATTATGCGGCGCACCTCGACCTCGTAGGCGCCAATGCGCTGGGCTTTTTTTATCTTTCGATGCGACGGGGCCTTGACTATCTGGCAAGTCTGCCGCAGGTCGATGCAAGTCGGCTTGGGGTTACCGGGTTGTCCGGCGGCGGCTGGCAGACCACGCTGCTGAGTGCCCTCGACGAACGTGTGGCTGTAGCTGTGGAAGTAGCCGGCATTGGGGCGTTGGAGGCAAACCTCATCCGCCCTCTCGACCTCGACGAAATAGAGGAAACCGCAACCGACCTCACACAAAATGAAGACTACCCCCTCTTTGTGGCCATCAGAGCACCCCGTCCCACCTTGCTTATTCACAACGCCGAGGATGACTGCTGCTTTCGTGCCGCGTTGGTCAAGCCCTACATCTATGATCAAGTTCGGTCCTTCTTCCGCCTGTTTGGCAAAGAGGACGATCTGGCGTGGCACGAGAACCGCGATCCAGGTACCCACAACTATCAGCTTGACAATCGCGAGCAAGCTTACCGTTTCTTCACCAAACATTTCAGCTTGCCCGCTACTTCAGATGAAATCCCCAGCGATGATGAGATCAGGTCACCCGATCAACTGGCGGTCAGCTTGCCGCAGCAGAACCTCACGATCGCCGGACTCGCTAGAAAATTGGCCGGTCAAATAGCCCGTCCAGAAATTCCAGCCACGAGCGAAAGGGCGTCATGGATCAAGTCTCAGCGAGAACACCTGAACGATGTGGTTCGCTATGCTCCGGTTTCCGTTGAGCGTACCTGGAGGACAAACAACAGCAAGCATCTGGGATTAGAAACACTGTCTTACCGTTTTCATTTCTCGAACGGGCTCGGCGCCACCGGAATCTGGCTGAAAGCCATTTCGGCGCCGTCAGACGCCCCGATTACCATCGTGCTCGCGGATGAGGGGTACACAGCGGCAGGGGATGTGGTTTCCGAACACGTAAATCGTGGCGAACAGGTGCTTGCCCTCGATTTGCTTTTCAATGGATCTACGGCGCCAGAACATCCCGCGGACTGGGAGATGCTTGCTACCACGACCGGAGACCGTCCGCTTGGCCTGCAGGCAGCGCAATTGCTCGCAGTGGCCAGTTGGCTGCGGCCGAACGCGGGTCGCAGCGTTAGTGTGGTTACCGAGGGGATTCGCAACCAGGTGATTGCAGTGACCTCCGCCGCGCTGGAACCCACTGCTTTTGCGCGGATTGAAAGCCGCCAGTGGATGGGAAGTCTGGATTATCTGCTCAAGAACTCGGTACCTTTCCGTTCCGCGCCGGAGCTTTTCTGCCTCGATCTTTTCAAGGACTTCGACTTAGACCGCCTTTCGTTAATGGCCGTTCCAACCGAAGTAAAGCGAATCGGCGGTGAGGCCGTTCCCGGAAAAGGAGACACCAAGAAGTACCAATAGATGAGTGTTGAAGCCAAGAGCTTGGGGTTGTAGGCTGAGTTGCTTGCGGTGTTGATCTTAGCTTTTTTGAGGGCGCGACATGCGTAGGGTCATTAAGACATCCAAGGCGCCGAAACCGTCCGGGGTTTATTCACAAGGAATCGCTTCAGGTGATTTCGTATTCGTTGCGGGACAGGGACCAATCAACCCTGAGAACAATCAACTTGAACCGGGGGACATTCGATCGGAGACCCGAAGAGTCCTGCACAATATCGCGGCCATCCTGGAACAAGGTGGCAGTTCCCTAAACAACGCCGTGCGCATGGGGGTCTTCCTCGCTGACATGAAGGATTTTGACGGAATGAACGAAGTCTTCCGAGAGTTCTTTCCTAACCATCCTCCCGCGCGAACAACGGTGGGCTGCTCGCTGCCGGACATCAAAGTAGAGATCGACTGCATGGCGCGGCTGAACTCGGCCAGCCCGGGGCGAGGTCGAAAGCGTAGCATTAGCCGATCGAGGAGGGCACGTGGTTGAGTGTGTGAGCGCTCCCGCGGGCTGGAAGCTCTGGTGAAACGCGGTGAGATTTCCACGCCTGCTTTGACCATAGACCTGGACGTCCTCGAACGCAACCTTCAGCGAATGGCAGCCTACTGCCGGGAACGCGGACTCGCTTTACGTCCCCATACAAAAACCCACAAAACTCCGGAAGTCGCGCAGATGCAGCTCGATCGCGGAGCGTGCGGCCTAACCGTGGCCAAGGTGGGCGAGGCGGAGGTGATGGGTGCGGCCAGCAATGCAGAAATTCTGGTGGCATATCCAATCTTTGGGGTGGAGAAGTTGCGCCGGCTCGCCGGCCTTGCCAGGACACGCACAATCCTAATGGCGCTGGATGATGAGGCGACAGCGTGGGAGGCTTCGCGTGCCGCCGGTGCGCAACAATCCACTGTGGGCGTGCTTGTGGAATTCGATGTTGGCCTTGGACGCTGCGGCCTCGACTCGGGCGCAGCCTGCGTCGCACTTGCTACTAAGATCCAGCAAATGCCAGGGCTCAGGTTTCGCGGTTTGATGCTGTATTCGGGGAACATCTGGGGCAGCGAAGCAGAGCGGCAGGGGATCGCCGCTCAGGTGTCGGAGCGAGTACGACAAGTCTTGCAGGCATTTGCCGAAGCGCGCATGCAGGTCGAGATCGTGTCGGGTGGTTCCACGCCCGGCGCATTTCTTTCTCATCAAATTGCGGGATTGACGGAAGTGCGGCCTGGCACTTATGTCTACAATGACCTGAATACCTACTACCAGGGTGTCTGTGGGCTTGAAGACTGTGCGGCGCGAGTGGCGGTCACCGTCGTCAGCACGGCCGTGCCAGGTCGAGCCATAATCGATGCCGGATCCAAGACGCTGTCCTCAGACCTTCTAGGCTCCGGCTCTCGAGAAGGCTACGGATACGTGGTCGAGGCCCAAGATGCCAAGCTCATCAAGCTGAACGAGGAGCACGGATATCTCGACATCCGTGGGTCAAACCATCGCTTTCGGGTGGGAGAAGTCTTGACCGTAATTCCGAACCACGTGTGTACCTGCGTGAACATGCACGACGAGGTGTTCGTGCTCCGCAACCGAGAGTGGGTCGGTACTTGGAGCGTGGCGGCGCGAGGGAAGATTCGCTAACCGCTGAGCGCGGTCACACGTCAAAGGCTGCAGAGTTTCCCCCGCGGCAGAATCGACCATGCGCTCAAGCATCGGGGCTAGGCGACACCAGATTGTTTCTCCACATAACCTAGACGTGCCGAAATTCCCAGCGCCGCTCGCTTTACCTGCCGTGCCAGTGTTGGAACGCGATCGATTCCAATTTGGCTCGTCGTTCCCGCCACACTGATGGCTGCCACCGCCTTCCCGTTCTCGTCGAACACGGGGGCTCCAATACAGCACACCCCTGGTTCATCCTCTTCATTGTCGAGAGCGTACCCTGAGTGCCTCACCTGCATGAACTCGCGCCTCAAAGCGCTGGCTGAAATGATGGTGCGGCTATTGTGCCGTGCGAACGCCTTGGACCGGAGCAGATAGTCGAGTTCGTCACCGGGAAGAAATGCCATGAGCACCTTGCCGACTCCAGTGCAATTGACATCAAGCCTGCGCCCGATCCAGGAAGCCAGTCTGACCAAGCCCGGCGCCTCGACCTTCTCGATGATTACTGCTTCATCGCGTTCCAGCACCGCCATGTGTACGGTCAGACCACTTTCTTGCATCAGATCGCGCAGGAAAGGCCTGGCTTCTTCGCGCAGATCGAGGTTCTCCAGCGCGCTCCTGCTCAGGCTAACCAGTTGCAGACCGAAGTGGTATTTGCCCGTTTGCGAGTTCTTCTGAAGGAATCCCCTCCGTTCCAAAGTGGATAGGATCAGGTGAGCCGAGCTCTTCGGAATTTTGAGCCTTCGTCCAATTTCGGAAATAGAGAAGCCGCGCTTCGAGTAGCCCAGACACTGAAGTACCGACAGTGCCCGTTCGATCGACGGAACGGAATACTCCTTAGGTTGGGGCATGGCACACCTCGATTGTGAGCAAGGCAATTGCGTCCAACCAGTTGGACAGAATGAGAACGTTAGCAGAAATGCGGTTGACGGATCAATCGTTTTTGGGCCGAAACGGCCCGAAACATAACCATAGTTGGATGAATGCGAGCAAGATTCCGCATCTTGGAACTCAGCTAGACCGAAGGCGACTAGACAAGGTTGAGGAGTATCGACGAATGCCTCCGCGGCTGCCATGAAATGCCCGCCCCCCGCGGATAACATCGGATAGGACCAAGAATCGTCCAGCCGATTGTACGAAAAAGCCCCTTCAGCGGCGAAATCGGTTGACAGCTGAGGCTAAGGAGCACTAGTTGTTTATTCCGCATCCGTTCTGCGTTCGAACCCATAACTCGAAGAAACAGGCGCTGATCCTCGCCTGGATGAACAGAGGTCGGCATGACTCTCCGGCGGCTGTCTTTCTTTTCGGTGCAGTTCGGTTTGGTCTTGGCTTGCACCCCACTTCTATCCGCACAATTGAATCGAGGCGCGATCGAGGGCACGGTGACTGATCCGCAAGGGGCGGCAGTGCCAGGTGCGGAGGTCGCGATCACCAACGTCGAGACCAATGTCGAGGCCAACACCAAGACGAACAGTGCTGGCTACTATCGAGCCGAGGCTCTAGTACCGGGAACCTACCGGACACATTTCGCAGCCAAGGGATTCGCTACGCTGGAGATCACAGCGATCGGGGTGCCGGCCGCCCAGGTGATTCGCGTTGACGCCAGGTTGAAGGTGGGCTCGTTCAACGAGAAAATCGAAGTCAAGGCCGAGTTGCCAATGCTGCAAACGGATGCGAGCAACTTCAGCAGCACCTTGCAACCTGACATCATCCAGAATGTTCCTCTGGCCGGCCGTGACTTGCAGCAGTTGACCTTTCTGCTTCCTGGAATTAACAACGTTGGCGGCCCGCCGGGAACCAATTTTGGTTTTGACAGCTCATTCGGCACCTTTCCCGATCCGACCCACATGCTGGGTTCGGCGATCGCCGTTAACGGCGGGCAAAGCGGGGCCAACGCCTGGTACCTGGACGGCAACCTTAACATTTCCAGCTTCGGGGAAAACATAGTGGTCAACCCTTCTCCCGACTCGGTTTCCGAATTTCAGGCCATCACCAACGCGTTCTCGGCTGAATACTCGCACACCGGGGGCGGGGTGTTTAACGTCGTTCTGAAGTCGGGTACGAACGCATTCCACGGAGACATCTACGAGTATCTTCGCAACAGCGCAACCAACGCCACCAACCCTTTCAGCATCCAGGCAGGGTTTGGCAAGAATGTGGTGCAGTTTAATAATTTTGGCGGGACATTGGGTGGCCCGGTCAGGATTCCTCACGTTTACGACGGCAGGAACAAGACTTTCTTCTACTTTTCTCTCGACGCCACGGTTCTTCACCAGAGTGGCAACAACGCTTACACAGTTCCGACCCCTCGGATGCGCGCCGGGGACTTCAGCGAAGATCCCAACGTCGTGAGTAACGGAATCTGGGATCCCACCTCCACGGCCGGACCGCAGTCGGATGGCACCTTCCAGCGCACAGCGTTTGGAACTCCCGTCAACAATACTTACGGGCCGGGTTGCTTGAACACATCGGTAGAGGCAGGCGCGGCAGCGGGAGTGACCACGTGCAATTTCAGCACCCAGATTCCATCCACCAGCCTGGATCCTAGGGCGATGTTCTTCGTGAATTCATTTCCCTCGCCCAACCACATCGACACGTTAGGTGGGTGTCCCTTGGCAGAAAGCGGTACCTACAGCATCTGTAACAACTTTAAGGGGAGAACTGGAAGCAGTCAGGATCCGATTAACTTATCGATCAAGCTTGATCACCAAACCGGCAAGGGTCAGTACTTCTTTGAATGGTTGTTCAGCCCTACCCAGTACCGCAACTATGAGGTGCCCTGGACTGGCCCCACGTTTCCTCAGGAGCTCATCGGTTTCGGGTCACCCTACAATTTCGGAGTTCGCAGCCAGGTTGTCGCATTGGGCCATACCTACACTTTCAGCCCCAAGCTCATCAATGAATTTCGCTTCAACTTCACTCGTCAGTTCCTGTCGACCCTCTCCCACCCTTACCCCAATAGCGTTACAGCTTTGCCGCAAGTAGAGCAGGCTCTGGCACCGAGCCTTCTGCCTACGAATGCCATCTTTCCCTCGCCGGATTTTCACGTCGACAATACGCCCGGTGGCGGGTTCATCGCCTTCGGTCCGCAGGCTTGGGTCAACATGGCGACGGGATCGGAAGCTTATACGATTCTCGACAACGTAACCCGGATCATTGGCAAGCATACGATGAAGATGGGCTTTATTTATCGCCTGGACCACGCAAGTTATAACAGCGACGATCCGACCATCCTCGACTTTAACGCTTCCTTGGCCCAGGACCCGATTTCCGGCCTCGGGGGGAATGGTCTCGCGCAATTCATGATGGGAGCCGTTCCCGGCGATGGCGGAGGTAGCGGCAGCTTCGCGGGCCACCTGAAGTCGCCCTATATACGCTGGCGCTCTTGGGGAGCGTTTGTGCAGGATGACTTCCACATCAAGCCCAATTTCACCTTGAATTTCGGCCTGCGCTACGACCTCAACGGTTACTTCAAGGCCCGTTATTATCCGATGTCGAACTTCTGCTTTACCTGCGTGAATCCCCTGACCGGACTGCCGGGTCAAAACATTTATGAAGGTGATCCTCGATTCCCGAGGGGTGATGTCTTTCCCGCCAACCACACCGACTTCGCCCCGCGCTTCAACTTTTCCTGGGCGCCTAGCCGCACAACGGTGATCCGCGGCGGTTACGACATCTTTTATACCGACGGCATTGAAGCCTTAAATGCCCCCGGTCAATCAGTGGTCAATGGCGCCGGCTGGGGTCAGAGTGCAGCGTGGTTCAACAGCTTTTACCCGCAGTGCCAGGCATTCGGCGGACCTTGCGAAGCCTTTCCCCTGAGCGACACCACCACAAACAAGACAAATCTCTTGTTCCCACCCATCACCGGGCCTTTCCCGGCTCAGACTCGTGAAAACCTCCTTGGCGGCACCTACGCCTTTGTCAAACCGACTCATGATCCGATGGTGCAAAGCTACACACTGGAGCTGCAACATGAGTTCCCAGCTGGTTTGTCCGTCTCGCTAGCTTATGTAGGTACTCATGGAACTCACCTTTCCGGGAGCGGGCCGAACAGTTACCTCTATAACAATGTGCCCACGGCACAAAAGCTGAAGTATCAGGCCCAACTTTTTAATAATTACCCAATTTCACAGTTCTATTCGGGTCAGACGGCAACCGAACTGGCCTCACTCTACGGAGATCCGGCACCGCTATCGATCTTGTTATCGCCTTATCCATTTTTCCCGACCGTTCCAACAAGCGGCACGTTCGACGGTGGAACCACCTACAACGGAATGAACATGAGGATCGAAAAGCGGCATTCCCATGGCTTGGACTTTATTGCGGCTTACACAGTCTCCAAGCAGATGGATAACTGGTCTGTGGGAGGGGCGAGCGTAGAGGCCGTGGATCCGATTCATTTTGGCCGCACGGGTATCATCGGAGGGCGAGGCGGCCAATTGGAGAGCGCTTTCGGTGGTCCGTTCACCTTTCAGGATCCGGACAACAGGAACGCGGATCGTACCATCGCGGTCGATGACATACCTCAGCAGTTCAACATCGGTGCTACCTACGAACTCCCCGTAGGTACTGGCAAGGCACTTTTGAACCTAAGAGGCATTGCGGGTCGCATCCTCGGCGGCTGGAAGCTAAGTGGCAGTTTCAACGCCCAGAAGGGTCTGCCTCTGGCCATTTCATGTCCCTCGAGCACGCTCCAGCAGCTAAGCACCCCAGGTACCTCATTCCAGGAGTCGGGAGGCCGGTGCAACATGATCGGTGATCCCCATTTCCGCGGGCATCGCTCCAAATCCGAGCAGATTGCAGATTGGATTAACCCCGCCGCCTTTGCGCCAGCTTTTGGAAGCGATCCGACTTTCTGGGCGAACTATTCCGATCTCGATCCGCGCGCGTGGACGTTCGGGAGTATGAAGTCGCGGACCGATGCCATTCGTGGTCCTGGTTTCTGGAACCTCGATTCATCGCTAATGAAAGAGTTCCACCTTACCGAGGCCAGGTACGTCGAATTCCGGTGGGAAATGTTTAATGCTCTGAACCATCAAAATTTGGCACTTCCCAATACGACATTTTGCCTACCGCCCAACCCGGACGGCTCGACTGACCTGGTGCATCAAGCCGGATGCACGTTCGGCAGGATTACGGGTGTCCAGACCGATCCACGGAACATGACGTTCGCGGTCAAGTTCTTCTGGTGATTGCGGTGGACATCGCGCATTCGTTCTCGCTCAATAATTGTCCAGGCTTGAACGACAGTCAGACAGAAGTCATGGACAGAGATCAGGCCGTGGCGGCTACAAGACTTATGGAGGGGACCATGAGACACATCAGAAAGGTTTCAACATTTGGTCTAGTTGCTCTAGCACTGCTGGTCTTGCCGCCAGCTTCTCATGCGCAAATGAACAGGGTCCAGACCGTCTGGGTCATCCTGATGGAAAACCACAACTGGACGGGCAATAACGCTGGCGCCGCCTTTGGCGATCCAGATATCAAGGGCAATCCGCTGGCCCCGTATGCCAACGGGGCATTGCTGAACACCTCGGCGCACGCCGAGCGGTATTTCAATCCTCCAAACAACCATCCCAGCCAGCCGAATTATTTGTGGCTGGAAGCCGGGACCAACTTCGGTGTCCTTGCCGATACCCAGCCTGGCCAGCCCCAACTGTACACACACAAGCACCTGGTGAGACTTCTCGAGGAGGCAGGCATTTCCTGGAGGGCGTACGCGGAGCCCGACTTTGGTAGCCCGGTGTTCGACGTCTGCCCGCTTGATTTTACCTACTTCGACGTTGAGCATCTCGCGTTTGTTTATTTCAACGATGTTAACCGTGGGTTAAATCCAAACTCGGCCGAATGTATAGCGCACGTCAGGCCGTATTACCAGTTGGCGACTGACTTGGCCGACCACACCTCGGCGCAATACAACTTCATCACACCAAATTTGTGTCACGATGGACACGAGGGAGTTTCTCCTTGCGCCAGAACTGAACCCTCGGACAATACGCTGCGTGCGGATACCTGGCTCAAGCAAAATGTGCCGCTGATTACTGAGTCACGGGAATACAAAGAGGGTGGCGCCTTGTTCATCGTTTGGGATGAAGCCGAAGATAGCGGCGCCTTCAGCGATGGCCCGGTTGGCTTTTTCCTGCTTTCGCCATTCGCCAAGGGGTGCGGGAAGAGCGCTTACGCCAATTTCATTCATTACGACCACAGCTCGACGCTGAAAACGTTGCAGGAAATCTTCCACGTCTTTCCGCTACTGAGGGCTGCGGGAGACCCTTCAACCAAGGACCTAAGCGACTTTTTCAGAGAAGATGATCAAGAATGTGAAGAAGGAGAACAGTAGTTTGCGCTGTGGTGATGGTCTGGGTGTTCGACCCCCAGCGATCCACTGGGCGCCATTAAGCAAGCGGGAGCATTGTCGATGACTGGTCCACTAGACCGTGGGAAAACCCTCAAGGCAGGCAGAATCCTGACTATGGAGAAGGAGTGCTGGTCTATCCGTGTGAGCCCGCTGGCCTCAAAAGTGTCGTCCCGTCCATGCGGCTCAAATAGTTGCGAGACGGAGTCGAGGACTACGAATATGTGCAGCTGCTGAAGAATTGTGGGCAGACTGCAATTGCATTGACTGAGGCCAAGAAAGTAGGCCCCGATTGGACCCATTGGACGCGAAACGACAAGCTGTTGGAATCAGTTCGCGAGACATTGGGGAATCACATCGCTTCCAGCAATTGCGCTCCCTGACTGGATAGGACAATGGCAAATCTCGTGTCGCCACCTGTTGTAGATGCTGAGAACCCAGGCGCCCGGTCAGAGGCTAAGCGAATCCCTGTTTCTGCCGCCACAGAGCGCCTGGGTTCGCTCGACGCCTTCCGCGGTTTCGTGATGCTTTGGATCATCGGCGGCGAGGGACTGATGTTGGGCTTGGCGGCTCTCGGACACAATCGAGTCATTGACGCGATCGTTTACGAATTGAGCCACACTCCCTGGCAGGGGCTGCGCTTTTATGACTGCATCTGGCCATCGTTCATGCTGATGGTAGGAGTCTCGGTGCCTCTTTCATTTGCAAAGCGTTCCCTTACTCAGAGCTACCATCAGCAACTGGTGCACGCCGCACAGCGTGCGCTTGTCCTTTTCTTGCTCGGTTCGCTGCGCGAATCGGTGTTGGTCGGTTCACCGTACCTGGTCGAATTGAGCAGCGCCTTGCAGCCTATTGCGATGGCATATTTTGTTGCGTTTCTGGTAGTCCGCAAGACCTGGCATTTCCAGGCCGTGCTGGCTGCGGTAATCCTCGCGGGCTACGGGCTTGTTGTGGCATTCATCCCGGCTCCGGGTGTGTCAGGGGGCAGCTATCAGTACAATCACAACCTCGTGCACTCCGTCGATATCGCTCTGCTCGGCCAAATCCACTGGGATCGCTGGCCTTATGCAAAAGAGGGCTGGGGAACAGTATTGAGCACGATTCCGACCATCGCAACCACCCTCATTGGCCTGCTGATCGGCGAATTGCTCATGACCGACCGCTCGAAGGAAAACAAGGCCAAGGTCATTGGAGGGTTAGGACTGGGCTGCATAGCGGCTGGTTATGCAACCAGCTTCGTTGTTCCGGTGGTCATGAAAATGTGGACGACTTCTTACGGTCTCATGTCTGCGGGTTGGGCATGCCTCATGTTCCTGTTCTTCTATTGGCTCGTTGACATCCGCGGGTATAAAAGATGGGCGTTTCCCCTAACCGTCATTGGGATGAACGCAATCTTCATTTACATGTTCACGAGCCTGATCCACCTTGACCCAATTGTCGACCCTTTTACTCGGGAGATAGCGAGAGTTTGGCCAAGTTCAGAACTGCTTTTTCAGCAGGTCGCGGTCCTTGCGGTCGAATGGCTCATCCTGTTCTGGATGTACAGGCGGAAAATTATGCTCAGGGCTTGAGAGAGCCCGCCGCATGAATTCGCGCGAGGAGTCAACATGAGGATGCATTCCTGTTCTTGCACCCTGATCGGCGCTTTGATCCTGTTGTCCAGCGGGATCGCCCGGGCACAGGATTCTATGCTGGCGCGCACGCCGCCGATGGGTTGGAACAGCTGGAATCATTTTGCTTGTGAAGTGAGCGACGCGGTGGTGCGAGCTCAGGCGGATGCGCTCGTCGCCAGCGGAATGGAATTCGTTGGATACACGTACATCCTTATTGACGATTGCTGGCAAGGAACTCGCGACGCCGCAGGATATATTCGCCCCAATGCAAAGTTTCCAAACATGAAAGCGCTGGCCGAATATGTACATGGCAAAGGCTTGAAGATTGGGATTTATTCCTCTCCCGGCCCGAAAACCTGCGGTGGTTATACGGGAAGTTATGGGCACGAAGAACCGGATGCTCAGACATTTGCTGACTGGGGAATGGATTACCTCAAGTACGACCTGTGCAGCTATGACGGAATGGGCGATCAGGTGGCCGCCTACAAGAAAATGGGTGACGCCCTGAAGAAGACTGGCCGGCCCATGGTCTATGCTCTCTGCCAGTACGGAATGCAGAAAGGCTGGCAGTGGGCAGCCTCGGTCGGTGGCAACCTGTGGCGTACCGATGACGATATCCGCGACGACTACTACACGATGGCTGAACTGGGATTCGGGCAGAACGGTCTGGAGCAGTTCGCCGGGCCGGGGCGCTGGAATGATCCCGACATGCTCGAAATCGGTAACGGAGGGATGACTACCGATGAGTATCGGACGCACATGAGTCTGTGGTGCATCCTCTCAGCTCCACTCATTACCGGGAACAATCTCGCGGCCATGGATGACGCGACGCGCGACCTCCTCACCAACCCAGAAGTCATTGCGATAGACCAGGATCCGCTGGGCGTTCAGGGCCATCGCATCAAGCAGGAAGGACCAGTGGAAGTGTGGATGAAGCCCCTGAAGGATGGTGGCGCCGCCGTCGGCCTGTTTAACCGCGGTTGGGGAGCCATGAACGTAACAGTAGATTTTCGGGACGCCGGCTTCGGCAATGCAGCGGATATTCGCGATCTCTGGGCTAAAAAGGATCTGGGGCACTTTCAGGAGACATACACCGCGATTGTGCCCCAGCATGGAGTCGTGATGATCAAAGTGAAGCGGGGCGCTTAGCTTATGGATGCCGTTCAGACAAGACTGCGCAAGGCATGGGCTGGCTTCGGCAAACCAGACCTGGTGCGCTGGTTGCTTTGTTCTCTGTTGGTTCAGGGCCTCCTGGTTGCCGCATGGGCAATCGAGGGACACAATGTGCTCCTGCCTCAACCCCAGCAGATACAGTACGGACCAGGTCACCTTCGAGTCCGAGGCCTCGGCATCCGGTTGATGCCGGATCCCACCATGGAGGATCGCTTCGCTGCCCTGCAGTTGTCGAGCTGCCTCTCCGATGCAGCACAGGAACCGGTTCGGGTTTCCCAAGGGGAGACGGGGAGCGCACAGATTGCACTGAAACGGACTGGAGAGGTCGGCGCATTGCCCCTTCCCGGCGAACACCCCGGGCCCGCGTCCCGTGAGGCTTATGCATTGAAGGTCACGCCCGATAAAGGCGAAGTTCAGGCGACGTCATCTGCCGGCATGTTCTATGCAGTGCAAACTCTCTGCCAGTCGGTCAAAGGCGTCGCGGCCGAGGCGGTGCTTCCGGAAGTGGAAATTCATGACTGGCCTTCGTTGGCGTACCGCGGAACCATGGTGGATATGAGCCACGGGCCTCTGCCCACAGAAGGTGAGATCAAGCGCCAACTGGACTTCCTCGCCCGTTGGAAGGCCAACCAGTACTACCTCTATAGCGAAGCGGCTATTGAGCTGGATGGATATCCGCTGCTGAATCCCGAAGGTCGGCTCTCTAAGGATGAAGTGCGGCGAATCATAGCTTACGGCCGTGAGCGGCATATTGATGTCATTCCTAATCTCGAGCTCTATGCTCATCTGCATGACCTTTTCCGAGTCGAGGAATATTCGCAACTTTCTGATCTGCCGCACGGAGTCGAGTTCAACCCGAGCAACCCGGGCGTGATGCCTCTACTGAGCGACTGGATCTCTCAGTTGACGGATCTGTTTCCGAGTCCTTTCGTCAGCATCGGATTCGACGAGACGTTCCAAATCGAGATGTCGGTCAAGCAGCAGGGTGCTTCTGCCACTGCAACCCGATTGTTCGTAAAACAGCTCACCGACGTTACACGGCTCTTTCAGCAACGCGGTAAGCACGTAATGGCTTGGGCGGACATCATGGTCAAGTATCCGAATATCGTCGCCGAACTGCCGCCTGGCCTCATCGCGGTCGCTTGGTACTACACTGCGGATGCGACCGACCGAGAGTACAAACGCTGGTTGGGACCTCTCGTGGCGAAGTCCGTACAGCATTTTGTCCAGCCCGCTGTGACGAGCTGGGCCCAGATTGCCCCCGACTTCGACACCAGCTTCGAGAATATCGACACCTTCATCGCGGCGGGGCGAAAATCGAACGCATTGGGGGTCATTAACTCACTTTGGGCGGACGACGGCCAACTCCTGCTGCGGATGTCGCTGCCAGGGATGGCTTACGGGGCGGCGGCGGCGTGGCAATCTGAGCCGATAGAGCGCCAGCATTTTTTCGAGGGTTATGCGTGGATCATGTATCCGACCAGTGTTTCCGGGGATGTTGCCACATCGCTTGAAAAACTGTCTCAAGCTGAAACCGAATTGCAAAAGGTTTTGGGAGAGCCCACTCAATCTGCCCTGTGGGAGGATCCTTTTGCCCCGCCCTATCTCAAAACCCTCGCACAGAACCAAGCACATTTGCGGCAAACCCGTCTCCTGGCGGAAGAGGCCGAGACTCATCTCTTTCATGCGTTGGCTTCTGGGGCAGATCCGGCAACACTGAACAGCCTGTTGGTCGGGGCCCGACTGCTCGACTATGCGGGGCAGAAGTTCCAGACGCCACCGGAACTTATCGACCTCTGGGGACGAATCGGAAAGACTCGTCCAGACGCGGACAAGTGGTGGAATGAGTGGGAATCCCAGGTCGTGTACCAGGATCATTCACGCATCGTGGATTTAATGGACGCGATTAATGAACTGCGCCCACTTTACCGTGCGGAGTGGCTGGAGGAGTATTCTCCCTACCGGCTTGCCTCGGCACTGGGAAGATGGGACGCCGAATACGAATATTGGCGCAGATTCCAGCAGCGACTGCAGCAGTTCTCGGACGGCTCCCACGAAGGAGACCCCCTGCCTGCGCTGGAGAAGCTTGCCCAGGAGCCCTAACGATGACTATGCAGAGTAGGAACAAAGTGATTGACACCCAAGCCGCAAGTCCACCAAAACCGGATGAAGTTAATCATCCGGCCTCGATGGGCACTGATGCTTCTGCTGCCTATCCGAAATCCGCAGAAATTCTCAATCGTAACCGGCGCTTTATTCCCGGCGGCGTCGTTTCGGTAAACCGGGCCGTTCAACCCGAGATCGCCTTCGTAAAAGGTCAAGGCGCACATATCTGGGACGCAGACGGAAATCAGTACATCGATTATCATGCTGCATTTGCACCGCACTTCCTAGGCCACAACGATCCATACGTTACTGACGCGGTCATCTCGGTTCTGCGGAATGGGGCTAGTCTTTACGGCTCTGGAACAACCGAACTGGAGGGACAGCTGGCTGAACTTGTCTGCCGGCATGTACCAGCCGTGGAGTCGGTACAATTCTTAAACACCGGCAGCGAAGCTACATACCAGGCAATTCGCTTGGCTCGGGCGGTCACTCGCCGGGATCACACTATCGTTATGCAGGGTGGCTACAATGGGTGGCACGACGACGTCTCCTGCAATTTGATGACGCCCCTGAGTGTGGTCGGGCCCAAAGTTTCTGCAGGTGAATACCCGTATATTCCGATTAGCGCGGGGATTCCGCGCGAGCATCGAGAACTCGTTCACCCTATCAACTTCAATGATTTGGAGTCCGTAGAATACGCCTGTCAAAAGTATTCAATCGCAGCCCTGATCACAGAACCTATTCTCCAAAATGTCGGGATTATCAAGCCTAAGGCCGGGTATCTGGAAGGGTTGCGCCGGCTGGCCGATCGATACGGATTCATTCTCATATTCGATGAGGTGAAAACCGGCTTTCGCCACGGGATCGGCGGCTATGCAAAGATTGCGGGCGTGCTTCCTGACTTGGTCGTTTTTGGCAAGGCTCTGGCTAACGGCTACCCGATTGCGGCACTCGGGGGTAAGAAGAACTTGATGGACTGGTTCGTTCATCCCGACCCTTCACAGCGAGTACTCTTGGCGGGAACTTACAATGCCCATCCGGTCCCGACGGCAGCTGCGATCGCCACCATTGAACGCTTGCTTATGAACGATGGGGAAGTCTATCGGCACGTCGAGGGGCTGGGACAAAAAATGCAGAAGGGCCTGGAAGCGGTGTTCCGCTCTCTTGACTTCGAGGCAGTCGTCGCCCGGCAAGGATCAGCCTTTTGCATTTATTTCATGGAGCATTGCCCGCAAGATTGGCATGACCTGGCGGGTCATCACGATTTTGCTTTTGATGAGCAGTTCCGCAGGAGGCTGGTCAAGGCTGGCATTTACTTCTTCCCCCTTGCCACAAAGCAATGCTCCATTTCCTTCGCCCACACCGAGGAGGATATTGAAATCACGTTGGAACGAGTTCAAGGCCAGCTGAATAAGAAACCGAGGTGAGGAATCCCCATGCGCTCCTGGCTGCTTCTATTCAGCTGCAATTTCATGTGGGCACTTCAGTTTACCTGTATCAAGTTGGTACAGGATCAGGTCGGGTCCCTGTTTACCGTCTGGGGGCCCATGACTTTGGCCACCATAATGCTCTATCCGCTGGTGAGGCTGGAGTCGAGAAGTGCCGCCAGCCGGGAGCGACGAGCCAGCGACATTCTGATTTTTCTTTTGCTTGCCTTGGTGGGGGTCTTTCCCGGACAGGTGATTATGACCTGGGGCACCCGCATGTCGCTTGCCAGCAATGCCGCCCTGCTCATGTTGACCTTGCCGATTTCCACTGCGTTCCTGGCGTTTCTATTTCTTCATGAAAAGATGACACCAGTGCGGTGGGTCAGTTTTACCCTGGCGATAATCGGCGTTCTTATGTGCTCCGGTATCAATTTTCGAGGTTTGAACTTTGGCAAAGGTTATCTCTTCGGGAATGCGCTGATTTTCACTGGCACTCTGGGCAGTGCGTTCTACAACTCGTACGGCAAGAAAATTCTGGAACGCTACTCACCGACAGAAATGTTGTTTTTCACGTATCTGGCAATGTTCGTCATCATGACGCCATTGACCCTTGCCCAGGAACCCAAAGTGTTTGCCGCAATCCCGCACTTCATACTCCAAACCTGGATCGGGCTGGCCCTGCTCACATTCTTCCACAATTATCTGTCGATGGTTCTTTTTCTGAAGGCCCTCAAACAGCTCGATGCGATTCAGGCAGCACTGTCCAACTACTTGATTACGGTCTTTGGGATTCCCATCGCGGCGATTTGGCTGAAGGAGAGGCTGACTTTACTGGCGATTGTCGGCGGGGTCTTGATTTTGGGCAGCACGCTCCTAATCACGCTTTGGGAAAGCAGACAAAGCTCAGGAAGATATGCCGCGGTACCAGAGCCACAGTAGGAGTGTTTCAGGATCCTGCTTCGGACAAGACAAATGACGCGTAGGCGAAAAACCAGGCATCAAGGAAAAGTCGGCGTTGAACGTAAACCGAGCAGACCACGAGCCCCTATTTGTGTCAATGCCGGCATTGTCGGAATGGGGCTTATGGGGAGTAGCATCGCGGCCTGCCTTCTCGCCGCCGGACACGCCGTGGCTGCAGTGGAGGCAGACCTGGTAAAACGGAGAAAAGCCCCCCGTCAAGTGCAGTCACTGCTTGAAGGTTTACGAAAAGAGGGTTTAGTGAGATCAGACCCTCGGAGGATTCTGCGTAAGCTGATGGTTTCAGGTAACTACTCTGTCCTGCAGCACAGCGAAATTGTCGTCGAATGCGTCACCGAGGATGTCAACGTCAAAAAGGATGTGATCGGCAGAATCGAGGCGGTGGTATCTCCCAACACCATCATCGGAAGTAATACTTCTGCGATTCCACCTACCGTGCTTCAGGAGGGTGCACTCCATCCTGAGCGGATTCTGGGAACTCATTGGGCGGAACCTGCTCACATCACGCGCTTCATGGAAATCATTTGCGGAAGGGACACGCTGCCACTCTATGCTGAACGCGCCTTGGCGTTGACGCGGCAACTGGGCAAGGAGCCTTCCCTCCTGCGCAAGGATGCCCGCGGCTTCATTACCAATCGAGTTATGTATGCAATGTTGCGGGAGGCATTCCATTTGGTGGAATCGGGCGTGGCCTCGATCGCCGACGTCGATCGCTCCTTACGGAACGATTTGGGATACTGGATCACTTTTGCTGGGCCATTCCGCTTCATGGATCTCACCGGAATTCCTGCCTATTGCGCGGTCATGCGCGACCTTTTGCCAGACCTCGACTGCAGCACGGAGGTTCCAGCACTGATGATGCGGCTGGTCGAGTCTGGAGCGCAGGGTGTTGGGAACGCCAAGGGCTTTTACCGATACACTCCGGCACAGGCGAGGCGCTGGGAACAGCGTTTCTTGAAATTCAGTTATGACGTTCGGGCCCTGGCACGCAAATATCCCGACGAGGATGGGCCACCGGAGAGAACGGACAAGGTGCGCGAGGATCAAAAACAGACTTGACCGCTGCAATGCCGTGACGTGCTGGATGGTCGCTATGCTGACGGGCGTGAGACTGGGAAAGTTTTTCCGGGCGGTGACGCTTCTCATTTTTGCCAGTTTGGGCAATGTAACCACCCAAGCATCGGCCCCGGCACAAAGCGGTCGAACAGTGCAATCGTCCGATGCGCTGGTCGATTCACTGGAAAGAGCTGTGTCGGAGGGCAGCAACGAAAAAGCCCATGATCTCTTACTCCAAATCTTGAAGCGCCCTCATCTCACTTCAGACTTTCTATTGCGAGTGGGGATCGAACTCGCGCAGCGCGAGCTCTATGAAGACGCAGCCGAGACCTTCCACCGCTGTATTCAGGAGCATCCTGAGGTTTTCGAGGCTTATTACAACCTCGCATTGGCGGACATTGCGCAGCAAAACTGGGAAGCAGCACTTGCGGTCTTGCAGCAAGCCCCGCGGCCATCTAAAGCTGAAGTCTTGGCATGTTCGTATCTGCGGGGTAAGGTCGAAGAATCGCAGCGAAAGACCCACGAAGCCGAACACGACCTTTCAGACGCGTTCGCAGGTGCGCCGCAAAATCCGACTTACGCCATGGACCTCGGCCTGTTCTACATTCACGAACGGGCGTACATCCAAGCAGCCACCGTCTTCGAACGCTCTCTGACATTCAATTCCAGTTCGCCCTTTCTCCTTCTCGGGCTGTCCCTCTCGCGATTCCTCGCAGGACAACATGAACAATCTGTAGTGATATTGCGAAAGCTTCTTGCTCGGCAGCCGGATTTCGCTCCGGCCCAGCTACTCCTGGCTTATGCTCTTTCCGCGGAAGGAAAGCTCGGCGACGCCGAGAAGGTGGCACATCAAGGCCTCAGCTCTCCTCATCCGTCTCCATATTTGTACTACCTTGACGCTTCTGTTTTGCTGAAACTGCAATCACGACGGTACAAACAGATCTTCGAGGAACTCAGCATTGCCGAACGTCAGATGCCCTCCTGCAGTCTGTGCTATTTGACCCAGAGCAAAGCGCATCAAGCGCAGGGGAACTTGGAAGCGGCTATTGTGGACCTTGAGACCGCAACCCAGCTGGACTCGAGCTTTCCGGAGGCCTGGTATCGGCTGACTGCCCTGTATCGTCGCGTAGGCCGCAACTCAGACGCATCGCGGGCACAAGACCGGTTCCAATCACTCGAGGCTGATAAGGAGGGGCGGGAAGTTCAGATGCTGCGCGATAATTTTCTGCAATCCATAGACATCGCTCAAGCTGCTCAGTAATCATACATTCTATCCATTGACGCCACGATGCCAAAGCCGGCGCATTTGTCTCTCGCAGGATTCGTTTCCGGATGCTTTCTGCTCCTAGTTGGCGTGCCTGTCCGTCCACCTAAGCCGCCTGCTGCGCCGCCCAAAGTCCATTTTGTCGATATCGCCGCTCGCGCCGGATTGACAGCCAGAACGGAGGATGGCGGTGAGCACTCGAAGAAATACATCATCGAAACAACCGGCAGCGGTGCAGCGTTCTTCGACTACGACAACGACGGGTGGCCCGACATCTTTCTGGTCAACGGAACTACGTTGGAGGGCTTTCCCAAGGGCAAAGAGCCCACCAGCCACCTCTACCACAACAACCGCGACGGCACCTTCACCGACATGACGCAAAAGGCTCACGTCGCGCTGACGGGCTGGGGCCAGGGTGTCTGCGCCGGTGATTACGACAACGACGGCTGGGTGGACTTGTTCATCACTTTCTGGGGCCACAACGTGCTGCTGCATAACAACGGGGACGGAACCTTCACCGATGTCACCCGGAAGGCAGGACTCTGGCACGACGATGTGCGCTGGAGCACAGGATGCTCCTTCGTTGACTATGACCGCGACGGCCGCTTGGACCTGTTCGTGTCCCATTACGTCGATTTCGACCCCGCCCAGACACCCCTCCCCGGGCAGAGCAAGTATTGCCACTGGAAAGGGGTTCCCGTGATGTGCGGCCCGCGCGGTTTGAAGGGCACAACCAGCGAGCTTTATCACAACAATGGAGATGGAACATTTACTGACGTCAGTGAGAAGTCGGGAGTGTCAAAAGCCGGGCCATATTATTGCCTCACGGCCCTTACCGGAGATTTCGACAGCGACGGATGGCCCGATATCTATGTCGCCTGCGATTCCACTCCCAGCATGCTGTTCCACAACAATCACGACGGGACGTTCAGCGAGATCGGTGTTCGCGCAGGCGTCGCGTACAACGAGGACGGCCATGAGCAGGCCGGCATGGGCGCCGATGCCGCGGACTATGACGGCGATGGCTGGTTAGATATCGTCAAGACGAACTTTTCCGAACAAACCTCCAGCCTGTATCGCAACAATCAAGACGGGACTTTCACTGACGCTACTTTCGAAGCTGGCCTTGGAACCAACACCCAATTCCTGGGCTGGGGTACTCTCTTCGTGGATGTGGACAACGACGGATGGCCTGACCTGTTCATGGCCAATGGCCATGTCTATCCCGAATTGGACCGACAAAATGTGGGCAGCACCTTCCGGGAGCGCAAGCTGCTCTACTGGAACCAGCACAATGGTAAGTTCAAAGATATCTCGCTGGTCGCCGGCCCGGGGATCACCAGGCCTTTTAACAGCCACGGTGTCGCTGCAGCCGATTTCGACAATGACGGTATGGTGGAGCTCCTGCTGAACAACAGCCACGACCCGCCAAGCCTGCTCAAGAACTATGGTCAGCGGGGTAATTGGATTCTGATCAAGCTCGTTGGGACGAAGTCCAATCGCGACGCGATCGGCGCCAGGGTGACGGTGCGGGCAGGCGGCCATCAGCAATTGCAAGAAGTCCGCAGCGGCGGCGGCTATATCTCCCAAAGTGATTTCCGTTTGCACTTCGGACTCGGTCCCGCAACTAAGGTCGAGGTGCTGGAGATCCGATGGCCCAGCGGGGCGGTAGAAAAGTTTGAAGGCCTTCCGGCTGATCACATTCTGCTGGTCAGAGAAGGCTTGGGAACCGTCAAGCGTTAAGGCTTTGAGCGCGACCCTCTGTGGCGATTGTTCGCCACCGTTCATCGGGTGGAAAAGGCGAAAGACTAAGGCCTAAGAGACCAGTGCTGTTCGTCGCGCGCCCACTCGGGTCCGACCGAGCCAATTGAGAATCCGGAAAACTGTGCTCGTCGCGGTCGGTTTGGGGCAAGAAGAGGAGATTATGCACGAGCTGGGAACGGGGTAGCCCGATGCATTTTGAAGGTCGTTAGGGGTCGTCTCAGACAACCGACTAAGTCGAGAATGTGCTTGAAACCCTCATAAATACATGGCATTATCGCTACGTGTAAGAATCACCCCGACTTGCTAGACTGGAAACCGCGGTAACAGAATCCCTTCCTCTCCACCAGTATTTTAAGCCAGGGCTGATGTCGAAGCCGCAGGAAACCAAGCCACACCGCTGGTAATCGCAGACTCAATCGCCCAAGCAGGGAACTGATGTTGCTTCCTGAGAACTGCTATGACGATTTGTGCTTCGGCGTTTTTCCGTTAAGAGTTGAGATCAGGGCCTCAGCTCCGGGAGGAACATGCGTCTCGTGAGCAATTACAATATCCTTCGCAGAAATTTTCTCGCCGTAGATTCTCTTATTTGCGTCGTTATCAGGTCGGATGGTCGAACCGTCTAGCGAAATGCCTGCAAACAAGCCGCGTGCGCATGAAATAACTGAATATTTCAGCCCGCACTGGCGGGCCTTGACGACATCCGTGACCGCGCCATCCTCCTGATGGCGTGTTTCTGCGCGCTGCGACCGAGCGAGCTTTTCGGCCTGGCTTGGGGATGCTACACCAGCAATGTATTCACGATCGTGAATACCGCGTGGCGTGGCCGGCTGCTGCGCAAGAAAATCAAACGCAAGAATCGTTACGAGGGACCAAGTACCGCCTGGTCGCCATCCCCCAAGCCGTCGGCCATGCGATTGACTTGTGGACTGCCAGATGCCCGAACACAATGCAAACGCCCTCATGTTCCCAGGAATGCAAGCGCGTTCGCGAAATGTACTGGTGACGCCGATTCATCCGGACAATTGGCTACGCCTGTATCCGGTCGCGAAGAGACTCGGAATGGCATTTCATCCCACCTTCCAGGGTGCTCGGGAGGAGCTTCTCCACGTACGTCAAGAAAGAAGCCCACCCAACCGAGATGCGGGCCCAACTCGGACATAGCGACATTCGTACCACGTTGGACATCTATACGCAGATTACAGACCCGGAAGTGGCCAGAATGGTGAACCGGGTCACAAACCGCATCTTCGGTTTGGGTGAGGAGGTTGAGCCGGGATCAATTCAGTGAGACGGACGCGGAAGATTCGAGGCCAACAGCTTCCCTGATAAAATAAAAAGGAAAACTAGCGGCACGGAGAGATGGCCGAGTGGCTGAAGGCGCGCGCCTCGAAAGCGTGTATACCTTTACGGGTATCGGGGGTTCGAATCCCTCTCTCTCCGCCATTACTTTCGTCGAGCACTTGCATCATGGGTGATACGAAACTGATACCAAAACTATCAGGAGAGGATCACCATGAATCGTGTCGTCAATCTCACCAAGCGCGTCAAAACTCCCCGGGGTCTCCGCTACTGTCCTTGTAGCTCTGTCTGAAAATGGGCGCGTAAAACCTGATGTCGTGATCGGCAACGGCAACGAAGAGAAGCACCCAGAAGGCGGCTATTATCTCGATTGGACGGAAGGCTCGAAGCGAGTCCGCGGTCAGTCGGCGCGGACGCACAAGACGCAGCCGCTGCGCGCCAGCGCAAGGCAGCCGAACTCACCGCGAAAGGGGAATGGTATTGCCGTGGTGCCGGAAAACGCACGACGCTCGAGGGAGTTCAACTGCAGTGCCTGCCGGAAGAAGAACAATCGAAAGACACCATCGAGCACATGATTCCTGCGTCGCGGTTCTACCCGAGTATTCGATAGGAGGCATCCATTACGTTGGCACAGCTCTCGACCATTCTTGACTGCGCCACGCGCGGTCTTCCAGCCGACTTCCTGAGAACGTCCCGGCACCCAACGCAACGATCTCTACCTGATCGTGCCTCAGTGGAAGGGCTCGAACCGAAAAGGGTTGTGCGCCCACGTCTCGTTCTCCCCTCAGTGCAACCAGGTTCGACACGTTGGTCGGTTGGCAGCATTCTCCCCAAAGAACCTTCTGGTAAGGGACGGGCCTCTTCGACCGGCTGGCTTCCCAGCCAATTTTGACCCGTGCTCGCGCCCTTGAAACGAGTCTGGTTGATTGGATCTGTCTATCCTGCTTTAGATTCTGTTAGCAATTCAGTAAGAAAACCAGAAGCGAGCAGCACCAGGCATGGGCCCGAAAGCAACCAGAGATGCATCTCTCAGCCTTCGTCAGGCATCTTGGTTCGCTTGCTTGATCGCACTCTGCGCCTTCTCGGTCGCCTCTCACTTCGAGGCAAAGTTCACGCTAGGACTATAGCTCGCGTGGCGTTGTCGAGGTGCAACGGATGGACCGGCGAAAGGGCTCGAGTTGCAGAAGGAGCCACAGGAACTCTACCCGTGAATGAATTCAAGTCTTAGAGCGGGGGAGCGAGTCGGGAAAATCGCCCGCCATATGATCGGTGCCACTTTAGCGGGACTCCCGTAGCCGATTTGGGCTTTCAACACAGTGCACGCGCGCGCTGAGGGAATTAGGACAACCCTGTTTACCCCCGCCGATCAACTGGTTAAGTAATGGTTTAACTCTCGGGTTTCCTCAACCAACACTTCACCTTTTGATCATTCGCTGCGCGGTTCAAGTGACCCTTAAACTCCTGCGCCTCCGACTGCGCCCGCCCCAATATCTAGTGGTCCCGGAAACCGCAATATGTAGGCGCAGCTGTTTTCCATGACGTTAACGATTAAGTTAACACTCATCCACTAGTGACATATCAGTAAACACCATATGTTGTTTTCGGCGCCCGCCGGTCCTTTAAGGACTGGCTCTATCTGACTGATAAAACTTAACTTAATGATTTTCTGCTGCCTGTTGCGGCGTCCCATCTTTACTTTAAGTAACTGAACTGGACATTGAGTAACGATGGCGCCAGCTTTCCGAGGCAATCGTCAGACAGGCTCCATGGTCCGCTGCTCGGAACGTTGATGGTCATTTAGTGAATAGCTCAAGCGTTTCTTGAAGGGAACGGGATATCCGCCCTTGCGGTGCTCGATAGGTGAGGCATCGCTGCTATTTTGTGGGCTAGCGCAGAGGCTCGGTAAGGCTTTCAGAAGAGCGCGCACGGCTGAATCAGACGGGTCGGAAACGGGTTCCGAGGTTGGATAGGGAACAAGAGAAGCTGTCTGGACGTACATCGGGCAGGTCCGTGGTTGTTCCCGAGCTGTAGACCAGATGGTATCTCGCCCGCTATCCGACGCACAGCAGTAGGCTTCCTCGGCCGGTTCCACGGATCCGTGAATCCGTTTGATTCCTTGAGCGTCGGCAACGCGTACGAGGCTGTGTCGATTGGTAGTTCCGTCAGACGGTCTGTCAGACCGTCTGTCAGACAGAGCGTAATACACACTGCCTCTGTTGAATTAAGCGCTTGCGACAAGGTGCTGTCGTGTGGGCAATTGTTGCGCTTGTCGCCTCGCTATCCAGAATCATAATAGTTACTCCGCTCGGGCACTAGAAAGGGTTAGGCTGAGAAGTATGGCGACGATCATAGCGGTTGCAAACAAGAAGGGTGGCAGCGGGAAGACCACTACCGCCACTAATCTGGCGGGTGCGTTCGTGGCTAGAGGTTATCGTACATTGATCGTAGATGCCGATGGTAGCCAAGCGAGCGCTTTCTCATGGCGAAGAACCGGGGAAGGTGCCGGCTGTTCCTACGAAGTTCTGGGCTTGCAGTCTACTAACGTGCGGAATTTCTTGAAAGCCGCATTGGCGGTGGATCCTTACGATGTCGTCCTCATTGATTGCCCGCCGCGAGATCCTGGAGAAAAGGATGGAGAAGTGCTCCGCAACGCGATCTTGGTCGCGAACGCCGTTCTGATACCGGTGATGCCTTCCGGACACGATTTGCGAGCACTTGTTGGGTTCTTACAGTGGCTCCTGGCTATCCGCGCGAGTACAAAACCAGATCTCGACCTTCTCGCGTTCATCAACAATCGCGATGTCCGAACTAACTCTGCAAAGGGGGCCAGGGTCCAACTCGTCCTGAGCCTCGCCGGCCTGCCGATCCGAGTTCTCGAGAGCGAGATTGTGCACCGTGAGGACATCCGACGCACAGGGGACGCAGGGCTTACGGTCTTTGAGATTGCACGGGGAAGTAAAGGGGCAATCGAGTACATATCTCTGAGAGAGGAGATTCTGCAATGTCTAGCAGCAACAAGCGAGAGGGCGGCGGCGGTATTGATTTCGGAGCAGACTTCAGCGAGCTCCGCGAACGTCCAATTCTGAAAGGCGCTGATCTCGATCTGCCAACGCCGATTGAGGTTGCCCTCCGGGTAGAGGAGCCGCAACCGGTTAGCCAGCCCGAAAGCAGGGAAGCGGTAGCTCCCGAAATCACGGCTGGTCTTGACGCTGATCCTTTAACCAGGCTGGTGACTGCCGCTGAAAAGGAACGCGGGCTACCCTACACATTTCGCATTCCCATTAGTATGGACAGGGAGTTTCGATGCCTGGCAAAGGAGTTCGATCTGGATCTTTCCGATATAGCCCGGTCTGGTCTGGAAATGGCTCTGCTGAAGTTGCGCCAGATGTCTAGGACAAGGAAAAGGCCTCGCCTACAATAGACAGGGAAGTCGTATTCCCCTTCGACGAGGCACGGGTCCGGCCTTCGTCTGTGCCGGCACAGGACGTCGACATCGCTCGGGAAAAACCTCGGAAGTTAAGCCTCTACTACGAATGTCAGGGGTTGAACGTCGAGGTCCTCTCGATTTTCTGTACATGAAGTTAAGGTTTACCATATGCGTCTAACTAATAGACAACGCGCATAGTTAAACATAAACAATGGCGACGTGTCGTTCCCAGTTCCTCACGAGTCCCTTCGTCAGTCGATAGGGATTCACAGATCGACCCGCAGCGTCTGCGCGAAATATGTTCTGCCACGCTTAATCGACCTTTCGATGAGACACCACCGAGTGGCAGCGATTTTCTTTGTGATAGCGCGAGTGGAGATTCAGCCTCCGCCCTGCTCGCCCGTGCTCAGCAGCGTGGCCAGCGCCACTGGCATCCGGTCGCCGTCGAGCTTCCGGACACGAAGGGAATAGAGCCCTTCGCGCTCGATCTCCGCGGCCCGCAACAGCAGTGCGTCTAGGTCATCGAAAACCGTCACATACAATCCTGACAGCGCGTCGGCACGCCCGGATGCGAGGTCGACGACGAGTCGCACGGGTCGCTCCATCGGAACGTCCAGCTTCTCTTTGAAGATGCGCCCGAACCACGGGATCCACCGCCGGCCCTCGTCCGAGGTGAGCGAGTGCTCCGACATCGCCGTGCGGGTTGTGCCGGGGCCGATGGCGAAGACATGTACCCCCCGCGCCCGCGTCTCCGCGGCCAATATCTCAGTGAACCGCACCAGCGCCGTCTTGCTGGTCACGTAGGCGGACAGATACGGGTACGGCAGCACACCCGAAGAAATGTTGACAATGCGTCCGCGGCCCCGCGCCATCATTCCCGGCAGCACCGCGTGTGTGCACAACATCGGACCGCGCATGTTGACGTCGAGCACGCGCCACCACTCGCGTGGATTGCTATCGACGAACGGCCCGATCCGCCCGAGCTGCCCGGCATTATTGACCAACACATCGACCGGCCCAAGTGCCGCTTCGATCTTCTCCATCGCACGGCGCACGCCGGACGTGTCAGTCACGTCCACTGCGAACGCCTCAGCATCACCAGATTTCTTCATCAGCGCGGCGGTCTCCTCGATCTCCGACTGCGTGCGCGCCAGTGCCGCGACCTTCGCCCCCGCCTGCGCGAGGGCCAGCCCAACCGCACGTCCGATCCCGCGCCCGGCACCTGTCACCACTGCTACTCGCTGTTTCAGGTCTGTGTTCATGCTCGTAGGCTACCGGCTGTTCCGAAGCAGATTATGCCAAGTGCACGGCACTTTCCGCCAAATCCGTCGCTTGTCTCTTGCCCGCTTCGTTGGTTACGGCATCCTTGGTGCTTGTGGTAAAGCTGCCCAAGCCGCCGCCAGACGCGTCCTAGTCGTCGTCGTGCCGCCTGTCGATGAGCTCGACCTCGTCGGCCCACTGCAAGTCTTCAGCGCGGTGAATCGCCACGCCGGTCGGCCGGTCTACGCCATTGAAAATCGTCGCCACCGCCGAAAATCTGCAAGTAGCCGGTGAGGCGGGGTCTTGACGTTCCTCGCGCATCGACATCTGCAGGATGTCACGCAGGAGTACGACTCTGTACTGCTGGTCTGCGGTCTCGCCAGCCGCCACGCGCGCGACGCCGCTCTCTTCCCCTGGCTCAAGCACGCGAGGAATCGCCTGCGTCGCCTTGGTGCAGTCTGCGTCGGCGTCTTCCTCCTTGCCGAGGCTGGCTTGCTCAGTGGTCGCCGTGTGACCTCACATTGGCGCTTCGCCAGCGAGCTCGGCAAGCGCTACCCCGGCATCAAGGTCGCCCCGCCACAGCTTTGGGTGAAGGACGGGAACATCTACACATCGGCCGGCATCACCGCTGGCATTGCTCTCGCGCTCGCCTGGGTCGAAGAGATTGCGGTAGCGCCACCGCCCACGCCGTTACGCGCGAGCTGGTACTCTTCCTCCCCGCCCCGGCCGGCCAGCCCCAGCTCAGCATCTCGCTAGCCGCCCAGGCCTCGGAAATGCGCGCGCTGCAAGAGCTCCGGCTCTGGATTGCAGAGAATCTGCAGAAGCGGCTCTCGGTCGAACAGCTCGCCGGCCACGTCGCCATGAGCGTGCGTAATTTCGAGCGCGTCTTTACGCGCGAGGTCGGGATCACGCCGGCGCATTACGTCTTGCATGTGCGCGTTGAAGCTGTGCGCCGTGAACTCCAGCAGACCGGCAAGGGATTCAAACAGGTCGCTGCCGCCACTGGCTTCGGCAGCGCGGACTCCATGCGCCGCGCCTTCCTCCGCCTCCTCGGCATCACCCCGCAGACCTATCGCGCCCAACTATCGGCACGCAAACGTACCGCCACCCCACGACAAGCTCAAAACCAGCTAGCCGGCGTATCCGACCATGGGCGGGACATCGCCCCACAATCGTCTCGGCGCTCCACACCGGGCTTGGTAGTGCTCAATATCGTGATCGTGATAGATCTCCTTGAGGGGATTTCCAACCGTTGGCTCTATGTGCGGTCCGGCCGCAGGCCTTTTTCACACGGACGTATAACGAGCAACCGGGAAGTAACCGAGACGGCAAGCCGGCGTACCGAAGAAATGGAAAGGCGATGACTTAGGGTATCGCAGGAAGTTAGGTGTCAAAGACTCGCCGACTGGGCCGATGACATTTTGTTACTGGTCCCTTAATTTTCGAAACGCGGAACGCATTTCCTCGACAAAAATGTCCGGCTCCTCGAAAGCGGCGAAATGGCCGCCGTGTTCAGCCTCGTTCCAGTAGATGAGATTGGAATAGGTCTGCTCGGCCCAGCTCTTTGGAGCGCGATATATCTCGCCGGGGAAGACGGTCGCGGCGACAGGCAAGCTAAGCTTGTCCCCCGAAAATGAGGCGCCCTTATTCTCCCAGTAGATCCGTGCTGACGATGCCGCGGTGTTTGTGAACCAATAGAGTGAAATGTTGTCGAGCATTTGATCCCGCGACAGCGCGTCTTCGGGAGAGCCGTTGTTGTCAGTCCAACTGTAAAACTTTTCGTAGATCCACATAGCCTGGCCCGCTGGCGAATCCGACAGCGCATATCCGATCGTCTGCGGCCGAGTCGCTTGTTGGCGGGAGTAGCCGTTGGCGTCGCCAAGGAAGCGTTTGGCACCATCGACCGCTCTCCGCTCTTCGAAACTGAGGTGCTCTGGGATTTCTGCTGGAAACACGAATTGCCAATTGAGATGTATTCCAGCAAGTCCAAGGGGAAGAAGATGTCCCAGTGCGGTCGTTACTCCCGCACCCCAATCTCCCCCTTGTGCAACCCACCGCCTGTAGCCGAGCCGCTGCATCAGCAGGCTCCATGCGGAGGCGATGCGGGAGAGGTTCCACCCGATTTCAGATGGCTTGTCAGAAAATCCAAATCCCGGAAGAGACGGAACGACTACATGGAACGCATCCTGTGCGTGACCACCATACTCTGTCGGGTTAGTAAGGGGTCGAATGACCTTCATGAACTCCACAATCGATCCAGGCCAACCGTGAGTCAGAACGATTGGTAACGCATCGGGATGTGGTGAGCGTACGTGGATGAAATGAATACCCAATCCGTCAAGCGATGTCCGAAAGTTTGGAAGCGAGTTCAGCTCTGTCTCGAAGCGTCGCCAGTCATAGCGAGATTCCCAATACTCGACCAGCGCCTTTGCCTGAGCGAGGGGAACTCCCTGAGACCAGTCCTTCACCGGCTGTTCGTTGGGAAACCGGATAGCTCGCAGGCGCGCTCGAAGATCGTCAATGGCCTCCTGCGGAACCGAAATATGAAACAGACGGACTTGTTCGGTAGCCTCGGGTATCAGCGATTCAGGTGCTTTTGACATGGTGGTGCTTCCTTCTAGAACGCTCCGGCGTCGCCCCCGCCTCGCGACTGGTTAAGACCTGTCAGGTTTGTGCCCCATTCCAGAATCGGCGAGTTCCACTCAACCTCTACCTTTTCGATAAAGTTTTTGACGTTCTCCAAATAGGCCTTACGGTAGAGTTTTGGCCCCTGGATCGCATCGAATTCCGCGCGTGTTCCTTTCCATAGCTCGTAGAACACGATTTCATTCGGCCGTTCTGGAGTTTCGTGAATGATAGCCATGATGAATTCAGGTTCCTTTGCACAACGGTCAAGCATTCCTTTTATCTCGACAAGAACCTGCTCCCTCGGACCGGGTTTGACCTGGTAATGGAGGCTCAGTGAGGTCGTAGCCCTCAGTGTCATAGCGCTTCCTTTCGAAATGTTGTACCCATGAAAACCTCCTTCTTTTGAGCCACAGGCCGACGACAGACGAGGTTAGCCTCGTCTGCCAGGAAGCTGCTAGGCGCCCTTGAGTTGTGGCGCACCTAGCAGCTGCGTCTCCCACAAGAACACAGAACCAGTAGCGCCGGCATGGTCGATAAAAAGCTGAGCGACTTCTCCAAGGTGCTCTGTGCGCGCCCAATCACGCTGAAGTTCTCCCGCCAAGCCAAGCCAGGTAATGGGTTGGGCTCCCGCAGCCACCATGCGGCGGATTGCCATATCGTGTGCTTCAGGAGAAACGCCGCCCGAGGCGTCGGTGACGACGTACACGTCGTAGCCGTCACCCATCGCATGGATAGCGGGCATTGCAAGACACATCTCGGTCCAGAGTGCGGCCATGACCAGCTTCTTCCGGCCCGTCTTCTTCACCGCCTCGACGACTCGGCGGTCCTCCCAACAGTTGATGAAAGTTCGGTTAATCGTCTTCTGATCGGGAAAAACTGCCTGGACCTGCTTGAAAAGTAGTCCCCCGCGTTCCTCATTGACTGTGGTGAGAATCGTCGGTATACCGTATGCCTTCGCGGTTTTGGCTAGAGCTGTGACGTTGTTGATCACGATTGTGGGGTCGTGACTGTTTACGTTTGCCAACTGGAAAGGTTGGTGGTCAATGAGGAGCAAGGCACAATTCTCCGGTGTCAGAAGAGCGTCGAGACCGACTTTCGTGAAGGTTTGCATGATGTACTCCTCCCTATACCTGCGCGATGCCGCCATCGGCGAAGAGCTCGATGCCGGTCACGAAGCTTGAATCGTCGGAAGCAAGGAAGACAGCCACTTTGGCAATTTCGTCCGGCTGCCCCATGCGACCGAGCGGCACTTGCGAAGCCAGCGTGCTATAAAACCCCCTCCGCTGTTCTTCGTTCGGCGCAAGACCCGCGATGCCCGGAGTTTCGATCGGTCCGGGGCTGACGACATTGACTCGGATTTTGCGGTCCTTCAAATCCAAGGTCCAGCAGCGGGCAAAGGATCGTATTGCCGCTTTGGAGGCGGAGTAAACGCTGAAAGCGGGCATAGCCGTGGAGCCTGCTGTGGAGCCCGTCATGATGATCGACCCGCCATCTGGCACCAAAGGCAGCGCCTTCTGAACGGTGAACAACGTACCTTTCACATTCGTATCGAAAGTGTGATCGAAGTGCTGTTCATAAATTCCGCCGATCGGAGCGAAGCTGCCGCCACCGGCATTCGCGTAGACGATGTCGAGCCGCCCTTTTTCGCGTTTGATTTGTGCGAAAAGATTGTCCAGGTCTTCGAGATTCGAGGAGTCGGCCTTGACGGCCGTGACGTGGCCGCTCATAAGCTTCGCGGCTGCATCCAGCTCGGCCTGTCTCCGTCCGGTAACGAAGACGTACGCTCCTTCCTTGACGAAACGCTGCGCAGTGGCAAGGCCGATTCCGCCCGTTCCCCCTGTGACCAGCGCGATCTTTCCTTCAAGTTTCCCTGACATTTGTTTCTTCCTGGTCTTGTTGCAAAAGCGTCCAGCAGTCAACGCACTTGAGCGAAGCTCTTGCGCAATTCGGCAACGAACAGATCGGGCTGCTCAAGCGCGGCGAAGTGACCACCTTTCGGAACCTCGTTCCAGTAGAAGAGCTTCGAGTAGGTCTCCTCCCCCCACACCTTCGGCGGTGTGAAAAAGTCGCCTTTGAAGATACTCACCGCGACCGGCAGTTCGAGCGGCATTCGGGCGAAATCCTTCGCGAAACTCTCGTAATAGAGCCGTGCAGAAGACGCAGCGGTGTCGGTCAGCCAGTAAAGAGTGATGTCATCCAACATGTGATCGACAGAGATGGCCTCCGCAGGATCGCCCTTGTGGTCGCTCCATGCCTGAAACTTCTCGTAGATCCACATTGCTTGCCCAACCGGGGAGTCGGCAAGACCGTACCCCAGTGTCTGCGGACGAGTCGTTTGAATGGAAGCGTAACCTGAGGCATCGCTCGCATATTTGCCGAGTTCAGCCAGTGCCGGCTGCTCTGCGGCCGTATAGCCGCCGGGTGGCGCTGGTGGTGGTGGAAAGAGGATCGGAAGATTCAGATGAATGGCGACAAGCCCCGCGGGCTGCTGCTTGGCCATCCAGCTCGATACGCCAGCGCCCAAATCGCCGCCTTGTGCGACGTAGCGGCTGTAACCTAGGCGCGCCATCAGCGCTGCCCAGGCGTTCGCAATGCGCGGAAGACGCCACCCTGGTTCGGTCGGCTTGTCCGAAAAGCCAAACCCGGGGAGGGAGGGGATTACGACATGAAAGGCTTCATCGGCCGTACCGCCGTGGGCCGTCGGGTCCACGAGAGGTCCGATGACCTGCATAAACTCGATGATCGACCCAGGCCAACCATGAGTAAGTATGATTGGCAGGGCATTCTCGTGCTTCGATCGAACGTGAATGAAGTAAATACCTAGACCATCAATCTGTGTACGAAACTGCGCCAGCCCATTCAGTGTGCGCTCAGCCACACGCCAATCGTAGCGAGTGCGCCAGTATTCAGCGAGCGCTTGTGCTTTGGCCAGCGGTACACCCTGCGACCAATCCGTTACCGGTTCCTTGTCCGGCCAGCGAGCATTGGCAAGTCTCTTTTTAAGATCGTCCAGTGCTGCCTGCGGGATATGGACCTTGAAGGAAGTGACTTCCTTCGTCGTTGTGGGGAGCACCATCTGCTCAGCTTTGGCGGCGATCCCTTGGGCACTCACTCGCATCCCCGCAGACAATATGCCGGCACCACCGGTTGCTGCAGCCGCACGAATGAAGGTACGGCGCGAGGTGAGTGGCGCCGGTACTCCCGTTCTGTTTTCTAAGTCGTTGTTCATGGATTGCTCCTCAAGCGCGGCGTCCGTGCGCGGAAACTTCATCGTGGGACCTCCGGTGTGCCTTGCCAAGACTTCAATCGAGCCCATCACGAGCCCCGTTCAAGCGCGGAGCGTGGTGAAACAGGCGCGCAATTCGTGAACGAAGGCTGCCGGCTGCTCGAATGCCGCGAAGTGACCACCCTTCGGCAACTCATTCCAGTAGATGAGCTTGGAATAGTCCTTTTCTGCCCAACTGCGCGGTGCGCGGTAAATCTCCCGTGGGAAGACACTCACACCCACCGGAAGATCGATCTTGCCGCCGACATAGGTGGCCGGATTGTTCTCCCAATAGATTCGGGCTGAGGACGCCGCAGAATTTGTCAACCCATACAACGATATGTCGTCGAGCATCTGGTCGTTCGTAAGTGCGCTTTCAACGTCGCCGTCGTGGTCGGTCCAGGCGTGAAACTTCTCGTATATCCACGCCGCCTGTCCGACCGAAGAGTCTGCGAGGGCGGTCCCAATCGTTTGTGGTCGCGTCGCCTGTTCCAGGAAGTAACCGGCCCCTTGAGTCTGAAAGATTGCCGCGGCATCAACGGCGCGCTGCTCGTCCTGAGAAAGGCCCTCGGTCGGTATCTTCTGCGGAAAGACGAACGCCCAGTTAAGATGAATAGCCGCGAGCCCTGGCGGTTGGATATGTCCGAGGGCAGTCGTAACCCCAGCCCCCCAGTCACCTCCCTGGGCGACCCAACGCTCGTAACCGAGGCGCTTCATGAGGGCGGCCCACGCGTTGGCGATTCGCGCGACGTTCCACCCTTTCTCGGGGGGTTTGTCCGAAAAGCCAAATCCCGGGAGAGCAGGAACTACGACATGGAATGCGTCATTCTCACTCCCACCGTGCGCGGTCGGATCGGCTAGCGGGCGGATCACGTCGAGAAACTCGAATACGGACCCCGGCCACCCATGGGTCAAGATGATAGGGAGCGCACGTTCGTGTTTAGAGCGCGCGTGGATGAAGTAGATCCCGACACCGTCCAGGGCCGTGCGAAACTGCGGGAGCGCGTTCAGCGCCCGTTCCGCGCGCCGCCAATCATAGTCCCGAGCCCAGTAGTCGGTGCGCGCGCGGATCTTTGCCAGCGGTACACCCTGGGACCAGTCCGTTACCGGTTCCTTGTCCGGCCAGCGAGCATTGGCAAGTCTCTTTTTAAGATCGTCCAGTGCTGCCTGTGGTACCTGGACCTTGAAGGGAGTGACATCATGTGTCGCCGTGGGGGCTACGAACTGCGTAGCCTTGTTGAAGCTCGCATTCGCACTTATTCCCAGCCCGGCGGACAATATACCCGCACTACCCGTTGCGGCAGCCGCACCGATCAATAGCAAACTGTTGTCGCCGAGGGCTCGGAGAGCATCGGGAAATTGCAGGTGACGGTTACCAGAGAGTTTTGTGACGTGCCCGGCCTTTCCATCCTTGACTTCCACACGCAAAAGTTCGCCGGCCGTGTAGGTCGTCACGTAAAGATTGCCGTCGCTGCCGAAGGCGATCCCGTCGAGCCCGGCACCACCACTTTGAGGCGCAGAAAAAGCGGAATCCTGTGCGAATACGTCAAAGGTTGTGGCGCCGGCAGAGAGTTTTAGGATGGTGGGATTTGCGCTCTCGGTGACGTATACGGATCCCTTCCCGTCCACCGTGATGTCATTGCAGAACGCGTTTGAGCCGGGCAGCGAGAAACTGTGTTTTGCATCTCCTGTGTTAAGGTCGAAACTTTTCAACGCGCTCCATGTATCAGTTCCCGCTGCCGATCCGCCCAACCCACTCAAGTCGTTCGAGCAGGCCCAGAGCGTGCTCGATGGCTCATCCGCGAAGACTCCCAAGATCGAGCGCGAGCCCGACGCGCCCGGTTGGACGAATACGGTGCCCTCGGCCGTGCGCGGTTTGACGCGCACGATTCCACCATCTCCCAGGCGCCCAACAAAGAGCACACCGTCGGAAGTCGATGTGATGCTCTCTGGAAAGGCTTTCGTCCCCGGAACGGGAATTGATTTGACCTTCTGCGTCGCGGCTTGACCTGTGAAATTCAGCACTAAGGCGAGGATGGCAATCTGGGGAGAACACCCAACGCGCCTGGAGACGGTCACCCTCCCCATGCGGTTGTCCATCGAGAAAGATGTAGGGCGCTCCGATCTTGTGGCCTTCAAACAGCATGAAGTCGTCGAGCGGATTTCATCCGGACAATCCAAGTCGCCGCGGTCAGTGTCTGCCTGAAGCCTCATGGCGTACACATGAGGCAATTACAGGTCCAGCGTAAAATGCTGAATTCAAAAGATTGGACATCTGCGTTAATGGTGGAATCTCGCCAATGGCGGGATCCTGGCAAACACAGAGCGCCGAATTACATTGTTTCATCGGCTCGGGTATTCGGCGTTCCGAAGCTTGGGGGACAACATATTTCAGGTCGGGAAATTGAGCTTCTTCAACAACGCGGCGTATCGCGGGGCGTGGCGCAAGCTCTTCAGTAGAGGGTCCACTTTGGTTACGATCAGACCGGCGTTACGCTGATCATAAGCTCGGTCCAGCCACTCGAACGCTTTGTCGGACTGGTTCCGGAAAGCATAAACCTCGGCGATCTGGTACGCATTTTGTGGAAATTTAGCAATTAGCTCACTCAATGCGGCGTCCGACTCCCTTTTCCGACCAAGCGCGTAGTACGCAATCGCATACAGAGACGCACGAGAGGGGTCATAGCGTACGAGTTCGATTTCAGGCAATGCATCCTGCGCCCGCCCCTGCAGCACATAGATTCGGCTTAACATGATAGGACCGTTCCAAACATCGGGGCTCAGTTCGAGCGCCTTCTTGCAATCCCCTGCGGCTTGGTTTAGCTGGCCCATGAAAAACTCGGTCTCTGCCAGACTCTCCCAACTTCCTGCATTGAGCGGATCCAAGTCAACGGCTCGGCGGTTCAATCGAAGAGCTTCGTCAAAGCGGCCGAGCATGGCCGCCGAGGAAGCCGCCCCCCTTACCGCCTCGGGATTTCCGGGTTCGACTTCAACCGCCCGCCGGTGGGAAGCATCCGCTCCGGCCCAATCGAAGTCGACCTGTTGTTTAATCCGTCCCATTTGGGTATGGGCCGCTGCCAGGTTCGGGTTCAGCGCCAAAGCCCGTTCAACGGCTTCACGCGCAAGCCGGTTACCCTCCTCAGTAGGAATTCGACGTGTCATGGCTTGCCACTTGCGTACCCGAGACAATCCGACCCAAGCCAACGCATAGGAGGGGTCAAGCTGCGTCGCCCGTTCGTAGTACTTCCCAGCCATCTCCGTATCTTTGTCGGTGTTCCGCTCAAAGAAGTAGTACCCCTGCAAGTAGGCATCGAAGGCTTCGGGATTGACTCGGTGCGGCTGCTCGAACTCTGCTTGCTGCCGCGAAGTCAAACGCAGCTGGATCTCCTGCGCAACGGCCTTGGCTACATCGTCTTCGATGGTAAGAATGTCTTTTGCCGGATAGTCATAATCCTGTGACCAGAGATGAGTTTGATCCTTCACCTGAATCAGCTGAGCGGTAAGGCGTATGTGATTTCCGCTTTCGCGGAGGCTGTTTTCCAGCACATACTGTACAGAAAGATCGCGTCCGATCTGGTCCAGGCGCGTGTCCTTGTGCTTGTATCCCATCACGGACGTTCGCGCGATCACACCTAATTGTTCCGGCTTCAGCCGGCCCAACTCTGAGATCGTCTCCTCCGTCAGACCGTCCGCAAGGTAATCCTTATTGGGGTCGCCGGTGAGATTTTCAAACGGCAGTACGGCGAGCATGATCTTTTCCGATCGCGCTCGTGCTGTAGTCCGAAAGTGCCGCCAAGTCATGTAACCGACGACGACCAAAATCACAGCACACGCAGCCACGGCCGCAGCTTTCCCCCAATGTTTTGGTGCTCCCGGTTCTCGCTCACCCATCGGGCCTTCGATCCCGGGTAGCGTCTCGGCGAGCGATCCGAGTGTGTCCTGAGCAGCTGTCGAACTCTGTTGCCATTCGACTGGTGCGATGAGTCTGTATCCGCGACGTGCCAGAGTTTCAATGTACTTGGGGTGGTCGGCATCGTCTGCCAGCGCCTTGCGCAGGATCGCCATTGCAACGTTAATGCTTCTGTCGTAGTCCACGAAGGTGTCGTTCGGCCAAAGGATCTGCCGTATTTCCTGGCGGGAAACAATTTGGCCTTGCCGCTCGACCAGAATTCGCAGAATGCGGAAGGGTTGCTCCCGGAGCAGGACCTTGGCAGACTCAGATTCCACAGGCTCGGTTCCGATGGGGACAAGTTCCCCGGTTCGGACATTGAGCTCAAATGTTCCAAATCGGACTCGCTCGACGAGATTGATCGACTCCTCATTCATACGTCGGGTCTAAACTCCCTTGCCTAATCACGTCGCGACCGCCGTCCAACTCATTCATCGGCAAATAGATAACGGAAATAACCGCAAAATAATGCCTAAGTGTATTTACCTCCGAAACAGGAAAGAGTCAAAGTCAGGTCAATGCGGACCACGGGAAGGAAGGCGCTGAGCCGCGTTGGTCGGTCGGATCATAGGAGAAGAGACGATTCTGTTCGCGGCTGCAAGTCCCAGGTCCATCTGCTGAAATTCGGAAACGTCAAAGGCGAACTCATGGCGAGCCAAAACATCCCAGTAGGCTCTGAAAGTGTCAAGCGAACCCTCAAATGTGGGCTGTCTGAACCCGAATTGAGTCACCCGATGCAAAGCTGGGTCTGCGCCAATCTCGACGTTCAGGAACGCAAACTAGCCGAGTTCTACCTGGCCGAGGGACAGCGGCTGGCGCACATGGGCAGTTGGACGTTCAACGCGGCCGGTTTCGGGCACTGGTCTCCCGAGCTGTTTGCGATTCATGGCCTCGACCCCGGCAGTACGCCGCCGAGCATCCCGGAATACATGGAGCTCGTCCACCCCGACGATCGGGAGTTCGTCGCTCAGGAAATCCGCACGGTGCTGGCAGAGCATCGCGGCTTCGACTTCACGACACGAATTGTGCGTCCAGGCGGGTCAGTTCGTCATGTGCGGTGCGTCGGAACGCCTGCGACCAGCGGTGGGATGTTCCAGGGTTTCGTCGGGATCGAGATGGATGTGACCGAGCATGAGGAACTCATAACGGCGCTGCGCAAGAGCGAGGCAGAGCTTCGGCAGATGCTGGACTTCGCGCCTCAACTTGTTGGTGTATACGGCCCCAACCGAGAACGCCTTCATATCAACCGCGTCGGACTTGATTACCTGGGCTTTAGTCTAGAACAGTGGCGGCAGTCGCGTGAAAGGGGTGCGTTCGTTCATCCGAATGACCGAGGCCAGGAGCAAGAATATTTTGATCGTGCTGTCTCTACGGGCTCGGCCTACGAGTTGGAGTTGCGGCTGCGCAAGGTCGATGGGAGTTACCGCTGGTTTTTGGCTCGTTCCAACCCAGTTCGCGATGACCAGGGACAAATCATCCGCTGGTATGTCGCTTGTACCGATATCGACGATCGCAAGAGTGCCGAGGAGAGGCTCCAGCAGGAAAACGTCGCTCTGCGTGAGGAAGTCGACAAAGCCTCGATGTTCGAGGAGATTGTCGGCGCCTCGCCAACGTTGATGGCGGTGCTCTCGCGCGTGTGCAAGGTCGCCGGCAGCGATTCGACTGTGCTCATCACCGGTGAAACCGGCACGGGAAAGGAACTCGTCGCGCGAGCGATTCACCGGCGGTCTCGGCGTGCCTCACGAGCGTTCGTCGCGGTGAATTGCGCGGCCATTCCACGCGACTTGATTGCCTCGGAGCTCTTCGGTCATGAGAAAGGCGCATTCACCGGGGCCGTGCAACGGCAACTCGGTCGTTTCGAGCTGGCGAACGGGGGCACGATCTTCCTGGACGAGGTGGGCGAACTATCGTCCGAAACACAGGTGGCGTTGCTGCGGATCCTCCAGGAGCGGGAATTCGAGCGCGTGGGAGGGCGACAGCGGATCCAGGTCGATGTTCGCGTCATCGCCGCGACGAATCGTGACTTGATGGCGGCTGTGGCGGACGGCACGTTTCGCGAGGATCTGTTTTATCGGCTCAACGTGTTTCCCCTCGAGATGCCTCCATTGCGGGAACGGCGAGAAGACATTCCCATGCTAGTGGAGTACTTCATCGGTCGGTACACGCGAAGGGCCGGGAAGACATTCCGACGGGTGGGCAAGCGGACACTCGACTGTCTGCAGTCCTATCCGTGGCCCGGAAACGTGCGCGAGCTGCAAAACGTCATCGAGCGGTCCGTGATCGTCTCGGACACCGACGAATTCACGGTCGACGAGAGCTGGCTGTCTTCGCGGGGGGGGCGATTAGGAGCCGGGGTCGGGTTGTCCAGCTCGCTCGCCGCGCACGAGAAGGCGATCGTCGAGGATGCGCTGCGCGCAAGCTGCGGGCGCGTATTCGGGCCCTCAGGAGCGGCGGCGCGACTCGGGATTCCGCGTTCGACGCTTGAATCGAGGATTCGCGCGCTAAAGATTGACAAGAGACGTTTCCGAACGCTAGCGAAGATTTCGTAACCCTGGTGCTGCCCAGTTTTTCACCATTGGCGAGATCTCGTCCGTCTGGCATCTGCTGACATTCTTCAGATTCAGTCGTTTTTCTTTGGAGCCGCAATTGCGTTCCGCACCACGTAGCGTTGCTGAAGACCACAGTGCACGATGGACCAGCACGGTCGTGTTCAAGTCAGTGGTCGAATCGACGGCAACTTGATTGCCGGACACCCGCAATACTCCGGCGGTGCTGTCGCCCGACTCGTGATTGAAGCGCTAAACCTGTAGCTGCAAAAATGCGAGCCATTTCTGACGTACGGATGAGAGCCGAGTGCAAATAGTGTTCAGGATCTTAGAGGTGTTGATATTGCTTGTGGTCATTGCAGGGGCGAATCGAATGATAGGACAAGAAAAACCGGCTTCGCTTCCGCGCCCCTTTTATCCGCTTCCTCGTTATGAAGAGGATTGGGGCTTTCTGTCCGATCCGGCGAAACGCGACGATTCTTTATCCGATCAAATTCATCCCGCTTAATAATGAGGATAGAAACGTTTTCCTGTCCCTTGGCGGTGAGATCCGCGAGACCTACGAGCGCTTTCACAATACGAATTTTGGTCTCAGCCCCGATGACCAGGGCGGTTATCTTCTGCAGCGCTATTTGTTTCACGTCGACTTACATGCGGGACAGCGATTTCGATTCTTCGGCAAACTCAACAGCTCACTCGAAGAGGGACGAACCGGAGGTCCGCGCCCTTTAGACGAAGACAAACTCGACGTGCACCGGGGTTTCCTTGAATTTGTAATACTAAAGCCACGGGCAAATTCTTCACTGACCATGCGCATTGGGCGCCAGGAGATGGCCTTCGGGTCCGGTCGAGTCGTCGACTTGCGGGAAGGGCCTAATGTGCCACTCAGTTTCGACGGCGTTCGACTGTCTTGGAAATCTCCAAAGAGGCAGCTTGACGGCTTCGCAACCCAGCCGGTGCAAAACGAGCCTGGAGTCTTCGACGATCCTCCGCAGCACGACTTCGCTTTTTGGGGCCTTTATGCAACTCATGCCCTAGACCAAGCGCAAAGAAAGGCGCTCGATTTCTACTATCTGGGTTTGGATCTAAAACACACGGTATTTAGCCAAGGGGCAGGACATGAGAAGCGGCACACTCTGGGTGCGCGTATTTGGGCCGAGCGGGGACCGTGGGCTTACGACGTCGAAGCGATCTATCAGTTCGGTAGTTTTGGCGTCGGCCACAATCAACGCGTGGCGTGTAGCTGCCGATAATTCGTACTCTCTTACATCCGTCCGCTGGCGTCCGCGCATCGGATTAGCAACCGATTTGGCGAGCGGGATAAGAATCCAGCAAACCCCGATCTCCAGACATTCAATTCGTTGTTCCAGAGCGGCACATATTCTGGACGCGCGAACATCTTAGGACCAGACAACGCCATCCGTCTGGAACCTTCACTTGGTCTCTTCTTTTCTGAGCGTCTGACGCTGTCGACTGGCTGGGGATTCTTTTGGCGTGAAAGTTCGAACGACGGACTGTATGGAATCGCAGGCAACCTCATCGTGCCCAGCAATGGTGTAAAGTCGCGATACGAAGGCAGCCGTCCCATCGCGCAGCTGGATTGGCAGATGACTCGTCATCTCTCGACTCACGTTAATTACATCTACGTTTTCAATGCTTCATTTGAGGAACAGTCCGTCCACGCGACAACCAGCATGAGCTACATATCGCCGTGGATAACGTATCGCTTTTGAGTTGGAGGTAATGAATGGACGGGATTCCAGATTCAAGTGAAGGAAATCACGCTGTTCTCCGGGCGACGAAGTTAAGGGCCAAATCAAAGTCATTGTCACGGACGGCGCAACATGATGGCTTCGATGATACGCCGCACACTTAGGATGCGAATCGGCTTCGGAGCAGCCATCATCCCGCGTCTTGCCAATGACGGCCTGTGTTGTGAGGGTTATCTGCCGTGCCCGACTCCTGGATAACGTGGGATTACTAGCGAAAACACGCTTGTGCTGGTTGAAATATTTGCGCAAAATCGCTTGGCCCCAATACGGCCCCCTTCCTCGGGAGCGCCTGCTAGCGAAAACCCAGTCATCCGGCTTAGTGGCGATGCATTTTTTCGCCAGTCCAAGAGAGACTCGACAAGGAGCGGATGCACTGGCACCGGCTTTTGCGACGACACGGTCTTACACGGCCCGACGACGTCGTAGACGATGGATCGCGTTACGTTCATCGTTCTTTGGGCAAAGTCCATGTCGCCCCATTTCAACCCGAACAACTCGCTCTGCCGCAAGCCGGTGGACACTGCCAAGAGAACCAAGGTGCGTTCTCGAATCCGCAAATTCTCCACCAACGCCTTGATTTCGGCGGGCATCAGGACGGTTGGTGTTCTGCGGCTCTTCGCACTCTGACGAACTAGATAAATTGGGTTCCGATCAAACAATTCATACCGGCAGGCGTGATTGAATAGCAGGGACATTAGATTTCGGATCTTGGCACAACTGCCCTTCGCTAATGGCAGTGAGCGAAGCCAAGACTCCACCTGTACGGTTCTAACCTCGGCCAGTTCGTATTGCCGCCAGTGAGGGAGAATCCAGCGGATTAAATAGGCATGATAAGTTTCTTGGCTGCATAACTGCGCCAGGCATTTTCCTTAGCGAGTTCTCGCTGCTCGAAGTGACCGCAAAGCTGCGCGATTGTAATCGAGCGAGAACCCACCCTCGGCTTATACGAATTTAGTTCTTGCAACAAGACCGTGACCGCACTGCGGGCAGCACCCTCGTCTTGATAGCGCTCAACTGTGCCAATCACTCTCTTCCGTTGGACTCGAATTCCATGCAAATCCTTTTCAGACCGGCGAAATTGCCAGACTGAGGGTCCATCTTTGCGACTGACCATTGCCAGACTTCCGCGTTGCATTCTGATCCTCCTCGCCAAGGTTTGGCGCCAAAGAATCTTCATGTATGGAGGGCTAAGACAAACAGGCCAGGCCAGGCGCGCAAGTGAATTGCCTTGCGGCGGCAATGCTCTGTCGTTGCGCGCCCAGGCGTGTGAAAACTTCCGAATTGCCGAACAGACCAACAGACCTACCGGGTGCTACGTTGATGAGCGTGGACTGTCGCCGTCCGGTGGAATTCGCGGACCTCCTGAGAATTGGGTTGTCGGGATGAGCGACTCACTTATTCAGATGGCGAGGTCATGTTTGTATCGACAAGGGCCGACCTTTGGCCAAGCCAGAAAACTCGCAAATGCGTTGACAACCGATATCTTTGACCAATGCAGGAGCCAGGATGTTGTTTCAGCACGTTTTCATTCGGGGATTGGCTTTGCTAGGCGGGTTCGTCATACACGCCAATCTCGGCCACGTGGGGCATCTCTTTGCTGGGCTCCAACAGTAGTCGGACCCTCTGCGCTGAGACGCGTGGAATACGAAGAATTGTCGTCGGTGCTGGTGTTTCACCGCCCATCAGAGTGATCCATTTCACGCCGTCCCAGCGCTGAAAACGATAACTCCGGATGCGGCTTTGCGGGTAGTCATCCCATCGACCGACAGGCTCCACCAGCGAGACAACGTTGAAGCTCTCCTGCTTTCTCAAATCCAATTCCAACCAGCCAGAGGTTTGGCCTTCATCCAGATACCAACTCGATCTGAAGTCACCGTCGTTCGCCTCATCCGGTCCCACGGTATCTGGGTAAGAGCTAGCATGAATGGGCTTGTCCTTCGCCAGGTTCCGTGTCGTGATTACAACGTGCTCGCTGAGTTTTGCCATGGGCCCGGGATGCTTCCACGCTTTGCCGATCTCTTCCAGTCGACTCATAACGTTCGGAGCCAGGCGTCCTTCACGGGTTGGGGGAGCATTCAGAATCAAGTTACAGTGTCTGCGATTCAGCGGCTCTAGCCACTCGTCCACCACGGTCGTCACCGCCTTGAGATGTCCATTCGCGTCCCGCTGTTTCCAGAACCAACCGTCCGTAAGGGTCACACATGAAAGTGCCGGCACGTCGCTGTCTTCAGGGACCTTCTGTCCGGCATTCTGCTCAAACGCCTTCACATCGGAATAGTAGAGTCCGCCCGAAGGATATTGACTGGCGTTGAGATCGCAGAGCAGGCAGTTGGGCTGCAAATTCTTGATACGCTCATAGATCTCCCGGAACGGTACCTCTTCGTAAGTAATACGGCTCCACGGTGCATCCCATCCATCAGTGATGAGGATGTCGACCTCTCCATAGCCGGTGAGCAGTTCCGTCAGCTGATCTCTGATGAGCTTTACCTTGGCCGGAGTGATGTTGAAATGGCGGATATCGTCGCGCAGCGACAGGATCGAATAATAGAGGCCCACCTGCAGGCCTGCCCTGCGAAATGAATTCACGTAGGCCCGCACAACATCAGCCGAATGCGATGTCTGCCCCACGCTTGCCGCCGATGTCTTTGTCGGCCATATGCAGAAGCCATCGTGATGCCGCGTCGTCAGGCAGCCCCAAGTCATGCCGGCCGACCGCGCCGCAGCGGCCCATTGATCCGTGTCGAGAGCGGCGGGATGAAACAGATCAGGGAGTGCTGTCGGATCACCCCATTCGCGGTCCTGAAATGTCGCCATGTTGAAGTGCACGAACATGCCGAAACGCAAATCCACAAACCGCTGTTGCAAATCGAGGAGCGGCCGTCCGCGACGCGGAGTTACGCGATGCGCTTCGTTCCGTTCCGCCGCAGCTCTGTGATTACGGGCCAGCATCGCGGCTGTCGCAGATTGTGCAGCCAACCGAAAAAACTCTCTTCTTGTCATCATCTTTAAGATGTTAGAACGATTTTCGAATCCTGGGTGGAAAGGCTGTACTTTCCAACATTGCCAAATAGATTCCCTTTTCGCCAGAGTCACAATCGAAGTCCAGGAGAAACTTTTGGTCTTGCGACTGCGCGCTCAGCAAGCAGTCACATGCGAACCCAATCAGGCTGTCTGGGAGCCCCTAGCCGAAAAGCGGGAGATGACCGGTCGTCTTAGAACTGTGGTAGCATCGTGTCGTATTTATCGACGGCCGGCCGCATTACCCAACTCAGATGGCACAGCTCGATGTGTCTTCAAAAGATAGCAGAGCTTTCCGACCGTCCGAGGTGTCACTCGCTCCTTCCGTCGCGTTTTTTCAGTTAACTGAGCGGTCTCGTTCCAAGGTACCTGCTTTGTGGAAGAACGAGAACAACTTCACGATCACAAGGCTCCAGTCGCCATTCGGGCTTTCTACGCGAATCGTTAAGGTGTCGGCCGTGAAGGCTGTTCTTGTTTCAGTCAGTCTTCGCTCTATCCCTTTGGGTGGATACCAGCTTTGGGCGGATGCAAAACAGCTGCCGACGTCCTACGTACCAACGTTTCGATCGAACGTAATCGATTTTGACGCCCGTCCGGCCTGCTCGGCCGATCAGGCATTTGACTTCGTCCACTATCACGTGCCTCGAGAGAGTCTTGATGACATCGCGGAAGATTTGGGATTCGGTCCAGTCTCCGAGCTCCAGCAATCAGTGAACGAACACGATATCGTCCTGGCGCAAATGACAAAGAACGTTCTTCCTTCCCTCAACATGGAGAAGAAGCCTTGTTCGCTAGCGTTAGATCAGTTCCAGATGGCCTTGGGGGCTCATCTTCTTCAGAGGTATGGAAGAATTGCAAGAGCGCAAGTCCCAGCAGCGGGAGGACTTGCAAAGTGGCAAAAGCAACGAGCGCTTGAACTACTCCGCGAGAATTTGAACGGTAGCGTTCGGCTTTGCGACCTGGCAAAAGAGTGCGGGCTTTCGGTTAGCCACTTTGCACGCGCATTCAAAGCTGCGCTTGGCATTTCTAGCCACCAGTGGCTGATTCGCCAGCGCATTGATCGCGCGCAAGAACTTCTCGTTCAAACAAAACTGCCTCTTTGCGATGTGGCAGTGCAGTCTGGATTCGGAGACCAGCCCGCGTTCACGCGAACCTTTCATCGCGTCGTCGGAGCCAGTCCGGGACACTGGAGACGCGAACACCAGGCTAGATAGTGTGGTATCCCTGCCTGAGACCTTACAACGTCGCGCAGGCATCGTATCCTTCTAACGAGTGACGAGGTGGCATTGGCGCGAGGAGACGCAACACGAGAGAAGCTCTTGAAGACGGCCATAAGCCTATTCCACGAGTTCGGCTACAACGGTACCAGCGTGCAGGATATTGTCAGTGGGGCCAAGGTTCCAAAGGGGTCCTTCTACAATTATTTCAAGAGCAAAGAAGAATTGGCGATCGCGGCGTCGGATGTGTTTTACCCCTATGCGCTTGGATTTTTGGAGTTGGAAAACGCCTCCTCCCCCGTGGCCCGGCTTCGCAAATACTTCCGGCTGACACTGAAGGAAATGCGGCGCTACGGATATGTGCGCGGATGCCTGGTGGGCAACTTTGCATCAGAAATTACGAACGCGACGCCAGCGCTCAAAAGGCGTGTCGCTGAGCTTCTGGACGAAGCCACTCGTCGGATCGCGGTTGTCGTATCGCAAGCACAACAGATGGGTGAAATCGATCCTGATGTGCCAACGATGGACCTCTCGCGATTTATTCTGAATTCGCTTTATGGCGCGATTTTCCGCTCTAAAACCGATCGGACGCAACGGCCAATGAAGCTGCTTGAGCAGTTCGCACTCGATCTTTTTGTGGTCAAGAAACGCTAGTACAGTCCCTACCTCCGCTTCTGCCGATCCAGCATCCATTCCCGCCGCAATAAACGACAAAATCGGTAGAAACGAGCAAGATGCAACATCACGGCATCGCCTATGCTCATACCGGAAAAGGGAGGTTGCATGGGCAGTCTCATGAAAACAATGCTGGCTGTTGCTTCGCTCGGAATTCTCATTACTGCAGGGTCGCTCATGGCGCAAAGCGCGCCCGCCAAGGACTTACTCCTCATTCACGGAGCCTTTGCCGACGGCTCAAGCTGGTCAAAGGTCATTCCTTTGCTTCAATCCAAAGGCTTCCATGTAGAGTCGGTCGGAATCCCGCTAACCTCCTTCGCAGACGACGTTGCAGCGACTAAGCGCGCCATTGCCGCTGAAGAGGGGCCGGTGATTCTCGTCGGCCACTCGTATGGTGGTCTGGTCATCACCGAGGCGGGAAATGATCCGAAGGTTGCTGGCCTGGTCTACGTTGCCGCGTTCGCTCCGGATACGAACCAGACCATTACGGAGATCAGTAAGCCGTTCCCGCCGCCACTTGGTCTCACAAAACTGAAACCACTTTCAGACGGGTTTCTCCTGTTGTCTTCGGAAGGTATAGAGACGGCGTTTGCCCAAGATCTGAGCAATGAAGAGAAGGCGCTTCTTGTTGCGGTCCAGCCTCAAACGGCGGGTTCCATTTTCGAGGCAAAACCCACCGCGGCGGCGTGGCACAACAAACCATCGTGGTACATCGTGGCAAGCAATGACAACATGATTGCTCCTGAACAAGAAAAGAGCATGGCCAAGCAGATCAACGCTACGACTACGATTCTTCCGTCGAGCCATGTGGTGATGTTGTCCCACCCCAAAGAAGTAGCGAGGGTGATTGAAGACGCGGCAGTAGGCAAGAAGTGAACATGGCCCCTGAACTACTTCATAAAGCGCTTGCAGCACACGGCGGCTTGGACCGATGGAAGCGCTTTGAGAAAGTACAGGCCACGATTGTCACCGGAGGTCAATTGTTTACAATGAGGCCCATTCGCGTTTGGTCGCCACGGTCATACGGCGGCGCGTTGGATCTTGCGGCGTACCCAAGAAGAAAGTCTGAGCCGAAATAGAAACCCAGCTGTCTGCTGTGGCTCGCGATGTTCGCTGGGTACGTTACACGGAGGCCGCCCCACGCCTCGCCCTTTTCGTGCCATGCCTCTATTTTCTCAACGGCAAAACCGGGCTGGAGCACGGACTACAACGGGACGCCGACTTCGAGAAAACTTGGCCAGAGGTCCTCGGCAATCTCCTCGAGAGTGAGAAGAAAGGATCAAGGCCATGATAGGCAAAATTGAGGTTGAGCGTTTCTCCCTGACATCGTCCCGGCCATTCGGTGAGGTGCTAGCTTCGATTAAGGGCGCTGTCGGCCATCCGGACATGGTTGAGTTTGCAAAGACGACCGCAGCTACAAGGACGTTTTCAGAACTCGAAAGCACGATTCGCAAGGGATTGGGCAGAACCGGATTGATGCTCTTCATGGAGCTCGACCATGGCGCTGTAATCCGTAAAGCGACAAGTCCCGACAAGTCTCGGATGGTCCGGCTTATCATGGGCAATCCGCTCATCATGCAAGAAATGGCCAAGCGCGTTCCGGACGCTGGCTCTTACGCTCCAGTCACCGTGCTCGTCGACGAGCGTTCGGACGGCGTGCATATCTCTTACGACAGAATGGCTAGCTTTCTAGCTCCCTACGGGAACGCCGACGCACTCGCAGTCGCGCGTGACCTCGACAAGAAGGTGGAGTCCCTTTTGTCCGAGGCGGCAGGCTGAGCTGGACCCGGTCCGTTAGTGAGGAGTGTCTATGTCTAGTCACTCGAGGCGGATCGTTTCAACCACTCACGCACCCCTCCGCCTCGGACGATGCGGTCTCGGCTTAACGCTTGCGACCCGCGACTAACGACGGTTTCTAAAGAACGTCTGGAGCACTTCCGCGCAACGGGCAGCTAAAACTCCGCCGCGAACCTCAACACGGTGGTTCACTGCCGGGCAATTCAGCAGCTGCATTACTGAACGAACCGCCCCGGCCTTGGGGTCTTCTGCGCCGTAAACCAAACGCTTGATGCGCGCATGGACCACGGCGCCAGCGCACATCGCGCACGGCTCAATTGTAACAAACAGCTGGCAGTCTCCCAGGCGGTGATTGCCCAAGGTTGTACCTGCTTCGCGCAGGGCGATGATCTCGGCGTGGGCGGTGGGATCTGATTCGCGGATGTTGCGGTTCCATCCCTGGCCGACGATGCGTCCCTCGCACAAAACGACGGCGCCTACTGGCACCTCGGCGGCTTCGAGGGCGCGCCGGGCACAGCGCAGGGCTTCTTCCATCCAAAGTTCATCCGAGACTGCCTCGCTTTTTAGCGGTTTGGTCTTAGAGTGATTCCTAGTGGCTGTTTTATGTCGAGGCACGGTTCGGCAACATTCTAGCGTTTTGCGGACGGGCGCAGGGAACATGTTCGCAGCCGATCTTTGCAGGCGAGCGCTGGTTTCTTGTGATCGGACTTAGATCACGCTGAGCACCGTTCGCACCACATCGGGCACAACCGCGTGCACCACGGCCGGGACCACGACGGAGACGACCGGGTACGCAATTACGACCGCGGGTACAACCAAAAGCATCCAGATCTTGGTAGGCAGGTTGGTGAAGTAGGCCTTCATAACTTCCTCTCCCACTGGATACGCTGAGAAGGCAGAAAAAGTTCCCGCTTCGCCTTGCGTTCCTGTTCGCTTTATCTTCGCTGCCTTCGTTGCCACCATAGCAGCGGACCGCTTAACGCAAGCACCGGCAAAGAGAGGCTGAAGACGGCAGCTACGATCCGCGCGGGCCAGCCCCCAATATCCCCCGTGTGGATCTCCCGGTTGAGGCGAGTCACGTAGGCCACGGCAGCGGGTTCAGCGCGCGAACTGTTGAGCGCCAGCACCTTCCCCGAATAGGCATCGAGAAAAACGCGGGTGCGGCCGGCGGGCGTGTGATCCTCGGGAAATTTCATGATCACCACAACCGGACGGGCATTGTCAGACAATTCGATAACGGTAGGCCGCGCGCCGGGAACGGCAGCCTGCGCCAGCGCCAGCAGCCCTGCGGGCTCCACGGGCAGCGCTCCGGACGGAGGCGAATCGGGCCGCGGGTCGGCCGGGCGGGCCACCACTCCGCTGACTTTGCTCGCCCAAGCACGGGCGGCGTCGCCCCAATGAACGACGACTCCGGTCCAAGCGAACGCCAGCAGGAAGACGGACGAGACAACCCCGATTGTGTTGTGCAGGTCATACTGAAATTTCGGCCCTGAGGTCTGGAGATCAATGCGGAAGATCTTGCTACGCCACCACAGAATCAGGCCGGAGATGGACAGGAATAAAAGAATCACCGAGCTCCAACCGACGATTGCCGATCCCACCTCTCCCGCCAGAAGATCGGTATGGAATCGGTGCAGCTTGCGCGCGAAGCGATTGTTGTCCCATATCCCCAGAGCCTTCCCGCTGTAGGGATCCACCGCTACGTCGATGCCTTCGCCCGAAGGCGACTGGAGATATGCAGCGCTAGCCAGGTCGGGCGCTTCGGCGATGTTGAATGACAACACACGATAGCCGGGATACTGGCGTTCGAGAGCGGTCTTCAACTCGGTTAGAGAGAGCGCCGACCCAGACGGTGAGACGCGGGCGAGCTTGTAGTTCAAGGCCTGATCGATCTGGGTTTCGAAAATCAGCAGAGCCCCCGATGCTCCCGCGAAAAGCAAAACGAGGGCGGCGGTGGTCCCGATCCACAGGTGCAGCTGAAGAACGACCTTGCGGAATGTTTTGCTTGCCACTGGATCTCCGCCCTCGGCCGCTCTGAACCCAAGCGGCCAATTCAGGATGGATCAAATGTTAAGACTGTATCGCGGCTCTAGACGTTTGGGAATTAAAAGAGGCCCCCTTCTCGTGCGGGGCCACCGAGCGGGCGCACATCAGATTTGGGGGATAAAGTCATGCAGCCACCTGCGTTTGCTGTGAACGGCGTTCCCAGAAATCCTCAAAGCGTCCGCTGAGCTTGCAGCAACGCAGGGCGATGATGGCGTTGGCGCCCTTTACCGTCCAGTGCATGCCCGCCCGCTTGAGCCGGGTTCCGATTACTACCTTGCATCCAGCCTCCAACACCCCGGTCGAAGTGCAGAAACCTCGTTGGTGAAACTTTGGATATCGCATGCGCCGTCGATTCTTCCAGATGTACTGAATACACTCCCGCGCCTCTTTGTGTTGACCGACGTGGCTGCGCAGCGCGTGCACAACCGCTCTTAAGTGACCTTCGTCGAGCTCGTCATAGCGTGCGTCGATCCATTGCTTGGCCTCGGGGCTGAGCCCATAAATGACCTTCCCTACCCGGCTGAGATAGTCTTTGGCATGATAGCGGTCGAGAATTTGAGTGGCTTGCGGGAATAGTTCTGCCGACGTGTTCCAAATCCAAGCCGAACCATCGCCCAACACTGCCTGACGCGGCACTTCGCTGAAACCGCGGCGGCTGGCTTCGCGCTGTACGCGCGCGGCGAAGTCCGACAGCTCCGGGCTGGCATCCGGAGTAGCGGCGCTTTCAATCGCAGCCGAATAGGTGATCGAACCCGGATCGCGCACCGGTTTACCTTCCTGATCTCGCGATTCCGCCGTCCAGATGGTGACCAGTTTGGCTTCCCGGGTTTTCGCCGAGCCGTCCGCTTGCTTGCCTGCGCGATCGGCGACTTCTTCCCTGCGCATAGGCACCCCGGTGCCATCCATCCCAAGATACATCGTGGGAGCCACTTCGCCCGTCCTTTCGACTGGCTGCTGTTCATCGACGGCGATCTCGGCGCCCAGCGCTTCCGCGGCCCGTTCCACCTGTTTGACACTGACTTCCACTCCCGCCAACTCGTGCAACAGCCCGCTGCTCTCTTCGAAGCTCGCTAGCGCTGCCGCACTGGCGGTCATGCGCAGAACTCCAGGCGTCAGGGAAAACCATTCCAACCGCAGAGCCTGGTCCCGTGGGCAGAATCCGGTATGGCATCGGTCACAGTCGTAGTACGCCCGCCCCAGATGGAGAGATCCCAACACGCTTTCGAAGGTCTTCCAGTGACGGCCATGATAGCGGGCAGAGCCGCCGCAGGGACAGGCTAATTCTGGTCCCGCATAATCGCTGAGGTCAGCGTTCAGTCGTTGTTCCAGAGCGTGGGCGGCGAGTCGCAAAACTTGGCGTCGCACCGCCATCTCCAGGGCCTCGAAATCCAGTTCGGCCACCGCCTGAGGACCTAAGAGCGCTTCGATTTCCTGGGAGATCTCCCTTTCCAGGTCCGTGGAGAGCCCCCTTTTTCGGCCTCCTCCGCGGAGGCCGGAACGGTTGCGAGCTGTTCATCGGCCCATCGCTCGCAGGCCTCCCAATAAGCTTCGACGCGTTCTCGAAATTGCCGTCCCGATTCGATCTGCCGCCGGACCACAGGCACCTGCTCGGGAGAGATATAGCGGGACTGCGTCTTGCCTTCGACCTTTTGCGACAGGGTGAAGTAAGGACCATGGGCCGCCTTGGGATCGTGTTGACAGGCGCACGCTTCTTGTCCGCACTTCATCCGCCGTTCATAGAGCGAACCTCGTCGAATTGGTTCCGGACGTGAGAACGCTGCGACTAATTCCGCGATGCGTGAAGGAACTGCCGGGGTGAGATTGTTCATGCGCGATTCTCCTACCGTATATTATACAGTAGGACAAAAGAGGAATCACACTGTCTTTTCGAAAACGCCCCTCTGCTGACGTGCGCCCCCACCGAGCCGGGACTTTGGTCCGGCACGTAGGTTAATGGTATTCTAACGGCATCATGGGCATGCCAAGCTTGCTCCGGAAAGTATTCCTGGTGGACCTGTTGCAGGGCCTGAAGGTTACCTTCCGCTACCAGGATCCCAAGGAAATCTACACCGAGCAGTATCCTCTGGAACGGCCGCAGGTGGCCGAGCGTTACCGCGGGGCACCGCGGCTGAACGTGAACCCTGACACCGACGAGACCATGTGCATTGCCTGCGACTTGTGCGCGCTGGCGTGCCCCGAGCATCTGATCGTTGTGTCAAGCGAACGCAACGAAAAAACCCGCCGCAAGGAACTGACCAACTTCACCTACGATCTGAGCCGCTGCATGTTCTGTGGTCTGTGTGAAGACGCCTGCCCCACCGACGCGCTCGAGTTGACCCAGGATTTCGAGCTCGCCAGCTACACGCGAGACGGTGCCATCTGGGATCGCGAGACACTGGAAAAAGGCCCACAACCCACTCAGTATCGCCGCTAACGGCGCAACTGTCCTGCGCCCTTCCCACTGCGCCACAGCAGTCAACCCATAGACAGCGTCCGGGTGCCAACTGCAATCAATTACCTGACTACGGCATCGACCGGATGGCAAATCGTCCGCGCGAAGTCCGAGACTTGGCGAAGAAGCGAATTGCAACTGAAGAGCACGATTGCACGCGCGCACTTCTAGGTGAGAGGTCTCGTGAAGATACGACTTGCAATGCTATTCATTTTGCTGTGTGGCGCTACTTGGGCAATTGCACAGGCCAGGGGCGCGAGTGCTCCGCCGCCTCCGGCGAAACCTGCCGGAACTCCAGGACAAGCCGCCACCCCAACGACTGCACCGACTCAGGGTGCAGCCAACCAGCCAGGTACGACAAACACCATGCCGGCGTCGATCATCGGTCCGCCGACGCCAATCACCACCCAGGCCGCTGGCCCTGGTTCAACACAGACGCCGGCTGCCCCGGCCTCGCCGCAGACACCGCCGGCCAGTCCATCCACGAATCCGACAACACCCGTGGTCCCTTGTGTAAATTCACCTGCAGCACCAACCCCGCAGAATGGGCCCTCCCACAGCCCGACTACGAGCACAACGGTTCCGCCCTACGCAACCAACCAGGGTGCCACGGGATCGCAGTCATCGAATCAGAGTTCGTCGAATCAGCCTGCCACTACCGAAGCAGGAAACAGTCAGGGAAGCACTACCGGGACTACTCCACAGCCCCCCCAGCCAACGTCCCCCTCCCGGCCGTGCCAGCCGCAGCCCGTACCAACGGGTGCCGGCACGCCACCCCAGATGTGAGAAGCGAAATTCTCGGTTCGTGTGCGGGCCCTTCTGGGGCCCGCAGCTTTTTTTCGGGCTATTCGTGCTGCGGAGTCGCCAGCTTCTTTTCGGGTAGGAAGTACATGGCCGGGATCAATACGAAGATGAAGAAGGAGGCGTAGACCGACACGTACGCCAGCGGAACCGAAAGAAAATAGAGGGCGGCGGAGAACGCGTTCTTGCGTTGCATTGTGGCATGGTAGTCCACCAAGTTCGGATTCGTTTGATCCTGTCGCACCAGTTCCGTGCGCAGCAGATAAAAAGATGAGCCACACAAGGCCAGGTCAAGGCCATAAAGCACTACCGCTATCGGCTGGCGGTAATTTTTCCCGAGAAAGTCGGTGACGAAGGGGATCAGCGACATCCAGAAGAGCAGGTTCAGGTTCGACCACAGCAGTCGCGCCGTGACTTCGCGCACGGAGTGAATCAGGTGGTGATGGTTGACCCACATAATGGCCGCCACAAGAAAGCTCAGTCCGTAGGTCAGGAACACGGGCGCGACCTTCAACAGCGCAGGCCAGGTGGGCTGCGAGGGCGCACGCAGTTCGAGCACCATGATAGTGACGATAATCGCGATCACGCCGTCACTGAAAGCTTCCAGACGGTTAGTGGTCATCTCGCCGTGTGGCATGCGGAGAATCTACCACGGGGCCACGAGGATTTTAGATCGTAGATTTCAGATTTCAGATTTAGATTGCCGATGGCAATGCAAACTCCGCCGTCTGTTCAATCTGAAATCTGCAATCGGCAATCTGAAACCGCAAGCGTCCGAGCCGACTAACCCGACGCCGGCTGCTGTTGCGTCATGCAGTGCATCGCACCCAGCCCCCAGATGAAGTCTCCCGAGTAGATCGGAACGATCTCACGCGTCGGGAACAGTTGCGCCAGCGTGTTGAGCGCGATCCGGTCGTTCGGGCGGTTGAACACGGGCGCGAGCACCACTCCATTGGCAAGATAAAAGTTGGCATAGCTGGCAGGGAGCCGCCGGTTCTCAAAGATGACGGGCTGGGGCATAGGGATTTCCACAACGGTCAGCTGGCGGCCATCCTGATCGCGGGCAGCCTGCAGGCGGCGCAGGTTGGCTCGCAACGGCGCATGGTTCACATCCCTGGAATTGGGCTCGACCATGGTCACGACCGTGTCCTTCGCGACGAAGCGGGTGAGGTCGTCAACGTGGCCGTGCGTGTCGTCGCCGAAGATGCCGCGCCCGAGCCAGACAGTGAGCGGCGCGCCGAGGTAATCGGCAAAAGCTTTCTCGTAATGCACTCGCGTCATGTGCGGATTGCGCTCTTGCACCTTGCTGAGCAAACACTCTTCAGTAGTAAGAATCGTCCCGACGCCGTTGACGTCGATCGATCCGCCCTCGAGGACGATGCGGTTTCCAGCTGAGAGCGGCCGGATCTCCTGGGTGGGACTTGGGTGCCGCATCCTAGCCTCGTCTTTTGCGGCTACAGCCTGCCCTGAGCCTGCCGAAGGGGTGGGGATTTTGACCCTCGCCATCAGACTGCCAATCTTTTCGTCACGCCGCCAGTTGGAGTATTTGGCCCACGCGTTAAAGCGAAACTTGAGGGCCAGCAGGGCGCCCTCAGGGGCTGAAGCTCCGGTTTTCTTTTGCATTCTATCGGCATGAGTGAACTCGTGCCCTTCCCGGTTCTCATGTGGGGACAGCCGCCCTCGGCTGTCCGGGCGGGCGAAGCCCGGCTGGGGAGTGAGGAAAATACATCCCGAATCGCGCAACCACACGCGATTCGTCGGCCAGCGATGGAATCCGATGTTGTGCGAGAGAGCGTCGGCTCGTTCCAGCACCCTGCGCGCCTGTCTCGCCGCAGACGAGTCGTTAACGATCAGCTCGACACGCTCATTTCTCGCCAGATTCCGAATGATCTCCGCATAGACCCACGGAATCGGTTCGAACTTTCCCGGCCAGTCGCCGTGAAAGTGCGGCCAGGCCAGCCAAGTGGCGGCGTGCGGTTCCCACTCGGCGGGCATGCGGTAGCCGAGCGCTGCCGGAGTTGCAGTTAAAGTATTACTTGAATGTCGGGGGAGGGGCTTGGCCACGTTCGATTCGTCCTAGTCCAGCAGTCGGTTGGCGATCGGTGCGTAAGCGTCGATGCGGCGGTCGCGCAGGAAGGGCCAATTCCGACGGATATCCTCGAGCGCTTTCAGGTCGACGTCTCCCACCAAAATCTCCTCGCGGTCATGCGAGCCCTCGGCCAGCACGCGTCCGAAGGGATCACAGAAGAACGATCCACCCCAGAATTCGAGCCCCTGTCCCGGGGCTGATTTTCCGCGGACATTTCCCGTCTCGAATCCGACCCGGTTCACCACTGCCACGTACACCCCATTGGCGATGGCGTGTGCTCGCTGAATGGTGCGCCAGGCATCGTGCTGGGCCGCACCGAACTCGGCTTTCTCCGCCGGATGCCAGCCGATAGCGGTCGGGTAGAAAAGTATGTGCGCGCCTTGCAATGCCGTCAGGCGCGCGCCTTCGGGATACCACTGATCCCAGCAGACCAGCGTCCCCAGCCGTCCGGCGCTGGTGTCGAGCGCTCGGAAACCGAGATCGCCGGGCGTGAAGTAGAACTTTTCGTAGTAGAGCGGATCGTCGGGGATATGCATCTTGCGATAGAGCCCGCGCAACGATCCATCGCTGTCAAAAATGGCGGCCGTGTTGTGATAGACGCCTGCCGCCCGCTTCTCGAACAGCGACGCGATGAGCACAACCCCGTTGCTGCGGGCAGCGGCGGCAATCTTCTCGGAGCTGGGGCCGGGAATCGGCTCGGCCAGATCGAAGAGGGAATGATCCTCGCGCTGGCAGAAATATTGGGTCTGGAAAAGCTCGGGCAGGCAGACGACCTTCGCCCCCCGGCCTGCCGCGTCGGCCACGCGCCCTAGCGCCTTCCCCAGATTCTTTTCCGGCTCCGGACCGCACGACATTTGCACCAAAGCTACGCGAAATTTCTCAGGCGGCACGCGCTCCGACCTCCGCGATCAATATAGCAGGATAGCTGTCAGCTCTCAGCCATCAGCTTTCAGCGACCCGCAAGGTTCCTGTAGAGTATCTTGTCGGGAAAAACTGGTTTTTGCTTGGAGGCTGGCGCTTGAAACAAGGCAATCATAGCAACTCGCATTCGGGACAGGGGCAGGCTGGCGGTGAAGGAAAAGACCGTCACCTGCATAATCCCATCGAAGACCGGCTGATCCCGCTGGAGCCGCTCGATCTTTCCAAAGTCAGTTCGATCGACAGCTTGGTACGGGCGATGGCCAAAACCGCCTTCACCGGCCGTCAACTGGGCGAGGCTGCCGACGTGCTCGAGGCAATGGCGCTCGACGAAGACGCTTTCATCGTGATGACTCTGGCGGGCGCGATGACCATTGCCAAGCAAGGTCTGATCGTCACCGAGTTGATCGATCGCGGCATTGTGAATGCGATGGTTTCGACGGGCGCGCTCATGGCCCACGGACTTGTCGAGGCCACCGGCAGGGCGCACTTCCGCGCGAATCCCGAGGTCTCCGACGAAGAACTATACGAGCAAGGTTACAACCGCGTCTACGACACACTTGAGCCCGAGCAGAATCTGGACGACGTCGAAGAAGTCATGTCGGCAGTGCTCGAGGCCTGGGATCACAACGACATCATGTGCTCCTACAAACTGAATCATGCCATTGGCGCTTATTTGTCCAAGCATGCGCAAGGCCAGCGGGGAATTCTGAAGTCGGCCTACGAAAAGGGAGTTCCCGTGTTCGTGCCGGCGTTCAGCGATTCGGAACTGGGACTCGACACGGCGCTCAACAACCGCCTGCGCGAGTCCACCGGGAGACACAAAATCCGCTTCGACCCCTTCGAAGATCTGGAGCACTTCGCGGCTACTCTGCTGCGGCAGAAGAAGCTGGGAATCTTCACGATCGGCGGCGGCGTGCCGCGCAACTGGTCTCAACAATTCGGACCTTTCATCGAGCTGCGTCACCGCCGGCTGGGCGAAAACGTGCCCCTGAAGCGCTACCATTACGGACTACGCATTTGTCCCGAGCCAGTCTTTTGGGGAGGATTATCGGGCAGTCCTTACAGTGAAGCCATCTCGTGGGGCAAGTTCGTGCCTCCCTCCGAGGGTGGCAAGTTCGGGGAAGTCTTCCTGGACGCGACCGTGGGCCTGCCGATCATCGTGGCTGCCGTCCTAGAGCGGCTCGATAAGGGAAAGAAGGGCAGCGGAGCACGCAAGGGCGCAAAAGTCGCCACCAGGCGGTAGAGGGGGGGCTTTCTAAACCGGAAAGCGCGGGAGGGAAAGGAAGGCCCGACAAATCTGCGAAAATCGGAACCAGTTAGCGTTAGCCGAGCGTGTCGCAGGCGGGGAAATCCGGAACGGAGCGATCGGCGGCGACATCCATACCCTGGGAGTCTTGACGGTCCGTCCGAAGTCGCCGATATAGAGGCGCAAGGATGCTCTTCCCAAGTACTTCTGACTCAGCCTGAAACCAATCCTTCAGGTCCTGTCCTTCCTCTTGGCCCCGCGTCTCGTAGAGTTGCTTGGCGCGAGAACGTACCTTCCGCTCGACCAAGTGCACCATGAGCGCCCGCTGCTTCTTTCTGCGTGTTTCGATATCCAAGTGCTACTCCAATCTGTGTCTTTTCTTCCATTTCTATGATACCTGATCCCTGTTAACGGAGTATTACATCGGATAGGGCATCTGATTACTAAAGTTATAATCCCGCCGCTTCGCACTGAATGTCACGAAAGTATCTTATTTTTAAGTTAGTTAGAAGACAATCTGGACATTCCGACGGCAGACCCCCTGCAACTAACGACGCACTTGTATTAGGTACACGGGATTCCCAGCGTACGTGCCCTGCAGCGCGATTTCGGCATCATCCTCCAGCATCCGTTGAATCAGCCAGCCTGGACCGTTGCGTCGTTGGATCACATAGAACTGTGGGTGAGCCGTCAAGAAGGACGAGAGGTCAGGAATGGGAGTTTCGTCCATCGTCGAAGCGCCCGGGGCATCAGGAAATTCGTGTTCTGGTGAAGCAGACGGACGAAACTTGGGTCCGTGGGGAAGACGCACCGCTCGCGCACCGTTTCCGGACCGTGCGCCTCGAGGCGAAAGAAAAGATCGTTATCACCTGGCACTACTGGCAACTCCGGGTGGGCCGAGAGAGCGCTTGCGTCCGCAAAGGTCGAGGTGTCTCCACCCGAAGGCATTCCTGACACCTCGTAGTACCGGGAAAATGAAGCGTAGCCGCCGAGAATCAAAAGCGCCACGGCCATCCAGGCAGCACAAGGAATCCGAACCAATGGCTTCCCACCGCAAATTGCGATTCCCAGGAACAAACCAGCCAGGGCGAGGCTCTGCTTTTTCCGCTCCTCGACGAGGCTTGCCCAACAGACCAGCGCCATGGCGTCTGCGGCCAACACGAGCGAGTAGGGTCGTGCTTCGTACGCAAAAGAAAACGCCCCACACTGCAGGCAGAGAGCCACGAGGACCAATCCCGTGCAAACATCCGTATATTTCCGGACGAGGCGGTAGAGAAAAAAACTCATGACCGTATAAGCCAGCACGGACAGCAAGCGAGTAGAGAACTCCGACGGTCCGAAGAGGAGAAGGCAGTAGACGTTCAGGAAGTGATAAAGAGGTGGGTCGACGGCAAGCGGCGCCGTCCTGAGGATATGCCACACTGCAGCCGGAGAGCCGGAAAGTGCCGTCTGGCGCACCATGTACTCGTCCACCGAGAACGGTTGGCGCCAGGCAAAAAGCAACGAGAATCCCGTGAGGACCGCGAGCCCACAGACTAAAGCAAAGGTCTCGTACTGCCCGATACGCGACTGGACCCTCCACGTTTCCGCCTCCAGCCCACTCACACCGTCGTCCTTTCCTGGTCTTTTACCAGCGTCGCGGCGCAGATCCCGCAGGCGAGATAGAACAGCGCCACCCAACCTTCTTGCCAATTGGGCAGCACGACAAAGTGCAAGATCACATCGGCCAGCATCACGGCACAGAGCGCCCTCAGCTGTTTTTCAATCACTCCGACCAACCCCAGCAACAGGAACGGGATGAAAAAGCTGTTGGCAGCGAGCGTAATACCCGACCGGAAAGCGGAAAGATAATCGTGGGAAGAAAACTGAATTGTCATCTCCGCCGGAGCGAGCGGGACGCCGAATGAAGTTTCGGTAGTAGAGCATCTTGATGCCGTAGTCGCCGGCAAAATGATTGATCACCAATACCGAACCCAAGGCAACCGACCCCAGAACACTCGCTTTCCAGAACTCGATTCGCCGTTCCAGCCACCAAAGCAGGAGCGTGGGCCCCGCCATCACAACGAGATCAGTGCGAAAGAAAAAGGAAGAAAAGAACCCAGTCGATCGTCGCAGACCGTTGCCTGTGGAGGAGAAGTCTACCACTGCACAGATCAGACTAGTCGAAGATCAAGACCGCCGAGGCGATGACCGTGGTCCACAGCCCGCGCTTGTCGCCGACTGCGGACTGCGTGACATTGGCGGTGCGCACGATTTTATTGGACAGGCGGTAGATCTGCTTCTTTTCGTCCCAGGAGCGGTCGGGATCGAATTCGACGTTGAGGGTCGTGGCCAGCATTTCGGCCGCGAGTTCTTCGGCGTATTCGCCGGCGGCGTCTTCGGTCTCGCCGAAGGAATGATGCTCACTGAGGTAGCCGTAGGTGTTGCGATCAGCCGGAATGGCCACCCCGATCGACGAAGCCAGCAGCCGGTGGGGTTCGCGGGTGGAGTTTTCGGCGACGACGGCAAAAACGACTTCTCCCGGATGCAGATATTTCACGCCTTCTTTGCGCGCCAGCAGCTTGCAGTTGGGCGGGAAGATGGAGGAAACCCGCACCAGATTCTGGGCCGCGATACCGGCATCGCGTAGCGCCAATTCGAAAGAAGTCAGCCGCTCACGGTGCTTCCCGACTCCTTTGGTGAAGAAAATCCTCTTCGGAACCATGTCTTTGCCCAATTCCGTGATCCTCCGGCACGCAAATATTCACATTGAGAAAGCACAATCTAACACAACGCTTTGTAAAGGAAATATGAATTTGAAGGGAAGCGCACAAAAATTGTGGCAGGCGCCTGAGCGCGCCTGCCAGCAACCGGAAGCTGCGAGATCAAACCTGAGAAGGAGACGCCGCCTACTGCGCCGCTTTCACCGAACTCACCGTGATGGTGTTGTCTTTCTCGGCCCCCATCACAGTAACCTTGGCCCCAGCCTGTTTGTCGAGCGTGGCCAGAGCGGTCTGGTCGCTGGTGTCAAGTGTGTAGACTTTGTCGCCTACGACCAAGGCATACTTGGAACCCTTGGAGACGCAGGCCCGAGTGCAACCGGCGTCGTCGCCTGCCATCGCGTGCTTTGCGCCGCACATCGCGTCGCTAACCGTTCCCGTGAAAGCTTTGCCGCCTGCAGCAAAAGCCGAGGCAGCCAGACCTGCAGCTAAAATCAGTGCGAATCCGAGTTTCTCCGCGCGCGATTTCATTCAGCAATTCTCCTTTTGAGTTAGCCGGGCTGTGACCTCGTCTGCTGCCCGCAGGAGGAACAATCCCCCCCGATCCATGATGCTTAACCCAACAGAAAGTTTCAACTCGCGTAAAAATGCGGGGAGGCGCTGGCGCGCATCCCCGCCTCATGCCCGGTGATATTTCAGGGGGAGGGCCCGGGCAAAACCTGTTTTGTCAGCCGCATAGACTAACGCGTTCAGCCCGTATCGGGAAGAAAAATTTGCAATTGTTTCAAAATCCGGAAAAGCGCCCGGCGCCACCTTCCACCTTTTACTTGGGAGCCTTCACGGAGTACACCAGGTCCACGTCTACCGTCTTGTCGCGGGCGTTGGCGGTCACGTGCGATGCGACCTCCCAATCCAGGCTGGCAGGCAGCAGCTTCTGGGCTTCGGGCAGGTATTGGTCCAGGTAAGACGCATCGTAGACATCGCCCGCGCGAAGCTTCCATGCATTACGTAGCTTGGCCGTCAGGCTATTGTCCAGTCCACGGAATTCGAGCTCGCCCATATGAAACTCGGAGCCCTCCTTCACCTCGAGACCGATGACGACCGTGCCAGCCGCGTCGTCATACCCGGCTGCCGCTTTCACCGTGGCTGTGACAAATCCGCGCGATCCGTACAGCTTTTGGACTTCCTTCAGCTCTTCGGAAAGACGCTCGGTGTTGGCCGGCTGTCCGGTTTCTATATGGACCATCTTTTCCAGCGTAGCCGTCGGGATCTCGTGATTGCCGGACCAGACGAGGCTTTTCAGCTTGTACTTCTGGCCGGTCGTGACCATGAACGTGACGTCGACGACGGTCTGATTGCGCGGGCCTTCTTCTAGCGGCTCTGAGCTGGGTTGCTGCACTGGTTTAGGTTCGGGATCGGCGAACGAGGCCTTGAGATAACCGCGCGCGTGGTAGATGGGAAGCAGATCGCGCTGGACGAGCAGGTTGAGCCGGCTGCGGGAGAATTCGCGATCCTGCAGCCTTTGGGCGGCCGCCTCGAGCGCCGGCTTTTCCTCCTCCCCTGCGCCATTGAACTCGATGTTACGAACCCGAATCAGCACCTCGGAAACTTTGAAGCTGATCCACTCCACCGGGCCGTCCGGCTTGCCCTCGCGCACATAGTCGACATGGCCCGGGATCGCTTTCTCGACCAACATGGCCTGCAGCACGTCGGAGACCTCGTCGGGCATGCGCCCCGAGAGTGGCAATTCTCCCTTGAATAGGGGAACGTGCTGCTTGATACGCCTCAGAATCTCGGCATCGGAAAACCAGACGAAGTCCTCAAAACGCGTAGGCACGAATTTGTCGGTGTCGGTGACCTTAAGCTCGAGCTTGGTCCCGGCGGAAGAGTACGTAAAGCTGTAGCCGATGTCGGTGAAGGCCCCGGTGTCACCTAGGTTGCGCGCAGCTTTTTTGAAGTCATCTTCGCCGACGGGTTGGCCCAACTGCAGGCCGGTCGATGCCGCGATCGCGTCTTCCGGAAAGCGCTTGCTGCCCGTGACTTTGATGGCGATCAGTTGCCGTGCCGTGAGGGGCATCTGGGCCAGCGGCTTCTGCGAAGAGGAAGCTTGTCCCTCGCCGGGCAAAGCCAACGCGGGCAGGAGCAGAAGAAGCAGAAATCTGGAGCCGGCTTTCGTCATCTGCTGGGAGTCTGCACCAATTCCTGGGTAGATTTATGCTTCACCGCGATTTCAATGAAGGCCAACGCGGCACGGCTGAGCGCCTTGTCCTTGCGAAACACGAGCGCGAGGTCGCGGCGCACCTGGACATCGGCGATTGAGACCGCCGCCAGAGCTTTGGCCCGCACGTCTTCCTCAACATTGGAGCGGGAAATGAATCCGATCCCAACATCGGCGGCGACAAAGCGCTTCAGAAGTTCGCTCGAGTCCAGCTCCATGCTGAAATTCGGCTTCAGGCGGCGTTCATGAAACAACTGCTCGATGGCATCGCGCGTGTGCCCCGCTTTCGGAACGATCAGCGGATACTTGGCAACCTCGGCGATCGGCGCCGACTTTACCTTGCCCAGGGGATGGTGCGGCGGTGCGATAATCGTCAACTCATCTCGATGGATGAGCACCACCGTCAGACGGTTGTCTGTGACGGGCAGGGAAACGACGCCAAAATCGACCGAGTTGTCGATCACCGACTCCAGAATCCTGGCGTAATCCGATCGCTTGATGTTCACCGAAACGTCGGGATACTGCTTCTTAAAGTCCGCAAAAACGTAGGGCAGGATGTGCAGGCAAGTGCCCTCGTTGGCCCCCACGATGATTTCGCCGCGCGGAACGCGCTCCATCTCGGCAATGGCCACCATCATCGCCTTGCGAGCGTCGAGTGTTTCCTCAACGTACTTCAGGAAGGCCTTGCCGGCGGCAGTCAGCGACACTTTGCCCCCGGAGCGGTCGAACAGCTTGGCCCCGACCTCCTCCTCGACCCCGCGAATCTGCGACGAAATGGCCGGCTGGGTGCGGAAACGCTTCTCCGCCGCCCGCGAAAATGAGGCGTGGCGCGCCACTTCGAGAAAGGTTTCGAGCTGGTCAAAGTCCATCGAGCATTGCCAGTTGCCGGTACTCAGTAGCCCGTCTTTGATCGGACTGGTTCCAGAAACCGCTCTGGGAAGGGCACGGCTTTAGCCATGCCACCAAAGGCGCTAAACGAACGGGCTTTAGCCCGTGAGGGTCGCCCCTAGATCCATCAAAACCAAACCAAAGACCGCCGACGGGTCAAGTATAAAGTCCAGTTATCGCCGCTATAAGAACAATCGAATTGCCACTGCCAAAGACAGGCCTTACACTCGTCGGTCCTGCACAACGCGACCGATTGTAGCAGCCTGCCGGGTGCCCCATCTTTGCCGTGTTCTGTGCGGCAAAGGTGGGTGTTTTTGCAGGACCTTCCGCAACCGCTCGCCCGATTTCTGCAAGGGAGATGCTCCCGGCAAGGAGTCCTCATGGCTGACGCCAAGGCCGTTGTTGAGTTCGCTAAACAGCACGACGCGAAGATCCTCGATCTGCGCTTTACCGATCTTCCCGGGCTGTGGCACCACGTTTCCTATCCCATCGACCAGTTAACCGAAGCCGCTTTTGAAGACGGCTTTGGCATCGACGGCTCGTCGATCCGGGGCTGGGCGGCCATCCAGGAAAGCGACATGCTGCTCAAGCCCGATCCCAACTCCCGTCTGCTCGATGCCTTCACCGAAGTGCCGACGCTGGTGCTGATCTGCGACATCGTCGATCCGGTGACCAAGCAACGCTACGACCGCGACCCGCGCTACATCGCCCGCAAAGCCGAGGAGCATCTTACGTCCACCGGCATTGCCGACACCGCGTATTTCGGCGCCGAGGCCGAGTTCTTCATCTTCGACAACGTGCGCTTCGATCAGCGCGAACAATACGGCTTTTACTACATTGACGCCGAGGAGGGCCGCTGGAATTCAGGCAGGGAAGAGAACAATCTGGGCTACCGCCCGCGCTATCGGGAAGGCTACTTTCCCGTCCCGCCCACCGACCACTACCAGGACCTGCGCTCCGAGATGGTGCTGACCATGCAGAGCTGCGGGCTAGAGGTCGAATGCCACCACCACGAAGTCGCCAGCGCTGGCCAGACCGAGATCGACCTTAAGTTCGATTCGCTGGTGCGCTCCGCCGACAAGATGCTGCTGTACAAGTACGTCGTGAAGAACGTGGCTAACCACTACGGCAAGACGGTCACCTTCATGCCCAAGCCCATCTTTGGCGATAACGGCAGCGGCATGCACACGCACCAGTCACTGTGGAAAGGCGGGGAACCTCTATTTGCCGGAGACGGCTATGCCGGTATGTCGCAGTTGGCGCTCTGGTATGTAGGCGGACTGCTCAAGCATGGCCCGGCTCTATCGGCGATCATTGCGCCGACCACGAATTCCTACAAGCGACTCGTGCCGGGATTTGAGGCGCCGGTCAACCTGGCCTATTCGCGGCGCAATCGCTCGGCGGCTTGCCGCATCCCCATGTATTCGATCTCTCCCAAAGGGAAGCGGGTGGAGTTCCGGCCACCGGACCCGAGCTGCAATCCGTACATGGCCTTTGCGGCCATGCTGATGGCCGGCCTCGATGGCATTGAAAACAAAATGGACCCCGGCCCCCCGCTCGATAAAGACATCTACGAACTCGACCCGGAAGAGCTAGCGAGCGTGCCGTCGATGCCCGGTTCGCTGGAAGACGCGCTGGACGCATTGCAGCGCGACCACACCTTCTTGCTGAAGGGCGACGTCTTCACCGAAGAAGTACTGCGCACCTACGTCGACTACAAACGCTCAAAGGAGGTGGACGCGATCCGACTGCGCCCGCACCCCTACGAGTTCGCGCTCTACTACGACATCTAGATAACGGGTCTAGCTTAACTAGATCGGGAAGGGCACGACTTCCAGTCCTGCCGATGAGAGTCTCACTGGCCGCGGCTTCAGCCGCTGGGGGCGGCTGGTCTTAGGGGAAAGCTTCCTCACTCCGTCACCGAGCAACTGCAGTCCGCGGGCACGACGTGCGCCAGCAGGAAATCCGCCACGCGCTTGTAGGCGTCAATCTGATTCTCCACCCGCGCGAAGCCGTGCCCTTCGTTCTCATAAATCTTGGAGTCGACCGTCCCGCCACGCTTCTTGATGGCATCCACCACCTGCTGCGTCTCCGATTTCGGGCACCGCGGATCGTGCCCTCCCGCCAGCAGCAGCAGGGGCGCTTTGATCTGGTCAATAAAATTGATCGGCGAGCGCTCCTCGTAGAGCGCTTTGTTCTTGACCGGATCACCCATTGTTGCCAGGTCTGACTGCTGCAGCACCGGATCTTCATTTTCGATTTCCGTAAACCAGTTCACAAAGGGCACGATCGGCACGCCCGCCGCCCACACCTCCGGAGCCTTGGTCACCGCCATCATGCTGAGATAGCCGCCGTAACTTCCTCCCATCACGGCGATCTTTTTCGGATCGAGATGCCCGGTCTGCTTGATCCAGTCGACCCCGGCGAGCACGTCCTGCAAATCGCCGCCACCCATGTCGAAAAGATTTGCCTGTTGAAACTGTTTTCCGTATCCAGTCGACCCGCGGTAGTTCGGGGCGAGCACCATGTATCCCTGATTCACCGCGTACTGAACAAAGCGGTTGAACGAGTTCATGGTCTGCGATGTCGGCCCGCCGTGAATGTAAACCAGCGCGGCGTTCTGCCCGTTGCGCGCCATGTTGAAGGGAACATAAAGAAACGCGGAGATCGTCCATTTGCCGTCGCGGCTGGGATAGTGCACCAGGTGCGGCTCGACCATGTCCTCGGAACGCATTCCGGCGACCAGCGAGTGGGTAAGTTGCTGTGACTTGCCCGTACCGAGGTGATAGACCCACAGATCGCCCGGCGCAGTCGGCCCGTTGTGGTAGTAAAGCAGACGCGAACCGTCTGGCGTGAAGGCGGAATGCCCGCCAGCGGGTTCGTTCACCCCTTTGGCAATAGGCAGTGCCACGGCTTTTCCCGCCGCAAGGTCGTACAGATAGATGTCCTCGTTCCCGTCAACGTTAGCGCTGAAAGTGATGTGCTTGCCGTCCGGCGAGAACTCGTGCCCACGAATTTCCCACTTATCCTTGGTGAGCCAGGAGATTTTCTTGGTCGCAACATCGAGCAGCCCCATATTGTCATACCCGTTCGCGGCGTTCGAGGTCAGCAAAACCTTTTTTCCATCAGGCGAAATGTCATTGGCGGAATATAGTTGCTCGCCCTCATGTGGCGTCAGCAGAGTACTGGCAGCCGTCGCCAGTTCTGCGACAAAGATGTTGGAATCCGTCCCCTTTGCCTGTTCCTGCGAGTAGACAATGTACTTGCCATCTTTCGACCAACTGGGATTGGAATTGCGCTTGTCCTGGGGTGTGTTCGTCGTGAGGTGCTTCACTTCGCGCATCACCATGTCGTAGATATCGATCTCATAGGCCGCGGAAGTTTTTGGCTTCACTTCATACGCCAGGTACCGCCCATCAGGAGACCACGTCGGATTGAGCTCCGCGATCTCTCGCGTCTGCGTCAGGTTTACTACCTTGCCGGTTTTGGGGGAAACCAGGAAAATGTCCCACTGCTCATCGCCGTCGTAGTCCGACTGGTAGGCGATCCACTTGCCATCCGGCGACCACGCTGGCGAAGACTGCCGCTGATCGCTGATCGTGAGTTGCATCGGCCATCCGCTGTCGGCCGGGACCACCCAAAGATTATTCCTCCCGCTCATGTTTGAAATGAAAGCGACGCTCTTGCCATCCGGTGACCACGTTGGCCGCCCGATCTGCCGCGTCATGTACAGCTTTTCGATGGTAAGACTGCGCGCCTCCACCTGCGCGTTCGGCTTGGACGCGATTTGTTTCGGATCGATAATGGCCTGGGGTTCGGGTTCGGGAAGAGTCTGGGCGGATGATTCGATCACAACGGTGTTCATGACTATGACGATAACAAAGAGGGCGAATGTGCGCATCGGAGCAAAGGACCTCGCGTGGGATGAAGAAAAAGTCTAGCAGAGTGCGGGAACGGACACCGCTTGAGTAACTGCTGGGTGCCCCATTTCTCGCGCTTTTTGCGAGAAGTGGCGACTTTGGCAATCACTGATGGAGCGTTGGCGCATCAGCCAAAGACAGGACCATCCTCTATCCCCTTGCGTTTTTGTGAGTCTCGACCGTGCTCCACGTCTTGTCGGCCGCATGGCACAGGTTCTCCAGCGGGCAATCCACGCACTTTGGTTTGCGTGCGTAGCAGAGTTTGCGCCCGTGCCAGATGATCTGGTGGGAGAACAGGATCCAGTTCTCGCGCGGAATAACCTGCATCAGATCCTGTTCGATTTTTTGCGGATCATTCTGCGTAGTGAGCTCCAACCGGCGCGAGATTCGATGCACGTGAGTATCGACTACCACGCCCTCGGCCTTCTTGAACCACGTGCCCAACACGACGTTGGCAGTCTTGCGCGCAACGCCCGGCAGAGTCAGCAACTGCTCCATTTCCTCAGGAACCTGCCCGCCAAAGTCGGCGACGACCTTCTTCGCTGCCCCCACCACGGATTTTGACTTGTTGCGGAAGAACCCGGTCGACCGCACGTCGGGCTCAAGTTGCTCCGGGGTGAGCGCGGCGAAGGCCTCAACCGTCGGATATTTGCGGAAGAGTTCCGGCGTCACCCGGTTCACATTCACGTCGGTCGATTGGGCGGAAAGGATCGTAGCCACCAAAAGTTCCCACGCGCTCGAATGCGTAAGAGCGCAAGTCACGTCAGGATAGAGCTGATCAAGGCGCTTCAAAATTTCCGCGACGCGCTCCGGCGCCACCGGGTTGTAGCCTTTTCCCTTGCTGGCCCGGGCTGACGCAGGCTTGGCAGCAGCCTTCTGGCGCGGCTTCGCAGATGCCGGGACCTTTGCGGGCGAAGCACTCGAGACGCGAACCTTCTGAACACGATCTTGGCGCCCGGTTCGGGCGGGCCGACGGGGAACGACTCCGCGTGCCATGACAATCCTTTCCTGTTGCTGGACGGTGCCGCTCATCATAGCAATTGCCCGTTGCCGGTTTCCAATCCCGCCGTTTTCTGATCGAATATGCCGGACAGCTGACTGTGCGGTGCTGCCCGCTTCACCTCGAAGAGCGGCGCCTCAAGCACCGCCGTCAAAAGGCGAGACGGTCCCGCCCTTAGCGCCCGTGGCATCGGGCGCGAACATCTTCTAAGGTCGATGACCGACAATCGGCACGCCCGCCGCCTGTCCCTCGGTAACCTATCTGGGAATTGACGCCTCCCCAAACGGCGGGTAGTCTGAAGGTACTCCAGCTAGAATCAGGAAGAGTCCCGTGGCAGTAAATTCCATCCAGCTCGGGCAAGTGTGGCGCAGCGAAGCCGACGGCCAGGACTACCTGGTCACCAAGGTCTATAACGAAGTCTTCAGCCAGTACGCCATGCTGCGTCCGGCCGGCATCACCGCTCCCGACGCGCCCACGGTGCGGGTGAAAGTCTCTAAGAGCCCGCAGGGAGCAACCCTGCCTGGCTACGCGTTTACCCAGGAAGGCTCGTTCTAGCCTCGCACCTCGGCCAGCAGATTTCCGCTACACTGGAATGCAAGTTTTCGCATCTCAGCCCTAAGCTCCCGGTCTTAATTGAACACTGGCGCCTAAGCACTGAGAATTATTTCCCTCATGACCGAAAAAATTCTTGCTGTCATCTTCGTTTTCATCAAGTCCGTGATCGCCGTGACCGGCTACGGCGGTATCACGCTGCTGATGGCGATCGAGTCGGCCTGCATCCCGCTGCCCTCAGAACTGATCATGCCCTTCGCAGGCTATCTCGTCTTTGAGGGCACGTTCAAACTGCTCTGGGTGGCCACGGCGGGCGCGATCGGCTGCAATCTGGGATCACTCGTCGCCTACGAAATCGGCTTCTATGGCGGGCGCCCGCTGGTGGAGCGCTTCGGCCACTGGATTCTGATGAGCCACCGCGAACTGGACTGGGCCGATCGCTTCTTCGCCCGCTGGGGATACCTCGCCGTCTTCATCGCTCGCCTGCTGCCGGTAATCCGCACGTTCGTTGCGTTGCCCGCAGGAGTCGCACGCATGCCCCGCGGCCGCTTCCACATCTACACCTTCCTGGGATCATGGCCGTGGTGCTTCGGCCTGGCCTGGCTCGGCCTGAAGCTCGGCGAAAACTGGCGTGAACTGGGCAAGTACTTCCACAAGTTCGACGCCGTAATTGGAATCGTGCTCGTGGCTGGGGCAGCGTGGTTCGCGTGGAATCATTGGCAGAACAGGATCAGGAGCCCGGAGTCAGCGGTCAGCAGCAGGTAATCGTTCTACTTTCGGGTCGGGAGACTCTGATGCCGATGCCGAATACGCCCATTCCGTTTAAGTGTTGCCTCTGTGGCCAAGTCCTCGCTGAAAATGAAGTCGACGGTTACTCGCTTCAGGTGCCCAAGTTTGGTATTAAATCGCCTGAAATGATAGGGGCTCAGGGCCCGTGTCTCCGCCGCGTTATCCCAGTCGTCGGTATGGAAATACCCGGTCGCACCTAGACCCTCGCCAGCTGCGACGCCACGTTTTACCACCTGCCGTTGCGCTTCACAACTACATCCACATACACATAGCGTAACGAAGAACTCCTGCCGCCCTGCTCGACCGCATCGTCCTAGGAGCCGCGAACGATGGCCACATCGTCGCGCAGCAGCCAAATGCGGCGCCCGGTCGAGGTCATCGAAACAAATCGAACCTTGCCCATTGTGAGCCCGTCAATGACATCCTGCCGGGTAGAGGTCGTGCCCGCCTCATCCTGCTGCACATAATCGTCAGGGTAGACGCGCCGCAGTTCCTCAACATCGGCGGCGATCAACGCCCGGTCGCCGTCCTCAAAGAGCCGCAATATCTGTTCGTCGTCTGATTGCATCAGCCACTCTCAACCTAAGCTTTGTCATTGTGAGCGGAGTGACCGATCGTAGAGCGACCGGCCACGCAGTCGAAGAATCCCTATCGCGCGCGCACTGTATCCGGTAGGTCAGGGAGTTCACGATTCACCGAGGGCGCCTATTGATGCGAGCCCGCGCTTGGTGTACAAGCAAAGCACTCGCACTCGAGGAGGAACCCGTGATCGCCATGCGCCGCATTCTCGCCGCTCTGTTATTCATCACCATCGCCGTGCCAATTTCCGTCCAAGCTCAAGCCTCCGATCGTCCCTTTGTGGTTGAGTACTACTACAAAACGAAATGGGGACACGCCGACGAATTCCTGAGGCTATTCAAGAAGAACCACTATCCCGTGCTGAAGAAAGAATCCGAGATGGGGCGGATCGTGAAGGTCTGGATGGACCAGCCGCGCTATCACACCACCGAAGACGGCCGCTGGGATTTCCGCGTCACCATCGTCTTCAAGAACGCAACCGTCGCCAACGAGCCCTTCGACGAAGCCGCGCTACAGAAACAGCTCTATCCCGACCAGGATACTTTCCAGCGCGAAGAGCAGCGCCGCTTCGAGATTCTCGACGCACACTGGGATCTGCCGATAAAGACCGTCGACTTGGAGGCGAAGTGAGAGGATTGATCAGTCGATCTTAAGGAAATTGGCGATGACCTTCTCGTGCCACTTCCAGAGTAGAACGCGTTTCATGGCCACTTGAATCTTCGCGTCGCGGCCGACGACGTATCGCAGATTGGGATTCAGGTTCTGCGCGATTCTCCACGATCTTTTTGGCAACCGTGATCGGATCTGCCTTTGGGAGCTTCCCGATCCGCTCGCGCACGCGCAGGCTGCGCAGGAAGTTCGGTGAACTGTCTTTGGTCGCCGCCTTGCCCATGACCGGCGCCTCGCGTCCAGATGTCGGTCTGGAACGCGCCAGGCTCCACCAGCACGACCTTGATGCCGAGCGCGTTCAACTCCATCCCCAGAGACTCGCTCCACCCTTCGAGCGCGTGCTTGGATGCCGAGTAGCTGCTCACTGTCACCGAACCGTGCATCCCACGATCGACGACACCTGAATAATGCGCCCCGAGCGCTGCTGCCGCATTGTAGGCAGCACGGCTTTGGTCATGGCAACTGGCGCCGAAGAAGTCGGTTTCAAACTGTAGCCGCAGCTCCTCGAGCTGGATGTCTTCGGCGAATCCGACGACGGCAAACCCCGCATTGTTCACCAACACGTCCAGCCGCCCGTACTCTGCGACCACGCCCTCTACAAATCCCGCTAGGCCGTCAAATCGGGTGACGTCGAGCGCGCGTACGTCGATCCGCTCCGCGACACTGGCCGCCCCAGCCGCCTGATCCAGTCGTTCACGGCGTCCAAGATCCCGCATCTGTCGCGACGACGCGGAAACCCGCCTGCGCCAGTTCAATGGAGCTCAGCAGCCCGAACCCGCTGGAACTGCCGGTGATGAGAGCGATCTTGTCAGGCCTGGCCATGGTGTAACCACAGTCTCCCAGAAAAACTACTGCCGGAGGCCTCAATTAGTGCGACAATAGAAGCAGACAGGTCGCCTACTCGCACTCGTTCCCGCGTGCAAAGGAGGGTCTATGCTGGCGATACGTCACCGGTTCAACCGCAACCCCTACTTTCAGTTTCACCCGATGCACACTCTCTTCTCCCTGGTCGGGGCCGTGATCATGTTCGGATTGCTGGTGTGGTTTCTGGCCGTCCCGGCACGATAGAAACCGCCCGTGAGACGCGCGGCGCCGGAGGAGCAGTGCGCCCATCTCAGCCCGGATGCAGCCGCAGCGCAAAAGATGTGAAACGTTAGTAACAATCACGACGGAAATACTTTATCCTCGCCATCGAAATTTGGAATTAGACTCCCGCCTGCGCAATCCGCTAGGGTAGCTCATGACTCATCTAATGTCGGTGGAAGACTCGCATATTGACGTTCTTCATGACATCAGCGTTCGCTTAGGCAGCGGCGACGGATTTCACGAAGTCCTCAACCGGGTCCTTGAATTCGCTTCCGCACTGGTGAAATGCGACTCCTGTCTTATCTACATTCTTGAAGGCGATGAACTGGTACTGCGGGCTTCCAAAAACCCGCATCCCGAAGTCGTCAACCGTCTAAAACTCCACGTTGGAGAGGGAATTACCGGATGGGTAGCAGAGCATCGCGAACCGGTGTCCATTCCGGAAAAAGCCGCGCAGGATGCCCGCTTTCAGTTCTTTCACGAACTTCCCGAGGATAGCTATGAGGCGTTCCTCTCCGTGCCTCTGATGTGCCGAGGACGCGTTGTCGGCGTCATCAACCTGCAGCATCGCCAGCACCACGTGTATCGCCGTCGCGAGATTCGCATGATCTCGGCCATTGGGTTTCTGGTCGGCTCCGAGATCGAACTGGCGCGGCTGGAGGAAGCCAACTCCACGCTGGCAGAACAGCTCGAGACCCGCAAGGTGGTCGAGCGCGCCAAGGGCATTCTGCAACGCGATCTGGGACTGAACGAAGAGCAGGCCTACCTGACCCTGCAGCGGCAGAGCCGTCAGAAACGCAGACCAATGAAGGAAATCGCCGAGGCCATCATCCTCAGTGATGAAGTGCGCGGTAACTCGCAGGCGTCCCTGTCCTAGCTCCCCCTTCCGCTGTCGCCTGAACATTCTCCCAAATCGATGGGGAAGGGCACTAGCCGCCAGGAAGGCCGACAGTAGAAAGCCCACGGCATAGCCGTGGGTGCAGTGGAAAATAAATGCAGTCCAGCGGGCTAAACAGAGGTTCTCAGGCGACTTAAGTTGAGCCGCTCAGAGCCGCCTGCGATCGGGGGCTCACAGCTGAGTTGCTCGCCTTGGAACGGGCCGGAGGATCGAACTCAAACAAACCAAAGACTGCGGGCGGATACCTGGTTGGATATCGGCCCTCAGCTTTGGGGTTCGAGAAACTATTGGCCCGGTGCCAGAGCCGCGCTTCCGGCTTTGGCGATCTGTTTCTGCGTCGCCTGCGACGGCACAGGGAAATGGAGGGTCATGCCGAACTCAGGCAACTGCATGGTAGTAACGTAGCTGCCCGCGGGGGTGGTTTCGAGAACCAGTCGGCTGGAGTCAGATGGCTTGGACTCATCCGTGCTGCCGACCAGGAATATGAAGCCGGCACGCGGGCCGGTCATTTTCGCCAATGACAGCATGCTCATCCCGCCATCCGCCTCGAATGAGAAGCGGTACACTCCGGCCGGAACGAGGGCGTTCTGCCAGTGCACGTCATGCGGTAGCTTGAACTCACCCCGCGCCGGCTCCTGCGCGGAAGCCAGCGTCGGCGCGAAGCTCAGAGCGCTGAGCGCCAGCAGAGTGGCGTAAACGAATCTGCGAATGTTAGTCATGGAATCTCCCGTTCTGCCCTCGAAAGGGCAAGTCCGAAGAGCACGCTTCCCGCGCAAAGCCGGGAGGCGTGGGCTCAGATTTTAGTGGAGAACAACGGGGTCAGGAGATTTGCAGCGCCGCCGACAAGGACGACATGCAAACATCAGCTTCGCGGGACCGGCTGCAGAGCTGGTTTGCGAAGTGATTCCACTATGCCCCCACCAGGCGCCAGAGTCCAATCGAAAGAAGTGATCCTCTCAATCGGCGCTGAAGGATGACTGCGGCAACGAACAGGCTTATGGATAGAGAGACAGCCGTTCTTTCTTAGGTCGATCCGTCCGGCGATTCCCCGCTCAATGACACTCCCATGCAGTTGGGAGCAATATTCCGCGCGTTGGGCCGTTCGGATTGGCCAGGCCGCACCCGGGTATGAGAACATTGCTAATGGCGGTGGCGGTGACCAGCCACCGCCACCAAAGAGGGAGCCCATGTATCAAAAACGCCCCGGAGTTTTCATGGCCGATTGGTGGGATGCCGACGGCCGCCGTCACCGTAAACAGTTTGCCAATGCGCAGTCAGCACGCGAGCATGAGCACCGCGAGACTGCGTTAGCCCACGCCGAGCGGGCCAGCCGCGAGCTCAGGATGGCGGCTAAACCAGGGGGCGGAAGGAGGCACCCAAAGGAGGCGAATAACGGCACCATGGAGGCGGCGAAAGGCAAGCTCGGCGTCATGATCCCCGGCATGGGAGCCGTCGCGACTACGTTCGTCGCCGGGGTTGAGGCCATCCGCAAAGGCTTGGCCAAGCCCATCGGATCGCTGACCCAGATGGGCACTGTCCGCCTCGGCAAGCGCACCGAGGGCCGCTCGCCCAAGATCAAGGAATTTGTCCCCCTGGCTGGACTGGACGACCTCGTCTTCACCGGCTGGGACATTTTCGAAGATAACATGTACGAGTCCGCGTCCAATGCCGGCGTGCTCGACCACCGGCTGCTCGAACAGTTGAAACCGTTTCTGTCCTCGATCACACCGCGGGCCGCCGTCTTCGACCACAACTATGTGAAAAAGATCGATGGTCCCAACGTAAAAAAAGGCAAGACCAAGATGGATCTGGCCGAGCAGTTGCGCGCCGACATCCGCGACTTCAAGAAGACGAGCGGCGCCAGCCGCCTCATCACCATGTGGTGCGGTTCCACCGAATCCTATATCGAGCCCACCGCTGCCCATCAGTCGGTGAAGGCGTTCGAGAAGGCGCTCGGCGACAACGACGAGATGATCGCGCCTTCGATGATCTACGCCTACGCGTCACTGATGGAAGGCGTACCCTTCGCCAACGGCGCGCCGAACTTGACCGTCGACCTGCCTGTAATGCTGGAACTCTCACGGCGCAACGAGGCGCCCATCTGCGGCAAAGACTTCAAGACTGGCCAGACGCTGATGAAGACGGTGCTTGCTCCCGCCTTCAAGGCGCGCTTGCTCGGCCTGAGCGGGTGGTACTCGACCAATATCCTGGGCAACCGCGACGGCGAGGTGCTCGACGATCCGGGCTCGTTCAAAACCAAAGAGGAGTCCAAGCTGGGCGTCCTGGAGCACATCCTTCAGCCCGGCTTGTACCCGGAACTCTACGGGAACATCTTCCACAAAGTCCGCATCAATTATTACCCGCCGCGCGGAGACAACAAGGAAGGTTGGGACAACATCGACATCTTCGGCTGGCTGGGATATCCCATGCAGATCAAAGTCGACTTCCTCTGCCGTGACTCAATTCTCGCCGCGCCCATCGTGCTCGATCTCGTGCTATTCCTCGACTTAGCACGACGCTGCTCGCAGTTGAAGGGGCTCGGCATTCAGGAGTGGCTGAGCTTCTACTTTAAGTCACCGATGACGGTGCCTGGCCTCTATCCCGAGCATGACCTGTTCATTCAGTTGATGAAGTTGAAGAACACCCTGCGTCACTTGAAGGATGAGGAACTGATCACGCACTTGGGATTGGAGTATTACGACTAGGCTTGTGTGGGGCGGACACTCCTGTCCGCCTTCTTCGGGGATGAATCACCTCGAGCAGTAGGCCGCTCACGAGATTTCCTGGGTGATTAGCATACGGCTGGAACCCAAATCACCAGTTTTCGTCACCGCGACCACGAATAGGTCATTTTCACCGCAAATTTCTGCGCCCGTACCTCCATGGGATTTCCCGCCGCTAGGCTCTGGAAGCGGTTCCCCACGTTGTAGATCACGTAAAGGTCGCTGTCTGGGCGAAAAGTGTAACGCAGCCGAAAGTTGGCGCTGACGGCCTGGTTCTGCGCGGTATCAGCTTGAACAAAAGTGCTGGCGTTCACAAAGCGGGTAAACGCGTAGCTGAGGTCGACCCCCGTCAGGTCGATGTCGAAATTCCCCTGCGGCAGCCGGAAGGAATTCAGCGTGTCATTGATGGCGACCGCCAAATGCGCGTTCGGCCGATACTGCGCGGTGACCGTTGCGCTGTTGAGATGCCCTGTGTAATAGCCGCCCCACTGTTCCGAACCCGTGAAGGTCACGCGGTGACTGCCGGCGGAAGTGTAGGCCAAGCTGTGGGAGGTGAAGCGGTACCCCCCGATGGGAATCGCAATATTCTTGTAGAGGCTCAGCGGCTGCCCGAGAAATTGGTAGACAACATCATAGGGAGCCGAGTCGATTTCCGCGCTGCTGTTAAATTGAACGCGAATATTCGGCGTCCACTCCTTGTAAATCAGCGTGCCGGCAGTGTTCGGGTCGTGGCCGAGAAAGGCACCCATGTCCAGTTCCCGAATGTCAAGAACATGCGGCCGCGGTGTGAAGTTGAACTGGAAGATGGTGGGCTGGTCGTCGATGCGGGTCACAAATCCCATTTCCGAGTTGAAGTTCTTCTCGGTGAGCCCATGACCGGCATAAACATTGAACCAATTATTCGCGAAGGTCAGGCGCCCGCCAAGCGCAGTGTTATCTCCGTGCAGGCCGGTGGTCCAGGTCTTGGCGTAGTACCCGCGCAAATTCAGGTTGCGGAAAAGAACAATCTTGGCATCGATTCCGCCCGAGCGATTGTAGGGATCGAGCGGGTTACCAGATTCTTTATCCGTCGCCATGAATCCGATGAACGAGCCCGGAGTGAGCGGTCGCTTGACCCGCACCACGGCATAATTGCCATAGGGATTCACCCCCACCGACCGGGTCCTCACGTCCATGACTCCTAAATCGAATCCGAGAGCGCTTCCCGCAACTTTGCCCCCGGCGTCAATGGGCACCTCCTGACCGCTGACCGGGTCAATTCCGATCTGGCGGGTAAAAAACAGCAAGTCCTGATTCCACAGCAGAAAATTGAACACATCTGAGTCTTCCAGAAAGAAGCGCCGTTTTTCCGGAACGAAGATCGGGTTCGGAGTCAGATTGAACTGTTCCTGATCCACGTCCGCATCCGAAAAATCGGTGTTGATGGTGCCCACTGCGATGAGATTGCTGGCCAGGCCATACTTGATGTCGCCTCCGCCCGTGTGCAGCGCACCCCAAGGCTGCCCCGTGGACGCCTGCGCTCCAAACAGCCCGTACGGCTTTATGACCAGGAGGCGGCCGCTCCCGATCTCCTTCAAGCCGTGAAGTTGTCCGGCCTGGGAGACCCGCCAGAAGCCGAAGATCCTCCGGTAGCCGGACCATGTGTCCTCTTCATTTTTTCGCCGGATGAAGCGACGGAAGTTCAGCCCCCAGGTGACCTCGGTCCCGCCCCGAAAGTTGAGGGTGCTGAACGGTATCTCAATCGTCGCGGTCCACCCGTCGCTGGTCACCTTCGCGGCGGAAATCCAAAGCCCGTCCCAGCTGGGTTCGACAATGGCGTCAATCTGCGGCGCTTGCTCCTCAATGACTTCGCCATCGCGCTGCGTCCCCAGCGGATTCACCTCGAAGATGTAGCCATTCCTGTGGCCGAGCGTGGGATCGATCATGATGGCAAAGTTGTCATCGAGGTCCAGGGAGAGGTCGCGGCGCAACTGCGTGGCTACAATGCCCCTCGGATCCTGGTCATAGCAACGAATCCCGAAGTAAACGTGGTGGGAATCAAAGAGGATGCGAACCTCGGTTTTCTCCGTGGCAGGAACGGTCTCCAGCGGTTCGCGCTGCCGGAAATCGGTGATGGCCGGAGCGGTTTGCCAGATCGGATCGTCGAGGGTTCCATCCATCCGCGGCGCATGCTCAGCGCGTCTCGCAGTCGCCATCCGGTCCGCGAAGTTCGAGGGCTGCACCTGTGCGAGTATCGAGCAAGGCCCGGCTGCGATGGCAAGTAGAAAAGACACGAACCCACGGAGTCGGCCCCAAGCCATTCCTGATAGACGCGCCGGCTCAGCTCTGGTCACCTGGTCATGTTCGTCGATCTGCGCCACCTGAAAGGGGAGAATTGATGGCAAACCCGATCCGGTGATACCGGGAACTCCTCCGAAAACGTTGCTTCACTCCTGAACAGGCGAGGCCTCAGGCACGGGCGAGTTTCGTTTTCTTGTACTCGTCGAACTTATCCAGGAAGCGGTCAATGTCCTTCTTCTGCAGGTAGTAGGGAGTCGACAGCCGCAGCTTATGCGGATCGCCGCCGCGAATCCGAATCTGGTAGGTGCTCCACAGCCATTTCTCCAGGTCCATGCGGGGCACGGGGGGCACGTTCACGCTGACGATCCCGCAGCGCAGAGCCGGGTCGGGCGACGTCCACGATTCCGCGCCGCGCTTCTTCATCTCCTCCAGAATGTAGTCCGCCATTTGCCGATGCCGGCGCTCGATGCGCTCCAGGCCGATATCATTGGCCAGTTTGATGGAGGCCCGCAATCCCCACAACGCCGGCACATTCGAACTGCCGATGCGCTGGAACCGTTCGGCGCGAAGTTTGGGATCGTTCCAGCCTTCGGTGGCGATGGTGTTCCACAACCGGTCAATCATTTCGTCACGAAGATACAAGAAGCCCGAGCCTTTGGTGGCGAACAGCCACTTGTGTGGGCTCGAGGTATACATGTCGCAGCCCAGTTCCGACAGATTGAGGCGCATCATGCCCACCACGTGCGCACCGTCGACGGCGGAGAGAACGCCCTTGGTCCGCGCCAATGCCGCCAGTTCCTTCGCCGGTAACACGACCCCGGAAAACGTCGTGATATGGCTGAAAAATAGCACGCGAGTGCGCGGCGTAATGGCGTCGTTGAACAGGTTGAGAACCTGCGCCGCGTCTTTCACGGGGCGGGGAAGCGTGATCTTTTTGACCACGATTCCATAGCGCTTGGCTTTCAGATTCCACGGATGCTCGCCGCCAGGGTGCTCCTGGTCGGTCATCAACACTTCGTCGCCGGCCTGCATGTCCACGCCGTTGGCAATGTAGCTGTTGGCTTCAGTGGCGTTGCGCAGCAGCGCAATCTGGTCGCGTTTGCAGCCCACAAAAGCCGCCAGCGGATCGCGAAATTCGTTCCACGCCGCGTATCCCCAAATCGGGTAGTCCTCAGGATCCTCCGGATCCATCTTTTCGGTGGTGGTATATCCGTCAAAGATGGCGCGCAGCACCGGCGCTGGACTCGAGCCCACGGTGCCGTTATTGAGGTAAATCTTGTCCTCGGGAATCAGGAATTGCTTCCGCATCTCAGCCCAGAAGGCATCTTCATTCTGGTCGAGCAGGGAACGGTCGGGAAGCTGCGGAGTTTTCTCCAACTGCGCCAACAAGTTACCGCGCAGTGCGAGCGACGCCGTCAGTCCCGTAACCGCGGTACTCAAAAAATGACGCCGGTCGAACATAGATCCTCCTCTGGCCGCTGATCAACAGAAGGCGCCATGGTACGACGCAAGCAACCAATCCTCAAGTGGGATGATAGGACCGCCGTCAGTCTGCCCACTCCCACGGCTGTCATTCCGAGCAACGGGAGGAATCTGCTTTCCCAGCCCACTGTAGACGTTTGTATCGAGTCCTTTCGCTTCCAGATAACCCCAACCGGGCTAGCCAGCGTCTAAGTCTTAGGACCCAATATTGGGACTTGGTGTCTCGAAAGCGGGCGTATAATCACTGCAAGGAGTACCCTATGAGACTCAGATGGCTGGCAAGCGCGGTGGCATTGGCGGCGTTCGGCGCAGGGCCCTGGACGTTGGCGCAGGTGCAAGATCAGGACAAAGATCAGCCAAAATCCGGCGACGTGCAGAACGCGCCCCAGCAAAAGCCTGCGGCTCTGCCCACGCAGGATGACAGCCAGATCAAGCACGACGGCAGCAAGACCGACGTCGATGCCGTGGGCAACCGCAACGTAGGCTGCGGACGCGGTGTGGGGAACTGGTATTCGGTCGAAGGGCAGGTGGCTCGCGGTCGTGTCTACGCGCAGCAGATCGAGTCTCAAATCAAGCTGGTCAACGATCCCGTGGTCACCGAATACGTGAACCGGATCGGCCAAAACCTGGTACGCAATTCTGACGCGCAGGTGCCCTTCACCATAAAGGTGATCGACTCCGACGTGGTCAACGCCATGGCGTTGCCGGGCGGATTCTTCTATGTCAACTCCGGCCTGATTCTGGCCGCTGACGAAGAAGCGGAGATGGCGGGCGTAATGGCGCACGAAATCGCCCACGTGGCCGCCTGCCACTATGGCCGCGAAATGACCCGCGCCAACCTGCTGCAGATGATGTCCATTCCCTTCATCTTCATGGGCGGGGCGATTGGCTATGCCGGATACGAGGCTATGGGCCTTGGGATTCCCCTAACCTTCCTGCACTTCTCGCGCGGATTCGAGGCTGAGGCCGATTACCTGGGGATCGAATACATGTACCGCGCCGGGTATGATCCGTCAGCATTCGTATCGTTCTTCGAAAAGATCCAGGCCATGGAGAAGAAGAAGCCGGGAACCCTGTCGAAAGCCTTCGATACGCACCCGCAGACTCCAGACCGGATCGAAAAATCACAGGCAGAAATTCGTAAGATTCTTCCCGCCAAACAACAGTACGTCGTGACCACTTCGGAGTTTGACGAGGTGAAGGCGCGGCTGGCGGCGATCGAGAACAAACACAAGCTGCTCGACGAAAAGGATTCGAACCGGCCGAGCCTGCGTCGTACTTCGAACACGACCGACAAGTCGGGCGACCAGAAGACCGACGACGATCGTCCGACCCTGAAGCGCCGCGACGACTCGAACTAGATGCGGTCGGCAAACGGATTCGGCCGCATCCGCTCTGCAGATCGGTAGACCCGACGAAAATGACCGGCGGCTGCGGCCGCCGGTTTTATTTTGTGGGGACCAAAAGCCCTGGGTAGGCTTGCCATTTAGGTCGCAAGAACCTGTGATCCGAATCTACAGCTCCGGTCTGGGTTCAGACATAGGCTCGGCTAGGTTGGAATCATCGCGCGTCTGAGGGAGATCAGTCCCATGCCAGAGAACACGCTCACCATTACGGATAATCGCACCAACAAGACCTACACGGTTCCGGTCGACAGCGGCACGATCCGGGCAATGGATTTGCGTCAAATCAAAACCGGCCCGGACGACTTCGGGCTCATGACCTACGATCCGGCGTTTATGAACACGGCGTCGTGCAAGAGCGCGATCACCTATATCGACGGCGACAAGGGAATCCTTCGCTATCGCGGCTATCCGATCGAGGTTCTCGCCGAGCGCTGCACCTTCCTCGAAGTTGCCTACCTGCTCTTGTTCGGCGAGTTGCCGAGCGAAAAGGAATTGAAGAGCTGGGTTTATGACATTACGCATCACACCATGCTGCACGAATCGACGAAAAAGTTCATGGAGGGCTTCCGTTTCTCCGCGCATCCCATGTCGATGTTCGTGAGCACGATCGCGGCACTGTCGAGTGTATATCCCGATGCCAAGCTGGTTCACAGTCCGACCGATCGCATGCATCAGATCGTCCGTCTCATCGGCAAGGTTCCCTCCATCACGGCCATGTCGTACCGCCACAACGTAGGTTTCCCGTACGTGTATCCGGACAATGATCTGAGCTATACGGAAAATTTCATGAACATGTTGTGGAAGATGGTCGAGCCCAAATATGTGGCGCATCCCGCGATTGCGCGGGCGCTCGACATTCTCTTCATCCTGCACGCCGACCACGAACAGAACTGCAGTGCGAACGCCATGCGGGCGGTGGGCAGTTCCGAGACCGATCCCTACCTCGCGGTCGCCTCGGCGGCATCGGCTCTGGCTGGCCCTCTGCACGGCGGCGCCAACGAAGAAGTTCTCAAAATGCTGGACGAGATCGGTTCCAAAGACAACGTCCCCGCATACATCAAGAAGGTCAAAGAAGGCCATCTGAAATTGATGGGCTTCGGCCATCGCATCTACAAGAATTACGATCCGCGCGCCAAGATCATCCGCTGGAGCGCCGAGCAGGTCTTTGAAGTGACCGGCCGCAGTCCCAAGCTCGATATCGCCCTCGAACTGGAGCGCATCGCCCTGGAAGACGACTATTTCGTGAAGCGCAAACTGTATCCCAACGTCGACTTCTATTCGGGGATTATGTACCAGGCCATGGGCTTCCGCCCCGAGATGTTCACCGTGCTGTTCGCTATTCCGCGGACGGCGGGCTGGCTGGCGCAGTGGCAGGAACTCATCACCGACCCCGAGCAGAAGATCGCGCGTCCGCGGCAGGTCTACACCGGGAGCGCCGAGCGGGAGTTCCTACCCCTGGATAAGCGCGTTCCAATGCCGATCCCGGCCGAATACCCGGCGCACTAATTTGTAGCGAGCGGTCGGTGGTTCATTAGGAGTGAAGCGAAGGGCTTCCCCTGAGCTTGTCGAAGGGATCTATCGATTCTGCTGGTAACGCAGATACGCATTTCTTCTTGCTTCGCTTGTTTTATTTCCGGCCTGCATCATCTTGCTTTCCACCTGATATGTGACTAAGCTCTTCCGTCATGACCGAGCGTCTAGCTCCCGGCGTCTATATCGAAGAGGTGCAATTCGCATCCTCCCCGATCCCGGGAGTATCGACGAGCACGGTGGGATTTGTGGCGGTTACCGGGCGAGGTCCAGTCCTCGGTCCACTCTTCAGCTTTTTGGATTTCGAACGAGTCGCGACTCCCAATCTCGGCGCAAATCTCCCGCTGGCGGTGCGCGGTTTTTTCGAGAACAGCGGCCAGCAATGCTTCATCTCTCAAATCGCTGCCACAGATCCCCTTGAAACGGGGCTGGTGGCTTTGGACGCGCGAGCAATTTCAATCATCTGTTGTCCCGACGATCCAACCATTCAGAATTCGGCCGCAGTTATGGCCGCCCATTGCGAGCAGCGCAAGGATCGCATCTGCATTCTTCAATCGGCCCAGCCCATCGTTCCCGTTGCTACCCATCAACCGCCGCTGCACTCCACTTACGCCACCTATTACTATCCCTGGATCACTGTGATGTCTCTCGACGGATCTTCTACGGTCACGATTCCCCCTTCGGGGCACGTCGCCGGGGTCTACGCGCAGACGGACTCCACCCGCGGAGTCTGGTCCGCACCCGCCAACGTGCAACTCGTCGGAGTCGCCGCGCTTTCTCAAGACCTCACCGCGTCGGAGTCCGACGCCCTGAATTCTCGTGGCGTTGATGTGATTCGCACTTTTCCCGCCCAAGGAATCAGGGTTTGGGGTTCCCGAACCACCACCAATCAGGACTCGGACTATAAGTACGTTTCGGTTCGCCGCTTCATGATTTTTCTGGAGCAGTCGATCGCGAAAGGCCTGCAGTGGGCCGTCTTTGAGACCAATGGGCCTCGGTTGTGGGCGGTTATTCGCTCGTCCATCGAGAATTTTCTGAGAAGTGTTTGGAAGCAGGGTGCGCTTCAGGGTTTAACCCAGCAGGAAGCTTTCTTTGTCCGCTGTGATCTGACGACCATGACTCAAAACGACCTCGATAACGGGCGTCTGGTATGCATTGTGGGCGTGGCTCCTGTCGCCCCGGCGGAATTCGTTATTATGCAGATCGGCATCTGGACCGAGTGCACACCCAAGCTGTCATCCCACTAGCTAGGAATTCTTCTTCGGCGGCGCCACTGCGGCCGAACAAGAGCTAAGCAACGAGAGAAACGCGTGGCTTTTGGGGAAGGGAAATTATTACACGAAGGGCTTCGCCTTCTGTGCAGGGACGCCTGCGTTACACGGGCAGCCGAAACTACGCCGCGTGTTTCGCGAGTTCGGCCAGATGCTCGCGATGCTGCTCCGGCGACGTAATCACCTTCATTTCCTGCCAGTCGTAAGGAAGTTCTTTACCGCAATCCAAACAAGCGACGTAGGTGCCAGTCAAAGCCGCGGCCTGGGGGCGGCGCGTGAGACGGCGAACAGTTACCGGAAAGCTGTACCGGGAATGCCTGCAGCCAAACAACGCGTCATAGAGTCTTTCCAACATGGTCCCACCTTCCACATTCGGGATCTGCCCGCTTACCTGTCCATTAAAGTGTAAGCGCCCCCTCCTACCACACTTACTGTACTACTTAGATTCATTTCGGAGCTAAAGGGTTTCGCTTTTGAGGACGCAACCGTGCCCGGAAACGGGACTGCGGGAGAAATGCTTCTATTGGTGATGGTTACAGGGGGAGGAAAAACGTTTCACACACTCTGCGGTCCGCGCTTTTTCTGTTGCTGGCACTTGGTCATGATGGCGGAACGGAGGCGGCTGCGAAGATCTTCGGGGAGTTCGTAGAGCTGGGAATCGCGGTAAATCTCGATGGTCTTCTTGGTTGTGTCGCACACCACATAGCAGTTGTGGCACCAGGAAAGGTGGTTCTCCAACTCAACCTTGGTCTTCTCGTCGAGGACGCCGTCCAAATAGTTGGTCAGCTCGTGTAAAAATTCAGCGCATTTCACTGGTTGCCATCTCCACTCTCGCGTTTCTGGAAGTACTTGCCCAACCGTTCTCTTAGCTGCAGGCGTGCGCGTAATAACCGCGATTTTACTGCGGGTACGCTCAACTCTAACGCGGCTGCCGTTTCTTCGGTCGACAGTCCCTCCACGTCCCTCAGCACAAACACCGTTCGGAAGCCCGGGGGAAGGCCCTGAATGGTCTTACTTAAAATTTCACGCAACTCGGCTTGCGTGTACTGCTGCTCGGGATTGGGGCTCCAATCCGCAATCTCACGGGGAACGGAATCATCTTCCGTTTTGATCTCTTCGTCGAGCGAAACCGTACGCTCAGGCCGCCGGCGCCGCAACTTCATCAGCGCCTCATTTACGGCAATGCGCACCAGCCAGGTGTAAAACTTCGACTGCTCCTGAAACTGCGCCAGATTGCCATAAGCTTTCAGAAACGCTTCCTGCACCACATCCTCCGCATCTTCCCGGTTCTGCGTGATGTGCTGCGCGATTCTGAAAACGTTGCGGTCGTAGCGCCGAACCAGCTCTTCAAAGGCTGAGTCGTCGCCCCGTTTGGCCGCTTGCACCAGCGCTAGCTCTTCGCTAACAGGTGCTCCCAGTTTGTTTTGGATGGCTCCCATTGTTCAGGCGATGCAGTATTTTGCGAGTGCTCCAGATATCATCTGTGTGCAATGTCGAAACTGTTATTCTACTTGGTAACCCGGCTTTTTGCCCAACTGCTTTGCCGTAGTCGCGTGGAAAAGTTTGCGGTACAGTTCAAACTTAGAGTTCACGGCAAGTGATTCCGCGGCCAGCCCACACCGGACGAGCAGGTACTATAGTACCCTGCCACGTTCCTACAAGTGCCGTATAATCAGCAGTTAAGACGATGTGGTTTCCTGGTGTGCGCCCCCGGTGAGATTGGGTAACACAATGACCGAGGGCGGGGAAAAGGTTCTCTGAGAATGGCGGAAAGCAACGAACTTCGGCAAGTCGTCGCGCGCGCTTTGGCACAGGTTCTTGACCTCCAACTCCCAAAGTTGCAGGCGGAACTGGTGGAGCGCGTACTGGCGGCACTCCCGGCACCCACCGCAACTCCTGCCGCTCCCGCTGCGGTAGCTTCGGTACCGGGAAATCTAGTTCAGTCGGTCGGCAGCATCCACGCCGGGACCACACAGAAAGAAATTCTCCGAGCATTACTCGACGCCGGAAGTTCCTACGCGGCCCGACTCGCCCTATTCGTGGTCAAGGCAGGAGCAGCCAACGGATGGCAATGTCGAGGTCTCGGGAATGATGACGCTATTAAGGATTTCGCCCTCGACTTGAACGCCGGCCCAGTCGCTCATTCGTATCAGAACCGCATCGTCACTCCCGGCAACATCGCCGAAATGGACACTCGCTTTGTCGACCGCTTTGGCGGCCCCGCGAATGAACAGATCCTGGTGCTGCCTCTGGTCCTGAAAGATAAGGTCGCGGCCTTGCTCTACACCGACGGCGGCTCCGAGGGCCTGCTGGATGCCTCGTCTCTGGAATTGCTTGTGATGGCCACCAGTTCCTGGCTCGAAGTGACGTCATTGCGCAAGCAGGCGCAGAAAGAAATTAGTGACGCCGCCCCCAGCATCGACCGCGCCCCTGCGGCCCCTGTCCAGACCGTGAATTCGTTCGCCGATCCCTTTGCGGCCCACGTTCCCAAACACATTGCGCCCAAAGTTCCCGAGCCTGAACCTGCGGCCGCGGAGGTGGTCGAAGTTGCCGCGCATGCCGGCGCGAGTGCTGCTTCGGCTCCTGCCGCCGCCGCGGACCCCTTCGCCGGGATGTCGGCCGAAGACGCCGATACCCACCGCAAAGCCCAGCGCTTCGCACGCCTGCTGGTGGACGAGATTAAGCTGTACAACCAGGCCAAAGTGGCGGAAGGTCGTCGCCACAAAGATCTTTACGATCGCCTGAAGGAAGATATCGAGAAGAGCCGCTCTACCTATCAGAAACGTTACGGCAGCACAGTAGCCGCAAGCGGCGACTACTTTCAGAAGGAAGTCGTACGCAGCTTGGCGGAAGAGGACGTCGCGATCATGGGCGCTAACTTCCGCCACTAGGTTCTTCATCTCGGCACAGGTTCTGGCATTGCGTCTCCTTAACGCAGATAGAAGACGCTAAAAGAAATCGTGGTTCGATTCGGTCTCAAGTGGTGGTGGGTACTCGCCCCGGCAGTGCTATGCGGATCGCTGATCAGCGTATCTTCGGCTGCCCGCGCTGTCGTGCAGCAATCCTCAACTCCCGCGACTTCCTCTGAAACTCCCGACAAACCGGCAGCTCCAGCAGCGACGTCAAAGAAGCCGTCCACCGCCGCCACGCCGTCCAGCAAAACCGCCGCCCACAAGACTTCTCCCAAGAAGACCGCCACCAGCAAGATTCACGCGACCAGTGCGAAGCGGCGCAAACGTCCCGTTTCCCCGCGCATCCGCCGCATGCGGAATGCTTTCGTCGCTTCTACGACCTTGCGTCCTATGGCTCAGCAGTTGCTCGAGGACCGCAGTCCCGCCGCCTATGCCGGCGTTGAAGCCTACGCACACGCTCATGCTAAGGAAGATGCGGGCGCGCTGGCATGGCTAGCCGTTGGATATGCGCACATCCAGGATCACGATTACGCCAAGGCCATTGATCCGCTGAACCGTGCCAAGCCGCTCGCAGGTGATCTCGGCGATTATGTTGCCTACCATCTCGGAACCTGCTACCTGCAGACCGGACGCCAGGCGGAAGCCCTGGCCGCTCTGGCGAACTTTGCCACGTCGTATCCGGACTCCCTGCTGGTGCGCGATGCCGACGTCACCTACGCCGGAGCTCTGCTGACCGAAGGCAGGGCCTCGGAGGCGGCTCCTCTCCTGGAAAAAGACCGGCTGCCTGCTCGCTCGGATCTGGAACTTACCCTGGGCCGAGCGTATGCCGCCCTGGGCCAACCAGAGAAGGCAGCAGCGGCACTGCAAAATGTTTACTACAACATGCCGACCTCTCCCGATACTGACTCCGCCTATGGGGAATTGAGGAAGCTCCCGCAGGTGCCGGCCGCTACTCCGGCTCAACACCGCTCACGCGGTGACTTGCTATTGAAGGCACGCCGCTACAACGATGCCGCCGACGAGTACCGCGAACTCGCCACTCTAGCCGGGGCCGAAGGGCTGCCGGCAGCGGAATTGGCGCTGGCCGACGCTTTGCATCGTGCCGGACGCAACCGCGAGGCCAAGGCTGAACTAACGACCCTGCCCGGCGCTACCGCCGAACAGAACGCGCAACGCCTTTACATCCTCGGCGAAGCGGCGTGGTCGTCGGACGAGAACGAAACGTTTTACCGCACCGTCGACGAACTGCGTTCGCTTGCTCCCACCAGCCAGTGGCTGGAAGCCGCCCTGCTCTCGGTGGGAAATCTCCATCTGGTCCATCACGAATACGACCAGGCCCTTGACGCATACCGCGAGTTGCAGCAGCGCTTTCCGAATGGAAATCGGGCCTCCTACGCTCACTGGAAGGCCGCGTGGCTGACGCTGCGCCAGGGACGCAACGAGGAAGCGAAAAAAGAATTCGAAGAACAGATCGCTCTGTACCCAGCCGGCAACGAGACCTCGGCTGCGCTCTACTGGCGTGCGCGGCTGGCCGAGGAAGACAACCAGCCGGAGATGGCGCGCGCTTACTATCAGAAGCTCTCCGACCGTTATCGCAACTACTACTACGCCGAACTAGGCCGGCAGCGGCTGAACAAGTTGCCCTCCAGCACCGTTGCTTTGGGTCAGTATCCACTGCTGGATCGCGTTCCGCCACTCGAGCACGGCGATAAGGTAACGCTGGCTGAGCCGCCTGCCGAAGACCTCCACCTGCAGAAGGCGGAACTGCTGGGCAACGGTGGTTTGGTCGACCTGGCCGTCCGCGAACTGCAGGCCGCCGCCAGCGCCGACGGCGGCAACTGGGGTCCCGCCGAGACCGCTCGCCTCTACACGGAGACCGGACACTATGATCGCGCCATCGAGGTCATGAAGCATTCCGTGCCCAGCTACTTCGCCGTCGATATCCCCACTCTGCCGCGCGAGTACTGGGAAGCGCTGTTTCCGCGGCCGTACTGGATCGACCTGAAAAAATTCTCCGTGGCCAACGGTCTCGATCCCTACCTGGTTGCATCCCTGATTCGCCAGGAATCGGAGTTCAACCCCGTCGCCGTATCGCGCGCCAATGCCGTCGGCCTGATGCAGTTGCTGCCCAAGACCGGCAAGCTCGTCGCCCACCAGGTAAAACTCAATCGCTATAACGCCAGCCAGTTATATACGCCGCCCGTGAACCTGCAGCTTGGAACCCGCTACTTCCGGGGCATGGTCGACCAGTTCGGCGGCTCGTTCGAATACGCTCTCGCCGCCTACAACGCCGGCTCCGATCGTGTCGTGGAATGGCTAGGCCAAGGCAAATATCGCGACGCACCCGAGTTTGTCGAGTCCATCCCCTTCACTGAGACACGCGAGTACGTGCAGGCGATTATGCGGAACGCGAGCGTCTACAAGCAGCTCTACGGCGCGCCGTAGAGCGCGCATTGTGCCGCGCCCTTCAAATTTTCCTTATTGACGGCTTACTTCTCAGAAGCTCTGGCCGCCGCCTCTTTCGCCATCCGCCTCGCCTCGATGGTCCCCGGGCAGCGGCTTCTTTGGCGGTCTGAGCAGGATTCTCGATCGCTTCCCGCATCATGGCGCATGCGGCCTTGCGGTTTCGCCTGAGACGACGCTGGCGGTGCGGCAGGCTGGGCTGTGGTTTGGGCAACAGGTTGGGGCGCGGATGCGCTGGAAACAGGACTGATCGTGTTTAGGATTCTCCCTGTTTTTCCATCGACGCATAGGGCAATCCACTTTAGCTGATAAAACGCAAACATGGTTAGGCTCAACGGCTGGGCCGACAAGTCCATGGAACTCCGACTCCACCCTTTGCGTAACACAATGTGAAGCCAGAGGTCTGCTTGCTGGAGGTGCGCCCATGAGAGTCGTCCCCACGAAAGCTATCCTGTTTTTCATGCTCAGTCTGAGCACCGCTCTGCTCGCTGCCCAGGACACCAGAATCGAAGAAACCGGCAAGAGCCCGGTTGAGGCAAAGTTCGCTCCCAATGGTCAGGTGCGGATGCATCTTTGTCCGAGTGGAGTCTCGCTGATCGGCCGGGACGATGGTGTGCTGCGAGTTTCCTACCACCCGACGATCGAAGATGTGAAAGTTCGCCTCCAATTCTCCGGGAGCGAAGCCGAGTTGCGCGTGACGGGGTGTCCCCACAATAACTTCCAACTCACGGTCGAGGTACCCAAGTCTTCCGGACTTCACGTCCGCATGTTTGCCGGACAACTGGATGTCCGGGGCGTGACCGGCGACAAGGATGTGGAACTGAGCTTCGGCCAGCTGACCATGGAGGTCGGGGAGCCAGACGACTATTCTCATCTGGATGCGTCCGTCAGCTCCGGTGAACTGGATGCGGCCGCCTTCAATGTCAACAAGGGCGGGCTCTTCCGCTCCTTCGACCACAACGGGCCGGGAAAGTATCGCCTGCACGCTCACGTGGGGGCAGGGCAGTTGGATCTCCGCTAGCAGTCCGTGATGAAAATACGATTCGTATCAGGGCACGCCTTGCGGCGTGCCGCAGGGTGCATTAGCTTAGCGTCAACGCGGCTTTCAGGCGCAGCGTTTCGCCACTCGAGTTGCACAACGGACTTTTAGGACTCACGCCCGAGGCCGTTGGGCGAGCTGAACAGGATCTCCACCACCAGAAGTCCCGCACCCACAACGATGGCGGTATCCGCCATATTGAAAACGGGCCACTGGTACCGCCCGACATAGAAGAGCAGAAAATCCACAACGCGCCCGCTCAGCACACGGTCCCAGAGATTTCCCGCAGCGCCTCCCAGAATCAATGAGAGCGCGATTCCCGTCATGGTCAGCACCCGTCGCTGCTTCCACAAGAGCACCGAAACGATCACCATCGCCACCACTGAAAAACCGATCAGCAGCGCCGTCTTCCAGTGCGCCGGCGAGTCGGCAAACAAACTGAAAGCCGCACCCGTATTCTCCGTGTGGGTGAGCCGGAAAAACCCTGGGATGATCTGAATGTGCGCGTAAAGAGCAATCTGGGTCGCTACCAGCCGCTTGGTCCAGCGGTCAATGAGTATGATGAGCAGGGCGAGACAGAAGTGTGCAGCGCGCGCGCGGTTGGCAGACATTCAGGTTTTATTGTAAGCGGCCTTCATTGCGTCCCTCGCGGAACCTTAGCTTTGCGGCTAAAGTCTTTCTGCCGACAGTGGACAAAAGCCTTTAACCGCCAAGGCCGCAAAGAAACGCCGCAAAATACGCTAAGAAATACTCAGCCCTCCAACTCCTCCAGCACCGCGCTGCAGCGCTCGCAAACCGTCGGATACGCCTTGTCCTCCCCAACGTGCGTCGAATAGTTCCAGCACCGGTCGCACTTGGCGCCGTCGGCCTTTTTGACCTCAACGTGCACGCCGCCCGTGCCGTTGCCCGAGCCTTCGGCCAGCGTGACCGCCGAAACGATGAACAGATACCGAAGCTGATCCGCGTACCGCTTCAAAACGGTATAGGCCGGCTCAGCAGCCGTGATGATCAGCTGCGCCTCCAGACTCTTGCCGATCCGCTTGGTAGTTCTTTCTTCCTCGACAGCCTTCATCACCAGTTCCCGCACCGCGAGTAGCGTGGACCAATCCCGCGCCTGCAGTTGGTCATCTTCTGGAACTGAAGCCCTTCCCAGCACCTCTCTACCATCTGGAAACTGCGCCAGATGCACACTATCCGGTCGTCCCGAGGTCCTCGGCAGGTGACCCCACACCTCTTCGCAGGTGAAGGTCAGAATCGGCGCCAGCAGGCGCGTCATGGCCTCCGAGATCCGCCATACCGCGGTCTGCGCCGAGCGCCGCCCAGGAGAATTGGGAGCGTAGGTGTAAAGCCGGTCCTTGATGATATCGAAATAGAACGCGCTCAGATCCACCACGCAGAAATGATTCACCCTGTGATAGATCTTGTGGAACGCAAACTCCTCATACCATTTCCGCACGTCGCCCGTCAGAGACCAGGTCTGGCGCAACATGTACTGGTCGAGCGCTTCCAGCTTCTCATACGGCAGCGCATGGGCCTGCGGATCGAAATCGTACAGATTTCCCAGCGCATTCTTGAAGAGTTTGTTGCGAATCTCCCGATAATTCTCCGCCACGCGTTGCATCAGGGTTTCCGACCCAACCACATCCTCGCGGAAGTCGACCGAGGCCACCCACAACCGCACCACCTCGCCACCCAGCCTGCCCGCGATATCGACCGGATCGACGTCATTGCCGCGCGACTTCGACATGGCCTGGCCCTTTTCGTCGAGCGTCCATCCTGGAGTCACCACGCCCTTATACGGCGGCGTTGCATGCGTCCCCATGGCGCACAGCAGGGAAGACTGGAACCACCCGCGGTACTGATCTCCGCCCTCGAGGTAAAGATCCGAAGGCCACCGATAGCTTGACTCGTCGTCCAGCAGCGCGAGATAACTCGCTCCCGATTCGAGCCACACATCGAAGATGTCGGTTTCTTTATCGAACTTCGCGCCTCCGCAATGCGGACACTTCGTTCCCGATGGAAGGATCCCATCCGACTCCGCCGTAAACCAGGCATCGGCGCCCGACTTCCGAAACAGCTCAACTACTTTCCGGTTGATCGCGCGATCGTTCAGCGGCTTGCCGCACGCTTCACAGAGAAACACTGCGATCGGCACTCCCCACACGCGCTGGCGCGAGATGCACCAATCCGGCCGCGTCTGGATCATGTTCGAGAGCCGCTCCTCGCCCCACGCTGGATCCCATTTCACCTTCTTGATTTCTTCCAGCGTGCGCGTGCGCAGCGTGTCGTTCTTCCCATTCCCGCCCGGCATTGGCGTTTCCATCGAGATGAACCACTGCTCGGTCGCGCGGAAAATCACCGGGTTGTGGCAGCGCCAGCAGTGCGGATACGAGTGCTCCATCCTGTCGGAGTGCAGCAGCGCCCCGCGCTTCGATAGCAGATCGATGATGAGCGGATTCGCCTTGAATACGTATTGGCCGTCATATTCCGGCAGTCCGTTGCGCAGGATCCCCTTTTCATCGACGTTGCTGGTGGCGTCAAGACCATATTTCACGCCGGTCGCGAAGTCTTCGGCGCCATGGGATGGCGCAGTGTGGACGACGCCCGTCCCGGTGTCCATGGTGACGTAGTCCGCCAACACGCCAAGAATTTTGCGATCCAGAAATGGATGCTGAAAATTCAGCCGTTCCAGCTTGCGGCCGGGGAAGTGCGCCAGCTCCCGCGGATCCAGCAGTTGGCATTTCGCCGCCACATCCTGCGCCAGTTTCGAGGCGACGACATAAACCTCCCCGCCCGATTCCAGCGCCACATATTCCTCATCTGGGTGGAACGCCACCGCCATCGAAGCGGGCAACGTCCACGGAGTCGTGGTCCAGATGATGGTCGAAACTTTTTTCCCCGCCAGCGCCGCATCGATCTGAGCCGGATCATCCAACAGCCGGTACTTCACCCAAACCGTCGGACTGGTGTGGTTCTCGTATTCGACTTCCGCCTCTGCCAGCGCCGTCTCATCATGCATGCACCAGTAAACCGCGCGCAGACCCTTGTAGACGAACTCGTTTTCATAAAACGAATAAAACGTCGACAATACCACCGCTTCATACTGCGGCGTCATGGTCGCGTAAGGCCGGTTGAACCGCCCGAACACCCCGATCCGCTTGAACTGCGTCCGCTGCAGGTCAAGAAACTTCTGCGCGTACTGGCGGCACGCGGCCCGCACGTCCGTCGGCTTCATCTCGAGTTTCTTGCCGCCCAGTTCCTTGTCGACCTTGATTTCGATGGGCAGTCCGTGGCAATCCCACCCCGGTACATAGGGCGCGTCAAATCCCGCCATGGTTTTCGACTTGACGATGAAATCCTTGAGGCACTTATTCAGCGCCGTGCCCATGTGGATAGGCCCGCTCGTATAGGGAGGCCCATCATGCAGGATGTACCGCGGTGCCCCCTTGCGCGCCTCGCGAATGCGCTCGTAAACGCCCATCTGCTCCCAGCGCTCCAGCATTTTTGGCTCGTTCCGGGGCAGGTTGGCCTTCATGGGGAAGGCGGTCTGGGGCAGATTGATGGTCTTTTTCAGGTCGAGCGGCACTCGGTTGTGTCTCCCAAATGATTGAATCTTTTCATTATAGGGAGCGCTGCCGGGAACGTCCACGACCCCAAGGAGGCCGTGTCTCGCCGGAAAGGTTACCAGCGCGTGGAAATGGACTGTCGAAAATCACGGAGTAGAGTTACAATCTGAAAACAGAGAGGCTAACCAGAGTCGCAGGCTTTGCCTGCGATCGAGGAGCGGACCTAAGTTTTGACAAATCGTGCGGAAATGGAAGCAACTTGGAGCTGACGTCGCTCATCTGTGTAAGCAGGGGATTACACGGACGTTAAACTGAGTCTTTCCAAAACTAGCGAGGGCAATCTAGATCGGAAGTATGGGATCAGCACAAACGAATCCGAACGCCCCTGGTCAACCGCCGGAACTCCACCTGCTGCTGGCCAATGAAAGTTTTGAAGAGCCTCTTTGGAAATCTCTGTTCCAGCAACTGGACGACTTTTTCTTTCCCAAGAAGCTTCCGCCTCTCAAGCTGGAATCCAAGCCCGAGCCCGTCAAACCCATCTGGGGCTTTTACAACAATCGGAAGAACGGCGCGCTGGGCTCGACCGGCGTGCATATTCTGATCGCGGGTGTCATTGTCGCCGGCACGTTGCTAGGTCGCCACGTTGTGACTGCGGCCCCTGCACAACACGTAACCGTCACCCTGGTCGATCCCGATACTCTGCCGGCTCTGAAACCGGCCAAGACGCTAGCTGGCGGAGGTGGTGGCGGGGGCGATCACGATGTGCTGCAGGCGAGCAAGGGCCGCCTTCCGAAGTTCGCGATGGAACAGATCACGCCTCCGGTCGTGGTGGTGCGCAACGAGCATCCTAAACTGGCGGTTGAACCGACAATTGTGATTCCGCCACAGGTACAGTTGGCCACCAACAACATGCCGAACCTTGGCGACCCCATGGCGCACGCGACGCTGCCCTCCAACGGCACTGGCTCTGGCGGCGGCATCGGTTCCGGCAGTGGCGGTGGCGTCGGATCGGGCAAGGGGCCCGGATTTGGCCCCGGTGAGGGTGGCGGCTATGGTGGGGGCATTTTCCACGTGGGCGGTGGAGTCTCACCGCCGCGGGTCATCTACCAAGTCGATCCTGAATTCTCCGAGGAAGCGCGCAAGGCGAAGTACCAGGGAACCTGCACCCTGATGCTTGTGGTGGACAAGGCCGGTCGTCCGACTAACATCCGCGTGGCCAGTTCGCTCGGCATGGGCCTTGACGAAAAAGCCATCGAAGCCGTCAAGAACTGGCGCTTTGAGCCTTCCGTAAAAGACGGCCATCCTGTCAACGTAGAAATCGCTGTCGAAGTCGAATTCCACCTCTACTGAGCCCTTTCAGCCGCGCCGCGGTGGCACGCGAAAGCCCGGCACGGAACTGCCAGGCAAAGCTGGGAAAGGTGTCCCAGTCCCGCAGGACGGACCTTCTCCCGCGGTTGACGCTCGCGACCAGGACGTAAATCCTTCAGTTCATCCGCAGCAGCACATAGTGCAGCAGCACCCGCACCCGAAATCCCAATCTCTCGTAGATCTGTACGGCGCGCACGTTGTCCTGCCGGACGTGAAGGAATGGTGTTTCTTTTCGGCTCCGGATGCGCTGCATCAGTTCCAACATCAGAACCTGCGCATATCCCTGACCCGTGTGCTCGGGATGAGTGCACACCGCGCTCACTTCCGTATAGCCGGGAACTTTCAGGCGCTCACCCGCCATCGCCACCAGCTTTCCGTCGCTCCGAATGCCCAGATACGTGCCGAGCTCATGGGTACGGCTGCCGAACGGCCCAGGCTTCGTGAGGGCAGCCAGTTTCCCCATGTCAGGCGAGTCTTGCGACCTGAGCTCGGTGATCTCGGGGAGGGAACGTGCAGGATTCGCGGCCGCGACGCCGTTGTCTGAAACCATCTCCAGCAGCAGAGCCCCTCCGACCGCTTTCCACCCCTCGCGCTCGCGATATGGCTCATCGAGAAACACTGCAGCCGTGCCGCCTGAACCCACCAAGCTAGCCAGCGACGCGTAGCCCTCGGCGTTGGGTAGCGAAAAGCCAGTCAACGATGTTACTTCCGGCACAAACCGCCGCGCGTGCCCAGCCACCTCGGCAAACTCCCTCTGCCGCGTGGTAAGCGCCTGCCAGATCACGTTGTCAAGTGGGTGCATCTTTCCTCAGACATGCCCTCAATTTGATGGGATCTAGACCTGGAGGAAACAGTAATTCTCCCATCCGGGCAGAGGCTATCCGAATCTTGCGCGGAAACTAGAGAAGCTCATCTGGAGAGGAAGCTCATGTGGGCACAGCCGCCTTCGGCTGTCCGGCCAGCGCGAAGCGCGGCCGAGCTTGGCGGAAACCCTCAAAAATCTCGAATCTAGTCACTCTTTCAAATCCACATGCTGGGCATCCGCAATGACATGTCCCAGAAATCTCTCTCCCAAGCGACGAAACTTCTCCACCGAATCCGTCGCGAAGAACTTCAACCGTGGCGCAGTCCTCCGTTCGCCCTCATCGCCCGCAGGCACCAGTTGCTCGAGACGAGAAGCCACGGCTCGCGCGGTCGATTCCGCCGAGTCCACGATGTTCACATGCTCCGGCGCCACGCGCCGCAACAGCGGCTTGATCAGGGGATAGTGCGTGCACCCCAACACCAGCGCGTCCGCATCCCGAAAACCGTCAGCGAAAGCTTCACCCAGGTAAATACGCGCCACCTGCTCGGTTACCGGATGCTCCACCCATCCTTCTTCGACCAGCGGCACCAGCAGTGGACACGCCTTTTCCCGCGCCTCGAAACCGCGAACTTCAAGAGCTTTCCGATAAGCGTGGCTGCTCACCGTCGCCTCAGTTCCGATGACCACGATTTTCCGATTCTTGGTAGCGGTGGCAGCCGCCTCCGCCCCCGGTTCGACCACGCCAACCACGGGAACGTGGGCCGCGCCCGTGATGCGGTCCAGAGCCAGCGCGGTCGCAGTGTTGCAGGCGATCACCAACATCTGCGCGCCATGCGATTCGAGGAAATGCGCCGCCTCGACCGCATATCGGGCGACGGTCGCAACGGATTTCGATCCGTAGGGCAGGCGCGCGGTATCGCCAAAATAGGCGTAATCGGCGCCTGGAATGACTTCGAGTAAAGCTTTAAGAACGGTAAGACCACCAAAACCGGAATCGAACACGCCGATGCTAGGACGACGGTTGGTCATTTGGATGGAAACTTAGATCATAGCAGTGTGGCTGGTTGAAGCTGGTGACCAGGCTTGCTCTGCTCGCGGAGGCCCTACGCGGGACGATGAGTCTTCGCGGCTTCTGTTACGACTCGGGAATACTCCGCAGACCGCCCGCAGCACGGCCCCGGCGGAATCAATGCCCCGTGCGGACACGTTCGCGGATGGCCCAGAAACGTGCAGATCTTATCCGTCGCTTCCGGAGAAAGAATGTGCTCGAACTTGCATGCCTGCTGTTCGATTTCCGACTCGCTGTCCATCGCCAGACTGTCGGTGAACAAGCGCTCCGCCAGCCGGTGCCGCCGAATAATGCTTCCCGCGCGCTCCCGCCCCCGTGGCGTGAATTCGACGATCAGTGTCCCATCGCCGGACGACGATGCCACCGGCTTGAGCGCCTCGTGGCACGGATTCACGAAAGGCTTGTGATCGTGGGCCTGTGGCGGATGCGGTGCCGAAACCACCAGCCCCATCTCGATCATCTTTTCAATCGCCAGGCTGACCGGCAGCGCACCGTGTACTTCCATGCGCTCGACCTCGGCAATCTCGCCATGTTCCTCGAGCACCCAAAGTTCTTCCAGAACTTCATCCAACTGCTCTTCATCGGCCAGGGAAAAGATTTCCTGCGATGCGATCTTGCCGTGATGCAACTCGATGCGCCGGTCGGCCAGCCGCGCCACCACCGGATCGTGCGTCACCATCACAATCGTCCGCCCCTGCTGATGAAACTCGCGCAGCAACCGCAACACGATCTCTTCATTCTGGGCATCGAGATTCCCCGTGGGCTCGTCGGCCAGAATGATGCGCGGATCATTGATCAGGGCCCGCGCGATGCACACCCGCTGCTGCTCGCCGCCCGAAAGCTGTGACGGAAGATGATGCGCGCGGTCGCCCAGTCCAACCCGGGTCAGCGCCTCGACCGCTTCCCTCTGATCGGTCATGCTGTGAAAATACTGCGCCAGCATGACGTTCTCCACCGCCGTAAGGAAGGGAATCAGGTGGAATTGCTGGAAGATGAAACCGATTTTTTCCGCCCGCACGCGGTTCAATTCGCCCGCAGAAATGCCAGCCACGTTCTGTCCATCGAGCCAGATCTCGCCCGACGACGGCCGGTCGAGGCATCCGATCAGATTGACCAGCGTCGATTTACCAGAGCCCGAGGGCCCCATGATCGAGAGCCATTCGCCCTGTGCCACATGCAGCGAGATATGGTCGAGGGCATGAATCGCCCCGTTGTCTGAACCCGATCCGCCCGCGCTGTTGCCCGCTTCCTTGGCGGGATAGAGCTTGATCACGTCTTGGATCTGAATCATTTCACTCGCCCCTCAGGATCACCGCCGGCTGCACCCGCCGCAGCTGCGAGATCGGGAGAATCGCCGACACAAGCGTCACCACTATGCTACCAGCCAGAACCACAGGCAGCACGCTGAAACGCGGCACTACCGGAGCATGGAAGTTCACCCGCCCGATCCAGGCAGCGATGCCGATCCCGACCAGGAACCCAATCAACGCCCCCGATGCGCCCAGGGCCGCGGCCTCGGCCGCGAAGAATCCGTTCAGCACTCGCCCGGAGGCGCCCAGAGCCTTCATGATCGCAAAATCGCGGCGCCGGTCGTAGACCCAGCCCATCAGCGTCGACAATACACACAGAGCCGCCGTCAGAATAATCAGCGCCGCCGCCGCCAGCAGTGTCGCTCGCGTCTTGCCTAGCACCCGCGCCTCGCCCTCCATGATCTGGCGCACCGGTCGCACCTCGGCTGCCGGAATCGTTTGCGCCATCTGATTCATAATCGCGGCGACTTCTTCCGGAGAGCCGTTGGCTCCCACCTCAATCGTCGACGGCTGCACTCCCGTCCACGCCATGAAGTCCGCGAGCGAAACATAGATGCGGCTATCTTCCGCCGCCCCCGTCTGCACCGTGCTCGCAGGCTCAACATGCAAAGTGTGCCCTTGAAAACTCAAATCAAATGCTTGATTCTTCGGAGCCACAGTGGCCATCGCGCGCACGCCAACCAGCGCCGGGTGCCCCATTTCTCGCGCGTCTGTTGCGCCAGTAAGCTCGCCCTGAGCTTGCCCAAGGGTGGAGATTGGCCAATTACTGACCGACCACCACCGATCCAGTTGCCGCACCCGATTAAAATCCGTACCCGCCACGACAATCGGCTGCCCATTCGCGGTGCGGGCCACGATCAGCCCGAACGGAGCCGCAATCCCCCGGCCCGCGAGGACAGAATCTACGTGCGCCAACGCATCCGCGGGAAGGGAAGCGCCGTCTTTCCCCACCAGAATGATATTCGCGCCATAGTTGCGGAATTCGCTCCGCAACTTTGCCTGCACATCGACGTACAGATTCAGCATCGCCGTTGCCACCGCCGCCGCCACGACCATGGCAAACAATGCCGAAACCGCCCGTCCCCGCCGCAAGATCGCCGCCCGCACCAGCATGCGCAACAGCATTGAGATATGCGGAGACTTCGCCCGGCTGGCCGCCAGATCCACTGCAGCATGCGACGTCGGCGCGCTCACAGTTCACCCCGCAACGCAAAAACCGGATCAAGCCCGACTGCCCGCCGGATGGCCGCCGCGCTCCCGGCGAAGGTCACGATGACCGCAATCGCCAGGATCACCGGCAACAGCACCGGCTGAATGGAAATCTGCGAGTTAAAAATTGACCGCCCGATCTGGCGCGCCAGCACTGCTCCCGCACCAAAGCCAACCACACCACCGATCAGCGCCAGCAGCGCGGCCTCGGCGAAGAACACCGACGCCACCGCCAGTCTTCCCGCGCCCAGCGCCTTCATCAGACCGACTTCGCCGCGTCGCTCGAACATCGCCGTAGCCATCGCCGCCGAAACGGCCAGAGCCGACGCCAACAGCGCCGCCAGCGTAATTAGAAAAATCAGGCCCTCAATGCGCGTCAGCACCGCGCCTTCATTCTGCGCAACCTGCCGAATCTGCTCGGCATGCGAACGCGGAATTGCCTCCGCCAATTGATACGCAATCGACTGCGGATAAGGCGAGCAATACCAGCGGTCGTAAATTGGCCCCGACATGCTCTTCGGATCACGCCGGGCCAGCGCATCCTCCGGCTTGGTCAGCGCGCTCACGTAAACCCGCCTCACCGCCCCCGGTTTGCCCAGGATCTCCTGCGCCAGACTCAGAGGCGCAACCACCTGGTCGTCTTCCGCCCCGCCCGCCGAAAGAATCCCGCTCACCCGCAGCTGCCGGCCTGCAAGCGTGACCTCATCTCCGCATTTCTTCCCTAAGCGAAAAGCCAGCCGTTCTCCCAGCAAAACGTCGCGGGAATTGTCCTCAGGCCATGCCCCGGCAACCTTCCACCACGGATGCGTAGAACGCACCCCGGTGGTGAACGCTTCCTTACCGAAAGCCAGCGGCTTGGCGAAATACGTTCCCTCAATGGTCGTCTCCTGCCGTTTCCCGTCCTGCTCAATCGCGACGTTCACCGGCAGCATGGGCGCAAAGCCGGTAATGTTGTTGTGCCAGAAAGTGCCTTTGATTTTGGGCAGGTCAGCTTCGTCGAGGAACGCCCCATCGCTCGGCGGCTTCAGATTCACACCGCCAATTTCGACGTCGAGGGTATCTTCCTGCGGAGTGACGATCAGGTTGGCGCCGATGGTGCGCAGTTCGCGGTTGATTTTGTCGCCGATGTCGGTCGCGACCGCAATCATCGCCGTGGCCACGGTCACGCCCAAGGTAATGGCTGCGCCCGCCAACATCTTGCGTCGCTTCTGCCGCCGGAACGATTCGTAAACCAGGCGCAGGAACATCGGCTATTGTGCCCCGAACATGCGGCTGCCGCCCGCGATGTCCGCCTCCTGAATCACGACCGCGTCGGCGGTCTCGGTGGCCTTGAGCGGAACCGGATTGCAGCCTCCCGCCGTTCCTACCGACTGCGGATTGATCGGCGCCGCGCAGTTCTTGCACACCACGCCGTTTCCGCTCTTGTAGAAGCCGACCGCGCCGCAAATCTCGCACGCGTCGAACACCGTCGCGATCTTGCCGTCCGGCTTCTGATACAGCCAGAAGCGAACTGCCGTGCCGTTCTCCTTCGCCTGGAAGCGGTGCAGATCGCCATCAGAAATCTGCGCCAGAGGAATCGTCACCTGCCCGTTGGAAAAAGTCACTTCGGTCGCCGGCGACAATGCGCTCTGGCTCTTGGCGTAGACAAACTCCGCCGTCACCATCGCGATAAAGACAAACGAAAACGTATAGACCGAAACCATCCACATCCGCTCGCGCCGCGCGCTCCAGGCCGCTTTGCGCCTCTCGGCTGGAGAAGCTGACTCAGGCACCGGTTCGCGCCGCTTGGCCTCGAACAACACCATCAGCGCCGCCAGCGCGAAAATCGTCACAAAGAAGAACCAGTCATTGCTCACGATGGGCCCGATAAGCGCCATCTCCCGCTTCGAAGACGCGATCACGCCGCTCTCGGAAAGCTCGTGCAGCCCGGAGATCACCAACTGCGCCGCCACCAGGAACATAATGGCCGTGGTCACGCGGAAGAATTTCTGCAGGTTGATGCGCACGCTTCCCTTAACGAACATCACCCCGAAAGCAATCGCGGCAAGTACGCCCACCAGAGTGCCCAGAAAGCTCATCAGTGCAGACGAGTTGAGCGACACGCCGGCCAGCATCAGCACGGTCTCGGCGCCCTCGCGCAGCACCATCAGAAAGATGAAAACAAACAGCCCGAACCAGGCGTCGTTGCCCGCCAGCAGCCCGACCTTGCCCTCGATCTCCCCCTTCATCTTGCGCCCCGTCTTCATCATGAAAACAACCATGGTAACGACGAAGAAGGCGGCCACTAGCATGATCCAGCCTTCAAATACGTCTTCGTTTAGATGGGTGCGGGAAATGGCGATGGCTACGCCGATACTGCCCAGAAACGCCGCCACCAGCGCGGCATAGACGGTTTTGCGCAGCTCGGCCCGCCCGATTTTGCTCAGGTAGGCCAACGTGATGCCGACAATCAGAGCGGCCTCGACCCCTTCCCGGAGGGTGATGATGAATGCCTGAAGCATTTAGGAACGCCTTTTGATTTTGAAAATGAATTTCAATTTCAACTTTAAGGATATGCCCGCCCCGTCGGACCCGTCAATCCGCAACCTCACAACCGCGTGTGATTGGGATCACAAAGGTAATTTCCTGGGCTGAACGGTTACGGGATGCAACCGAGCCGTATCGGTTCATGTGATCGCAGATCTGTGCGGCAGGCCAGTAGTCCTCAGAGACCCGAAGGGAATCGAACCTTAAGCTGCCAGAACGTTTTCATGTCCAAACCGTTCAACGAACTGGTAACATTCCCCTCCTATGTTCCAACAACTGGTAATGGTGCTCGCCCTTTTCGCCACAACTTCATGGGCACCTTCTGCGGACGCCCCGCAATTGCCGACCAAGAAATACCTGAACCTCGCCGCCATTAAGACCATGGTAGCGGGCGCCGAAGCCGAAGCCAAGCGCCAGAACGTGTCGGTCACGATCTGCATTGTGGACGAGAACGGCGCCTTGCTCTTTCTGGAGAAAGGGGATGGCGTCTCCATCAACACGGAGGAATGGGCGCAGAAAAAAGCGCGCCACGCCGCTTTGTACGGCAGCCCGTCGAAAGACGCTGCCGATCAAGTGAAATCCGGAAACACAGCCGCACTCTCGTATCCGAATTTCTTCCCGGGGCAGGGCGGGTTGCCCATCAAGATCGACGGCCAGGCGATCGGAGCGATTGCCTGCAGCGGCGCCAAGTCGGAGATCGACGAGCAGATTGCGCAGGCGGGCATCGATGCTCTGTTCAAGAAGTAACCTTCCGCTGATTTAAGGAGGCTGATGCGTCTGCGTCTTGAGAGCCGCGCCGTGGGCGAGGTCCTGATCGTTCAGTGCGTCGGACGCATTGTGACTGGAAACGAGGTCCTGACCCTGCACGCCCACATTGCCGACGCCTTGAACAAATATGGCGACGTCGTACTGCAATTTGACCAGCTGGAGTTCATCGATAGCAGCGGCTTGGGAGCCCTGATGCGCCTGATGCAAGCCGCCCGCTCGAAGGGAGGAGACCTCAAACTTTGTGGAATGCCGCCCAATATCCGCAAGACCCTTGAGATGACCCACCTGCTCCCGCAATTTGAAACCTACGACTCGGTCGAAGAAGCGATCACGGCCGCCTATCTGGGGTCGCGCTACTCGCGAGGAAAAGCGGGGGATGTCAGGCCGCGTATCCTTTGCGTCTACGAATCGTCCGACGTCTGCACCTTTCTACGCGAAATCCTTTGCGGAGCCGGTTACAACCCACTGACCACAGCCAGCATCGACGACGCCAAGATCCTGCTCAAGGCAACCAAGGCGAAACTGGTGGTGGTTTCCGCGCGTATGCAATCTGTTTACGGCAGGCCGACCCGCAAGGCGTTAGAAGAAATTGATCCCTCCGTCTCGCTCCACATCCTGGACGAGAGCTTCGCCACGCAAGACCCCGGAGAAGCCGCCGAGAAACTCCTCAGCGGCATTGGCAGCTTGGCCAAGGGGAATTCATAATGACCGCAAAAACTCCAGGATGGCTTCCTGGTCCGCCTTCTTCAGGTCTTCAAGTCGATCCCTTTCATGGCTTGCCTCGCCGCGGTGCCGCATGATCGCATCGCGAAGCGTCAGCGATTCGCCGTCATGCATCAGGCGCGGACGCAACCGGACTCCCCATAGCGGTGCAGTGCGTATCTTATTCCGGCTGCTCTCAAAGTCTTGTTTAGAAATGTATTCCGACATCATCTCAAACACCTTTTTCCGGTAATGCTCCCGCGTCGCCTGCAGGATCCCGTCACCCGTCCCGACATCGTGCATAAGGAAATCTCCATAGAGATGAAATGTTACGGACCCGAGTGCGTCCGGAATCGTAAACGTTCCCCCATTGATCCTTGTTCCAGCGGCCGCAGTGGTCAGCGTCGCGACGTGGCAGGTCGCACAACCAAACCGCCATCAGCATGAAAACGCCCAGCGCAACATAGAGGCTAAGTCTAAGCATCATGTCATCGGTGTATGTGGAGTGATCTGCATGCAATAGGGAATCCACAATCGGATGCACGCCAGCCAGGAAAAGCAATCCCACCAGCGCCAACACAATCTTCAGCGCGCCTTCCCGACGCGTAGCACCCTCCCGTACCCATCGACGAAACTCGGCGGGCCATGTTAGGGATGGGAAGCAGCGTAAGTCAACGTCGGAAGGGGTATATGTGGATGTGATGTCGAAATGTACACACCCCAAGGTGTGGTGGTGGTGGATGTGTTGGATCATGTCGGGATCATCATCTGCCCTGCTCAACCTCAGATCAGCTCGGCCCGTAGGCCAATCGCATTCACCTGCGGGGGCACTCAAATATCGAGACGCTTCCTGCCATAAAGGAGGGCATCGATCGACCAGGTTCCTGGTCCCAGAACTGCGATGGCAGCACCCACCGCCGCCAACAGGATCCTACTTCGCAGGTGGTCAGTACCTGAGAGAGCGATCCAGACTTGAGTGACCGTTAGAAGCGCGCCGGCAACCGGCGTCCACAAACCGGCGAGTAGAAAGATTCCTGCGCCGGCCGCGATTATTTGCAGCGCAAGCGATTCATGGTAGGGCTCTCCCATCAGTCTGGTGATGACGTCGTAAATCGGGAGGATTCCGGCAACTATCCGTAGAAGGAAAAGTCCCCTCCCAGGCCAGCCACAGGGAAACATCGAAAATAGGCGTTGCAGAGCCCCCCCTGTCTGAAACGTTAAAAGATAAGGCACGTCCAAGCGGATTCGATACTCCAAAACGAGGGAGGTGGGTGCTACTCTTTCGGGTGGTTACAATTCAATGATCCCGCGCTTCAGCGCAATCGTGACGGCGTGCGTACGGTCGTTCGCGCCAAGTTTAGAGAGGATGTTCTTGACGTGGCCCTTGACTGTGTCCTCGGTAACCGAGAGTTGATTAGCGATCAGTTTGTTTG
>Ga0307476_10000059_pt1 | contig 114171 bp, 114 predicted proteins | sample atmos_gasesECM2C_2_FD_203314 | JGI IMG/M metagenome (GOLD analysis project Ga0307476, IMG submission 203314) | Hardwood forest soil microbial communities from Morgan-Monroe State Forest, Indiana, United States - atmos_gasesECM2C_05 | ecosystem: Environmental > Terrestrial > Soil > Temperate... | reverse complement strand
GGCTGTGATCTTTCAACACGTTGTTCCCGAGAAGTGAATAGTCCATTCGAGCAAGACCGGAGAAGCTGATGGTGCTGACCAATCCGCTTCGAAGGAGTCGAACGAATGGACCTTCACCAGAATGCCCGACTTACCTTTCGTAGTCGAGAAGTTTTAGCCAACCGAGTCATGCTGGAGAAACTGACGTTGAAGGCGGCTGCAGCCGCCTTTAACGTCAGCCGAAAGACCGCCGCCAAGTGGGTCCGCCGCTATCGCACCCTGGGGCTGCCCGGCTTGCGGGACCGTCCCTCGCGGCCCCTCCGCAGCCCGCGCCGAACCTCGTCGGAGCTGATCGCTCAGGTCATCGGCCTGCGTCGCCAGTTGCGCCCCGCCTATCACATCGCGCAAGCCACCGGCCTCAGCCCCGCCACCGTCAGTCGCATCCTGCAGCGCGCTCAGTTGAACCGCTGGCGGCATCTGCATCCCGCTCCGCCCGTCGTGCGCTATGAACATCCCGCCCCCGGCGATCTGCTGCATCTCGACATCAAGGGCATGACCCGCTATCAGCAGGTCTCCATTCGTGGCGACGGCCGGCGGCGCGGTCGCCCGCAGTTCGCCGGCTGGCAGGCGCTGCACGTCGCCATCGACGACCACTCCCGCCTTGCCTTCTCCCGCATGCTGCCCAACCAGCAATCCCAAACCGCCATCGCCTTCCTGCACGCCGCCGTCGCCTTCTACGCCCAGCACGGCATCCCCATCCGCCGCTTGCTCACCGACAACGGCTCCTGCTATCGCTCCCGACACTTCCGCGCCGCCTGCCTCCAACTCGGCATCCAGCACCGCTTCACCCGTCCTTACACTCCCCGCACCAATGGCAAGGCGGAACGCTTCATCCAAACCGCCCTGCGCGAGTGGGCCTACGTTCGTCATTACCTCAACTCAGAGGAACGCGATCAGCATCTCTCGCCCTGGCTGGAGCATTACAACTTCCACCGTCCGCATGGTAGTCTCGGCTACGCTCCGCCCATCAGCCGGACTGCTCCCGCGGGTACAACGTCTTGATAGATCACAGGCACCCGCCCCTCTAAGTAATCCTCAAGAGTTCCGTTGCTTCCATTGTCCTCTGAGTAGGGGTCACTCGGATAAAATGTTCCGTCGGCATAAAGCCAAATGAGACGATCTCCCGGTCCTAAGTAATACGTATCCCATCGTCGCTATGCCGCAATCTGTAGCGCTTGGCTGCCAGACTTGCCGCCTCGGCCTCGGTTGTTGCCTCAATGCCTGACTCTCTCCAGTGGACCGTGCCACAAGCGCACAGCAATCGTCCCTCAGCATTGAGTCCCGGCATTTCTTTACAGACGCGGCATCGCGGATCACGCCATGTTCTACTCATGGCGTAATTTTATTGGAGGGGCAAGTCGATTGCCATACCCAAGAGCGATCTGAACCAGGTTCAGCACGCCTAACAAGTCGTCGCGGCGAGTCTAATGCAGGCTGAGAGCCTTCCCAGTTAGAATCGGAGGCAGGAGGAGTCACGATGGTTAGGCGCAGACTTGTGTACGGCAGCAAACAATCGCCCCGGCCCGAAGCGAAGGTCAGTTGGTGCCCTGATTGCAAAGGCAAGGGAGGGAACGAAGCTTGCCCCAAGTGTCATGGCAAGGGCATGATTCACGGACCAGCAAGTAAGTGAGAGCGGCCCCGCGGCAGGTTGGGAGTTTCATACCGCGTCGCACCACGCTAGGAGCTCACGGAACGCCGCACCGCGGTGGCTGTATTTCGATTTTTCCTCCGCACTCAGTTCGGCAAATGTTTTTCCGATCGCCGGAAAATAAAATAGAGGATCGTAGCCAAAGCCATTGGTCCCGCGCGGAGCATCGAGAATGATTCCTTCGGCGGTTCCGCGAAATGTTGCCAGGGTTTCGCCGTCGCGGGCGGCGGCGAGGACGCACACAAATCTGCCGGTACGCTCCTCCGGCGGAACGTCTTTCAGCTCTCGCAGAACGCGCGCGTTGTTGGCTTCGTCGTCGGTATTCGCATCGGCCTCGTGCGGCTCTTTATTCTGCAGATCAGGAGCGGCGTAGCGGGCAGAGTGTACGCCGGGAGCGCCGTTCAGCGCGTCGATCTCCAATCCGGAGTCGTCCGCGACAACGATCTCACCCGGAACATAACGGCTGTAGGCTTCGGCCTTCTTACGGGCGTTGGCCTCGAAGGTCAGGCCGTCCTCGACGACGGCGGGCAGGGAGGAAAAGTCAGGAATGCCGGCGATTTCAACTCCGAAACGCGCTGCGGCTCCGGCGAAATCCCTCAGCTTGCCGGCATTCGAAGTCGCAATCAGAATTCTTCTGGTCAAGTCGTCATCTTCCTGAGTTCAGCGGCATTATTGCGCTCGAAGGTTCAGCGAATGTCGGCTTCCGCAGCAATATGAGTACGAGCAACAGCGCGAGCAACGAAATCCACGGGCTGAATTTGCGATCCCAGGTGCGAACAAAAGTGATCTGAACCCGGTTTGTTCCGGCCTCGACCGGAACCAGCATCTGCCCTGTGCCCGCAAGCGTGCCAGCCTGCACCGGCCGGCTGTTTACTTCCACGTTCCAAGCTGGATAGTTAAACAGACGCAACGCGAGATTGTCAGGAGCCGACATTTCGGCGGTGAAGACTTTGCGCTGCGCGCTCCAGTCGGAGACCCGGATGGAAGCATGAGCCGCGCCTTCCACGGTTACGCGGCGAGCGTCTTTGTCCACATCGAGGGGCGGCTGGGTTCCGACGGGTGTGTATTCGTCAACTCCCTCGTAACCTGCGCCAGAGGCCATAAAATCCTGCATTTCGCGCAGGTCGGCGAGGTGGTCCCACCACGGCGCCTGGAAATGGAGCCACACGAAAGCCAGAACGCCGAGCATCGCTATGCACACTGCCACTCGCGCAGTCCACCTTCGGAAACCCAGAGTGGTGAGCAGCGTGAACGGAATTCCCAGGCACAACAAAAGCCGCCAGGGAAATTGTACGAAGCGCAGCTTGGGAAGGATGGTCCACAGCGGGCCGGTGATCGACAGCATCAGCACGGCGCAAACCACGGCCCAGCCCACGAGCAGATACCACAGTTCGCGCCGACGCGTGCGCCAGTTCCGGGCAGCCCAGGCGGCTGCGAGAGTCAGCAGGATCTCCGCGGTTGCGACGGCGGAAACGAGATGGTTGAAAGCATCGTGATCAGGGTCGGTGGTGCGGGCGAAGAGAAAGCTATCCACCGGACGCACACCCGGAGAGACAGCTTCGGCAATGTTGACCCACTTCTGCTCGTAAATCGCGGGCAGCAAATAGAAGGCAGCCAACGCAGCGCCCAGCAGGACGGCAAATATTCCGGTGATCAGAATGCGTGACGAACGCCGCACGCAGGCGTAGACAACGATCAACAAGGCCAGCGAGTAATGGATCATGACCGCCGCGGGCGCATTTATCAACCAGGACGCTGCCAACACGAGCGCCAGAAAAACGGTCATGCGCCGGTTGTTTTCTTTGAGGGGCTCTTCGATTGGCTGTTCTATTCGCAGTTCGATCCGCAACACGAGCAACAACAATAAAGGAAGCAGGGAACTCGCCAGCAGCTCTGCAAAGGCGCTTCGCCAGTAGACGATGACAAGGTGATAGGGATTGACTGCGTACAACACCGCAGCGAAGGTGGCGTCGCGGCGTTCCAGCAATTGCCGCGACAGCAGAAACATAGAGACTCCCGCCGCGACAAGGGTCAGGAAAATATAAATGCCCGGAACGAGAATCCATGGAAAAACGGCGCGGAGCGCGGCTCCCAGTGTCCACGATGCCGGAGGATAGAAAATGAAGCGCGGCTCGCCATATCCAAACTGCGCCAGCGCCGCCCAGCGTGGGTAGGCGATGCCCTGCTTCCATTGCCCAAAAACTTCGAGCCACGTGTACAAGTGAAATTCAAAATCATGGCCGGAGGGAAAACCGCTAAAGAAGAATGGGATTTCAACCGCGAATGCCGCCGCCGCGATCGCGAGCAATGGCGTCCATCTCAAACTGGCGGGCCGATGCGCGGTCGCGCCCGGTTGGTGCGAGCGATTTCCCGGCCCGGATTTTGTGCTTGCCCCCAGCTTTGGTCTGCCCGATTTAATGCAGATTTAACATTGCTGAAACGACTGCGAAATAACGAAGAACTACTGTACTCGCATTGGGGTGGATCAGACCACGGAGAGTTGAGGAGCCTGGCCTAGACGGGGTCCGGGCTCTTCGCCCTCCGAAAATGCCCACCTGAAGCCTCTCGCCACCTCGTAACTGCCACCTGCCCTCGTCCTGCCTTTGCACGTCTCCTAAGCCTGCCAACCGCCAGCCGCGAGAGGCTGTTTTTGCCGCATATTTGGTTGAAGGAATTGAAGGAAGGCAGTGGACTGAACCAAAGGCGTGAAGAAAATCAAAATTGCTGAGTTTTGATTGCTGATTAAAAAGCCTGCCCTTTGGTGTTCTGCAATCAACAATCAGAAATCAACAATCAACAATCGCCTTACGTCGCAACCGCCTCACCAGACCGTTGACGGCGAAGCTCGGCCATAAAGTCATCTTCCTGAAGCGTGGATCCCTGGCGAAGCAGTTCGAGCAAAGAATCTTCCAGAGACTCGTGCTTGGCAGCTTCCTCCCCGGCCTCGGTCGAGGGGCCGAATTGAGTTAGGTCTGCCTTCAGCGCGCGTGGCGAAACACTCAGCTGGGGCGTAGTTGCAGGCTTGCTCTGCAGCAAGCCAATCAATTGTTCGACATGGGCTCGCTGTTCGGCGGTGCGGGAAGGGAATTCCACTCCCATGCCGCGGCCGGGATGAGTGACCCGCACGATTCCTTCGGTGTGTACGGCCATCTCTTCCGTTTTCAAGCAAAGCTCAACTAATGCGCGTTCTGGAAAAGGCGAATCGGTTTCGACGTAGCATCCGCCGAGACTAAGATCGGTGAGCTTACAGTGAGGAACCATCTCTTCGGGCGGCGTGCCGAGGCTGGTCGCTGCGGCCTCCAGCCAGACCTGCAGCCGGCTCTTTATCGTGTCGTCCAAGTCGATAAAGTGAACCCCATTCTGCCCGTTGGGATTCGCCCAGGCGACCTGGCCATAGCCGTCAATTTCGGTTCCGTTTGGCAATTGAAACTTAACCTGGAGCATAGCCCCTGCGGTCTGGGGTTCGGCAGTAAGAACGTCCATGCCGGTCTCGCTGAGATCAAGAAGAATTCCCTCTGTTTTGCGCTTGTCCGGCAGAGTAATCTCAACCGCGGCTTGCACGGGGACCCGGTAGGCACGCCGGCGTTCGCGCCGCAGGAGTGCGGTCAGGGCTCGCAGGCCGGCCCTGGCACTATCCTCGGTGACCGGTTTGTAGAGCACGAAATGCGCGCCGAGCGTGAGAAGATTGCGGGCCTTCGCTTTTTCCGCGATCAGAGCCACGGTCACAGGCGGGTTTTCGGGATTCAGCCGCCGAGCCTCTTCGACTACTTCCGAGGCAGATTCCGGCTCATCGAAGTCAACGATAATCGCGTCGAACTTTTGCTGCTGAAGATGGCTAACCGCGCTCGCGAGATCGCTGAAACGCTCCATCGCGATGCCGCAGGCCGGAAGCACCCGGCCCAGGACATCGGCAACGGAATCGTCAGTGGAAACCAGCAACGCCAGAAGGGTCATAACTTGAGTCCCCGCCGAACCGAGGCGGCGATATTATGGCCAGCGAGGCGCCGTTGGCCGCGCTCCTTTGGAAGGCGCAGCGTTGGAGCCCGCTTTCGCGGCCATTGCGTCCGAATGGGTCGACGGCTCGTCAACTTCCATCAAGACTGCGTTATCTTCGTCATCGTTTTCAGCCAGCAAGGGAGCAACCTCGCGCAGTTTCTCCGCCGCCTGCTGAAGCATTTCGATCTGTTTTCCCAGTTGGGCGTACTTGGTCTGCTTCTGCCGCAACACCTCATGGATATCCTTCATACGTCCCCCTGTAGCGAATGTAAGGAGGGTCCACGGTAGCGTCAACGGTAATCCCCCTTTGCGGGTTACCGGGGTAATTTGCGGAGTTGCTGGAAAGGTAAGAGTCGGGCGAAAATGCAGAAGCCCTGCGCGCTGGCAGGGCTTCTGTGAAGCAGATTATAAGGATCGAACTCAGGTTCGGAACTTATGCTGAAGGAGTCCCGCTAAGCCCACGAGACCAGTCCCTAGCAGCGCCAGGGTACCCGGCTCAGGAACAGTGCCGACTAACGTGTTGCCGCTGCCGAAGGTCGCGGTTCCCCACCATCCGTTCTTTCCGGTGAAGAAGAAATTCTGCGAAGTTCCGCCGCTGTAGGTCTGCCCGTTGAACCAGGTGCCGCTGATGCCGCCAGCGATCACCCACTCGTTCTGAGACGCGTTTACCAGCGTGATGGTAACTGGACCGGTGAACTTGCCGGAGAAGATGATTCCGTTTGGAAGGCCGCTGGTGCCGTTCCCTGTGATGGTGAAGCTGCCGCCACCCTGAAATGTGGAGACGTTTCCGGTCGTCGAAATGAATGCGCCGGTTGAAAAGCTCAAAGTACCCAGGTTCGATCCGGTAATCTGGCCGCCCCCGCCAAAGCCTGTGACAGAAATGACTTCTGATCCAGTAAGTGTCAGGCCTGAGTTGCAGCCCTTGAGAGTGCCTCCACTGCTGCTGAAATCCACTTGGTCCGCAAACGCCGCCATGGGCAACGCCAAGGCCAGTAGAGTGAACAACAACATCCGCTTCATAATCGCTTCCTCCTGGTACGCGCTGGGAGAACTATTTAGTTTATCTACAACTCTTTGGGGGGTTTTAAGCCCCCAGCTTTGGCCAGAGAGAGAAATTCGACGCCATTTGCTGCATCTAAGAGACCAAATCTAAATCAATTCAACCTACTGATTATATAGGGGCTTATGCCGTAACAATTCAACACGAACTGTGCAAATGTTGCAAAGCTATGCACACTTGGTCGTGCTTGTTGCATACGCTCAACGAATCGCCGGACTCTCAGGTCGGTTGAAATTCCTCTGGAATCCAGCTTTCGAACCACATGGATTCCCTTAGCCTCCTCGTGCCACTCCCATGGCACAAAAGTGTCATTCACAGCCGCCCGGACTGGGGGTAGGGTAGCTGATGAGCAGTTCTGGGGGAGGGCTGTTCGGGCGCCCCGAAACTCGAAAGGTTTCGGGGCGTTCTTAATTTTGGGAGAATTCTGATTTGATCAGGCGCTTGCATTCCGCCGAAATCTCCAGATAATTTCCCTAGGCCGACCTCGTTATCCTTATCAAACCTTCTTCCTTATCAAACCGTCGCGTTCGGCCCAATGAGTTCTCGAAGCCGGTGAGAAAGATTCGCGGCTAATGACCGGTAAAAGCGTGACGCAAGGTGAGGGAAGATCTCGAACAGGCCCTCGAGAGTGGCGCGATCAAGCTGGTAAGCTTCCACGTCCCCTTGCGCAACCACATTCACGCTGGCGGGCGCATCCTCCAGGAACGACATCTCTCCGCAAATCTCTCCGGGGCCGATCTCAGGATACGGTGGCGTGGTCCGAATTTGCACTCGCGCCGTTCCGCTAAGCAGCAGAAATACTCCATTCGTTTTATTGCCCTTACTCACGATGGTCTGCCCCTTGGTGAAGCGAACGCGGGCGGCTTTGTCGGCCACCAGGGTCCAGTCATTCGGGGTGAGGTAGAGCAATCCGTGTTTGGACGACGACAGGACCGACAGGTCCTGATTGATAACCTTGGCCATGGATTCCGCACGCCCGATTCCTGAAGATTTCCCGCAAATCTCAGGAGTAAATAACAACAGGGTGAGTCAAGCCTATCAGAAAAGTATTCGGTGAATCGCACCGGAATCCCATTGGATACGGAGTACTGCGGAATTTCCGGAATTTGAACCGTAGCATTGCTTGGTGCGGACATCACAATTCTCGGGCGCGACCTCCGGTGTGGTCGAGGTGGTCACCTCAAGCGGAACGCTGCAGAGCAATGTGAAGTTCAGGGTGACGAAGTAGTCTTGTCGGTGCCAAGACTTCCAGGCCCCGCCGCTATTGTTTGGGCAGCTTCGTTTGTGCTGGCAAGAGTCTATGGCTTTACTTGAAATGCTTGATTGCTGTTGAGAACGCCGGCGAGAGTCGTCACTGAAACCGCGCCGCTAGTCGTGCCGCTCGGAACCGTAGCTGTCAAATAAGTATCGGACACTAGGTTAAAGGTCGCAGCGATTCCGTTGAATGAGACGGCGGTTGTTCCACTCAAACCCTGACCAAGAATCTCAACGGTCTCACCGACTCTGCCGATGACGGGCAGTAAGCGAACGAAGGGCGGAAGGCCGAAATCAAAGCTGTAAGCAACACCTAATCCACTGGTCCCTCCACCTTGCGCCAACCCGTAAATCTTGCCGTTGGTATGTTGCATGGGGGTTGCCGTCGGATTGCTTCCGGTGGCGGGAGTGAAGTTGTAAAGGATGGAGTAGTCGCCTGCCAGCGTGATCTCGAAAATAGCCCCGTAGCCCGTGCTGCCGCCGGTCTCCGTGACGCCGTAGAGGTTGCCGTCGCTCGCTTGGAGGAGCCCTGCATGCGGGTTAGCGCCGTCTTTTGGAAAGTTGGGGTCAGGAAAGTTGTGCAACGCCGTGACCGCTCCTTTCGGCGTTAGTTTAAATACAACGCCCTGTTTGTGATCACCCCCTACGTACGTGGTCCCGTAGAAGTTGCCGTCGCTGGCCTGGATCAGGGGAGCATTTGCCGCGGGCACGTGGGCGTCGAAGTTAAAGATAACGGTGACTATCCCGTCGGCCATCATCCTAAACGCAATGCCGTCGTTCGACGTGCCTCCACCCCCGGTGCCATAGAAGTCCCCATCTGTTGCCTGGAGAAGCGGGCTAGAAGAATCGGAAAGCGAAGCCAGTACGGCGAAGGTACCCCTCCCAATCCTGTAGGCAATGCTTGAGGTTGTTCCGTAGAAATTTCCATCGGCGGCTTGGATTAGCGGTAGCTCGTTTTGACCTTGTCCCAAACCGAAGTTGTAGAGAGTGGTCAGAGCTCCGTTCGCACTAATCTTGAAAATTGTTCCTAAGCTGTTGCTGCCTCCCTCTGATGTGGTGCCGTAAAAATATCCATCCGTCCCGAGCGTTAAGCCGCTCAACGAACGATCACCGTCGGTACCATCGAAGGTATGCAGCACTTTTGGAACTCCCGCTGGCGTAAACCTAAACACAACTCCCGTGTCGTGCTTACTACTGGGCGTAGTCCCATACAGATTGCCGTCTCGTCCCTGAGCGAGAAGTTGGGGATATTGAGGTTCTGATCCATGAACGCCGTCGAAGTCGAACAAAACGGTGTAGGTCTGGGCATGCGACATCGCGACTGCGGCCGCGAAGAAAACCGCGATACACGCGGCGTGAAACTTGCCAGGCCTATTGGTCGTCACTTGATCACCTCGGGTGCGGATTGTCGGCCCGAAACCCCGATCAGTCGCGGCATTCGGCGCGGGCAGCCTATTGTCCTCCAACCCGAACGAGAGGTCAATGGAGCCGTCTAGCGCAATCGTGGGGAGAAATCGGTTAGGGCCATGTAGGTGGAGTCGACCTTTTCCACGAGTTTGCCGTTCGCCTCGGATTTATCTTTGACACTCTTCCACTCCGGGTCGTCCTGGAAAGATTTCCAGTTGGCGGCTGCCGCTTCGCGGCTCGAGTGCAGAAGAATGTAGATCAGGGTGTTGCTCTTCTCTGGCTCATCGAGAGGCGTCCAATAAGCAACGCTTTTTATTCCGTGACGGTCAAAGATTTTGACGGTGTGTTCGCGGAAGCGTGATAGCAGGTCGCTCAATTTCCCCGGAGCTGCATGATAGACGCGCAGCTCGTAGACGCCAGTCCCGGCCTGTGCGAGATTTCCGTTGTCTTGCTGAGCAACAGCCCAAAGTGATGCGGGAAACAATGTTGCCGCAGGAAGCGCCTGGAGTAACGTTCGTCTCTTCACGGCAGAAATTCTAGCAGAACCAGAGGTTCGATGAATGCGCTAACGAGGGGCTATCGAATTACTTCTGAGCCAATGAGCGTTACGATCTTACGTCGGCAACCAGAACGTGCGGCCAACCTCGGGCCGAGCGAAAAAAGTGCAGGGCCTACTTTGAAGGCGGCTTCGGAAACCCGGCGATTTCCTCGGCTAGTGCAGCCTGCGGATCGTGGAGCGCGAACTGGCGTTCTTTCGTGAGCTCGTCCGACTCTACATTAGGCTTAGCATCTGTGAGAGCCAGCTTGTAGGCCGCGACCAATGCGTCACCGACGCTCGTTACAACGTCGAGTTCAACGCCCGTCCCCTCCCAGTTGGTGTGGGTAATCGGGCTCCGCGTCTGCCCATTGGGAATCAACGCGGAGAAACCATAGCCCAATGCGATCTCACCCGTACTTGAATTCGCGTCCCCGGCAGTGCGCTCACCGATGATGGTGGCGCGATGTGTGTTCTTCAAATCATAAGCACACAGCTCGGCGGCAGAATGAGTTCGACGGCTGGTCAGGACAAATACGGGTTTGCCGACGTAACGCGGCCCAGCAACGTAGGGCATGGTCCACTTTTGCCGCTCCACGGTTTGACCATTCTTGCGTTCCACAATCGATGACAGCTGAATCGGTTCCTCGAAAAAGTAACTCAGCAATGCCGTAGCGGTCTCACCGCTGCCCCCGCCATTGCGGCGCAAATCCAAAATGAGCGCGTCGGTGCCGCTGACCAGTTGCAGGCCCGCGGCAAGTGCTGTCCCGGCATCGGGATCGGGCGAGAAATACGCCAAATCGACATAACCAATGTTTCCCGGCAAACGTCGGCTGCTCCGAATGCCGTGCCCATTCGCCAGATCAAAAACATGCGCGTGCTCTTTCTCCGCGGGAGTGGGTTCTTTTTGTACGCCCAGTTCTTCGCCGAATGCGACTTCAAGATGATGGTCGTGCCCTACGGCTCGCATGTCTTCCGTCAGTTTCGCCGCTAGGGCACCTGGGTCAGTTAGAGAACGATAGTCGGATTGATGGGCGCGGATCTGGCTCTGCAGGTTCTTCGCGATTTCTGGAAACACGTAATCTCCGAGACCGGTTAATAGATGCTCCACGATCTCGTCAACCTGTTGCGGACTAATCGAAGCGCGACGCTGCTCCGCTCGGCAGTGCAGCGCCGAAAGCAAAATCAAAACGCAAGTGCAGAGTCTAGTCATGTGTGTTCCTGCCCGTAAATATACTTCTCTCCTATTCAGGCGGATTCAAACGCCCTGCGATTAGCTTTAAAGTGTGATGGCGATCCGGCATTATCGAACTGGCTCGATCTTTCACGCGACGCGGACAACCTCTGAAGGTGCGCGTTTGGCAAGGAAAAGGGCAACATGTTCCGGGCGGAAGCCTACGCCAACGATCCGGGCTGGAAACCTGCGGAGATACGGGAACCACTGAAGCAGTTTCAACGGCCACGGAAGGCTGAGGGGTCCGGTGCCTGCTAAAACGCGCCGGATGATCCGGTTTTGAATTGCGAGCTGCAACCGTTGTGTGGCGACGGTCGGGAAGTTACGTCGCTTCTGGACAGCCTCCAGATCCTCGGCCGAGGGGGTTCCGGCACGCAGTTTTGGGCCCAGGATATTTGCCGTTGCGACCGCGTCCTGAATGGCCAGATTGATGCCAACTCCTCCGATCGGCGACATCGCGTGCGCGGCATCACCGATACAGATGAGCCCCGGCCGGGACCACTTCTTAAGGCGATCAACTTTCACAGTCAAAAGACTGACCTGGTTCCAATCGTGCAGTTCCTGGACCCGATCACGCAGGAACGGTTCCATTCCGGCGATTTCGCGCTGAAAAGCGGGCAGCCCGCGCTGCCGCACTTCCTCTGCCGCATCCTTGGGGATCACAAAGGCAGCTTGCCAATAAGACTCGCGATTGATGAGCACGAGCATTTTGCCGCGCTCGGCGTGCCCGAAGGTCTGAGCAGGATCGCTCTCTCGGCGGCTTAAACACATCCACATCACATCCATCGGCGCGCCCATGTCTCTAACGTCCATCTTGGCGCGCTGCCGGACTATGGAATGGCGGCCATCGGCGCCGACCGTGAGATCCGCTCGGACATCCATTTCGCCCTGCTTCGTCTTGGCACGCAAACCAACCACCACGCCATTTTCTTCGATAAGGTCGGTCGCCTCCGCCTCTGTGATCAATTGGAAGTTCGAATACCCGCGAGCCTGCTCGACAATAAAATTGAGGAAATCCCACTGCGGCATGAGAGCCATGAACTTGCAATACGTGGGCAAATGAGTGAAGTCGCCCAACGTAACCGCTTGCTGGCCGACCCGCGCCGAGATGGCGGTTAATTGCTCGTGAGGGCGTTTGAGAAATTCGTCGAGCATTCCCAGCTCGTGAATCAGATCGAGAGTGGAGGGATGAATCGTGTCGCCGCGGAAATCGCGAAGAAAGTCTTTGTGTTTTTCAAGGACGACCACATCGACGCCGCCGCGGGCGAGAAGGAAGCCAAGCATCAGTCCGGCAGGCCCGCCACCAGCAATGCAACAGCGAGTGCGAATTGCTTCCGTCATTTCGTTAGTCAGATGCCCGCTCGGCTTCCCAGAGTTGGTGCGAGGGCGTAAAATGCGGTCGAATTGCCGGGCTGCGAACCTGAGTCTGTGTCCTCGAAGGAGAATCCTACTCTATGCGAAAGCTTGCGAGAACTCGAAAAACCGGCTCGGCACGAACAACCGCCTCTGCGAATCAACTAAAAAAACGCGCGCTCATTCTCGCGGCAATATTTCTGTTTGTCCCGGCAAGCCTCGGTCACGCATTCGCTCAGGCCACAATTCCCGATACGCCGGCCGGCAACGTCTTGCACGCATGGCTCGATGCCTTCAACAGCGGCGACCGGGCGAAGATTGAGGCATATATCAAGACCTTCGACCCGAAGGAATCCGCCGACTTCATGTTGTCATTCCGCGGCCAGACCGGCGGATTCGACTTGCTCGCGATCGAGAGCAGCGAACCCAAGTTGATCAAGTTCCGCGTAAAAGAGAAGACCAGTCCAACGGTCGCCATCGGAAGTATTCAACTCAACGATGCTCAACCGGCAACGGTCGAGAACTTCGGCATACGCGCGATTCCTCCCGGCGCGGTGGTGGAAAATGTAAAACTGGATTCTACGGCCCGGCAGCACGTGCTCGACGGGGTAGAGTCCAATTTAAAAGAGTCCTACGTCTATCCGGAAACTGCGAAGAAAATGAACGACGATCTCCACGATCGCCAGAAGCGCGGAGAATTTGATGCCGTCACCGATGGCGACGTCTTCGCCGCACTGCTCACCAAGGATCTACAGGCAGTCAGCCACGACAAGCATCTGCATGTGAACTACAGCCCTTACAAGCTTCCGCCCGACAACAATAACGATGAGCCCAACCCTGAGGAAAAGGAACGTCACCGGAAGGAAATGGAGCGCAGCAATTGCGGCTTCGTGAAAGCCGAGATTCTGACGGGCAACATCGGTTACTTGAAATTTAACTTCTTCGCCAACCCTGAGTTCTGCGCCCCGACCGCCATCGCCGCCATGAACTTCTTCGCCCACGTCGATGCCATCATCTTCGATCTTCGCGACAACGGCGGAGGCGATCCCAAGATGGTCGCCCTTATCTCAACTTATCTTTTCAATAAGCCCACTCATCTCAACGATCTCTACAACCGCAAAGACGACGAAACCACACAATACTGGACCTTGCCTTACGTTCCCGGCAACCGATTGCCCGACGCGCCAGCTTTTGTACTGACATCAAAAATGACTTTCTCGGGTGCGGAGGAATTCAGCTACAACTTGAAGAACCTCAAGCGCGCGACCCTTGTTGGCGAAACCACCGGCGGCGGCGCGCATCCGGTCTCCGGCCATCGCATCGACGACCACTTCACCGTAGGCGTCCCATTCGCCCGCGCCGTCAACCCAGTTTCAAAGACGAATTGGGAAGGCACCGGTGTTACGCCGGATGTTCCCGCGAGCAGCTCCGAGGCCCTCGATGTAGCGGAAAAATTGGCGACCGCTAAGATTCAGTCGAAGTGACAGGCTTGATTGTTAATGTAACCAGATAGCGTTTCCGCCCAATCAATGTTCGTGGCATTTGAGCGTAATCGCGATATTTCTCCAAGTTAAAGGTCCCGCCAGGCTTTGCACTGTTGCCTTTGGCGATCTAAAACGGGCCCATGTGAAAGTTAGCGCCGCCCATCCCGTCCGCCGTGAACTGGATCTTCACGGTAGACACGCGGCCGCAAAGGCTGACGCTCCAGTCTTCAGACCAGGCGCCCGTCAACGGATAGGTATTGGCCACGAGCGGCTGTGTGAGCGGCAGCCAAGTCGCGTGGTCGATGGGTGTTGCGCCTAAGAACTTCAGCACTTTGAAATCCTTGCACGCAGCTCGCTGCTGGACTCCCGCGCGGCCTGCCTGTCCCATAGCTCCCTCAGCCGCTCCCTGGCTGGCCTCCATAACCAACTCGGGCGAAGCTCTGGTCGTGCCCAACTGTGCCACCTGCTGAGAAATTGTCAAATATTTCTGGAACCTTTCCGGTAAATCGTTTATCCCGGCTAATAGGGAGCAGATCTTTTCTGCAGTGCCGGCTCCACTGTCAAACAGCACCGTGGACAACAACAATCTTGCAGGGACGAAGCCAGCCTGGGCCGATGCGGCCAGAGCATCGAGAGCCTCCACTTGTTCGGCCCGCTGCTCAAGAGTCCGGCGCGCAAGTGCGTTGTACTTTTCCATGTCTCTCTTACCGTCAACGAGAAATCGATTTGCTGGGTTTATCAAATAAATTTGTTCCAGTAGAACGCCAGCAGGCTCCCACACCCCGGCAACACCGCCCGCAAACGCCTTGCGAGCCCAAATGCGTGCCTCGGCGTAATTGACCGCGATTCCAAGTCCGCCAAGGTTGGACTTGGCATACATCAGATAACAGTAACTGTCCCCAGCCTCGGCACACTCATGCGCGAGCTTCGTGCCTTGTACCTCATCCTTGGCGGTACCTTGACCGAGGAAATACATGTTGGCCAAGTATCGTTTTGCGAGCATGTCGCCCTGATTGGCAGACTTGGTGAACTCCAAGAAGGCCGTATCAAAATCTTTGGCGAGGTAGGCTTTGGTTCCAATCTCGGTGTCGGCGCTACCTGGCAGTGACATCACGAAAAGAGAAACGACCGCGAGCAAGCAGCGAACTGCTGAAATTTCATAATTGTCTCCGTCGGTCAACGGGAATCCTCCATTAGGGTAAGTTTAGAGCCCCATGTAGTGCAAACCGTCCCCGCAGAGCAGCACGTGGCGCGCTGCTACCACCATGGCGTAACCAGCGTTGCCGTGCACTCGTGCGCAAACGATAACTAAGGGGAGGAGGCGTGTCAACTGTCGTTATCAGGCCATTACACTCAAAACCCTCGACGCGTGGCAGGGCGACTTTCGCTGATTAGTACAGGCACACGGATCGATTTGTTTTGCGTACGGCCTTCACCTCGTTCCTTTCCACGCTACCTTTCAGCATCAAGGCGCATAGCGAGTAAAGACGAGGTCGGTCGCTTTGGCCTTCTCGTGGCAGGGGAAGCAGCTTTTCATAAACGCCGCGTCGCCAGCTTTGCCGTCCGCAAAGTGACCGAACCCCCAGCCGCCGGTTGCGGCGTACTTGGTCGAGTCCTTGACCATGAACTGAATGTTCGTGGGGGCGCCGGGAACGAAAGATTGAGCCTGGCCAAAGACCTTATTGTTTTCATCGGACGGGACGTTACGGTAGTGCAAAGCGGCAATGATCGTGCCGTCCGGGTACGGCAGCTTCCCGTCACGGAAGGCGTTGAACGCCACATCGTTGCCCAGGACGGCGCCTAAACTGTTGAGGTTGCCCGCTTCATGGGCCGAGGAAATCCACTTCCAGTCGCGGTACCCATGAGGGATTTCGGTAACGTAAGGGGCGGATTGCCCGTCCGCGTGCCCCGGTGCAGGAGCAATTAAGGCAACAAGACCGGCCATGGTTGCAACTGCAACCAAAAAGAATGTGAGGTGTTTCATAGGTTCCTCCACGCACTGTCTAGGTGAACTGAAATCATCAGTCCTGACTACTCTGCCTTAACGCTGATGTCGATGCCTTCTTGATCGCCAGTAGCCCATGGGAATTCACGCGCAACAACAATACAGGAAAACCTATATTGTCGACATAACAGTCTTTGGAGTTCCGCAGCTACGCTCGAGCGTTTTCGCGGATAGCAGGAGACCATCAATTTCCGTTTAGCCGAAACTTGCCTCGTAGTTTCACCGAGCGCATCCGCGCGATGGTTAATACCTTAGTTAAGCTTTGTGAATGACCTTAGGTAAAAATTGCGGCACCCGCGGCCTCCAACTCCTGCAGCGCTATCCTGCATCTGAACGTCTCCGCTCCAATTCCTGCAACGAGGTTTCTATGTTGTTTCGACCCCGCAGTTCATCTCTCGCCTCTTTGTCGACCTTTCTACTTAGCCTAACCAGTTTTCTCCTAACTACTCTGGGAGTAGCATTCGCGCAGGCGAACTCTGCGGAAGTTACTGCTCTTAAGTTTGCTCAGCAAGCCCTTCCTCTCGGCAGCGCCGCTTACGGCAACGGCAGCAGTAACGCCATTGTGACGGGCGATTTCAACAACGACGGCATCCTGGATGTCGTGACCGTGAACGGTATTCCGAGCGGGTTGAACGTTTCCTTCTTCAAGGGGCTGGGCGGAGGAAGATTCTCGACCACTCCGGTGAATTCATCCATCAATGGGAGTCAGGCGGGCGGGCCCGCCTTTGCCGCGGACTTCAATAGCGATGGCAAACTTGACCTGGCGATCGGGGCTGGCCAGGGTTTGTCATCGTCGACCGGCCCGGTAACTATCATGCTGGGCAATGGGGACGGAACCTTCACGCAGGGACAAAGCATAACCGTCAACACCAGTAGCGGAGGGGGTAACGCCACGGCCATCGCGCTGGCGGATTTCAATGGCGATCACATACCTGATATCGCCGTTTCCGATGGGTACGCCGGATACACCTGGATTTACCTGGGGAAGGGTGACGGCACGTTCACCCTGGCAGGCACTCAGAAATTCGGCGGGAATTCGGTGGTCGCCGGAGACTTCAATGCCGACGGAAAACAGGATGTGGCATTTGCCTCGGGAACAGGATCTGGCGGTGACACTGTTGGAGTGTTTCTGGGCAATGGCAACGGAACCTTGAACAGCCCAGTTCTAGCCACCATCACTGGCGGGACGGGCTCGGTCTCCGGCACGTCAGGCCTGGCGGTCGGCGACTTCTACAATGACCGCATTCAAAGCTTGGCTGTGCTTTACAGCTCAGGGCAGCCCGATGAAAACTACTCCACCTATCTGGTGACGCTGAAGTACTCGAATGGCCAGTTGCTTATGGGAGCACTGAACCAGGTCACTGGACCGCAAGCCGAAGGGCCCAGCTATGTTTTCGGCGGCGACCTGAACGGTGACTTTGTCGATGATGTCTTCATCACCGGCGGCGGCTACTACGAAAACCCGCTTACCCAGTACATGCGGGGAAACGGGGACGGAACGTTTCAGTCGCCCCAGAATACTGCCTATGACACGCAAGGCACGACTTTTGTCTACCCCATCATTCGCGACTTGAATCTGGATTCGCGCCACGACGTGTCGATCGCTTGGTCGAACGTGGAGGATGACAACGGTGGAGGCGATGTGCTGATCAATAAGAACGCAACCCCAAATTGCGCTCCTCCTCTGGCCAACGCTCTCGGCGTGCACATTTGCGCTCCCGCGAGCGGGGCATCGATCGATAAACTCTACACTTTTAAGGGGGCGGGCAATGCCTTCAATGGAATTGCCAAGCGCATGGAACTGTGGATCGACGGCGCTAAAGTTGGTCAGAATCTGGAAGATCAGCTCAACGTCACGACAACTCTGGAAGCGGGAACGCATACGGCTTCCTTTGTGGTGGTCGATAGCTTCGATAGCCACACCTCGAGTTCGGTGACGTTCACGACAAAGTAAAAGGTAGTGAAGCCGTTCTACCGGTCAAGCCGCCTTTTGGGCGGCTTTTCTTTTCTCAGCGTTGTTTTGGCAAAGAGCCTTGCAGATGTTATGGTGCGCCCTGAGAGATTCGAACTTGAGGCGTTTTGCGGGCGTGAGCGAAGCGGGAGCCCGCAGCCGAAATCCTGAGCCGTATTTTGGCGAAGGATCAGAAATTAGGATGGTGCGCCCTGAGAGATTCGAACTCCCGACCTTCTGGTTCGTAGCCAGACGCTCTATCCAGCTGAGCTAAGGGCGCGACTTCTTGTTGGCAGGAGAACTCGCTCGTGAATTATAACGGAAGTCGCTCGCCGCTGGGAATCGACTGCCTAGTAACGGTGGCTCGGAACTGCCGAGCATACCTCAGCCGGAAATTGCCAAGTCCGGCAGATCGACCGCTGTCTAAGGTCTTTACCCGTCGAGTCCACTCGCTAGCTCTAGCTTTGGACCCGTGCTCGTTGACCGCGATTTTCTTCAACTGCGTGAGACTTTTCAACAAGTTTCGGCCTGATTGTTGCCTTCATTAGCAAAAGTAAATCTTTCCAGCTGCAGAGCATTTCCTACAAAGTGAAAACTGGCTGCCGCGTGTGTTTTGTGGGCTTTACGGATGGCACGCCAGGTGCTTTAGAAAGAGCAGACGAAGTGGCGCGCAACGGGGCGCTCCAAGGACGACTTCGGCCAGAGGTTTTCTTGGACGCCCCTTGCATTTACCGCTCTTGAGTCAGGCAGAGACTCCCCCATCAAAGACAAGCCCTCCCCCAGCGCTTGCTCTAGTTAAGACGGCCCCGATCGGTCGTAAGCCGATTTCAGTTCTAAGCCAACCCTACCTCTAAACCAACGCAATCTGTTCCCGCACATCGACCCCAGCCTGCCGTAGCAGCTTGGCAATCGCGTCCGCCTTCAGGCGCGAAGCGTCGAACTCCACGCGCACCGTGCGCTCCCGTTCGTTAAACTGCACTCGCCGGACTCCGTAGACCTCGCGCATGCCGTCGATGGCCCTTAACTCGGTTTCGCCGGGCGTAGCGCCGTAACGAAAAAGAACATCCAGATAAGTCATGGGATAATCCTTTGCTTTCTTAGGAATCCGACTCCAGGCTTGTGCCCGCTGAATCCAATATAAAGCATCGTCCATCGAACAAACAGAGAACAAGCTGGCTTCGATCTATCAGCGCCCGGTTAAAAGGAGTAAGTTTTTCTTTATGCCGGCGAGCGAGCCGGCGTGCCGCTCCGCATGTCCACAAAACCGTCCAACCAAGCCGCGACCGCCGAACGCGACCCAGTCTGCGGGATGAGCGTTAATCTGGCCACAGCAAAGCATAGCCACTCCCACGGCGGAACGAATTATTACTTCTGCTGCGCTCCGTGCGTAGAAAAATTCAAAGCCGGCCCGGCCAAATACCTGAACAAAGCTCCATCGCCGGGATCATCCGGACTGATCATGCCCGGACTTGTCATGCCAGGTGCCGCCGCGAGCCCTGCCTATGTCTGCCCGATGTGCCCCGAGGTCCGTGAGGCGAAGCCGGGCGCTTGCCCATCGTGCGGGATGGCGCTGGAAGCAGAAGTTCCCGTAGCCTCCACGCGCACCGAGTACACCTGCCCCATGCATCCGGAGATCGTGCGGCCGCACCCCGGCGCATGTCCCATCTGCGGTATGGCCCTCGAACCGCGCACGGTTACCGCAACTACCGAAGAGAATCCCGAACTGCGCGACATGACCCGCCGCTTCTGGGTGAGCCTCGCACTTACCGCGCCGCTGATGTTGATCGCGATGGGCTCGATGTTCGGATTCAGGCTCTCGCTTTCGCATCGCCAGGCTCCCAGCCCGAGTCTGTTGCCCTGGATCGAATTCGCGCTCACGACTCCCGTTGTCCTCTGGGGCGGATGGCCGTTCTTTCAGCGCTTCTGGACTTCGCTTCTAAATCGCAGTCCCAACATGTTCACGCTGATCGGCATGGGCACGGGTGTGGCTTACGGATACAGCGTTCTGGCCACGCTTGCGCCGCAGATTTTCCCCGAGTCGTTGCGCGGCATGGGTGGTTATCCGGATGTCTACTTCGAGGCCGCCGCAACCATCACCACACTCGTCTTGCTCGGCCAGGTAATGGAGTTGCGCGCCCGCAGCCGCACCAGCGCGGCCATTCGCGCCCTGCTCGATCTCAGTCCCCAGACCGCGCACCTGATCATTTCCGACGGCAATAATAACGATGAAGAAAAAGACATTCCGCTCGAACAAGTGAAGCCCGGCGATCATCTTCGCGTTCGCCCCGGAGAAAAAATCCCGGTAGACGGAGTGGTGCTCGAAGGGGAAAGCTCGATCGACGAATCCATGATCACCGGCGAATCCATGCCGGTCGAGAAATCTTCCGGCGGCAAAGTCATCGGAGCGACCATCAACGGCACAGGCTCATTCATCATGCGCGCCGAGCGCGTGGGCGGCGAAACCTTGCTGGCGCGCATCGTGCAATTCGTGGGACAGGCGCAGCGCAGCCGCGCTCCCATCCAGCGCCTCGCCGATCGTGTCGCGAAATGGTTCGTGCCGATTGTTATCGCGGTCGCGGCCATCACCTTTGTTGCATGGTTTCTCATCGGTCCGCAACCACGCCTTGGGCACGCGCTGGTAAATGCCGTCGCCGTTCTCATCATCGCCTGCCCTTGTGCGCTCGGTCTCGCCACTCCGATGGCAATCATGGTGGGCGTAGGCCGCGGCGCTCGCGCAGGAGTACTCATCAAAAATGCCGAAGCGCTCGAGGTTCTGGAGAAAGTCAACACGCTCGTAGTCGACAAAACCGGAACGCTCACCGAAGGCAAGCCGCGCCTCATAAATTACTCGCAGGCTTTGCGTGACAATCCCGAACTTTTTCGCCTCGCTGCCAGCCTCGAGCGCGCCAGCGAACATCCTCTGGGATCGGCGATTGTCGAGGCCGCCGCGAAATATGGTATGCCTCTTTCCCCTGCCACGGATTTCGCATCCGTCACCGGCAAAGGCATCTCCGGTGTCGTCGACAAGCGCAAGGTAGCAATCGGCAACGTCGCCTTCATGGCCGACCTTGGCGTCTTCGAAAAAGATAAGCGCGGCGTGGCAGAAGAGCATCAGCCGGACGGCACGGTTCTGTATATCGCCATCGACGGCAAATACGTCGGCAACTTTGTCGTCGCCGACAAGCTAAAATCCTCCACAGCTGATGCCATCCGCGATCTCGAAGCTCAAGGCCTTCGCATTGTGATGCTCACCGGTGATAGTCGTTCCGTCGCCAACAGCATCGCCAGAAAGCTCGGCATCGATGAGTTTGAAGCCGATGTGTTGCCCGAAAGAAAATTGCAAATCATCCGCAAGTTTCAAGGGCAGGGAAGAGTGGTAGCGATGGCGGGCGATGGCATCAACGACGCTCCTGCGCTCGCGCAAGCTGACGTTGGCATCGCAATGGGCACCGGGACCGACGTTGCGATGGAGAGCGCCGGCATCACGCTGGTAAAAGGCGATCTGACAGGAATTCTGCGCGCCCGGAAATTGAGCCACGCTACCCTGCGCAACATCCGGCAGAATTTATTCTTCGCCTTCGTTTACAACGCTATCGGCGTGCCGATCGCGGCCGGAATCCTGTATCCATTTTTTGGCGTTCTACTCAGCCCCATCTTCGCCGCCGCCGCCATGAGCTTTAGCTCGGTGTCAGTAATCACGAATGCGCTGCGTTTGCGCAATGTGAAACTGTGAGTAGTTCGTCCACAGCAATTGTTGATTGATGATTTCTGATTGTTGATTGAAGAGCGCTCATACAGGAATCAGAATCGCCGTCAATCAGCAGTCAAAAATCAGCAATCAGCAATAGCTTCTTACAGCTTCCCCAAATACTCAATCACATCCGGCTCCGTCCAATCCACCGCGCCGATGAACTTGCGCCGCATGATCCCGTCGCGGTCGATGATGTAAGTCTCGGGAAACTTGAACGTCCCGTAGAGTGCGTTACTCTTCCCGTCACCATCGCGAACCGAGAGCAGGTTCACGTTATGGTCTTTTACAAATCGCTGATAACTGCCTTCGTCCACATCTACGCTCACGGCGAGAACCGTGACTCCCTTGGCCTTCATGCGCTGCTGCATCTCCACCAGCGAAGGCATCTCCTCAATGCATGGCGGACACCACGTCGCCCAGAAATTCAACACCACGACCTGGCCTTTGAGTTGACTCAGCGCAACCGTGCGGTCGGCATCGTGCACTGTGAAATCCGGTGCCGCCGTGCCAATCCGCGGGGGCCGCGAGCCGCTGTAGCATCCGGACAATGCAAGTAGAAATAAAACAATGAAGAAGCCGGGGAAACGAACCATTCGTCGCACCCAGCTATAATAATGGATTCGCCGTATGCCTGCGACCTCCAAAGCGAACGATCCGCCTGCCGTCTCGATCATCGTGCCCGCGCGGAATGAAGAAGTATCGCTGAAGATCTGCATGGATTCGCTGGTCGCCCAAGCCGGTGTTGCCTTCGAGATCATCGTCGTCGACGATCATTCCACCGACCGCACCCGCGAGATTGCGTCCGCATTTTCAAACCGCCCAGGTCATCCCTGCGTGCGTGTCATTGAAGCCGGTCCGCTCCCTGCGGGATGGACTGGCAAGAATAACGCCGTCGTTGCCGGAACCAAAATTGCTCGCGGCGAGTGGTTGCTGTTCACCGATGCCGACACTATTCATTTGCCGGGATCGCTGGCGCGAAGTATCGAAGAAGCCAAACGTCACCACGCGGCCCTGCTTTCCTACTCCCCGGAGCAAATCGTGAAGGGTTTCTGGGAGAAGGCTGTCATGCCTGTAGTCTTCGCCGAGTTGGCTGCAACCTTTCGTCCTGCGGAGGTGAGTAACCCGAATTCTCCGGCGGCAGCCGCCAACGGCCAGTATCTTCTAATCACGCGCGAAACCTACGATGCCGTCGGCCGACACGCCGCAGTCGCCGGCAATTTCCTCGAAGACCTGGCTATGGCCCGTGTGGTGAAGCAATCAGGCAGAAAGATTTTATTTCGCTTCGGCGGCGACGCGGTTCGTACCCGCATGTATCGCGGTTTCGCCCAACTCCGCGAAGGCTGGACCAGAAGCCTGCTGATCTTATTCCCTTCGCCTGTGCGACTGGCCGTGTTACGCGCTCTTGAGTTTGTGCTGATTGCTGCCAGCTTCACCATTAGCCTCGCCGCCGGCCTGCGTGGACATTGGCAACCCGCCGTTGTGTCGGGCGCGCTGGGCGCGATCCTCTATGGATTTTTTCTCATCCGAATCCGCCGCGCGCATTTCTCTTGGGATGCAACGATCCTCGCCCTGTTCGGGCTTCCTCTTTTTTCCTATTTCCTGTTGCGCTCCAAACTGTTTCACGAACGTGGCCGTGTTTCCTGGAAAGGCCGCACTTACCCCGGCGATGGGCCGCCGGCGACAGCCGCTCAGGAAGCAGATCGAACGCAGGAACAACATGGTCTATCTCACGCGAAAAGCTGAATTCTCCGCATCGCACTACTACCACAACCCGGACTTCACGCCGGAGGAGAACCGCCGTGTCTTCGGCAGATGCAATAACCCCAACGGCCATGGCCACAACTACACGCTCGAAGTCACAGTGAAAGGCGAAGTCGATCCCCGTTCCGGCTTCGTCGTCGATCTCAAACAGCTCAAAGAAGTCATGCACCGCGAAGTCCTCGACGCCATGGACCACCGCTTCCTCAACAAAGAAGTTCCGGAATTTCTACACCGGATTCCGACCACAGAAAACATCGCCATTGCCATCTGGCAGCGCCTGGCCACCAAACTCGATAAAGCCAGGCTGCATCGAGTCCGAGTCTACGAAACCCCAGATCTTTTCGTAGATTTCTACGGAGAAGCATGAAATTGGCCGAGAACCAAAAGTTAGGAGCTACAAGCTAGAAGCTGAATTATGAAAGCCCATCTCTCCCGCCGCTATCTGTTTTCAGCTTCCCACCGCCTGCACAGCGAGGCGATGTCGACGGAGGAAAACCAGGCAACATATGGCAAATGCAACAATCCGTACGGACACGGCCATAACTATGTGATCGAAATAACGGTCAGCGGCCCGGTCGATGCGAAAACCGGGATGGTCTGCAATCTAACTGATCTGGATGGTTTTATCGAGAGGGAAGTGCTCGCCCGCTACGATCACGAGAACCTGAATATGCTGAAAGAATTCGCCAAAGACGTGCCAACTACCGAAAATCTGTGCATCGAGATTTACGAAATAGTGAACCGCGGCTTCCGCCACGCGCATCTTGAAAGAGTGCGACTTGAAGAAACGATGATGAATTCCTTCGAGTACGCAGGGTAGGGCGTTTAATTTTCAAATTACAAAATTACCCGATTACACAATTGCAAAAATTAGCCATGAAACCAGCCACCGAACCCACGACCTTCACCAGCGCCAGCTTCGAAGATCTGGTTCAGGAAATGCTCGTCCGCCTCGGCGAAGATCCCCAGCGCGAAGGCCTTCAACTTACTCCCGAGCGTGTTCACAAATCCCTGCAGTTTCTTACACACGGCTACACGGAAGATCCCGAGACCTTGCTCAAAGGTGCGCTCTTCACCGTCGACTACGACGAAATGGTGATCGTCAAGGACATCGAGATGTTCAGCCTCTGTGAGCACCACATGCTGCCGTTCTTCGGCAAAGTGCATGTGGCCTACATTCCAAACGGAAAGGTTATCGGCCTCAGCAAAGTTCCGCGCATCGTGGAACTTTTCTCGCGCCGCCTGCAAATTCAGGAGCGCCTCACCACTCAGATTGCCGAGACCATTCAGAGAGTCATCGAGCCCCAGGGCGTCGGCGTAGTCATCGAAGCTCGCCACCTGTGCATGATGATGCGCGGCGTGGAAAAACAACACTCCGCCGCCGTCACCTCTTCGATGCTGGGCTGCTTCCGCGATTCGCAGGAAACGCGCTCGGAATTTTTATCGCTGATCCGGCAGCGCCCGAACGGGATTTGACGGCTGATGCAGTACCGCTATTGCACCGTCCAGGTCCCACCGCTACATGTCAGCGTCTTGGTTTCGCCCGATTGCAGGCTCACTGTGTCGTCGCCACAGTGAGCGCTGCCGGATACTGACACTTTGTAAGTGCTCGGCGCGACCACGAACACAGCGTCTGTGACCCGATCTGTAGGCTGATCGTTGAGGCTTATTTGGGCATGGCTCGGGCTCGACTTGACGACCAGCCTGGCCAGCGAAGGCATCTGGGACGACGCCCCAATTGGAAGCAGCAGGATGCCCAGCGTCACAATTCGAGTCGCTAATAAAATTTTACGCCTATTCACTTCCAGCCTCCTTGCCCAGCATGCGAAAAGCAAAGTCGGCGAAAAATAACACCGCCAGGAGTAGCGTGTAGAATTGCGATCGGCTAGGCCATATGACGCCAAAAAAATTGGGATTAAACGCGTTGCTGTAGGTATAGGCCAAGAGAGTCAAGTGGCTGACATACCCAAAGTAAAGGGAGAGAACCGCGAACAGAGCGCTTCCCATAGCGGACGCTCCGTTGCGAAGCTGCGGGGCCGCCTGGCCTGCATTGATCAACAAGTATCCCAGCGCTCCCAGCAATGCCGTGGCGAGGGTGGTCAGCAGACCGCTCATCGCCGAGTAGGCATCCAGCGCTTTCTCCACCCACGGCGAAATAGTGTCCGTCTCGCTAAGGCTGCTGGACGATACAATGTCTCGGTAGGCGATCTTATTCATGTAATGCTGAAATACCAGCACCGCTGCTGCGATAACGATGGCTAGAATATAGAACCTAAGCCGGTGAAACCATTGTCCGGTAGCTAGCCACATGCGATGCCTCGGACTTCAGGGGTTGAGTCCTCAGAACGCGCCCAGTATACATCGAATCAGCGTGTAGAACGGACACTCCTATCCGCTGCTTTTGACGTTTCTCTTGCCGTTGCTGTCGTCTTGGATTCTGTAATATGGATTCGTGCCCCAAACAGCCTCCACTCGACAATTCCGCAACCGCGTAGCCTTGATAACCGGTGCCACCCGCGGCATCGGACTTGCCATCGCTCGCGCCCTCGCTGCTGAAGGTTGCAACCTCGTCCTGACCGGACGCGACGAGAAAGCCTTAAACCGAATCAACAGAGAACTAGCCTCCGCAAAAATTAAGATTTTGGCTCACCCCTGCGACATCCGCGCCCCGCAACAAATCGACAATCTCTTCCGTGCCATCCGCCGGCAATCGAAACGCCTCGACATCCTCATCAATAACGCCGGCATCGCTCATCCGCCTCTCACGGTTGCCAAACTACCTTTGCCCGTTTGGCGGGATGTCATTGACACCAACCTGACTGGCACCTTCCTCATCACCCAGGCTGCGCTTCCAATGATGAAGCGTGGCAGCGTTATCGTGAATAATCTCTCCGTTGCAGCCCACCGGATTTTCCCGGGCATGGCCGCCTACGTTGCCTCGAAACACGCGGCGCTCGCCCTTACCAATACTCTGCGTGAAGAATTGCGGCCGAGAAAAATTCGCGTCATCGCTTTATTTGCCGGCGCCACCGACACCGCAATTTGGAATGCGTTCTGGCCGCAAGCTCCCCGCAAGAAGATGATGTCGCCCGCTACCGTCGCCCAGGCTGTCGTCAACGCCATCCTCCTTCCCGCGGACGCGACCATCGAAGCTCTAGAGATCAGGCCCGCTGCCGGACTCCTATAGCGGCAGTAATTCTCATCCCGAGCAAACATTCTTAGCGACGCCATAATGCGAACATAACTTGCTTCCACATGAAATCACTTCAACCAATCCAATTGACCGTCGCACTCCTTTGGTATAAAGTGCGGGGCCATGGCTGACGACAGCGACTCTAAGTCCGACGCAAAGAAATCCGGCGATGATGGATGGTCTGGGTTCCTGACGGAGCTGCTGAAGGGATTTTTGATACTGCGCGACGTGTTCGGCTATGCTTTCCCCGGAGCGATCTTCCTCGGCGTCGGGATCCTATCCAACCGCATCGATCCCCAGAAGTTGAGGGATGCCTATCGAAGCTATCCGCTGCCAGCGTGGTCCATAGCGGCCCTTGTGATCGTGGCCTGCTACGCCGTCGGACATATTCTCGCGGCCATCGCTTACTTGCGTTGGGATTGGCCTTCAGCGGAGGAGCCTCCGACAAGCGTGACCGCCGCGATGCTGGATGCGCGCCTTCGCTATCCTGTGCTCCTGGTTGAATCCGACCGCCGCGAGATTTTGGCTATGTTCCGGGGCTCGACCGGAACCGGGCTCGTCCTGGGCGTGGTTTTGTTTTATTGGCTTAAGTGGGTGCCCTACGAATGGATGTTTGTGCTCGGTGGCGTGGCGCTGCTAATCCCATTCCATTTCAGTACCATGCGGCACCTCAATGTCGTGAAACAGGCAACGGTGGACGCGGCAAAGTTGTCCGACGCCAAGGCCAAGGAAAATGCCGCTGCCGCCGCTGCCCCGGAAGCAAGCAAGGGCCTAGTCGACGCCCTGAAAGCCTGGCTCGCCCCCTTATTCAAATAGACGAAGCTCAAATAGGCGAAGCTCAAGTAGGCGAAGCTCAAGTAGACTAAGTTCCAGTAGAGAAGAAGTCCGGAGGAATTCACATGCGTAAAGCATTCTTAAGTGCAGCGATGCTAGCCGTAGCGATTCTCACTTTCCCCGCGCATGCCCAGGATGCAAAGAAAGAAGCCGCCGTTAAGCCCGCCGACAGTCCTTCCAAGGCTGTGCTCGACTCCTGGAACGACATCGCGCGCAAGCTCAACGCAATGGCCGAAGATTTTCCCGAGGATAAATACGACTTCAAGCCCACGCCCGCCCAGCGCAGTTTCGCCGAACAACTGCTTCACGCTGCCAACGCCAGCTATTTTTTCGTGAATCCAGTCATGGGTAAGAAGCCGCCCGCCGAGGAAGATCCGAAGCGCGATCAATTCAAGACCAAAGCCGAGGTCGTCGCCTTCGTGAAGAAATGCTTTGCCGACGGCGCCGACGCCATCAAGTCAAAAGGCGACAAAGGGATGTCGGATCTCGTCGTCGATCCCTTCGCTCACCAGCAGGTTCGCGTCTCCGACATGGTCTACGGCTTGGTCGAGCACTCCGGCGAACACTACGGCCAGCTCGTCGTGTACTACCGCCTGTCAGGATTGGTTCCACCAGAATCGCGCCCGAAGAAATGAAGAAATAGAAAAATTGTCATCCTGAGCGCGTTCTTTGCGCGAAGGACCTATGCAATGAGGCGGCGGCGCCAATTCGTCGCCGCTTTCCCGCCGCTCATCACGCTCGCGCATACGGATACCGCAACTCCCGCTCTCCAAAAACTTTCACCAGCAACGCTCCCGCGACAAACCCCCCAACGTGAGCCCAGAACGCCACTCCGCCCACGTTCTGACGCGCATAAGCGGCAATCGATGCCGTCCCGCTCAGGAACTGCAGAGCGAACCAGTATCCCAGGATGATCCATGCCGGTACCCACACCACAAACACAAAAAACCACGTCAGCACGCGCGCCCGCGGATAAAGCACAAAATACGCGCCCAGCACTCCCGCGATCGCGCCGCTCGCGCCCAGCGTCGGCACCGTCGAATGCAGACTCACCATGACCTGTGTCGCCATCGCGATCAGGCCCACAAAAATATAAAACACCAGATACTTGAAATGCCCCAGGTAGTCCTCGACATTGTCGCCAAAAATGTACAGAAACCAAACGTTGCCGATCACGTGCATCCAGGATCCATGCAGAAACATCGACGTGAAGAACGGAAGTAGCACGTCGAGCAGCGAATATTTCGGCGACCCCGAGAGAAACGCCACCAGATGCGACGGCACCACGCCAAATTGCCGGGCCAGCAGATCCAAACTGCGCGGATCGAGGGTGAACTCGAAGAAAAAAATCAGCAGGTTCAGCCCAATCAAAAAGCCGTTCACCCACGGAGTGCTGTATCGAGGCTGGTCGTCTTTAATCGGAAGCATCTGTTAATTTGGTAAATGACCAAATTACCGAATCACTAAATTAGTCAATTCACCCCATCCTCTCATGAATGGCGTCATTATCGTCGATAAGCCTGCCGGCTGGACCTCGCACGACGTGGTCAACCGCATGCGCCGGGTTCTCGGCCAGCGGTCTATCGGCCACCTCGGCACGCTCGATCCCCTCGCCACCGGCGTCCTCCCGCTGGTTACGGGGTCGCTCACCCGCCTCGCCCAGTTTTACACTACCTCCGAGAAAGTCTACGAAGGCGTCATCCGCTTCGGTTTCGCCACCGACACCTACGATGCCGATGGCGAAGCGATGGGTGAGCCGCACCACGTCACTCTCACGATCGATCAACTTCAGGAATTGTCTGCAGGATTTCTCGGCCTCATCGAGCAAATGCCTCCACCATTCTCCGCCAAGAAGATTCACGGAGTGCCCGCCTACAAACTCGCTCGCAAGCAGAAAGAAGTAGTTCTTCAACCCGTTCAAGTCGAAGTCAAGGAATTCGTGATCACCTCAATCGACGCCGACCGCGCCCACTTCCGCGCCCGCGTCGCCTCCGGAACCTACATGCGCTCCATCGCTCACGAAATGGGCCAGCGCCTCGGCTGCGGGGCGCATCTCGAATCCCTTCGCCGCACCGCCGTCGCCGAATTCGAAATCGCCCAGGCTCACACCATCGAAGAGATCGAACGCTGCAACGTCCGCGCACTTACTACTTGTCATTCTGAGCGAGGGCGAGCGAATGCGAGCGCGAGTCGAAGAATCCCTGGTCCCGTCTCCCTCGCCGACCACAATATAAACGTGCTCGACCCCTCCATTGACTCCGATATAACTGAAACTCGAACCATCGAATCCCTTTTTGTCCACCCCCGCAAACTTCTCCCTCAACTTCCGTCTGTCACCGCCGACGAGCCCACCACCGCCCGCATTCGCAGCGGACGCCCCATCAACCTTCCCGAACTCTCCCGCGCCCGGCAAGTGAAAGTCTTCGCCGGCCAAAGCGAATTGATCGCCATCGCCACCCGCGTCGCCGGCACGTTATTTCACCCCAAGATCGTCTTCCCCCCAGACGAGACGTAGGCGCGGTGGGCCCGCTGCGCCATTCTTAAAAATCAGGGCCGCTCTTCAATCGGGATGGGTGGGGCGATACCCATTTCGTGGCAACGGCTGGGCCAGCCCTAGTTCCGAATCCGTAACGGCGTCTACATTTCTAAGCGGTCTGCTTTCGGATGTGTTATCTGTGCTCTGGTTATCCCGAGCGGTTCATCCCTTGACGTTAGAGATCCTATTCGTTAGTGAGCCGTTTCGCCGGAGAACATGGCTCGAATTCTTCGTTAACCCAACGAAAGGAGCATTGTATGAAGCGACTAAAAAGTAGTCGCGGCTGGATTGCGGCCGCATTCACAATTCTTTTCACGATAGGTTTGATCGCGGTACAGACGAAGGCGGCAATTCAACCTTCCGGTGCGGCACCGTCGACCCTGCCGGCCCCCATGCTGAGTGATACAAATGGCGGCGTCGCATGTCCTTACGATGTTTTGACCTGGACGAGCGTTACAGGTGCCACCTCATACCAGCTCTGGAGCGAGGGTAGCGAGATATACAGCGGAACCGCGCGGGCTCTGAAAATCACGCTCAGACCGGGAGTTGTGCATAGCTACGAAGCTAAAGCATGTAATGCACAGGGCTGTAGCGGATTTTCAAATCAGCTTCGTGTCGAGGGGGAACAGATGTGCCCATGACCATTCCTTTCCTCCGAGCCTTGGTCGCCACTAGCGCCGACGCAACGGGTTTTCCCGTCCTCTCGACGAAGCGGCCCCAAAGAGGATGGAGCCGTAGTGCCCGCCCTTGCAGAAAGCGCAAGGGTGGGCAGCCATTTTGTAGTGGTTCATCGAAAAACCCGCGCATCGCGAGGCGAGGAGTTGATTTTCTAGAATGTGCTTTTTCCTGGAGCGAGCCTTGCTAGAGCTAGTGATTTGTCTAGGCGTTAACCAAACGAAAGGAGCATCGTATGAAGCGAGTAAAAGGTAGTCGCGGCTGGATTGCGGCCGCTTTCACAATTCTTTTCACGGTAGGTTTGATCGCGGTACGGACGAAGGCGGCAATTCAACCTTCCGGTGAGGCCCCGTCGACCCTGCCGGCCCCCGTGCTGAGTGATGATAATGGCGGCGTCGCATGTCCTTCGGATGTTTTGATGTGGACGAGCGTTACAGGTGCCACCTCATACCAGCTCTGGAGCCGGGAGCTGCGGCCAACGATCGCGCCGACGTTTAGCGAGGTATACAGCGGAACCGCGCTGAGTCTGAGAATCACGCTCCCACAGAGATATGCCTTCGCCTACAAAGCTGCCGCATGTGATGCACAGGGCTGTAGCGGATTTTCAAATCAGGTTAATGTCGCGGAGGGCGAGTGCCCATGACCGATGTGCGAGTTTCGATCCCAACGCCTTGGAAGTGTCTAGCAGGATAGATACGGGCTAACCGTGTCGAAAGGAGCATTGTATGAAGCGAGGAAAGGGTAGTCGCGGCTGGATTGCGGCCGCATTCACAATTCTTTTCACGGTAGCTTTGATCGCGGTACGGACGAAGGCGGCAATTCAACCTTCCGGTGCGGCACCGTCGACCCTGCCGGCCCCCGTGCTGAGTGATTCTGGTGGCGGCATCGCATGTCCTTCGGATGTTTTGAGGTGGACGAGCGTTACAGGTGCCACCTCATACCAGATCTGGAGCCGGGAGGTGCGGCCAACGCCGGTGCCGACGTATAGCGAGGTGTGGAGCGGAACCGCGTTGAATCTGAGAATCACGCTCTCACGGGGATTTGCGTACGGCTACGAAGCTGCCGCATGTGATGCACAGGGCTGTAGCGGATTTTCAAATGGGATTCTTGTACAGGAGGGTATGTGCCCATGACCGATGTGCGAGCTTTATCCCAACGCCTTGGAAAGTGTGTAGCAGTTTAAATACGGGCTAACCGTGTCAGTGCTGCGTATTGCCCCCCATAGGCCAGGATTGCGGTCTAGCGTAACGTCCGATAACAGGTATTATGTAAAATTAAATTTGGCCTTACCCAATCAGTTCGGCCGCTCCAGTTGGGGCAAACCTTGCAATGCCGCGGTCCAGCGTAGCCAACTTCCCCCGATTATGCATGGCCAGAGCGATCAGGTAAGCATCTGTAATCTGTTGGTGGCCGGTCAGCGGCGTCGGTATCCTCTCCAAAGCCTCGCCGAGTTGAAGCGAGTCGTTCCAGAACTGATGGCCCGGAAGTTCCACATTGCGCTTCAGCACGAGTAACGCCCCGGACAGGGTTAGCGAACGTGGCGAAAATGCGGGATTCGATAAGACCCTCACCAGCGCCGCCTGAGTCATTGGACAGGTAGCCCACCCTTGGCGCGCATGACGCCCAAACCACTGGCTGGCTCGCTCATGCGCGGAGTGTTCCGGCCAAGCCAGCGCGATGAGCACGTTGGCGTCCAGCAGGTAGGTCGGCACTAAATCTCATCCTCCAGCAATCGCTTGACATGCTCGCTGGTGATCTTCTTGCCGCCCTTGGGCAGCACCACAGTGCAAAAACCATTCACCATCTGCATCTGGACCGGTGCATTTGCGCCCCTGCGCACCAACTCCGACGCAGCCTTGCCCAGCGCCAGCGACCGTGTTTCAGAATATTCCCGCAGGATTTTCAGAGCGTCATCATCGAGGTTTAGCGTGGTGCGCATGATGACAGTATGATGTCATCGAAACTAGCGTGATGTCAATGATGAAACACTAGCATCAACTAAGAATAATCGATGCTGACGCAGGTCTGCACGAGCTAAGCCGCACTTCAAATTACTAAATTACCCAATTAAAAAATTACTCGATTCCCCTACATCTTATATCGGCCCAGATCCTCGTCATTAAGCCCTTCCAGCCACTTGCGCAGCTCTTCGGCTGTAACTCGATCCGACATATTCGCAGCCTGCTTCGAGTTCTTCAGCACCACATCGTCCACAAAGATCGGACAATCCACGCGCAGCGCCAGCGCCAGCGCATCCGACGGACGCGAATCGATACTCACCACCTCGCCCCCACGCTCCAGCCAGATCACCGCATAAAACGTATCTTCGCGCAACTCCGTGACCACGACCTTATGCACTTGAGTTTCCAACCCAGTCAGCACATTCTTAATCAGGTCATGCGTCATCGGCCGCGGCGTCGAAACCTTCTCCATCTCCAGCGCAATCGCCTGCGCCTCATGAACCCCCACCCAGATCGGCAGCACACTCTCGCCAGCCACATCCTTGAGTATCACAATCGGCATATTCGAAACCGGATCCATTAAAAGGCCGCGGATTGTCATTTCTACTTCCATTGGGGCTCCTTCGACTGCCGGGAGTCTTCGACTATGCAAAACTCCAGCAGAACTACTGGGAGTCTTCGATTCGGAGAGACTCCTGCAACACTACCGGGATCGCGTGTTTGCGTCTGCCTTTCTTCGCTTCTTATATCACCATTTCGCCTAAAAGACTGTTGGGAAAACTTGCTGTTGCCTTTACCGGAACATACGTTCCCGGCTTGGGAGCGGATGCTTCTGGAGCCGTGAAGTTTAGTGTTTTGTTTTGGCTGGTGCGACCGATCCATTGGTTGCGAGATTCGTTTTTGCCTTCAACCATTACTTCCAATATTTGCCCGATGTATTTCTTATAACGCGTAATTTGAATGTCGCGCTGCTTCGCCATTACGACTTCCAGCCGGCGGGCTTTTTCCTGGTCGGGGATCGCATCTTCTAACGCCAGGGACGGGGTGTTTGGGCGTGGAGAGTATTTGAAGGTGAAGACGGCGTCGTAGCCGACTTCATCGAGCAGGTTTAACGTTTCGTTGAAGTCTTCTTCAGTCTCTCCCGGAAAACCGACGATGATGTCGCTGGTGATGCTGATGTCGCGCTTGGCGGACTTCATCCAAGTGATGCGTTCGAGATATTGTTCGCGGGTGTAGAGGCGCTGCATGGCGTTGAGCACGCGGTTCGAGCCGCTTTGCACGGGCAAGTGGACGTGGTCGCAGAGTGTGGGAACGGCGTCGATGACGTCGATGATGTCGCGTCCGAAGTCGCGGGGATGCGATGTGGTGAAGCGCACGCGGCGGATGCCCGGCACCTCTCCCACGGCGGCCAGCAATTCGGCGAAGCTTTTCTTTTTTCCGGAAAATCCGGCACCCGGCTTCCCTGCCGGATCTTTATAGGAATTCACGTTCTGTCCTAGCAACTGGATTTCCGTGTAGCCGAGATCGGCCATCTGGCGGGCTTCGGCGAGCACAGACTCGGAAGTGCGGCTGCGCTCTTTGCCGCGTGTGAACGGAACGACGCAATAGGCGCAGAACTTGTCGCAGCCTTCGATGATGGTGATGTATCCGCGATGCGGATTGCTGCGGGCGGTGAACTCGGTTTCGAAGCACTCGTCAGTTTCGCGGTCGTCGAGGCCGGTGATGCGAACGAGGCTTCCGGCCGTCGGCTTTCGGGCTTCGGGCTTCCCTGTCACAAAATTTGTGTTCTCAGGGGCATTTTCTAGTTCCGCCAGCATCTGCGGCAGGTTGCGATAGCTGGCCGATCCGCAGACCAGCGAGACGTGCGGGGCGCGCTCGAAAATCTTTTCGCCTTCCTGCTGCGCCACGCAGCCGAGCACGCCGAACTTCTTGCCCTGGGCCAGCAGCTTCTTGTAGTCGGCCAGCCGATGAAAGACTTTCTGCTCGGCCTTGTCGCGGATGGAGCAGGTGTTGTAGAGAATCAGGTCAGCCTGCTCGACCGTTTCTACCTGCTGATAGCCCTCATGGACCAGCGTGCCGATGACCTTTTCGGAGTCATGGACATTCATCTGGCAGCCGAAGGTTTCGAGGTAGAAGGTCTTGCCAGCGGACATATAGTTAGTATAGCGCCTCGTCGCTAATCTTAGATCAAAGCTCCACTCAAGCTCTGCTTGAATAGTTTGTCTTTGAATAATTTTTGCTCGTTCATAGAATCGGAAACGTCATTCGCAGTTGGTTATGACTTGCCCAAGCTTGGATAGTAGGCTAATTTATCGGGCGAAGTTAATTTGGAGGTCACTGTAGTATGCGAAATAAGAACTTTAAGTTTTATTTTGTCGCCGCACTCATTCTTTTTGCTTTACTGTTACTTCAGTTGTTTTTTTCTCAATTGCAATTTACGTCAGATGAAGTAACTTCTCTCAGTAAGCTGCAAGAGAAACAGTTGGACATATTTGTCGACATGAACAAGCTGCTGATAACGCTTTCCACCGTGTCGCTGGGTGGAATCGGTGTCTTCATATTTAACCGTTACAAGAGCCAAGAACTACCTTGGTATCAGATAAAGCGCGTTGTATTTGCTTGGATTTTTTGCGGCTTGTCTCTCTATTGTGGCGTGCTGACAAATGAGCGACTTGTTTGGATGTTGCAGACTGGTTTTTTCGACCTTACTAATCCGCGAATCATCTGGGTCTATCGTTCGCAGTTCTGGTCGTTAGCTATTGCGATTTTCTTCCTCGCAGATTTTTTCTATCGCGGACTTCGAAAAGAGCCGGTGACCAAATGAACAATATTTCTTGCTTCCAATCGCATTGGCGTGACACATACTGGTTTGTCATAAAACTTGCTGCAATAACACTTTTCATCTCGTTTCCTTCGATTTTATTGGGCCAAAGTGAGGATGCAGGCCTGGCCATTGTTCTGCCAAGAGCGAATCCCGGAGAGATGATCTCGGGATCGCTGGTGACCGATGCCGAAAGTTACTTAGGTGTGCCGGGACTTCAGGTTACTAAAATTCCCGTTAGTAAGAAAGCGATCACTGGTATTGACGTAGGGGATGGACATTTTCGCGATTCGGATATTCCCTTTACGCTGGTTCTTCCGACGGAAGGGGCCGTGATAAAGTTTACGATTCGAGATGGCTCACTTCCTCGCGTTGTGGAAATTCCGGTTCCAGATTCTTTTCCGTTGGTTAGTGACAACAATGCACGCATGCCCCCTTTTTGCGTCACCGGCGGCGTCAGCGTAATCCACGCTGGTCTGTCGGGCGACGCTAGCGAAACACTGGTGGTGGTCGGCGCTGAGCATGCACAAATCATCGCTGAGCGAGCAGGCGCTGTTTACTGGCGAGTACCTCACCTTTCGCCGGGCAAATTCGACGTGCGACTAAGCCAAGGTTCCATCCATCATAGGTTCTCAATATATGTAGGCGATATCACCATAGATATTCCCAGCAGGGTTTCTCTCAGCGAGGCGTTTTCCGTTACTGTCCATGCGGACCCTGCTGGGCCGTATGACAGGTGGCTTCTCGACCCCCCACCGGATCTTGTCAGTCTGGATAGCCTAGTCAAAAATTATAGTAGCGTCAAACATTTGATCACCGAAGGGCAGCCCCAAGCGCTGCTTTTGGTGAACAACCTCTCCACCGGTATGGCTCGGATAGTCGATTCTGACAATGATGTCGTTGCGCTTCCAGTTAACTTTTCGGGCAAGGCCTTTAAATATCAAGGGCGGTTGCGGTCATATTCATTCCATGAGGAGAACATTCGTATCGTGGCAAGATTGTTTCCTCTCTTTGCTGAGAGGTCAGAGCTTAGCGATCAGCCTAAAGGTCAACCACAGTCAGCAATTTCAACGAGCCCGTTCCCCGAGCCACCTCTGAAACCTGCGCCCCCTCCGCGAGAACATTACTATCCTTCGTGGGAGGAGACCGGTGACTCCATTGTGCATTGGGAAGCGGCGACTGGGATATCAGTCACCCCGGAGGCCTTTCGTCAGATACAAGGTCAATTCTGGTCTCAGCTTCAGCCGATTTCCGATGCACTGGAGCATCAACACGCGGATGCCGAAGGAAAGACGCGACTTTATAAATGGCTAGTCGAATCTTACCTTTACGAGTTACGAGACAGGATGGGATCTGTCCAGAAAGATACGACAAACCGTCTCACAATACCAACTTATAACGGTTTCCTAAGCGGGTCTCGAGAGGAACCGAGTAAGTCTGTCGACGCTGCGGTCGTGTCCTCGTTTACTGCTCTACGGTATTTGCAGAGTCTCCTGCCGTTATTTCAGGCACAGGTTGGGCGGCTTTTTGTCACATCGATGCCTGAAGGGGCTTCTATCGTGATCGATGGCGAGGAAAAGGGCACTACCTGTAAGAAATTCGTTGCGTCGGTCGGCAGCCATTCAATCAAAGTTTCCAACTCAACCCCCAGGTTGGCCTGTAGCGGCAGTATTTCAATCCGATCAAATGACATTGAGCACTTCTCATGTCCAGGAAACAGCGACTGCCCTGCTGGCAGCAAGAAAACCGATGTCAGTCCTTAATAACTCACGGCAAAATCTGTTTTTTGATCTGCGGAACAGCCAAGGGCGTCTGCCCACACATTTAGGTACGAGAGGGATCTTCGACTGGCGCTCGCGGCGGCGCTCAGAATGACAGTGGTTTTGTACCTTCAGCCGCGTTGGGGGCAGAGGGCGCAGCGGTGGGCTAGATTTTTGCTGCGGCAGCGGGCGGGCAGGGCTTTGCGGAGGCGGACTTTGGGGCAGGAGTCGAGGAGGCACCAGGCTTCGCGGTATTTTTCGAAGTGAGCGCGGGATTGGCGGCGGGTGTGGGGATAGAAGCGGATGCCTTTGCGCTGTCCGATGGCCTGGATGGGGATGATGTACCAGATATTTTCGGGGACAATGTACGCGACGAAGAAGTCGATTTCTTTGCTGGTATAGATCTTGCCGCTGGCTCCGGTGGTTTTGACGCGGTAGCGAGTTTCGGCGTAGAGGGTGGCGGATTTGACCTGGACGCGGAGGAGTCCGTGGTTGAGTTCGACGACAGAGTCGTAGCGGTTGCTGTCTCCCCAGGGGATGAGGACGGTGAAGCCGAGGTGGGTGGCGCGGGCGAGGAAGGCGGCTTCGGCGGCTTCTCCGCGACGCTTGCGGGTGGGCTCGGCGGAGGCGTGGAGGGTGATGGGTTCGTCTTTGTGAGGTTGGGGCGCGGGGAGTGGTTGGATCAGGATGGGCGCGGGGTGGTGCTCCGAATTGTAAAGGTTGTTTCGCATACGTGATTGTCTGTATCTGTGCCGCGGAGTGCTCCTTGATTTAATGTTGCCTGAAAACACGAATGGCGCAGGATCGATCCCTGCGCCATTGTTTAAGCTATATACCTATTATATCACTTTGCCGGGGGTAAAAGTGACATAGGTTGGAGAATTATATCTATTAGCGAATCAGTGAGTTAGTTGAAAAATTTGGGGTTTGGGGTATTGACAGGAATTTTGTGGGTGCCGTGTGGCGACGAAGGACAGCAGGTTCCTCACCGGGCTTGGCGCTCGGTTCGGAATGACAACCTTTGGGGGTAAGGGATCGGAATGACAACCTGTTTGGGTAACGGGTTAGCTGGTGGCGCTCCAATCAGCGGTGATTTTTGGGGGGTGGAGAAGGGTTTGCAGGACTACGCAGTACTGCTCGGTTTTTTCCTGCAGAGAACGGAGTTGGTCAGGAGTGGCTTGGGGCGCGGTTAGGTTGAATTGGACGCGGATGGCGTCGAAGCCGACGGGAACGTCTTTTGAGATTCCGAGGGTTCCGGCGAGATCCATGTCTCCTTCGACGGTGACCGCGATGTGCTGGGTTTGAATGCCCATGGCGGTGGCGACGAGTTGACAGGTGAGTTGCGCGCAGGCGGCGAGCGCACCGAGCAGAAGATCGCCGGAGCAGGCTGCGGTGCCGGCGCCGCCAACACCTTTGTGGGCTTCGGCCTGGTAGATGGCGCGGCCGATATCGACGGAACAGGAGAGCGGTGTGTTTGTCTCTCCGCCTTTTGCGGTTAGGGTGATGCGCGAGCTGGACGGGTCGCGGCGGTATTGTTCTTTTAATGGCTTCTGCAGGGAGCGGACGTCGGTGACAGCTTTATCGTTGGTCATGAGGGCTCCGGGGAATTTAGTATTTGCCGACCATATTACATGCCAAACCTTTGCGATAGGCGTTGGGCACGCGCCTTTGTGGATCCCGCGTCTTCTTAAAGAAACGTGAAACGCTTCTTGGGTGTGGGCGTGCAGTGCGAGGTGTTCCCAGTGAAACAAGTCCTTACTATCTCTCTGCGAAGTAAGTGTTAGAGATTACTGTAGATTAAGGGGCGGTTTTTTATTGTTCTAGGGTTTGGATCGGCGTCGACAGATATGCTGATGGCAGCACTTCGCTTCTCGCAAAGGACGCGAGAAATTGGTTTTCTAGAACGTGCTTTTTCTTGGAGCACGCTTCGCTAGAGCTAGTGATTTTTTTTTTGGGTCTAGTCGAAGGAGTAGGTCAAGGCTCCCTCAGGGGCTAAGCCCGACGGATGATGTGTCTGACTCACGGTCGGGAGTCGAGAAGCGGTAGGTATCCTTCGACTGCGTGAGTGCTTCGCTTCGCGGAGCACTCACTGCGCTCAGGATGACAACGAGCAAAGGCCGAAAGGCACGACCTAGCGCACCGATCCCTCATCTTCTCCTACCCTAGTTGTTATACTGTTTGGGCCGGTGGTTCCCACCCCTTCGGCAGGCTCAGGGCAGGCTCTTGCGCAAAGGATACGCGAGAGAGGGGGCACCCAGTTTTATTTGCGGCTAATGGCATGAAACCCACTTTCAGCATCGGGGTCGAAGAGGAATATCAGACCATAGATCCGGAGACACGGGATCTGCGGTCGCATATTCAGGCGGAGCTGCTTGAGAAGGGCCAGCTGATCTTACAAGAGCGTGTGAAGGCGGAGATGCACCAGTCGGTGGTGGAGGTGGGGACTGGGGTTTGCGCGAATATCAAGGAAGCCAAAGCCGAAATCAAGATGCTGCGGCGCGACATCGTGAGGCTGGCCAAAGAGAATGGGTTGAGGCTGGCGTCGGTGGCGACGCATCCGTTTGCGGACTGGCGAGTGCAAGAGATCCATCCCGACGAGCGTTATAAGAATATTGTTGAGGACATGCAACTGGTGGCGCGGGCGAACCTGATTTTTGGCTTGCACGTGCACATCGGGATTGAGGATCGCGAAACCGCGATCCACATGATGAATCATGCGCGGTATTTTTTACCGCATCTGCTTGCGCTCTCGACGAATTCGCCGTTCTGGCTGGGGATGAACACTGGATTGAAGTCTTACCGCTGCAAGGTGTTCGACAAGTTTCCGCGCACGAATATTCCGGATTATTTTCCAAGCTGGGGTGAGTACGAAAACTTCATTAAGCTGCTGATCAAGACCAACTGCATCGATAATGCCAAGAAGATCTGGTGGGACATCCGGCCACATCCATTTTTCAATACGATTGAATTCCGGGTATGCGATATTCCGATGCGGGCCGACGAGACGATTGCACTGACGGCGCTGATTCAGGCGACCGTGGCGAAGCTGTATAAGCTGCATACAGCGAATCAGGGATTTCGCTTGTACCGGCGGGCATTGATTATGGAGAACAAGTGGCGGGCGTCGCGTTACGGGCTCGATGGGAAGATGATTGATTTTGGCAAGCAGACGGAAGTGCCGGCGCGGGATTTGATCCGCGAATATTTGGATTTTGTGGACGATGTGGTGGATGAGTTGGACTCGCGGGAAGAACTGGAGTACATCCATACGATTCTCGAGCGGGGCAGCGGCGCGGACCGGCAGTTGCGCGTGTATCAGGACACGGGAGACTTGAAAAAAGTTGTCGATTACGTCATCGAAGAAACGGAGGCGGGACTGGCAGAGGACGAGCCAGCTTCCGTGAGAAAAGCAGGATAATGGATATCCACGTGGAAGGAACTAAAGATGAAGTCAAAACCCCCACCCCTTCGGCAAGCTCAGGGCAGGCTCCGTCGCAAAGGGCGCGACAGGGATGGGGCACCCGCAGTAATCAGATTGCCTTCGATTCCGAGTACACGCCGGGGGCACGGAATGCGGTGAATGTTTGCCTGCGGGTGCAGCCTGACGAGAAGGTTTGCGTGATCACCGATGAGGCGACGATCGAGATCGCGGCGGCCATCGTGCACGAGTTGGAGGAGCTTGGAGCGCCTTACCGTGCGTGGGTGCTGGAAGATTTGGCGCCTCGTCCCTTAAAGGATTTGCCAAAAGAAATTCTGGACGACCTGGAGACGAGTCAGGTGTCGATCTTTGCGGTGTGGGCGCAGAAGAATGAGCTGCACACGCGCATGCAGATGACAGACGTGGTAAATCGGCGAAAGATCCGGCATGCGCACATGGTGAACATCAACCGGCAAATCATGCTGGAAGGGATGCGGGCGGATTTCCAGAAGGTGGACCGGCTAAGTGCGAAGATTGTGGCGATGGTGCGGAAGGCGAAGCGGGTGCGCGCGAAGACCGCTGCTGGCACGGATTTGACGGCGGATTTAAATCCGAATTACCGCTGGCTGAAGACGAGCGGAATTATTTCTCCGGAAAAATGGGGGAACCTGCCGGGCGGAGAGATTTTTACCACGCCGGGCGAAGTGAATGGGACGTTCGTAATCGACGGCGTTGTGGGGGACTATTTGTGCACGAAGTTCGGAGACTTGAAGGAGACGCCGCTGACCGTGCATATGAAGAACAACCGGCTGACAGAGGCGCACTCGGAGAACCGCGAACTGGAAGACGACTTCTGGAAATACACGCACACCGATGGGAACAGCGACCGGGTGGGCGAGTTTGCGATTGGCACGAACATTGATTTGAAAAATGTGATTGGTCAGATACTGCAGGACGAAAAGTATCCCGGAGTACATATCGCGTTTGGGAATCCCTATGGGGCGCATACCGGGGCGGAGTGGGATTGCTCGACCCACATCGACGTGGTTGGTCGAAAGTTCAACATTTGGGTAGATGACGAGCAGGTCATGCGGGACGGGAAGTTTTTAGTAGAAGCGTGAGGCGCGCATGTCAGAGATGGTGTTGACGCTTCAACAATCCACGGCTGACATGATCAGAAATCTATACTCGGCCTTCAATGCGCGCGACATCGAAGTTTGCCTAGCCGGCATGCAACCCAATGTCGAATGGCCCAACGGCATGGAAGGTGGCACGGTATACGGGCGCGACGGCGTTCGCGATTACTGGATGCGGCAGTGGAGCATGATCAATCCTCATGTCGATCCGGTAAAGATTGAAGCCGATGCCAGAGGCCGCGTAGTGGTAGACGTTCATCAGGTCGTGCGCGAACTGGACGGCAAAGTCCTACTCGACCGGATGGTCGAGCATATTTACTCTTTCGACGATGGTCTGATTCGCAGCATGGAAATCCGGGATTAGAATTTCGTGTTGCCACCATGATTCCCTCCTTGCGCAAGCAGTTTAATGCCAGCTTTACTCCCGAAAAATATCAGACGTTTTTGCAGCGAATTGACGATGCGAGCGATACGCATGTGGAGTTCCGCTTGTGCGAGACTCCTTGCTTTTTTCCGCCGGCATTACTCGACCGGATGACGGAGTATGGGAAGGAATTGATCCGGCAACTCGTGGAGAATAAAGACTATCGGGAGCGGTCGACCGCGTCGATTCCGGCGGAGTTTCGAGTTGCGAATGAGCCGGATCATCCGATGTTTGTGCAGGTGGATTTTGGGCTGGTGCGCGATGCGAACGGCGAATTGCAGCCGAAGTTGGTGGAGTTGCAGGCCTTCCCTTCCCTCTATGCGTATCAGGTAACGCTGGCGCAAAACTACATCGATGTTTTTGGGCTGCGCCGATTTGAAGGCGGCAAGAACCTGAAGTTTTTCTTGAGCGGGCTGGATGAGAAATCTTATCGCGAACTTTTGCGGTCAGCGATTGTGGGCCAGCAGGATCCGGAAAATGTGATTCTGATGGAGATCGATCCGGAGGGGCAGAAGACGCTGCCGGATTTCAACCTCACCGAAAAAATGCTGGGGGTGAGGACGGTCGATATTACTTCGATCCGGAAGCATGGGTCGCAACTTTATTACATGCGGCGCGGGGGCCGGGTCGAGATCCGGCGGATTTATAACCGGGCGATTGCCGACGAATTGCAGCGCAGGAATGTGGGGCTGGGATTTGATTGGCGCGACGATCTGAATGTGGAGTGGGCGGGACATCCGAACTGGTATTTCCGCATCAGCAAGTTTTCGATTCCGTATCTGAAGCATGAATCGGTGCCAAAGGCCTGGTTTCTGGACCAGCTGGAGTGGGTTCCGGACGATCTGGAAAACTACGCTCTGAAACCTCTTTATTCGTTTGCGGGGCTGGGCGTTGTGATTGGGCCGAAGAGGCAGGATATCGAAGCGATTCCGGCGGAGAAGCGAGGCGATTACATTTTGCAGGAGCGGGTCAATTTCGAACCGGTGATTGAAACTCCGCTTGGCATGACCAAGGCGGAAGTAAGAGTGATGTACGTGTGGCTGGAGAAGCTGACAGCGGTGCTGACGATTATCCGCATGGGGCGTGGGTCGATGATGGGAGTGGATCACAATCGGAACATGGAGTGGGTTGGGGCGTCGGCCGGGTTGTATGTGGGTTGAGAGTTCTTTCTTAATGGTGGGCGGCGAGTCGAGCGGCATAAACCTGCTGGGTGACTCTTTTTGTGATGGTGGTTTCGAGTTCGCTGCCATCGTGGCGGCGAATGTAAAATTTGTCGCCGGCGATGCGCAGGGTTACTGGGTCACCGGGTTTCCACTCGCCGGGAGTGTAGCTGCCGGCTGCGTCGGGATCATACTCGCAGGTGTATAACACGCCTTCGAACTTGATCACGACCGCAGGGTGGAGGAGTTGGGTGGCTTGCTCCTTGAGGATTTCAAGCTCGGCCTGACACCAGTTTTCGACATCGTGGCCGGGGACGGAGCCGCTGCGTTCGAAGAGTTCCGTGGCGCGACGGCGAATGGCATTCTGCATCTGAGGAGAGTAGCTTCCGGACGTCCTTGTTCTCGCTTTTACCATGGCAGAACTTCCCCGGTGTTCCGGGGTTCGCTTTAGAGTAATCCCATGATTAGCGCTAGTGACATGCCTCAGGATGGGGTGCAGAAACGGAAGGACAGATTGGTTGCCAGTTTGGGAATCGTATTCAGCGTGGGACTAGATGCTTATCGCATCAGCGTCTCAGCAGTCTCGTGAGGTTTCGAATATGCGTTGCTTCCCGCTCTCAGTAGTCTTGTTAGTGCTGTCGGTTTTGGGTTTCGCACAACGGTCCGTGTCGTCGGCCCCGGACGCGCCGTTGGCGGAAGCTACAGCGCACACCGCCGTCGATCGGCGCATTTCACTTGATGTGGTTGTGACGGACAAATCGGGTAAGCCCGTCTCTGGCTTGCAGCAGCAGGACTTTACCCTGCTCGACGACAAACAGCCGAAGCCGATTACCAGTTTTCGAGCAGTGAATGAAACGGTGGAGCCGGATGATTCTCCAATGCAGGCTATTTTGCTGGTGGATGCCGTCAACACTTCGTTTATGACCGTTAGCCATCAGCGGCAGGAGCTGGAGAATTTTCTGCGTCAGGATGGCGGGAAGCTTTTGATGCCGACGTCGCTGGTTTTTCTCACCGACAAATCGACGGAGATCAAGCCCGTTCCGACGCGCGACGGAAATGCCCTGGCAGACTCTTTGAAGGCCAATGCGTCGAGTCTGCGCGTGATCGGCAGGTCGACGGGATTTTATGGCGCGGTGGAGCGGGCGCAGATTTCGCTTCGCATGCTCGAAGGGCTCACCGCGTATGAGCGGACGCAGCCTGGCAGAAAGCTGCTGATCTGGCTGAGCACCGGATGGCCGTTGCTTTCGGGGCCAAATACATATCTGAGCGAGAAAGATCAGCAGGGGCTCTTTAGTACAATCGTGGCCTTGTCGGCGACTCTGAGACGAGCCCGGATGACGGTTTACAGCATCGACCCGGTGGGAACCGCAGATGCTGGCAGTTTTCGAACGTTTTTTTACGAGTCATTTCTCAAGGGAGTGAAGTCGGCCAAAAGCGTGCAGAACGGCAACCTTGGGTTGCAGGTGTTGGCAGTGCAGAGTGGCGGGCTGGTGCTTACTTCGAGCAATGACATCGTTACATCAATGGCGAAGTGTGTCGACGACGCGAAGGCTTTTTATATATTGTCCTTCGATTCTCCTCCCGCGGATAATCCGAACGAATATCACAACCTTCAGATCAAAATTGATAAACCCGGGCTGACGGCTCGGACGCGGACCGGGTATTACGCACAACGGTAGAGTCCCCGAAACGGTTAACGAGTGTGCTTGCGAACTGTCTTTCGCCCCGTTGGGGCTTGGTCGTTTCCCGCTCTCGACCCAGGGCTTACGCCCTGGGTTGCACTCTGACGCCGCTTCGCAGCTGAAGGGCAAGTATCTTGCCCACCGAGAGTCACGAATCCGAGTTCGCCTGCAGCGGCTAAAGCCCCGCTTTCGGTTATGCCGGTTTGCGGCGCGCCCTTCCAAGGCCTCTACGGTTCGGCGCGCAACTCGCGCATGGTTGACCGGAACCGCTGGCGGGCCTAACATTACCGCGTTCGGGGGATTAGTGTTTTCATGATTGGCCAGACAGTATCCCACTACCGCATCCTGGGGAAGCTTGGGGGCGGTGGCATGGGTGTAGTGTACGAAGCCGAAGATCTTAAGCTTGGGCGGCACGTTGCGCTTAAGTTCATCCCCGAAAATCTGGTCGGCGACCCCAAGTCGCTGGAGCGATTCGAGCGTGAGGCGCGGGCTGCTTCCCTTCTGAACCATCCCAACATTTGCACGATCCATGGCATTGAGGATAACAACGGGCATCCCTTCATTGTGATGGAGAAGCTGGATGGCGAGAGCCTGAAGCAATGCATCGCCGGCCAGCCCGTGGCCACGGAGAAATTGCTCGACATCAGCATCCAGGTGGCGGATGCGCTGGCGGCGTCACATGCCAAAGGGATCGTGCATCGAGATATCAAGCCGGCGAATATTTTTCTGACTCCCAGCGGGCAGGTGAAGGTGCTGGATTTCGGGTTGGCGAAGTTAGTACACAACGTGGGGACCGACAGTGACGGCGGAGTTCTGGATAATTCGTTGACTGCCGTGGGCGTGATTCCGGGCACGGCGGTTTATATGTCTCCAGAGCAGGCGCGGAGCGAGGAAATCGACTTCCGCAGCGACCTGTTTTCCTTTGGCGTGGTTATGTATGAGATGTCGACCGGGAAGAAGCCGTTTACCGGCAAGAACTCGCTGATGACGCTGGATGCGGTGCTGCACGACAAGCCGGTGCCGCCGGGAGAATTGAATCCGAAAGTGCCGGTGGAGTTGGAAGGCATCATCGGCAAGGCGATGGAGAAGGACCGCAAGGAGCGCTACCAGAGCGCCACGCAGATCAAGGCGGACTTGCAGGTTCTGAAACATCAAACGGAATCAGGATTGGTGAAAAGCGGCTTGCACCAAAGCAGGCTGCGGGTGGCGAGCAAAACCTTCGGGCGAAGCGGCAGTCGATTGCAGTTGTGGCTGTTGCTGGGGATGGCAGCAGTTCTGGTTACAGTTCTGGCGGCGGTGGGCGCCTATTGGGTGAAGCACCGGTCGGCGGCGAGCGCGGAGCTGCAGAATGCGATTGCGGTTTTGCCGTTGCAGAACATGAATGGGGATTTCAGCGTCGACTACCTACGGTTTGCCCTGGCCGATGAGTTGACCAGCGTGCTGACCTATTCGCGTTCGTTAGAGGTGCGGCCTTCTTCGGTCACGCGCAAGTACGTGGAAGCGGATTTGGATCCGCGCAAGGTTGGGCAGCAACTTCGCGTTGGCCGGCTGCTGACTGGCCACTTTATGCGGCAGGGCGAGCAGTTAACGGTGACGCTGGAAGCGATTGACGTGGCCAGCGACCGGTTGCTATGGCAAGGCAGCGCCACGGCGAATGTGAACGACTTAATTTCGCTGCAGAGTCAATTGAGCACGCAGGTGCAGAATGGATTGTTGCCGGCGCTGGGCGGCGGCACAGGAGGAGATTTCACCACGGCAGCGCGTCCGAAGAGCCAGGAGGCGTATGACCTCTACTTGCACAGCCTGGCGCTGCCGCATGATGCCGGTCCCAATAAGGATGCGATCGCGGTGCTGGAACATGTGGTGGGAGTCGACCCAGGTTACGCGCCGGCGTGGGAAGCGCTGGGGCTGCGCTATTACTACGATTCGTATTACGGCGGCGGCGGGGAAAAGATGTTCCAGCAATCGAACATGGCGTTCGAGAAAGCCACGGGGCTGGATCCGAACCGGGTGGGAGCGGCAAGCCATTTGATCACCAACCGCGTGGAGCGGGGTGAACTGGGCCGGGCTTACGATGCAGCGACAGACCTGGTGCGCAGGCGTCCGCAGAGTGCGTATGCTCACTTTGCTTTAAGCTATGTGCTGCGTTATGCCGGTATGCAGGAGCAGGCTACGCAGGAATGCAACACTGCGCGGCAGCTCGACCCCGGAAACTTCGATTTCCGGTCTTGCGCATGGGCTTTTTTGGAGCTGGGCAAGACCGACCGTGCGATGGATTTTGTTCAACTGGACGCGGGGTCGGAATGGTCGGCCTGGGTAAAGCCTTACGTTTACCTGACGGCGGGTAATTTGGCACAGGCGCGCGAGGCTGTGAAGAGCGTTGCCAAGGCGACTCCTTATCATCGAGAGTTGCTGGTGGCCTGCACGCAGGCGCAGAAGCCGGCGGATTTCGACCGGATTGTGCGCGAGGCGGAATCTTCGACCATGATGGAACCCGATCCGGAAGCGTGGTACCACGTGGGAGCGCTGATGGCGTATTGCGGTCAGAATGAGCCGGCGTTGCGGCTGCTGAAAGCGGCAGTGCAACAGAATTATTGCGCCTATTCGGCGCTGCTGGAGGATCCGCTGCTGAAGGGCCTGCGCAAGGAAACGGCATTTAATGAGGTGCTGACCGCGGGCAGCGCGTGTCAGGAGGCGTTGAAGGAAGGGCGGCAGTAGAGCTCAGGTCTCGGGTGTTAGGTCTCAGGTCTCAGTAAATGTGGTTCTTGGCGGTTGGTACGGTTTGCCCGGCGCAAATCTAATTTATCTGGTGGAAAAATTTGCGTCGGACAGGGGTTAGGCCCCATCCTTGTAGGGTGAAATATTCGGGACCTAACCTTGCCCGCCGTCCGGCGCAGCTTTTCCGGGGTTTTATTCGAAACTCAATCGTCTGCAATTCTTTCGCGTTTCTGCTGCTGTTGATTCCCATTCTGCTGGTGGCTTCGCCGCAGCAGACGGGTGAGCATTCTCCGCATCCGGTTGCGACCGCACCGGACATTGAAAACCATAAGGCGTCGGACGCCAACTTTCCGCAGCTTCCGTATCAGGGAACACCTGCCGAACTCGCACAAGATGAGGGAATTCTGGGCTTGCGGCAAACGCTGCGGCGATTGGGTACGACCGCGCGGCTAATGCAGACGGTGGCGCATCCTGATGATGAAGACGGCGGGATGCTGACGCTGGAATCGCGTGGGCATGGAGCGAGTGTGTTGCTGATGACGCTGAACCGCGGCGAAGGCGGACAAAATAAGGTGGGAAGCAATTTGTCGGATGTGCTGGGCGTGCTGCGGACGCTGGAACTGCTGGCAGCGGACGAGTATTACGGTGTGCAGGAACGGTTTTCGAGGGTCGCGGATTTTGGGTTTTCAAAAAGTCCGGATGAGACTTTTGCGAAGTGGGGCGGGCACGATGTGGCGCTCGCGGATATGGTGCGAGTGATTCGGACGTTTCGTCCGGATGTGCTGGTGGCGCGCTTTTCGGGCACGGAACGGGATGGGCACGGGCATCATCAGGCTTCGAGCATCCTGGCGAAAGAAGCGTTTCGGGCGGCGGCCGATCCCAAGCGGTTTTCTGAGCAGATTACGCAGGGATTGCAACCCTGGCAGGCGAAGAAGTTTTACATTGGAAATGTGTGCGGATTTGGCGCGATGACCTGTCCAGATAAGGATTGGACGTTGAAGCTGAATACGGGCGAAGCCAGTGCCGATCTGGAAGGATCGTACGTGCAGTTTGCCATGCGTGGGTTGCGGCATCAGCTATCGCAGGGGTCGGCAAACTGGACAGTGGACCCGGGAGATCGATTTACGTTTTACCGGCTGGTGGATTCGGTTGCGCCTGCGAAACTGGATAAGGATGGACACGAAAAAGATTTTTTCGATGGGATCGACACAAGTTTGCCGGGGCTGGCGAGATTAGGAAAGGAAGAAGCGAAAGTTCCAAAGTTGCGGCAAGAGTTGTCGAAGATTGCGGAGAAAGTTCAGCAGGCGAGTGACGCTGCGAAGGGGCAAGATGCGTCGACTGCTGCCGCGCCTTTGATGGGGGTTGTGGCGGGATTTGAGGAGGCGAGTGCAGAAGTCGAAAAGGCGAGCTTGGGCGCGGGCGCGAAAGCCGATCTACTGATGCGGCTGGAAGAGAAACGCGCGCAGGCGGAAACCGCGCTGAACCTAGCTTTGAACGTAACGCTCGAGGCGACCGTGGTTACCCGCGCGGATCCGAACCCTACGGTTCCGAAAGAAGCGGAGGCGACGACCACGGTTTCGCCGGGGCAGGACTTTTTAGTGGCCGTCGATTTTCACAACGGATCGAAAGATCGAGTGTTCATCGACCGGCTGAAGCTTGAGGTGCCGGAGGGTTGGGCGACGATATCCGATAAGACGAAGCGGACTCCGATAAAGCCGGGCGAGAACGAGCATGTTGTCTTTCGACTGCGCGTGCCGAAAAATGTGGCGTACACGCGGCCTTACTGGCATCGCGATAATCCCGAGACGGAGAGCCTGGTTCACATCGACGATGAGAAGTACGCGACGCTTCCCTTCCCGCCTCCATTGCTGCGGGCGCAGGTGGAGTATTCGATCGTCAACGCGGGTGGCGCGCAGGGTAAGAGCGGCATTGGGGCGACCGTTGTCACGCGCTTTATGGACGATGCCGGAGCGGAACGGGCGCGTCCGCTGGCGGTGGTCCCGGCGTTCTCGGTTGCGTTGGAACCGGGTACGCAAGTGATTTCGACACACAATGGCGCGAGTTCAACGGTGACGGTGGGTGTGACCAGCAATTTAACCCGTGAGACTCGCGGGGTTCTGCACCTGGAGTTGCCGGAAGGTTGGCGATCGGAACCGCCACAATTTGCCGTGGACTTTACGCAACGCGGCGAGAAGCGCGACTTTCAGTTCAAGGTCTTCCCTGCTGGGTTGCAGGAAGGCAAAGCTGCGGTGCGCGCCATGCTGCAGGCGGACCTAGCCGGTCAGACCGAAAAGTTCAGCGAAGGCTACACGCTGGTTTCGCGCGAGGATCTGGGCAGCTTTTACTATTACCAGCCGGCGGTGCAGCGGGTGAGCATTGTGGACGTCAAAGCGCCGCATGATTTGAAGATTGGCTACATCATGGGTGCGGGCGACGACATTCCAACGGTGCTGAAGCAGGTGGGGATGGACGTGAGGGTGATTCCGGCGGAGACGTTAGGGAGCGAGATCCTGAGCGGGTATGGAACGATCGTTCTTGGAATTCGAGCGTATGACACGCAGAAAGAAGTTGCGGCCAATAACAAAAAGTTGCTCGATTTTGTTCATGACGGCGGAACGCTGGTGGTGCAGTACAACGCCGGGGTCGGTGACTTTAACAGCGGGCACTTTACGCCGTACTCGGCGGAACTGAGCCGGGCGCGGGTTTCGGTGGAGGATGCGGCGGTCGATGTACTTGCGCCCGAAGATGGAATATTTCACTATCCGAATACGATTACGGCTCACGACTTCGACGGATGGGTGCAGGAACGCGGGCTGTATTTTATGGACAAATGGGATGACCATTTCAAGCCTCTGCTCTCATGTCACGATCCGGGCGAAGACGCGCAGAAGGGCGGATTGCTGCGGGCGCAGTATGGCAAGGGGACGTATATTTACACGGGGTACGCATTCTTCCGGCAGTTGCCGGCTGGAGTTCCGGGAGCGGTGCGGCTGTATGTAAATCTGTTGAGCGCGGGGCATGAAAAGCAGTAGTCAGTACCCAGTACCGAGTACCCAGTTTCCGGTGAGATCTGCACGATTTCTCACTACCATGAAGCGACAAGATCAATGGCAGCCTGTCTTGGATGCTGAGCTTCAGAAGTGGAATGCAAAATCATTGGCGGAGCTTGTCAACGAGTTGCAAGTGGAACAAGCCTATGAAGTTGAATTCGGCGGCAAGCGATACCAAGTCGAAGTGCAACTCCTTGAGAATACGCAAAAGTACTTGCACGTGGGCGTGGACGTAGACGACAGCAGCATGCCCGCCTCACTACGACCGTTAGGATCGGTTTTATTCGCGAGAAACAGGGCGGCGAAAAAGGCAAGTAAACATAATGCACGCGATTCGTATTCACTCCTACGGTAGTCCCGAGGTCATGCAATGGGAAGAAGTTCCGACACCGATCCCCGGTCCGGGGCAGGCCTTGATACGCGTAGAGGCCGCCAGCGTTAATTTCCTCGACATCCAGAAGCGCCGCGGAGAGCTTGTTGGGCAAGCGTTCTACCGCCGCGGCGCAGGAAATGAACCCGACCTGCCAGCCACTCTTGGTAGTCAGGGAGTGGGGATCGTAGAGGCGGTCGGTCCTGACGTCAATGTTCATGCAGGCGACCGGGTTACGTTCGTGGGAGATTCCTACGCCACACATGCGCTTGCCCCAGCCGCGTGGCTCATCCGCGTTCCGGAAGGCGTCGGCTTAGAACAAGCTGCGGCGGGTATGAATCAGGGATTTCTGGCGTATACGTTCACGCATTTTGCCTATCCGGTGAAGGCTGGAGATTGGTGCCTGATCCACGCAGCGGCTGGGGGGATTGGACTCTTGCTTTGTCAGATGGCGAAGATGTGTGGGGGACGCGTGATTGGGGTTACGTCGAACGCGGAGAAAGCTGAATTTGTAAAAGGAGCCGGCGCGGACGAGGTTATTATTTCGACGCAATCCGATATTGCGAAGGAAGCGAAGCGGATGGCTGGGGGCCGAGGGGTCAACGTGGTTTTCGATGGAGTCGGCAAAGACACCTTTGAGGCCAGCCTCGACAGCCTGGCTCCTGGTGGCTATCTTGTGATCTACGGACAGTCGAGCGGGTACGTGCCCCCGTTTGATCTCATGAAACTCCAGGAAAAGGGATCGTTGTTTCTGACCCGCACGAACGGGAGTCCTTATTTCAAAGAATACCCTCGTTACCTCGAACAGTTCGTTGACTGGGTAAGGCAGGGGAAACTTTCCATCCGGATTGATCGCACGTATCCGCTGGCGAATGCCGCCCAGGCGCATGCGGCATTTGAACAGCGGAAGATTAGCGGAAGAGTCTTGCTTCTTCCGTAGCCGTCTTCTTCCGTAGCCACGCGACTCGCTTTACACGAAATGCACGACCTACCGCAAAACAATTCGGATTCTCCTGGCCTGATCCGCGGGATGGGGCTGGGGAGCGCGACTGCGCTCAACATGATCGACATGATCGGCGTAGGGCCGTTCATCACCATGCCGCTGGTTTTGGGGGCGATGGGCGGGCCGCAGGCGCTGCTGGGCTGGATTGTTGGCGCGCTGCTGGCGGTGTGCGACGGGCTGGTCTCGGCTGAATTGGGATCGGTGTTCCCGGGGTCGGGCGGATCGTATCGCTACTTAAGCGAGATTTACGGGCCGAAGAAATGGGGGCGGCTGATTTCGTTTCTGTTTATCTGGCAGCTTTCGTTCAGCGCTCCGCTGTCGATTGCCAGCGGCTGCATCGGGCTGGCGGGCTATGCCGCGTATTACTGGCCATCGCTGGAAACGGTTTATTCGGCGCATACTTCGGCGGCGCACATACCGTGGGCGGGATCACTACAAATCAGTTGGGTCGTGACGCCGGGAACCGCTCTGGCGATCGGTATTTGTATCTTCACGGTCGTGCTGCTCTATCGACGGATCACGGTGATTGGACGGCTTTCGAAGGCGTTGTGGGTGATCGTGATGGGGACGATGGGATGGATCATCTTCGCGGGGTTGACGCATTTCAACGCGGCGCGCGCGTTCGATTTTCCTCCCGGCGCGTTTACGCTGTCGCGCGGGTTTTTCGCCGGGCTGGGCGGAGCGCTTCTGGTTTCTACTTACGACTACTGGGGTTATTACAATGTTTGCTATCTGGGTGATGAGATAAAAGATCCGACACGCAACATTCCGCGAGCCTTGTTGCTTTCCATTCTGCTGGTGGCCTGTCTATACCTAATGATGAACCTGTGCATTTTGGCGGTGGTGCCGTGGCGGGAGATGCTGCATGCTGGGCAGAACAACAGCGGGCTGTACGTTGTCTCGATCTTTATGCAAAAGATTTATGGGGCGTGGGCGGCGCGGTTGGTGACGGGGCTCGTGATTGTGACGGCGTTCGCATCGGTTTTTTCGTTAACTTTGGGCTATTCGCGAGTTCCTTACGCGGCGGCGCTCGATGGGAACTATTTTCGGGCATTTGCCAAGGTGCATCCGGTTTATCGCTTCCCTTATGTTTCGCTGCTGGCGCTGGGGATTGCGGCGGCGGCATTTTGTTTTCTGCGGCTTCGGGATGCGATTGCGGCGCTGGTAGTGATCCGGCTGGTGCTGCAGTTCTTGGTGCAAGCGGTTGGATTGATCGTTTTCCGAGTGACGCGGCCGGATGTGGTGCGTCCATTTCGCATGTGGTTGTATCCTTTGCCAGCGCTGCTGGCGATTGCCGGATTTTTATTTATCCTGTTCAATCGCGAGAACGCGCTGAAGGAAGTGCGATATGCGGTCGTGATATTGTTTGCCGGGCTGGCGGTTTACATGATTCGCGCGTGGCGTGGGCGGGAATGGCCTTTTGGGGTGGTGAAGGCTTCGGGTTAGATTGCTTTGCGGAGTGGGCAAAACCGTTAACACAGAGAGCGCCTTCAACCGCGATCGGCCGAGCCAAGGGAACACATGGTAAGGCGCTTTCGACCGGCATCTGTCGAATGATCAATGAAAGATGATCAAAGAAAGTGGAGGAGATCATGATGAGGAAAACGGTCATCGGTTTTGTATACTGTTTACTGGGATTGGCAACGATTGCGGCGGCTCAGCACAACAAGGGGAAGGATGAACATCGAACGGTCACGCAAGTGTTGGACCAGTCTGTGAGTAATGCTGAGCGCGAGTTCGTTCCGGCGGCAGACGCGATGCCGGAGGATAAATTCGGATTCGCTCCGGCCAGTGGCGAGTTCAAAGGCGTGCGGACTTTTGCCGAGCAGATCAAGCACGTTGCGGCGGTGAACTACATTTATGGCGCGGCGATTCTGACCGAAAAACCTCCGGTGGATGTGGGCGAAGAGTCGGGGCCGGCGTCGATTAAGACGAAGGCGGAGATCATCAGCTATTTGAAAGATTCGTTCGCCTACGTGCATAAGAGCATTCAAACTATCAACGAAAAGAATCTGGTGGAACCAGTGAAGAGCCCGTTCGGTGAAGGATCGGTGACGCGGCTTGGAGTCGCCACGAGCGTTGGTGCGCATTGCTTCAACCACTATGGACAGATGGTGGAATACCTGCGCATGAATGGCATCGTGCCGCCGGCAAGTCGGTGACGCGGACTGCGGGTACCGCTCTCGACTTTGGCGGTTAGCGCCGGCCGCGCCGCGGGGCTACGGAGGTGAGCACCAATTCCGCTCGGAAGCCATTGCGCTTTAAATGTGCGGCCACAGATTCGCGTGCCTTCTTTGCCGAGGAATTTGGGTCGAGAAAAACGATCACCGAAGGACCGGCACCGCTAAGGGCTGCGCCTAGGATGCCAGGTTTGCCAGTTAACTCCAAGAGGCATGGGAGCAAAGGGCAAAGTGCGGCGCGATAGGGCTGATGAATGCGGTCTTCAAGCGCGGCGGCCAGTAACTTCGGGCGTCCCTGCATGAAAGCCGCAAGCAGCAGCATGGAGTTCTGAATGTTGACCACGGCGTCGGCGCGGGGATAAGTCGCGGGCAGGACGCGGCGGGCTTCATCGGTAGACAATCGCTGCTCGGGAATGGCGAGAAGCAGTGGCCACTTCCCTTTCGGACGAATCCCAACCACCAGTGCCTCGGCCTCGCCGGACATACGCGCGACAGTCAGGCCACCCATCCAGCAGGCCGATGCGTTATCGGGATGATGCTCACGCTGGGAAGCCTCGCCGATAATTTGAGCATCCGTCCAGTGCAAATGGCCGAAGTGATTGGCCAGCGCAATGCCCGCCAGTCGTGCCGCTGCGGATGAGCCGCAACCTTTGCCGATGGGGATATCGTTCTTGATGCGAAGAGATAGCGGAACGATTTCCCAGCCATGCGTTTGGAGAACCTCGCGGTAGGTGGTGAGGATGAGGTGATTCTCCGCCGAGCCGCAGATTTCCGGGTCGCGTCCGGTGGCACGGATCGAGAAATCGGACGCGGGCCGGGCATCGATCTTGATGTAGAGATTCATCGCGACGCCGGCGGCATCGAAGGCTGGGCCAAGGTTGGCTGAAGTGGCAGGCAACTCCAGATGCAGGTAGGCTGCGCGTCTGCGCTTTTTCGCGCTGTGCAGCTTGTCGAGCTTCTTCACGTCGATCTTTTTCTTGCCGAGCTTCTTTTTGTTGATCTTCTTCTCGTTAATCTTAGACATTCGAGTTTGTGGGGTGGGCTTTCTCTGCCTGGTCCAACGTCTTGAGCACTGCGTCGAGAGTGGCGTCGAGGACCATGGGAGGATGACGAAATGGATTCAGCGTAGCGCTTTGGGGTTCGTGAATGGTGCCACGGAATAGATCGCCGCGATGGAATTCCATGGTGAAGTCCGGATCTTTCAGCAAGTTTCCGGTGAGAACCAGAACCACGGTTTCATCCGGCTTCACGAAGCCTTGCTGCAGCAATTTTCTGAGGCCGGCGAGAGTCACGGCGGAAGCGGGTTCGCAGCCGATTCCTTCCGCGCCGATTTCGGCTTTGGCTCGCGTGATCTCAACTTCGCTGACTTGCTCGCAGGCGCCTCCGGTGGCTTGAATCACATTCACGGCTTTTTGCCAGGAGGCTGGGTTGCCGATGCGGATCGCGGTCGCACGAGTTTCGGCGTCCACGCTGATGAGTTGTTTGCCGCTCGCTTCGCGCAGTGTGCGCACCAGCGCGTTCGCGCCTTCGGCTTGAATCACAGACAACTTGGGCAGACGCGGGATCAAGCCGATCTCGCGCATTTCGAGCAACGCCTTGCCGATGGCGGAACTGTTGCCTAGGTTGCCACCGGGCACAATTATGTGATCGGACGGATGCCAGTCGAGTTGTTCGAGCAATTCGAAGGCGAGAGTTTTTTGTCCTTCAAGGCGGAACGGATTGATGGAGTTCAGTTGGTAGACGGGCGCACGCCGCACGAGTTCCTGCAGCAATCTGAGGCAGCCATCAAAATCAGTTCTGAGTTGACATGTGAGGGCGCCGTAATCGAGCGCCTGCGAGACCTTGCTCCAGGAAATTTTGCCATCAGGCACGAGCACCAAGCTGCGCAGGCCACCGCGCGCGGCGTAAGCGGCCATGGATGCCGAGGTATTGCCAGTGGAAGCACAGGCGACCCATGAGTATCCGGCCTGCTTGGCAAATGTTGATGCTACGGTCATGCCGGCATCTTTGAATGAGCCGGTCGGGTTCATCCCTTGATGCTTGGCGAAGAGGCGCCGAACTCCAGTGCTGTGAGAGGATCGAGGAAGTTCATACAGTGGAGTGTTGCCTTCGCGCAGCGTGATGACATGGCGCTCGGACTGAGGCGCAGGGAGAAGTTCGCGGAATCGCCACACGCCGCTCAGATCGAGCGGCAAGTTGGACAAGCGGCGCTGATGCCAAATGGATTTCAAGTCCGCGGCACAGAGCTTGCTGGATTTCCACGAGGGGTCGGTGATTTCGAGCAGATTGCCGCATTGCGAGCAGCGGAAATCCTGCGCGGGAGCGTGGCTGAGCGTACCGCAGCCGATACAGTGAAAGCGAAAGGTGGCTGAAGGCACGTCCGGCTCAGAAGTGGCGGAAGAAAGCATGGAGTCGGAGATTATTTTTGGCCTCGCAAATATTGGTCGGAGCGGTTGATCCAATCGGCGCGGGGAGGGTTGAACACGTCGAGGTCGACCGTGTCTTCGAGGGCTTCGGCGCTGTGGGGCATGTTCGAAGGGATGCAGAGAACTTCGCCGGCGCGAACCACAATTTCCCGGCCGTCGATCGAGAACTTCAGCGCGCCTTCGACGATATAAGTAAGCTGTTCGTTGTGGTGGCTGTGCTCGGGGACAACGCATCCTTTTTTCAGGAGCACCCGCGCCAACATGAGTTCCTGACCGACGACGAACTGGCGCTGCAGGAGCGGGTTCAGCTCTTCCAGCGGAATCGTGTGCCATGGAATGTATTGCAGGGCCGGCGCGCCGGCCGCGGGTTTCGCCATGGCGCGCTGTGCGCGCGAGTGAGACTCTGCGTCTTTTGCTTTTACTTTCTTGCGTGGGGCAGGCTTGGTTTTCAATTTGTTCTTCATGGGACTGCGCTCTGTGAACTTACCATTGTACGAGAAGCGGTGTGGTGTATTGGGAAGAAAGTAACGTGTCGCTTGGCTTACGCGACACGCCATTCGAGCACGAGGTCCTTCGCTTCGCCTGAAGAACGGCTACGCTCAGGATGACAACGCTAAGAGTGGCAGCCTGCGGGTTCGGCTTGCGGGAGCGCGGGTGGGGATTTAGTCTGGACAAAACGAGGTATCCATGAAACGCAAGACTCATCACGCCGAGACCAAGGCGGTGCGAGGCGCGGCTGATCTAAAGAAGAAACACGGGCCGGTCTCGACTCCTATTTATCAGACTTCAACGTTTGAAGTCACGGACAACGACGAGCAGGAGCGCATCACTTCGACCGACCGCTACTACACTCGTTGGTCGAACCCGACGAACACGGTTGCCGAAGAAACCATCGCGGCGCTCGAAGGCGTGGATGCCGCGCTGACATTTGCATCAGGGATGGGCGCGATTACGACTACGATCATGGCGCTGTTAAAGACCGGCGACCACATTGTCGCGCAGCGCGAGATTTACGGCGGCGTCAGCAAATTTCTATCGCAATGGCTGCCGAAGATGGGCATTGAGACGACGTTTGTGGATACAACCGATTATGAGCAGCACGCGCGGGCGATTCGGCCGAATACGAAGATGTTGTATCTGGAGTCGCCGACGAATCCAGGGTTGCGGGTTGTGGATTTCAGAAAAGCGGCAGCGCTTGCCCGCGAGCACAGACTGATCAGCATGATCGACAGTACGTTCGGTACGCCCATCAACCAGCACCCGGCCGAATATGGTATCGACCTGGTCATGCATTCCGGCACGAAGTATTTGGGCGGACATGCGGACCTAACTTGCGGGGCTGTGGCAGGCCGGCTCGAGCTGATCGAACAAATCAAAGACACGCGGATCACGCTGGGCAATTGCATGGATCCGCACGCGTCGTGGCTGTTGATCCGCGGACTGAGGACGCTGGCGGTGCGCGTGGCGCGGCAAAACGAGAACGCGCAGCGTGTGGCGGAGTTCTTGGCGCAGCACGCGAAGGTACGGAAGGTGCACTATCCGTTTCTAAACGACCATCCACAGCACGGGCTGGCGCGCGCACAGATGAGCGGCGGCGGAGGCATGGTTTCGTTTGAGGTGGAAGGCAACGGCGAGAATGCACGGCGGGTGAGTGAAGCGCTGTCCTTGTTTACGTTAGCGACGAGTTTTGGTGGCGTCGAATCGCTGGTGTCGATTCCGGCGCTGACGTCGCATGCCATGATTTCGGCTGAAGCGCGCGCGAAGATGGGGGTGACCGATCAATTAGTGAGGCTCTCCGTGGGCATTGAGAATGCCGACGACTTGATCGCTGACCTGGAAAGCGCGCTGGAGGCGATAGCGGCACCGCAGCCGGTACAGGTGGGTTGAGGCTAGGGCTAGTTGTTCTCTGGCTCGTCGTTAAGTAATGCATGACAAAGAAAATCCCGGCCTTGGGCCGGGATCAATTTTTCAGCGCTGGGGGAGAAGACTAGAAAATAAACTTCAGAGCGAATTGCAAGATGCGTGGAAGGTGAGCCGCTGCGGCTTGACCGAAAGCGACTCCGCTCCCAGGGAAAATACAGGAAGAGTCTCCAGCGTTGTTATTAGCTCCGCCATAGCAACCTATGGAGCTGCTGGCCGTGCCCAACCCCTGATTATTGGCTGCCGAACCGGCGTCGCCTCCCAGCCAGGAATATTCCGTATGGTTGAAGACGTTGAACGCTTCCGCTCGAAATTCGAAATACTTGTTTTCGCTGATGGCGAAGTGTTTCAGCAGCGCCATGTCGAAGTTCGTGCGAGTCGGGTTCGTGAGAATGTTTCGTCCCGAATCGCCGAACGTCAGACCTTGGGGTGCGACAAATACAGATGGGTTGAAATAGAACGGACCAAAATTATTTCCAGCAAGGGTGTGTGGAATACCGGAGTGTGGATTACCAATGATGTCAGGCCATGAAGATCCCGAAGTCGCCACGCCGCTCCCCACGCCGGCATTGTCGCCCGGAACACTGCCTCCGCCCGCATTGTAAATACTGAAAGGCGTGCCGGTTTGGACGATAGTGATCCCGGACCACTGCCAGCCTCCGAGTATCTTGTGAGTCAGACCAGACTTCTTGAACAGGGGCAAATCGTAAACGTAGCCGATATTGAAAACCTGACGCTGGTCGAAGTTGGAGCTGGCCCGGTATAGGTTGAGATTGTAGCTATTGATCGCACCCACATCGCTGTAGTCGGAAGAGTCATCAATCGAGTGGCTGTAAGTGTAGGCAAGATTGAGTTGGAGGCCTCCGATGCTGTGACGAACAGCCACTTCCAACGCATTGTAGTTTGAGCTTGCCGTCTCTTCCTTGCGAGCGATACTGCCGATGCCGTTAAAGGGACGATAAGGGTCTGCCACGTTTCCGCAGGCAACCGCAAGATTGTTGGCCCAACTTCCTGTGGTAGTAACTGGGCTGCCAGTATCCACGTTGGCGGTGGCTGTAGCCTGCGCAGTGGTGGGATTAATTGAAACCGAGCTGCAATCGTCCGCCGTTATGAGTTGCCCCGGACCGTACGGATTTAACGAAGCGGGAACAGGATGGAGTTCGTTGAGCTCGAATTCACGGGTCAGGTGAACGCCCGCGCTCCCGACGTAAGAAACCGTGGCGACGGTGTTCTTGCCTAGATTGTGCTCGATGTCGAAGTGCCACTGCTGCACGTAGGGCCAGATCGCCTTGTTGGGGATGGAAACGAACGTCAGAGGAGTCGTGGTCGCGCCCAAGGCCGAAGGATTGACATTAGCGTAGCCGACGATGTTAGAGACGGTTGCAGTTTGTGTAAGCGGATTGTATTGCTCCAAGGTTCCGGCATTGGCCTCGCCTTGATTGGTATGTTCGAAGAAGATGCCGTACCCCCCACGAATGGCCCATTTCCCATCGCCTTTAGGATCGAAGGCAAACCCGAGGCGCGGCGCCGGATTAAACAAATGCCCCTTCATGCAACCAGCAGGTACTCCTGCCGTAACGCCGCAGTCTACCCACCCGTTGTACTGAGGATTCGGTATGGTGCCTCCTACGAAATCATTGACATCGGTAAAGCTCGCTCCGGCAATATAGTGAGCCGGATCGAAGTTCCAGGCATTGTGATGAATTTCACGATAAGTGCCATAAAGGCTAATGCGGAGCCCGAGGTTCAGAGTAAGGCGCGGGGTAACATGAAAGTCATCCTGAAAGTAGGGCTCGAAGATTTTGTATCGGTTGTAAGTTTTGATGGAAGCTTCTTCCTGCTGAAACTGCTGCACATTCCCTTGCAGCAAATCGGCGAATGCATTGCCCGTCGTGACGAGGCCGCTCGTGCTGAAGGACAAAATGCCGTTGGTGCTGACGCCTGGCTGGGGGATTTCGTTTTTTTGCGCCGCCACGAAATAGCCGCCGAACTGCAGGTTATGCTTGCCAATGATCTTCGTAACATTGTCTTTGTAGGTATAAGTCGGGTTGGAATTCAAAGGACCGTTGGGAATGTAGCCGGGATCTTCGTTGATGCCATTGAATATGCCACCGTTGAGGCTGATTCCCGGCACTTTGCCGCCGAAGCCATTCTGGAACACCCCCAATGTCATCCCCGAGGGACGCTGCCAATCTGGACCGACAAGATTAAGCGTGATGTGGTCGGTGGTGTAGCTCGCTACAAACTCATTCAGCAAAGTTGGCGAAGCCGTAGCTGTCAGGCGCGCCACCATACTGACGCCGGGGCCGACAAAATTTGTCTCCACCGTAGGAAAGCTGGTTCCAGACGTCCACAGGGGAGTCGGATAAATCTGAGACCAGGAGTCGTGGATGTACCGGAACGAGGCGCGAACCTTATCGTTGACGTTATGGTCGATTCTGAATAGTTCCTCGCGCCAGTGGGTCGGAAGCGAAGGATCTTCAAGCCATTGATTCGTGCCAACGTTCGGCAGCGGGATCAAGTTTTCGAGTGCGTTGACGGTGGTGGCGTCGCTTGGGTTGACCGTAATTTGATTATTGGGAAACGGCAGCCCGGTCTGCGGATTGATCGGGCAATCCTGCGGCGAACTCGCACAAATGTCATTGAAATTCCCAGCGCGATTCGCCACGGACGGAACGGTGGTCAGCGAAAATCCGCTGGGCACTATATCCCGACGCCACTCCTCAGAAAAGAAGAAAAAAGTTTTTTGTTTGTCTTTGTTGTAGAGTCCGGGGATATAAACAGGGCCGCCGATGGTGCCGCCGAAGTCGTTCTTTTTGTATGCCGGCACGTTCGGCAGGAAATATTGAGTCGCGTTGAAGTCGTCGTTGCGCACGAATTCGTACAAATCGCCGTGGAAGGCCTTGGTTCCAGACTTAGTTTCGATCTCTACCGTGCCGGAGCCGTTACGACCGTATTGAGCGCCATAGTTCGATGTTTCCACTTTGAATTCGGCAATCGCATCGACGCTGGGATAAACGTTGAGAGAAGTATTGCTGCCGTTGTCGAGGGCATCGCCACCATCCATCTCCCAGTTGTTGTACTCGGTGCGGCCACCATTCACGCTGAAGGCAACGTTACCGTTGACGCCGACCTGCGCTTCATCCTGACCAGATTGATTCGTTACTCCGGGAACTAGTGTGATGAGCTGAGTAAAATTGCGGCCATTTAATTCGAGTTGCGTAATTTCCTTGCCAGTTACCGTACCCCCCAGATCGGAAGACTGGGTTTCGACTTGAGCGACTTCGGAGCCTTGCACGACTACCTCGGTGGCGATGGTTCCGACTTGCAGGGCCACGTTTATGCGGGCCTTGTCGGCGACCCGTAGGACAACGCCTTTGGCTTGGTACTTCTTGAAGCCTTCGGCCGTCACAGTGAGGTCGTACGAACCGATGGGAAGGGAGGCGAAGAGAAAATCGCCGCTGCTGTTGCTGGTGCCGCTGCGGCTGATGCCGTGCTCGGAATTCGTAAGCTCGACTTTGGCGTTGGGGATAGCGGCACCGCTAGGATCGGTGATCGTACCCGTGATGGAAGCGGTGTCCTGGGCCAGGGCGGCCGCGCAGAAAATCAACACCAGCACTGCAATTCTCAGCGGCGTACGATTCGAGATCATGATCAAGCTTCCCCCTTGTTCCGGACCAATTCCGGAATTGTCCCAGACTTTTCTGTGGTGCATCCCGCTGAAACTGTAACGACGATCCCCAGATCGTGGCGTGCAGCCGAAAACGTTCAAGCGTTTATTAAAACGTATGAATAGTGCTTTTATTGACCATCCGATGTCAAGAAAAAAACGCTTTACAGCTCAGGGCGAGCGATCCGAAGCATTCGGTTTTTGGCTGGATCGTGCACCGAGAATCGCGGAATTCCCAACGCAAAGCTTCCTACAGAATGCTACGCGTCGATTCGCGAACCACCAAGTCGGGTACGACCTTTCGGTGGTTGGCAGCGACCTCACGTTTTTCCAGAACGGAGTGGATTCCCTCGAGCACAATGCCGACGGCGTTTGCGCCCATGGCCTCCATGGGCTGGCGAATGGTGGTGAGGGGAGGAGTGCAAAGGGCGGAGGCGGCAACATCGTCGAAGCCGATTACGGAGCAGTGCTCGGGCACACGCAAGCCATTTTTGCTCAGGGCCCGGATGGCGCCGAACGCGGTCATGTCATCGAAGGCCAACAGAGCGGTGAACTGCCGCTTCTGCTTGAGCAACTCCTCGGTCAGTTTTTGACCGGCCTCAAAGCTCGAAAGCGGGTCGCGGGATTCCGGTAGATCGACGATGAGGCGGGAGTCAAGTTCGAGTCCGCAATCCTTGGCGAACTTGCGGATTCCGCGCCAGCGCGGAGAACTATCCGCCAACGTTTTGGGACCGCGGATGAAGGCGATTTTTCGATGGCCGAGCGAATGCAGATGCTCGAGCGCCAGGAAGCCTCCGACTTCGTTGTCGACGATTACCGAACTCATGGAATCGCCTTTGAGTTCGCAGGCGATCAGAGCGGTAGGGATACTGCTTTTTTCCAGATCGGCGAGCACGTTGATATCGAGAAAGAGCCAGTTGGCAAGAACGACGAGGCCCTCGATGCGGCGATCAAGCAACATTTCGAGATAGCGTTCGAAACGGCTACGTTCGTTGTGAACGTCGGTGAGGATTGGCAGGTAGGAAGCCTGATAGAGCGTGTTTTCGATGCCGCGCAAAACCAGCGTGCAATAGGGATCGGTCATGTCGAAGACCATGACGCCGACCGTATGGCTGCGCTTGCTGCGCAACGACCGGGCAAACTGGTTGGGGCGGTAGCCGAGCCTTTCCGCGGCACGCTCAATGCGCTTTTTGGTCGCCGGAGGAATGTACCGCGCGAGCGGAGCGTCGTTCAGCACGATCGAGACCGTGGTAGAAGAGAATCCGCTCTGCTTTGCTACATCACGAATAGTGACCATCGAAACACTGCCTTAGAGCGATGCGTTATGATCCGCATCGAAACTATGTCCGCCAAAAGCGGCAACCGCCTCGCCGAAGGTGCTTGCGCTGCACGCGAAGGCTGGCGGACACTACAGCAGAGAGTGAGACGAGTGTCAAGCGCCGGGATCGGATTATTAGTGACAAATAGTCTGCTAGCGGTGGCCTTAACCGCGGCAATGGCGGCGCAAAGTTCATCGCCGGAAACCACGGCAAAGCCGCGCGGGACGGCCTCCGTGGCCTCGGCTACAACGGGAGATCCGGCGGAACTTTTTCGTGCCGGACAAGATGCGTTAAACCATGGGCAACTCGATGCCGCGGAACGAGACTTTCGTGCGGTGTTGGCAGTGGACCCACAAGCGGGCGCAGCTTGTGCCAATCTTGGTGTCGTCTACATGCGACGCAAACAGTGGAACAAGGCGCTTGAGATGCTGCGCCAAGCGGAGCGATTGTTGCCGCAGGTGCCGGGAATCCGGCTCAATATCGGGCTCGCGTACTACCGGCAAAATGAATTTCTTAAAGCTATTCCTTCGTTCGAGTCGGTGGTTCGTGATCAGCCCGATGTGGTGCAGTCGCGGCATTTGCTTGGTCTATGTTATTTCTTTGTCGAGCGCTGGAAGGATGCGGCTGACACGCTGGAACCGCTCTGGGCGCAGGAATCGGGGCAATTAAGTTATCTCTACGTGCTGTCGATCGCGGCTCATCGTGCCGGCGAAAAACAGTTGGACGAAAAGGCCACAGCACAGCTGGTGAAGGCCGGCGAAAATTCACCTGAGTTTCATTTGTTCATGGGGAAGGCGCATCTCAATCTTGAGCAGTACGATATGGCGCTAGCCGATTTTCAGGCAGCGGCCGAGGCCAATCCGAAGCTGACGTTCGTTCACTTCAACCTGGGATTGACCTATCTCAAGAAGCAGGACTACGAGCACGCGCGCGATGAATTTTTGAAAGACGTAGCCGTGGAGCCCGATCTCGCGCTGAATTACGACGAACTGGGGGACGTGTACGTTCTGATGGAACAGGACGCTGCCGCGGAAAAGAGTTATCGCGAAGCGCTGCGGCGCGACCCGAACCTAGTGAATTCGTACGTAGGCCTTACCAAGATTTATCAGCGGCAGGGAAAATATCAGCAGGCGCTGAGTGCGATCGATGCCGCGGGCAAGCTTGATCCGCGACGCACCGATATTCATTATGTAAGAGGGCAGGTGCTGATCCATATGGGACGGAAGGATGAGGGCAAGAAGGAACTAGAGACCTCTATCCGTATCGATAACGAACGCCGGGCGGAACGTCAGAGGCAGGTTGAATCGGGCACAGTCCCTTCGCCAGAGTTGCTGCAGGAGGATCAATGATGCTGATGTTGGTCCTGGATTGCATTAAGCCGCGCCGGGTCGATTGGCGTGATGGGCAAGTCTAGTCTAAGATTCTTGTTTGGCGATTCCGGTTCGACGCACTCGCCGTTTCAGAGGATCACATTGTTTGCAGGCTGACTCGCAGGCGGCATATCTTTCGTTCCGTCTCGGGCAGCGTTTATGCCGTCGGAGGAATCGAAGGTAGTGAGTTCAAATCCCAGCATGTTGAAAATCAGGCAGCTCGTAAGAGCTATTATCTTCGCTTCGTTGCTGACAGCATTCTCGGCGGGAGCAGTCTCCGACGCATTCGGACAAGTCCTTGACTTCACGATATCCAGCGCAAACGGATTTCAACCAGCCGAGTTGCAACCGGGAGAGACAATTTCCGCCGACATCAACCTCCAGCCAACAAGCGCGGCGATCGCGCCGTTCGCTGCAGTTGCGTTCAGTTGCACCGTAACCTCCAACCAGACCACGACGAATCTTCCGCAGTGCGACGTGAGCCCTTCAACTGACACGCCACCCGCCCAAGTTTCGGTTACTCTTAAGGCCCTGTCGGCGGCTGCGGGGCTATACACGATTGCGGTGACCGGGACTGACCCTACGGGTTCGGCTACGCTAACTTTCGATGTGACCGTGGTCGGGACTAGCGCAGATTACACGGTCAGCGTGACGACCCCGGCGGTCCCCAGCAGCGTCGCGCAGGGTTTTGGGGCGAAGGCTACGATTACCGTCACTCCGATCGGCAGCTATACCGGGAATGTCACGCTGTTCTGCTTATCAGTTACGCCGGCAGTTTTGTCAGCGCCCGTGTGCTCGTTTAGTCCGTCGCCGCTGCCGGTGAGCGGCGGCGCTCCGCCTACAGCCACGCTCACCGTTACGACCTTCGGGACGTCGAACACCACTACAGCGAAGTTGGGGACGTCGCGATGGTTGTATGGGCTTTGGCTGGCGGTTCCTGGGCTGGCGCTGGTGGGGGCTGGCGCGAAGGGGAAACTTAGGAAGAACGCACTTGGGCTGCTTTTGCTGTTGGCGGTTGGCGGAGGATTCCTTTTTCTGCCAGCTTGCAATACAAGCTCAAACAGCAGCCCAACATCGCCCACCGGCAGTGTAACTCCAAAGGGAAGCTACACCTTTACCATCACGGGGGTCGACGAAAACGGAGCAGCGCCAACTAATGCCACCACTGGGGCGACCGTGACTGTAACGGTGGACTGAGACAGTTATCCTGAGCCATGTGGTGGACCGTCCTTCTGTCGATCGTCCTGGCGTCGATCCTGCTGACCGGGGCAGTGGGTATGCCGGCGCGAACCGCACCCGGCGATCCCAGCGGCGAAAATAAAAAAGACAAGCGTCGGCCGATCATCGTGCGCTGGGACGAAGCCCAGCACGGCTGCACTTTTACGCGCAGCGATGATGGCAAGTATCGCTATGGGCTGTGGTCTGGAGATTTTGGCGTTGTGCTGGCTGTGGATGCGAGAGAGGTGCAGATCATCCGGCATCGGATTGAGCCAATCTTCGGGGTGCTGATGAGCATCCGTTACCGCGGCACTGGCAGCGTGGACGCGGATCCGGGCACGATCACTCTTCAGTTCATGAAGCATTTTAAAGTGGTGCAGCCTGCCGTCGACCCCGACGACTACGCTCAGAAAATCCAAAGCGACGCGGATGCGCTCGATGACGAGGCGCGGCGCGCGCTGGCGAAGCATCCCGAGGAAAAGCAGGTTCGCGAGGCGCGGTTGCAGGATTATCAGAAGTCGGTAAGCGAACTCATCGAGTTCCTGACCAAGAACAGCATGCGTCCGGCGCACCTCGATCCGGGCAACCCAGAAGCGAGCGGATGGATATTTTTCAATACGAATAATAAGTGGATCGGAGGATGGAAGGCGCAGGAGGAGTTTGTTCTACGCTTGCCGCTGGATGGGAAGATATTTGAGTTTCCCTTTCGTCTGCCACCCAATAAAGGAGAGGTGTTGTTGCGGAAGCGGGATTGATCCCCCGCGAGGGCAGGAGCTGTCCGCCGTGAAGAGTTTGTCCCTAGGTCTTTTTTCTAGTGCCGCCTCGGATGGCCAGCGGACTGACACAACACGAATGGTGGCAATTCGCGACCTCAGTCGTAACGCCAGAATTCATCTACTCTTTGTGTGGTGACCAAAGATCCCTGCGTAGCCCACTTCAATCGAATTTTTTCGCAGCGGTAGGTCGATCCTCGGACCGCCTGATTTTGAGCAAATTCACACTCGCTTCAGACGATCCGAGACGAATAGCTGGACGAATCACGAGGATCGGTTACGACGCGGCGCGCTGGCTCCTGCGCTGAATTTCCCCGGCTTGGTTCATCAGGATGTCACGGAGCGATACCAAGCCTCGCAGTTCTTTGCCCTCGACGATGCAAAGGTGACGGAAGCCGAACTCGTGCATGATGAAGAGGCACTCATCGATGCTTTCGTCGAGGTTGACGGCGCGCGGGTTGGCGGTCATCACTTCGGACACGGCCGTGTGTCCTGGCGTGCGGCCTGCGGCGACCACGCGGTTCATAATGTCGCGCTCGGAAAAGATGCCGGCCAATTCTCCGTTACGAACCACGGGCAGAGCGCCGATGTTGTGTTCCATCATGAAGCGAGCGGCTTCGAGCACGGTGCCGGCAGCGTCGATGGAGTAAACCTTGCGATCTTTCACGATCTCGCGGAGGGAGGACATAAACGGCTCCTTCAGGGGTTCAAGTGATGGTTGAGGCTCCCACGGAGTGCCCAATTCCGTGGTTTCTTACTTTACCATACGGGGCTTAAGGTCAGGGTGCCAGCCTCCTAAGCGAATTACCGCTCAACCAGGCCTTCCAACGTGGAAAAGAATGCCGGATATGAGATGGCCGCACAATCGCTGCCGTAGATCAGTGTCTCTCCATGAGCTCGCAGCGCGGCGATGCTGAAAGCCATGGCAATACGGTGATCGCCGAAAGACTGGATTTCCGCGCCGTGCATCGCCTGCCCTCCGGGGATTTTCAGGCCGTCTTCCCGTTCCTCCACTTGCGCACCCATGGCGCGGAGGTTGGTGGCGATGGAGGCAATGCGGTCCGACTCCTTCACCCGCAACTCCCGCGCGTCGCGGATCTCGATTCCCTGCTCGGTATACGGCGCGATGGCAGCCAGCACCGGGATTTCGTCGATCAGCGCGGCCGCGTCGGCTCCGGCGATGGTTGCGCCTCTCAGACGGTCGCCTTCGACTTGCAGCGTGCCAACAGGTTCTCCATGCATCTCCTCAAGTTGCGTCACGGTAATGCGCAGGCCCAACTGAATGAGGATGTCGAGCAAGCGGGCTCGGGTCGGGTTCATCAGCAAGGCTGGGACGGTGAGCTGCGAGTTCGGAAAAAGAGCGGCAGCACAGAGAAAAAAAGCCGCGCTTGAAAGATCGCCGGGAACTCGCGCTTCAATTCCGCGCAGGCGTTGGCCACCGCGAATTCGCACCTGGTTTCCCTTTCGATCAAGATGCGCGCCGAAGGCCTGCAGTGCGACTTCGCCATGGTCTCGGGTGCGCAGGGGTTCCTCGACGCAGGTTTCGCCGTCGGCAAGCAGGCCAGCGAATAGGATACAAGTCTTTACCTGTGCGCTGGCTACGGGAATCTTATAATCAATGCCTTTAAGTTGAGTTCCGGCAATGCAGAGCGGAGGGTGGCTATTTTGTGCTTTGATGTGAGCACCCATGGCGATCAGCGGAGTGATCACGCGTTCCATTGGTCGACGGGAGAGCGATTCGTCGCCCGCCATTTCAGTGACGAAGTTTTGTGCCGCCACAATGCCGCTCAGCATGCGGATGGTCGAACCGGAATTTCCGCAATCGAGCGCGTGGTTTGGCAAGGTCAGCGACGGCCCTCTTCCCTGCACTTCGATGACGTTATCCGTGCCCCGTTTATCCTTATGCTCCCAACTCACTCCCAGGGAGCGTAGGCATCCGAGGGTGCTGGCGCAGTCGGCGCCGGTTGAGTAGTTTTCGAGGCGGGAAGGCCCCTCGGCAATCGCGGCCAGCATGGCATAGCGGTGCGAAATGGATTTGTCGCCCGGAAGACTTACGCTGCCCCGCAAGTTGCGCGCCGGCCGCACGATGGATTGTGAATCGCTCTTCATTCCCTATCCAATATAGCGGATGAAGAACGGAGATCGCTCGGGAGTTGGCTTGAATTGGATTTTGCTGCGGAAGGCCACTTACAACTGCGACGCAGGTTGCTGGGCCAGTGTGATCGACAGACGTTCAGGGTAATCGGAGATTATCCCGTCGACTTGCCAGCTTGAAAAGCGCTTGATCGTCGCGGGACTGTTTACGGTCCACACGAATACTTTCTTGCGTTCGGCCTTAAGCTCGCGCAAAAGTTTTTGCGAGAGAAGCCTGTAGTGCGGAATCACATGGGAAACCGATAATTTGCTCCATAGGCTCAGCTGGTCTCTCGTCTCGCAGATAAGGCCGAGTGGAATGATCTTGTCGAGGTCGTAAATTCCCGTGAGCACTTCCGGAATAAAGGAGGAGACTACGAAACCGCAGCTCGGCTGGAACTCGCGAAGCAAATCGATAGCGATGCGTTCCAGTCCAGGAACTTTGAGTTCGATATCGAGAAAAGCTGTGCTGTGGTAACGGGCCAGGATATCGCGCAAGCACGGCAGAACCAATGATTGGGCCGGGTGCTGGGAGATTTCGAGGCCGCGGGTACTTGGGTCGTGGCAGATTACGGCTTGCGCATCGGCTGTGAGCCGCACGTCGAACTCGAAACCGTCGCAGCCTTGGGACAGGGCGAGATCGAATGAAGCCAGCGTGTTCTCGCCAACATTTTTGACGCCGCGTGCTCCGCGGTGGCCCAGCAGCAATGCATGATTTTGCATCGCCTCTGATTTTACTGGTCTTGATCGCGAATCCAGATGGCTAATCCAGATCGAAATCGCGAATGGGTTTGCCGGTGTCGGGAGATTCCTTGGCCTTCTTTACGGCCTCCTCAAATTTCTTATCCAACAGTTCCGAGGCATGTTTCTGCGCTTCTACCGACTGGCGAAAGATGGATTCGCGGCGGTTGTCCTGTTCTTTCATGGCGCGAGCGGCTTCCTCCATATCGTTAAACATTCTGGGTTTCACGGCTGGGGTATGCGCGATGACGGCGGCAGTTGACGTGTCGATTTTCAACAGCGCACCGCAGCAGGGGCAGGTAACTTCGAAATTGGCAGGGGTCTTCACCATTCTGCGAATCATACCGCAAAACGGTGAGGGGGTCAGCGGTCAGCGCGGAATCTTGATGGGAAAAATGTGGACAAAGTTTAGCAATTCCGCTCCCAGCAGGAAGATCGAGAGCAGCACAACCATGACGGCCATGAGCTCTCCGAAGCTCAGGCCGCGGCGGTTGGGCTCGGAGCGCCGTGCCGCAAGACTTAGAATGTTCAGCGTGGCGAAGCCGAAGACGACGGCCCAGAGGATGTTGTAAACGTCAGTGTGGTGGCTGGAAAGGCGCTCCAGCAGTACCAGGCTCGCTACCAGCGTGGATTGGGCGGTTCTCAGGTTGTGCAGTGCAGTGCAAGTGGTGCGCGTGAAACCTGCGATCAGCACTGAAGTTGAGGAAAGCGACATAACTTATAACGGATAGACAAATAGGCCGCTGTCGGCCCAAGTAGTGGATATTACATTTTTTTCGCTTGCGGGTCACGAAGGACCTACGAATTGGGATCGGGGGCCAAGCAATGGGCCTGACTGTCGAAGCCTGGCCATTCGTTGAGCTCGGACAGTTCACTCTTCTCCGGATGCTTTCAGTAAGATGGACGCATGGCCAGGGCGCGAGTCATCTTCTTTGATGTCGGCAATACGCTTCTCTTTCCGAATCGCTCAAGGATGCTTGCTCCGATCGCGAGTGACCGGCATCCCACGCTTGCGGAGTGGCAAGCCCGGGAGCGGCGAACGAAGCAGGAGTTCGATCAGAGCATGCAAAGTGGCAAAATCGACCACAGCTTCTGGTGGATGTTTCATAGTTCCCTGCTCGAAGATATTGGCGAAGATGCCAGCGCCCGCGGTGCCTTGCTGCTGGAGTTGGTGCGGAACACGCAGAACTCAGCCAACTGGGACCAGATTCTGCCGGGCACATGTGAAGCGCTTCAGCGCATCGGACAAGACTTTCGCATGGCGGTCATCTCGAATGCCGATGGCAAGATTGAGCAGGTGCTCTCGCGTTGCGGTATTGCCGGTTGCTTCGAGAGCATCACGGATTCAGGAGTTATTGGGATCGAGAAGCCGCGCCACGAAATTTTCGAAGCCGCGCTTGAAGCGATGAAAACGAGAGCGGAGGAAAGTCTTTACATCGGCGATGTCTACTCGGTCGATTATGTCGGAGCACGCGGTGCCGGCATGCAGGCTGTGCTGTTCGATCTGGCTGGCGCTTACCGTGACCGTGAAGTCCCATGGGTGGAGTCGCTGACGCAGTTTGAAACGTGGCTACGGCATCAACTCCCGTCGTAAAATCTTTTTACCATGATCGATACCACACGACTCTTATTATTTCTGACGGCGGCGGTGTTGCTGGCGGTGGCGCCTGGACCGGGAATGCTCTACGTGCTGGCACGGAGCATGGCGGGAGGAAGGCGCGAAGGCGTGCTCTCAGCCCTCGGCACTTTTCTGGGAGGCATGGTGCACGTGTTCGCCGCGGCTCTGGGAGTTTCTGTGATCCTGGCGAGGTCGGCGTTGGCATTTGCAACTGTGAAATACGCAGGAGCGGCTTATCTGTGCTTTCTGGGCGCAGGAATGATTTTGGACGCGAGGAAAGAGAAAGATCGCCCTGCAGACGATTTCTCCTCGGCGACCCAAGCCGCACCGCGAAATCCGTTGTGGCAGGGCGTCGCCACAGAAGTGCTCAATCCGAAGACGGCGTTGTTTTTTCTTTCATTCATTCCGCAGTTCGTTCACCGAAGCGCAGGACACGTATTTTTTCAGTTTGTACTGCTGGGAACGGTTTCGGTGGTGCTGAATACCTCGGCGGATCTGATCGTAATTCTGCTGGCGGAACCGCTGGGGAAAAAGATTCGATCTTCAGCAGTATTTCGGCGCCGGCAGAGAACGGTGACCGGCGCAATTATGATTGGACTGGGAACGTACCTGGCAACCAGCGAGAGCACTTAGATTGGAAATTTAGCCGGAGAGCGCGACTACAGCTCAAGAATCTGATGGTCGTGGCAATCGTTGCGGATCACATCATGGATATTTTGTAGTAGCTCGGTTCCGTAGCGAGCCACGAAATATGCGCCGGCCACGCCTCGTTCCTGCAAAGCGCGTTCGGGATACAACGTATTGCTCAACCAATCCGCATGACGGCCCACGACCTCACTGCGGCGTAACTCGGCGGCCATAGCCCGTTCGCGTAGCCGGTCGAGTTGATAGCGCACTTTGGATGAACCGGTCTGACTGGCTTCCACCAGCGTGGGATCGAGTTTCGCCAGCGATTCCTGCAAACTGGAAAAAGATTCTTCGACAGATTTGTTAGCTTGATCGAAGGCCTGCTGCAATCCTGCCGGCAAGGAACGCGAAGCGAGCTTGTTGCGCAGTGCCTCCGGTCCCTGAAACGCGTCGAGGACGGTAATTCCGTAATGCTGCATCTTGCTCTGCACTTTGGGGTCGACGATTGTAGCCGAGAATCGAGGCACGATGGGCGTCACCCGCCCTGAAATCGTTTCGTACACGGCGCCTACCTGTGCAAAGTATGCCGCTTCGGCTGCGCCCCCGGCGTAGGCCAGCGTGGGCAGAAGGAAATCCTGCACCACAGGACGCAGGAGTACGTTCGGACTGAAGTTTTCCGGCGCCGTAGCGATTTGATTCAGTAACTCAGTCGGCGAAAGCTTTTGTGCGCAGGAGTCCGAGCCAATCACAAACTCCACTGCCTGATTCGAATTATTGACACGCCGGTGAATCGCGGTGCGAGCGCCTGCGCGTGATCCAAAAACCAGCACGGACGACGCGGTCACCTTGACCTGCTGGTAATAGCCAGCTTTGTCGAGCTCCTCGCCTCGCGAAATTAACACAGCGGCCAGATCTTCGGCGCGTTCAATCGCTGTTCGATAAATAGGCGTGGCGACATGGTGCAACTCTGGATCTGAGGCATCGAGCAGAATCACTCCCCAGGGTGCGAACAAACGCGTGTAGAAGCGAGCGAAGGCCGAGCCGAGATTCTCTCCGGGACGATAAGACTCGCGAAGAAATTGTGCGGCTTCGGAATCACCGAGCAGAGCTGCCGCTTCCTCGACAACCGGAAGGATTTCGTCGCCGAGCAGCACGTTGCTCACGGGCGCGTCGGGAATGCCGTGGCTGGAAGTCGTGAATGTGCGGAGAACGCCGTCAGGGCCAGGAAAGGAAACGTGATTCACTTCCGCCAGATCGTGATCGTAAGTGGCGAGCCAGAAGACGGGAACGGCATTAATGCCCGCGGCTGTGGCTTCTTCGGCCAGCTTTACCGCAGTCATCGCCTTGTAGATCGAAAACATGGGACCGCCAAACAGACCGACTTGCTGCCCTGTGACCACCGCGAATGCGCCAGTCTTCAGGCGGTTCAGGTTGGCGAGAGTCTGCGGCGAAGCACCCCAGGATTTGTTCTGGCGTTCGAGAATCGTGCTGACGCGCTCGCGGCGGGAGGGATCATATTGCACCGCCTTTGCTTCTGTTTTAAACCACTCGCTGAAATTTGGAGAATGCGGATAGAAAGGTTGGACGCTGGGCGCGTAAGAGAGGAAGTCGGTGAAAAGGCGGGTCGTCTGCGGAATTTGGGCGAACGGCAGACAATGCGCTTTCACCGCTGCTTCTCCTGACATCGACATTCGTTACGGGTTTGGACGGATGAGATCATTGCTTGTCAACGTCGTCGCCTATCCAACGCTACCACGTTTTAATGTTGTCGTTCTCTGGCCCGTAGTTCAGATGCCCGCAAATAGGCCCAAGATGCAAGATAATGGTGGGGCGAAAAGAGGCTGCCGAGGCTGAGATTAAATCGAAGACAGGAAGGGGTTAAGATTGCACAATGAATTCTACCGCTCCTCCGGATCTCAGTGGGCCTCTGACTTTGGAAGGCTCAGTTGTTCGCCTTGAACCGATTCGTCCGGACCACGCCGAACTCTTCTGGAATGTCGCAAAGGACGACGTCGACGAAATCTTCGAATGGATTCCTTATCGCATGAAATCGCAGGCGGATTTTCAGCAGGTCGTCGAGAAGGCTTTCAACGAACAGAAGCGTGGCGAGTCCGTGGTCTTTGCCACTGTCGAGCGTGGTTCGGGAAGAGTGATCGGCAGCACTCGCTTTATGAACATTGACCGCGCGAATCGTCGCGTCGAGATCGGTTCGACCTGGATTGCTCCCGCTTGGCAGCGCACCGCCGTTAATACCGAAGCAAAATATTTGATGTTGCGCCATGCGTTCGAGGCCTGGAAATGCATTCGGGTTGAGCTGAAGACAGATGCGCGGAATCAGAAATCACGCAATGCGATCCTGCGCATCGGCGCGAAAGAAGAAGGCACGCTGCGCAGACATGTGATCACATGGACGGGCCGCGTGCGCGATTCGGTTTACTTCAGCATCCTGGATAACGAATGGCCTGAAGCAAAGGCGAAGCTGGAAAGGTGCTGCCAAGGTTAGAACCACTTCCGTGTTCTGATTGCGATCGAGAGCCCCGCTTATTTCGCTCTCATGGCATCAATTAGGGATTCGAGGGTTGAAAAACTAAGCCTACGGAAGCCGACGATACTGATTTGTCGATAAGTTTATCTTTGATATCCCGTCGAATTGTTTCGAGTTCATCGACGGTCATGCCCACCGGAGTAACCGACGAGATACGATGAGGATTGTCGAATTCAATCATTAGAAGCTTTGACTTGTCCGGTTTGAACATCACAAGACAATTTTTTGTTAAACGGTGCGTCTGAAAATGACCAATAACAATTCGATACCATTCAGCGTGATCCACCTGATTTAGAAAGAAGAAATCATCATTCAGTAATTGAACAGATTGAGTGAGCCCCATCGGCGTCTCCTTAGTTATGTATGCTGTCAGTTATGTATGCTGTCCAAGCAATTTTATTATATTCGCTTTTTGTTCTCTTTTGTGATATTTTAATTTCTCAGCCATGCCCGCCTCGCTGCCAGCTTTTTCCGAAGGCCAATACCCCACCGTGGGATGGCTATTCCTCGACCTCAACTCCTATTTTGCCTCGATTGAGCAGCAGGACCGGCCCGAGCTGCGCGGCAGGCCCGTGGGCGTAGTGGCGGTGGATACGGATTCCACTTGCTGCCTGGCGGCAAGTTACGAAGCTAAAGTTTATGGCGTGAGAACCGGAACCATGGTGAAAGATGCCAAGGCCCTGTGCCCGCATATTAATTTCGTTGTGGCACGGCCGAAACTCTACGTGGAGTATCAGGAAAAAATTAAAACAGCTATAGAGGAGCATCTGCCGGTTTACAAGGCTTTCTCCGTGGACGAAATGGCTTGCCAGTTGATGGGTCGCGAACGATTTCTGCCGAACGCCACAACGCTGGGGTACAGAATCAAGCAGTCCCTGCGCAATCTTGGCGTGGCTCTACGTTGTTCGATTGGCCTTGCGCCCAACTGTTATCTCGCCAAAACCGCCGCAGATCTCTGCAAGCCGGACGGGCTGACCATATTGCTCAAGGAAGACCTGCCGCAGGCACTGCACTGCATGAAGTTGCGCGATGTGGTGGGAATCAGCCACGCCATGGAGCGTCGGCTGCATAATCGCGGTATTACGACCGTCGAACAGCTTTGCAAATTGTCATCGCAGCAAATGCGGGATATTTGGGGCAGCGTGCAGGGAGAAACCATGTGGTATTGGTTGCATGGCGAAGATTGGAAGGAGAAGGCTGCCCCTCTGCGCAAGAGCATCGGCAAACAACATGTGCTGGCGCCGAAATATCGAACGAGAGAACAGGCTTATCTCGTGGGGTTGAAGCTGCTCAGCAATGCCTCGATCAAGTTGCGCCGGTTAAACATGTGGGCGCGAGGCATCGGAGTGACGATTGCCTTCAGGCATTGGGGCCACGAAATAAAGGATGAAACTGAACCCTCCGGCTGGAAGGCTCACCGAAACATTCACGCCTGCCGCGATACGATCACGCTGCAAGAGCACTTTCGCGAGCTTTGGCGGGATTGTCCGGCAAATCCGCCGGTGCACGTCGGCGTATGGCTTTTTGACTTAATTCACGATTCACAACATACGCTCGGATTCTTCGACGATCCCAAACGCGAAGCCATCAGCAAAGTAATGGATCTGATTAACAAGGAGTACGGTCAGCACACGGTCTACATGGGCGGCCTGCACGGCCTGGGCGACGCCGCGCCTACCCGCATTCCGTTCTTCAGCGTGCCGGAGCTGGCAGACTTCTAGCGGGTCTAAATGATATTGGAATCCAGCCCAGCGATGAACTGAATCCCCGGAATAATTTTGCCGACAAGATTTTTGTCGTTCGTCAAGAACAGGTCGGTTCCTGCAGAGGCTGCGCAGGCGAGATGAATTGCATCGGCAGAGGAGACTCCGATCCTAGCGCGGATATCCGCGTACAGATCTGCCGTGTCCAACGTATAAGGAATTACTTCCACAGAATCTTGCCGGAAAAAGTTTCGGACACGGGCGGCCATATCGATAGCGCCTCGCTTATGGAAGCCGACCAGCGTCTCTCCAACCGCAAAAGTGCTCGTGCACAGTCGGTCTTGACGATCTCGCATACGTTCGAAAATTTGCTGGACACGGTGGCCGTACCGTGGGTGATCTTCCAGCCAATAGATGAACAACATCGTGTCCCAATAGATCCGGCTCACGATTTGCGATCCAAAGGATCGCCGCCCGACCCGTAGAAATTGGCGCGCTCCTGCCTGAGATAGGCTTCTCCGCCGCCGAGTGACGCGAAAATATCCTTTGCGATGCCGCGAAGTGATTGCCATGCTTCGTCCGGCGTCATTTTTGCCGATTCAGTTCTCACGATTTCGTAGGTAAATGTAACCGTGGTGCTTTGTCCGGATGGAGGTCCGGTTTTCGACAGGATGCGCAGCCCGTGTTCAGTCAAGAACTTCTTGGATCCCAGCGCCGCGCATACGAGCGGGACCCGGTTGTTGAGCTCTAGAGCTCGATGTACTTCCCCTGCATTAATAGATAGCGTCTTCTCTTTTCGACGGCGAGCGGGAGAAATATATTTCTCGTAGGCGTAGCGTCGGATTACATCAGAGTCCGCAGGCGCCAAAGACGGCGAATTCTTTCTCATGCATGCTATTCTTGCATATGCATGCATATTATGTCAAAGTCTGTTTCGATGATCTTCGGGAACAGGAATTCGTGGACCACGGTTCCCACGCACCTCCGTTTCACTCTCCGGCATCAAAATAATTGACTTGATTAGCTTTAACACCTAGTCTGGAAGTAGCTCTTTGAGTATGGCCAAACCACCAGTGGGGGCGTCACGGCTTCGACGGAGATGCTTGCGGCCAAGAGGCATGCCGGGGTGCACACACCCGTAATCGCGTGCAAAATGATAATTGCCAATCAACAAATGGCATACGCAGCCTAATTAATTAGGCAGCCGCTCTCCACCGCTTTGCCCTTGGGCGGTGAGCGAGCGTCACACAGAGGGCTGCTCTTCTCTTCTACGTCTGGGGAGAGAGGCTAAGATCACAGGCTAGCGGCTAGCGTTTCTTGTCCGTTCTGAGCGTGGGCCGCGAACGTCCTGGGGGAAGCGCCAGCAATGGCGGCCAACGCCTGGGGCATGAACGCGAATAAGCATGTAGTCTCTTGACCAGTAACATTTTCGGACGCGGGTTCGACTCCCGCCGCCTCCACCAATATATAGTCGGTTTTCAATCGCTTACAGACACATTTTAATTTCATACAATAGCATTTTGCAGAGGCGGGTTCTCCGCCGGGCTTCTCTCACGGAGCCTGCCCTGGAACGGCAGCGCGAAAACCCCATCAGTTCATTTTCTCCCAGCATTCCCGCCCAGGAATAATCGATCGTTCATATCATTCGATTGGTTCGTAAATCGGCGAGAAGGAAAACGTTTCGCCTCTCATTTCAAGCATTTCCGCCGATTGCGTCGAGCTCCGCGATCACTTCAGGGAGAATCTGAAGCATCGAAGACTGAAGATTCTCGCGAAGATGCTCGATGGAAGATGTTCCTGGGATCAGCAGGATGTTGGGCGAGCGCTGCAGAAGCCACGCAAGCGCAACCTGCATTGGTGTGGCCTCCAGCGCCGCTGCGGCTGCGTCGAGTGCCGACGACTGTAATGGAGTGAAACCTCCCAACGGGAAAAACGGAACATACGCTATCCCTTGGGCGGCCAGGTCGTCGATGAAAGCATCGTCATTCCTCTGGGCCACATTGTAGAAATTCTGCACGCAGACAATCTCTGTCATAGCTTGCGCTTCGGCCAACTGCCTGGAAGTAATGTTGCTGAGACCGATGTGACGGATCAGTCCCTCACGCTTGAGTTTGACGAGCACGGTCAGCGGCTCTTCAATCGACTCCTGCCCCGGTTCCGTGATTCCACCGACCCGAAGATTGACGACATCGAGATGGTCTAGGTCGAGATTTTTCAGGTTGTCATGAACGGCATCCACCAGCTCCTGGCGAGAAAGAGCGTGAAGCCATGACTTGTCTGGACCTCGACGAGCGCCCACTTTGGTGGCGATCACGAGATCCTTGGCGTAAGGATGGAGCGCCTGCTTGATAAGCTGATTGGTCACATGAGGTCCGTAGAAGTCGCTGGTGTCAATGTGATTCACGCCTGACTCTACCGCCTCTCGCAGAACAGCAATCGCGGTGTTAACATCCCGCGGCGGTCCCCAGACGCCCGGGCCAGCGAGTTGCATAGCCCCGTAACCCATGCGGTTTAGTGTCATCGAATTGCCGGGCAGGGTAAAACTGCCGGCGAGTTGTTTTTGTTCAATCATTTTCATTTCTCCTGGTGCGCTGTTCCCTCAGTAGTAATGAGGAAAGCTAAAACGACTCTCCAACCATTTCTTCACTTTTCTTCCAGAGCGCTTCGGCAGCTTTTGGATCGATCGCGTAACCGCGTACGCCTTCATTTGTGGCGACGGGCAGATTGTCCGGCACGATGCGGGCGACGTGACAATCCTCGCAGTACTGACCGCCGATCTCGTCGGCGGAGGCGACCACAGCAGCCCATACCGAAGTTGCGGCTCCCTGGGGAATCGTCTTCCACTGGAAGGGACCTTTGCCTTGAGCCGCACGCTGCTCATTTATCCGGTCGATCATCTTTTCTATACGGCCTGGATCCTGGTAACGACCCAGTTCGGTCTGAATACCACCTGGGTGCATAGCGGCCGCGCGTACGCCACGGTCCCGGTGCCGTTTGTCGAACGCAACGGCGAAGAGGATGTTGGCGGTTTTGGACCTGCCGTAAGCAACGAGCGGGTCATAAGGCGTGCGTTCAAAGTTGGGATCATCGAGGTCCACATTCGCGTAGCGGTGACCCGCAGAAGACACGTTGATCAGGCGTCCTCCCGTCCGAATGAGCGCCGCAATCCGGTTGACCAGGACAAAGTGCCCCAAGTGATTCGTTCCGAACTGTGTTTCGAAGCCGTCAGCGGTGTGGCCGAACGGTGTGGCCATCACCCCAGCATTGGCGATGACCACATCGAACGGTTCCCCTTTCGCCAGCAACCGGTCGGCGCAGGCACGCACGCTTTTCAGATTGGCAAGATCGAGTTCAACCAGTTCGAAGCTTCCGCCATGGGCCGCGGCGTCCTTGCGCACCTGCTCGGTTGCAGTTTTGGCCTTGTTCAAATCTCGCACCGCGCCCACAACCTGAGCGCCATGCGCGGCGAGCGACCGCGCCGTTTCCACGCCGAGCCCGGCCGAAACACCGGTTACGAGGACCCGTTTGCCCCTCAGATTCACGCCCGACAAAACGTCCTCCGTGGTCGACGTTGCCCCAAATGAAGTTGCCTCAAGTATGTTCGTCATTTTCTGCCTCCTTTTTGATGTACCATTCCCGGCCTCAAAACGGTCTATGAACCTTGGCTGTACGGGCGGCATCGACTCGGTGCATCATCGGCCACGTCGCCGACATACGCCGAAACACCTCTTCGCGCGCAACACTAAGTCACCACGGGATTGTCCCGAGTTTTGCGTGCGTGAACGTTCCTGTTGGGCTGTCCGGACCAAGCAGCGCAACACGCACGGCCTCGCGGGCGCCCTCCTCAACAGTCTCCGTGCCCGCATAGTTGTTGAGGTTCGTCTTGGTGAAGCCCGGGGAAACGGCGTTGACCTTGATCCCGGTTGACTCCAGCTCGATCGCCATGGCGAGCGTGATAGCGTTGAGGGCCGTCTTGGACGCAGGGTAGACGGGGCCGAAGATCGGGCGCCAGGTGCAGGCCGGGTCCGAGTTCATCGTCAGCGAGCCAACGCCGCTCGACACATTGACGATGCGGGCTGCCGGCGCCTCGCGCAGGAGCGGCAGCATCGTCTGATAAACGGCGAGGACGCCGAACACGTTGGTCTCCCACACCGCGCGCATCTCATCGAGGGACACGTTGCTCGGGCGGGTCAACTTCGCGTGCTCCGCGATCGACATGCCGGGGAGCTTACTCGTATTCGAGATAGCCGCGTTGTTGACGAGCACGTCCAGGCGGCCAAGTTCCTTGCGGATGCGCTCCGCCGCAGCGGTGATCGAAGCCTGGTCCGTCACGTCGAGCTGGAGCGCGCGGGCGTCCGGCCCAACCTCCTTGGCCGCAGCCTCGCCGCGCTCGAGATTGCGCGACCCGACCAGTACGGTGAAGCCGTGTGCCACCAGATCCTTTGCGATCTGAAGACCAATTCCTTGATTAGCCCCGGTGACCAGGGCAACGGACTTATCTTGCATAGTCATCTCCATTTTCTGCATCGATATGTGGTCAACACGTTAGGCGCGCGAATGTACGGCATCCGCAGTGTGTTCGAAATAGTGCTCCGCGTTTAGATCGGCAATGAGCCCAGGCTGAAGCGGTTGCCATCCCAGCCGTTCCTGCGTCAGTGCGCTGGACGCCGGAGCGTCTATACCAAAGAAACGAGCGATCCAACCAAAATGATCGGCTGCTGCTTCGCTAGTTTTGCTGACGACCGGTACGTTTAGACCGCGACCGATTGCCGCAGCGATCTCTCGAGTCGGCACGCCTTCATCGGCCACGCCGTGATAGGTCGCCCCATTTGTACCTTTCTCAACAATGAGCCGGTACAAATGAGCGGCATCCAGCCGATGCACTGCCGGCCAGCGATTGAGCCCGTCGCCTATATACGCGGAAACGCCCTTCTCGCGTGCGATGCTGATCAAGCGTGGCACAAAGCCGTGATCACCGTTGCCGTGGACCGATGGGGAAAGCCGCAGTACAGATGCGTGGACTCCGCGTGCCGCCAGTGCAAGCGCCACCTCTTCCGACTTGCGAGGGAAGTTGGGATTGTGTGCATCCTCTTCTGTTGCTAGCGGGCCCTGGCGTTGCGCGAGCAAGCTCCCCGAGGTGACGATCAACGGGCGATCGGAGCCCGCGAGCACAGCGCCGAGAGTCTCGATTGCAAGTCGATCCGCTTCCGCAGCTGGCGCGTAGTTATTGAAATCGTGGATAAAGGCAGTATGGATCACGCCGTCGGCAGCCGCTGCTCCGCTGCGAAGGCTTTCGAGATCTTCAAGCGAACCGCGATGTACGTCGGCTCCCGCCGCAATTAGAGACTCGGCACCCGCATCTGAGCGCGCAAGGCCGAGCACCTGATGACCCGCGTCGATGAGTTCGCGAACTATAGCAGAGCCGATAAAACCTGTAGCACCAGTAACAAAAATACGCATATTCTTTCCCTCCTAAGCAATTTGTGGTTGAGTCAATTCCGACGACAAGAGGGACGAAGCGCTCACTCGACTTGCGAGCCGAGTCGAAACCTTCGCAGTCAACAATCGCCATTCGCGGGCTGAAGCGGGCAGTCCATCGATCTCGATCAACTCCCGCAGCCAATCTTCTGCTGAGAGCTCTGCCTGTTCTGATCCGAACATCTGGGTTATGGCGGTGAAGAATGCCGATAACTCCCGTTCCGCCATCGTCATAAGGTCGGGGCAAGGATGATCGGGAATCTTCGATGGTTTATAACGAGCGAGTGAATTCATATTCCTCACCTCTCGAAGCCGGAGATCAAAACCTTGAAGCCTGGGAACCTCTATTGACAGGCTGCCTCGTTTCCGGCTAAAACGGAGAGTATCTCCGAATTACTAGATAAGATAACCGGAGACGATCTCCGGTTGCAACTTTTTTATGCCCACGAAAGATCAGCAAATTGCCCCGCGAAAACCGCGCACCGACGCACAACGGAACCGCGAGCGCATTCTGGAGGTGGCGAAGGAGGCGTTCACCCGGTCCGGGGCGAACGCCAGCCTCGACGACATCGCCAAAGAAGCGGGGGTTGGAGCGGGAACTCTGTATCGCCACTTTCCTACACGAGATGCACTGATCGAAGCGGTCTATCGGACCGAGGTGGAAAAGCTGGCCGCAGCCGAGAAGAAATTCTCTGCAAGCCTTCCTCCTATCGAGGCCTTGCGCGCATGGATGTTGCTATTCATCGACTACATCGCAACCAAACAAATCATCGGCCCCGCTCTAAATTCGGTCGTTGGAGGGTCTTCGAAGCTCTTTGAAGCTTCACGCGCTCAGGTTCAGGGAGCGATTGATTCGTTGGTGAAGCGCGCAATCAAGAGCGGAGACATACGCAGAGATCTGGAGCCATTCGACCTGCTCCGCGCACTGATCGGCGTCTCCCATGTAGCGTCCGGTCCTGACTGGCAGCAAAGCGCAAGGAGACTGGTGGACATCCTCATTACCGGTTCGCGGACAATCAAATAGACGCGAGACCCAGACTTCGCCTAGTTCTTCCGAGCATCCTCCGCAGCTAACGCATAATTTATGCGACCGAACGGTCTCTTATGTCATCAACAGTGTGACGACAAAGGAAGCGCGCGGCCTCGCAGACTTGCAATGAGCGATCAACGTGGTTTCATCTCAGAGCAGTTTCATCCCGATCCGTACACGCAATCTCGGACTGCGGAGCGTACCCTAAACGCTGCCATCGTCCAGGCCGACATTAGTCGAAGCTACGAAGAATATCTGGAGATCTTCGACGAGTTTTATGCCGACGATATCGAGGGAAGCAGCGAAACCATGGAGGAAGCGATTCGCGGAAAGGCGAGAGTACGCTCACTTCTTTTCAGCTTCCTCGCACCACTTCATGCAATGGCCGAGGTCGGTGGTGTGTCAATATCCGTCCGACAAACGCCGATTCCTGGAGATGTTATCGACGAAACCCATTCTGGGTGGACACTGGAGTTGGTCGGGGCGACCGGCAAAGTCTGCACTATGAGCTGGCGCACCTTCAGGAAATGGAACGACTCGCGTGTAGTGCTGGAGCATCATTACGACCACCAGCAAAGCGGTGAGCCACTGAGCGACGGTGACCTTAGGCCCAGTGTGCTTGAGCCTCCTACAGGCTTTCACAAGTCGTCGTGAATATCCCAAGGGGTGTTTGCGGAACCGCGTGGGGGCGGCCCAAAATGACTCATTCCGCTCGCCGGCCGTTATCAAATGCGACCTGGGACCGCTCGGTCTCATCCAAAGGCTTGTATAGTGCAGTCAGCAGTCGTATTATCGGCGGCTTGGTATTACTAGGAGTGGGACGTGCGTAAAGGCGAGCAAACGCGGCAAGACATCATTCGTAAAGCAGCGCCAATCTTCAATCAAAAAGGATATGAGGGCGCTGCACTTTCCGATCTCATGCGAGCCACTGGTCTGGAAAAAGGCGGGATTTACCGGCACTTTGAGAGCAAAGAAGAGCTTGCGGGAGACGCCTTCGACCACGCCTGGAAAGTTGCAATGGATGCGCGGTTCGAAGGAACAGAGAAGATCCCGAATACCGTCGATCGTCTCAAACAAATCGTGCGGAACTTTCGCGACCGGCGCACCGGGCTGGTGCCGGGAGGCTGCCCGCTGCTGAACACGGCCATCGATTCCGACGATGGCAATCCCAAGTTGCGAGCCAAAGCGCGCCAGGCTCTCAGTTCCTTGCTTGATCGTCTGCAATCAATTGCCGAGGAGGGGCAGCGACGAGGCGAGGTGCGTGCTGCAGTCGATTCGGCGAAATTGGCCACTCTGATTGCAAGTACGTTGGAAGGCAGCATAATGGTGAGCCGCCTGCAAAAGAAGGAAGAACCTCGTGACCTTGCCGTCCGTCATCTGGAGGAATATCTCGATACCAAAGTTCGTGCGCGGAAAGCGAAGGCAGGAGCCAACAAGTCATGAGTACTCAAGAAATTCCCTCGCAAGCGGACTTCAGGGAACGAGCAAAGACGAACGACGTTCCCATCGCGCGGTTGATTGGATTTGAGGTGAAAGACATCGCTGACGGGCGGGCGACGGTCGTCTTGGCAGCGGACCACAGCATGCAAATCCCATGGGAACACTGCATGGCGGAATTCTTTGTGATATTGCTGACGCCGCGATGGGCATTGCGTTTGCAAGTACTCTCGCCCCAGACGAATCCTTTACTACCGTGGAATTGAAAATCAATTTCTTTCGCCCGGTGTGGCAGGCGCAACTCAAAGCGGAAGGAACGATCGTGCGGCGGGGCCACACGATCGGCTACGTCGAGTGCACCATAACCGACGAGGAGAACCGATTGGTCGCGAAAGCGGCTTCCACGTGTATGGCACTTCGCGGCCAGAAGGCCGCAGGACGGTAATTTTCTTACGTCGTCGCTTCTTTGATGTAGCAAACTCTGCTTAGACAACAGCTCTCCAGGCTAGCCCTCAATAATTCATATCCCTTCGTTCGAACTTGCCGAACAATTTATTCTTGCTTTTGATGCGACCGATCGGTCGCATCCGTCATCTGATCGGACTAAGAGGCAGACACGGCGAGACTTTGATACAGAGCCCTGTGAAACGCAATCACGTACAACGGATGCTAGAGTCCCTCGACAACCCGATCTGGTTCGCGCTGACAACGGAACACCGGCTTCTCGCCCGCTCACACGGCCTCGCGCGACGATATCCGTCGGACGTTTCACCGCTGGTGGCTTTGCTTCATCCCACGAATGATGCATTCGCCGATTTACAACGGCTGGTCAGTCCCGGCGAGCACGTCGCGCTATTTACCGCCAGTCCGCTCGATGTACCCGGCGACTGGCAAGTCGACCGCTCTCGGTGGATCGACCAGATGATCTGTGAGGCTTCACTAGCCCCACCGCGTGTGGCGCCACTTCCACTCGGGACGACGGATGTCCCCGAAATGCTAGAACTCACCGCTGCCACCGAGCCAGGCCCGTTCTTGCCGCAAAGCATCCAGATGGGAAGGTATTTCGGGATACGCGCGAACGATGGGCGGTTGGTTGCAATGGCCGGCGAGCGATTACGATCCACTGCATTCACGGAAATCAGCGCGGTGTGCACTCATCCCGAATTTCGTGGCCGCGGATATGCGCGGGAGCTGACGACGTTTCTCGTAGCTCAGATCCTGGCGGCGGGAAAGACTCCTTTTCTTCACGTCAAGTCTGAGAATGGCGCAAAAGTGGTTTATCAACAAATTGGATTCCGTTTACGTGCCGAAATATATCTAACCGTGATTTCCCTCGCCCCATGAGAGAGTTTCACCTCTCATGGCCAAACGAACTGGTTGGTCTATTGATTTCAAGTTATGTGCGAAACGTTCAGTGAAAGGCGGATCTATGAAGTTTGCAAAAAGAATACTTTCCTTCTTCCTGGTTGCGACCGCGCTGCTGCTCGTCGGAGAGATAGATTTCGAAAAGCCGGTCGAGGCACAAAGCCTGGTTCAGAACTCTACGACGGAGACCACCGATACTACGCAGGGCAAAATAGCACGGGCGATGTCCGCCGGCCCAGATGACATTGCCCGATCAGCTCGAATCATTGACACCGATGCGAAAGGCAATACGGTAGTCCTGCGCGAGGGCAGCAACGGTTTCACTTGTATGCCTGGAAACCCCAAGGTGATTGGGGAGCCGCCCATGTGTGTAGACGCTGCTTCGTTGCAGTGGTTCGCCGACGCCAAAGCCCATAAACCCAAACCGACGAACACGGTCCCGGGCATCACCTACATGCTCGCAGGAGCAACGCAGAGGAGCGATACAGACCCCAATGACATGACGAGCACGCCTATCGAGGTAGGTCCCCACTGGATGATCATGTGGCCATTCGATCCGAAGACTACCGGACTGCCGACCACGCACAAGTCGACCGGCGCGTACATCATGTGGGCCGGATCGCCCTACGCTCATATGCACATCATGGGACGCCCATAAAACGATTCAGCACGTCGGGGCGTTCAATGGTCATGAACTGTGGTTGAAACAGATCGCCAGTTAAGCAGCGAGTTGTATTTCGGGAATCTTTGACATCGGGTGCAATCGCGAAGAAATCGTATTTTCCACTGATGGAGAAGGGCATATGAACGATCACAGTAAACAAAAATCCGTCAATTCCCGGCGTTCGTTCATTGCCGGGTTTGGCAGCGTACTGGCAGCCGCTGCTGCCCTCACAAAAACAACCTTTGGCGGAAGTCATGAACGCGAAAGTCTGCTGATTCCAGCAAGTCCATCGACGCCTCGGTATACGGAGCATCACATTCCGCGAGACGGCGTTTCCCTTTATGTAGAAGACCACGGCAGCGGTAAGCCGGTGCTCTTGCTACATGGGTGGCCGGACTCTTCGTACCTTTGGCGCAACCAGATTCCGTTCCTTGTCGCGAATGGCTTCCGCGCCATCGCACCGGACCAGCGTGGCTTCGGTCGCTCCGATCGCCCGGAAGGAGTGCCCGCATATTCCCTGCAGAACGCGGTCGTCGATTCGCTTGCCATTCTCGACGCGCTAGGTATCGACGCAGCAGACATTGTTGCTCACGACTGGGGAGCCTCTGTGGCATGGCTGACGGCTACTGCCCACCCGAATCGCGTTCGCAGGCTTGTCGTTCTTTCGGTGCCACATCCACTTGCGCCATATACGTTGCGGCAGCGGGAGATGGCCTGGTACATGCTGTTTTTCCAGTTCGAGGGAATTGCGGAGGCGTGGCTGCAGCGCGACAACTGGGCGCTGTTCCGGGAAATGCTCCGAGGCAATGGCGATATCGATCGTTACATCTCAGATCTGTCTCGACCAAATGCTCTAAAGGCTTCGCTCAACTGGTACCGCGCGAACCTCGCGCCGCGCCTGCCGGAGTCGCCTCGCAAACTGCCGCCCGTGGAAGCTCCAACTCTCGGCATCTGGTCTTCAAACGATCACTACCTCGATGGTGAACGCATGAAGATGTCGGGACAATTCGTGAAAGCACGGTGGCGCTACGAGCAGATTGATGACGCCAGCCACTGGATTCCATTGGACGCACCCGACCGGCTGAACCAGTTCCTCATTGAGTGGCTGAGCTGAAGCGAGAAAAAATTGGCATCACAAATATTGCAACTATAAACGACGCCAGACTTGGCTTTGGCAATCTGGTCGCGACCACTTGATGGTCAAACCGCAATTTTACCAATGAAGGACAACGCATCGCTCAAGATGCAGAAAGTGAAGTGAAGCTTCAAATGGCAAAAACATATAGAGCAGTCGAAGTCTCGGCGCCGGGCAGCCTCCGCGTTGTCGAACGAACAATTCCTGAACCCGGGCCGGGCCAGGTGCGGCTTCGGGTGGAAGCATGTGGAATCTGTCACACCGACGCAGCCACTGTCATGGGAGCCTATCCCGGTTTGACTCTGCCGCGTGTTCCAGGACACGAGATCGTCGGCCGCATTGAGGCTCTGGGTAACGGAGTATCCAGATGGAAAATCGGTCAGAGGGTTGGTGTCGGCCTCATTGCCGGAGAAGACGGGTTGTGTGAACCGTGCCGGCGTGGAGACATCGTGAATTGTCAGAACCCCGTGGTATCGGGAGTAACGACCGATGGAGGGTATGCGGAAGTGATGATCGCCGAGGCGCGCGGCATCAGTTCTGTTCCGGACGAGCTCACATCCGCGGAGGCAGCTCCTCTCCTCTGCGCGGGGATCACAACCTACAACGCGCTTCGCAACGCCGGCTTGCGCGGCGGAGATCTGGTCGCCGTGCAGGGCGTTGGTGGACTTGGACATCTTGGCATCCAGTTTGCGCGGCATATGGGATTCCGTACTGTCGCAATCGGACGTGGACGCGACAAGGAAAAGCTGACGAAAGACTTGGGCGCGCACGTCTACATCGATACCACCGCCGAGGATGTCACTGCGGTCCTGCAGCGCATGGGTGGGGCGAGAGCGATTCTGGCCACCGGAACCAGCGGTGCTGCCATGGGAACACTTGTGTCCGGTCTTGGAGCCCGCGGCAAGTTCATTGTTGTGGGTGTACCGCAGGACGAGCTTAAGTTGAATGCGTTCCCGCTTGTCTTTGGAGGGCGCTCGATTTACGGAACCCTGACCGGAACGCCGATTGATGGGGAGGATACTCTTGCCTTTAGTGTTCTGGAGAACATCCGTCCGATGATCGAGACAGTGCCTCTCGAACAGGCTGCGGATGCTTACGTTCGCATGATGCAAGGTAAGGCCCGCTTCCGCATGGTGCTGGTTATGGGGCAATAGAGACTTCTTGGCCAATCATGATGGGTAAGGAGAAACGCATGCACAGGCCTGACGTGAAAATTGAGCTTATCCGGATGAGCTCAAGATCGCCGAGGCCGATCCTCTCCTCTGCGCGGAGAATGTGTGGGGTTTGGCGGACTCAGAGCGAGAGTGTTTTCGAACAATAAACGTACAATGGATCGGGCAATGAGGCCTTTTTAGCCGTTGTAGCCATTCCTGGAATCAATAACTTATGTGCGGTCAACACGCTAGATAGTCCGACGCACGTAGCCCAATCCGTATTTCACAGTGATTACTCCTTTACTTACTGTCCGATGTGAACGCGCCCTGCTTTCGTTCGAGGTCGCTGAGCTTCTTTTGTTGCTCGGGGCTGAGAATCTTGTAGATTTTGGATTGCATGCGGGCGTTTGCGACGATCAACCTTGCCAGCAGACTTGCTTCTGTATCGGCCAGAGCTTTCAGCTCTTTCCCATTTACGTGTTCTCCGCCGATAGCAAGCAGCTTCTCTCGTGTAGTTCGAAGCTGCGTCATCAAAGGCTCGAGACTTTGTTGTTCCCGCATCATTACTTGCTGGATAGTTTCAACTTGGGAGGTCGTCAAACTGAGATACGTAGTCAGAGAGGGATTGAGTTGAAGGGATGAGAACGGTAACGCCACCATTACGACTTCGCTTTCTTGTGTTGAATCCGGTTTTGCTTCAACATCGGGAATTCTCGCCGAGTCCTGTTCTTCGATTCCACGCCACAGACTAAGCAGTTCAAACTGCATATGGGTCATCTGATATTGCTCGGCACTCAGTTCTCTTGCCTGCTCGCCGCTTAGGTCGCCACGCTTGGCAGCTTCGGCAATAGTCGCGAGTGTGGCAGAGAACTTCTGTGTGAGAGCGATCATTAATGAGTCATAATCCTGCAGGACTTGCTTCGGATCGTTCGGCACTACGTCGGGATTTGTTGGCGCATTATTGACTGCTGGGTCGTCAACCGGCGTGACGAGCAGTTGATCCCTTCCTGTGAAAACATTCCTGTCGCCTCCGTCGGCAGCCGCTAGCGCACCAGGCGCAACAGCAGCAGTCAACAGGAGGAGCGAAAAAAGCAACTTCGTCTTCATTTTCAAACTACCTTTCCCCGAACCATCAAAACCCGCTCCCAACAGAACGGCGCGCGCGATCCGGTGCTCAGACATTCATCAACATTGCAACTATCCCCTGGAAACGGACTCATTGTTGTCGTGCTTCTGCGAGTCCCTATGAAAAGCGAAGCGCTCATCCCACGACGTTCCATAGTAGGGTCATGATCGCAACTTACCGCCACGACCCACAGATCGAACCTTGCACGCTCGATTCGCTTTCGATCTGTTCGAGAATCTCCTGCCGCACGCCTCGTTCGCCGGCACGCCTTACAGCCTCGATGAGCCGGGTATTGTGAAGGGCGTGTTCAAAACCGGATGTGCCGTAGGTACCCGCATGCAAATCGCGAACAAGGTGATCGTAGACCTCTCCCACGTTGATCGCCGCACCCATAAACCCACCGTAGACCGCGGCCTCCTCAGGTGTCGCGAAAGGGATGTTTGATGTCACCTTGAGACTCCCAGCCTGGAAGCCGTAGGGATGACCACCCGCCAGGCTGAGCCATCCTTCTGACCCAGTGATTTCGAAGCTGAAGCGAGCATGCTCCGGAGCTACACCACCGTGAATGTCGGCTGTGAATACGGCGCCAGAATGCGTCTTTCCCAGGACAGCGACCTGATCGGCAGTTGCACGCAAGCTCTCCGCTCCGGTGTCCGTCAATTTAACCGTAGGCCACAAAATCTCCGTCCGGGCATCAACTTCGATAATCGGTCCGAGAACTGCTTCCACTACATCGAGCGTATGCCCGGCAGTGATGGTCAGCAGATTCGCCCCAGATGACGCCTTATTGAAATAGTCATGTGAGGATGGCAATTCCGACCCGAAGCCCACAGTGGTGGATACAATTCTCGCATTGAGCGGCCTTCCAATCTTTCCAGAGGAAAGCAACTGGGCCGCACGGCGCACGGCTGGATTCAAACGTCCCTGCAATCCGATCGCGGTGTGAAGTGAACCTGCCGCGCTCGCCATCTCCTCAGCCTCAGCGACGGTGCGTCCAAGAGGCGCCTCGCAGTAGACCGCTTTGCCAGCTTCCAGCGCCGCCAAGACTAGCTCGCGGTGTACAGGCACCTTGACGGAAATGGTGACGACATCAATCCGCTCGTCGCGAATCATCGCGAAGGGATCGGAAAACCAGCGGTCAGCACCGAAGGCTCCAGCCGCTTCCCGCGCACTTTGCTCGTTTCGCGTTGCCACAGCTGCGAGCTTCAGTCCGGGGAGACCGTTGATGGCCGGGACATGTGATACTTTCGCCCAGCTTTTCGCGTTTGCACCGACGAGTCCCACATGAATTTCTTTTTGGATCATTGCTTCACCCCTCCTACGAGATTCCACGACAGAGCCACCATCGCAACCGCCATGATCCACAAGTCGAACCCTGCGCGTTCGATCGCGAATTCGATGAGCGCCGCGAAGAGGATCGAAAGAAGCGCTATTCGTTTCATATGACGGTTCGGCTATTGCTGCCACCCGCCCCCCAGCGCCTGGTAAAGCTGGACGAGCGCTAATCGCTCGTTGAGCTGGGCTTGCACCAGATTTAGTTCCGCTGAGAAGTAATTTGTTTCGCTGGTAAGCACCTGGAGGTAACTCGCGCCGCCGTTCTTATAGAGAACCTCGGAGAGTTGATCGGTCTGCTGCGCTGCCTGTGTGAGCAATTCCTGTTGTTCGCGGAACTCACGGTCTTTTTGAGAAGCAACCACTGAATTGGAAACTTGTTCAAGGGCGTTCTGGATGGTTTGCTGGTAAGAGAACACTGTTTCTTGCCAGTTGGCGCGGGCGAACCTGAGTTGAGAGCGGAGCGCCCCGCCCTGGAAGACGGGCTGACTCACGCTGAAGGCCCCGGACCAAGTCTCCGAGGGCTGGCTGATGAACTGGTGCAGGGCGTTGCTCTCCAGACCTCCTAGTCCAGTGAGCGACAGACTTGGAAAGAACGCAGCTTTTGCGACGCCGATTTGTGCGTTGGCCGCGACTACGTTCTCTTCCGCCTGGCGGATGTCCGGCCGGCGCTCGAGTAATTCCGAGGGAAGGCCGGCCGGAACGTTCTGGGGGACGGGCTGTTCGGTAAGCGCGCGTCCGCGGGGAATGGATTGTGGATTTTCACCGAGCAAAACGCTAAGCACGTTTTCCTGCTGTTGAATCTGTCGCTCGAGATCGGGAATCGTTTCCGAGGCGGTATAGACGAGTTGTTCGGCTTGACTTACGTCAAGTCCGGAGTTCGAGCCGTGGCTTTCAAGGAACTGCGTTAGCTTGAGGGACTCTTGCCGCGATGCCAGCGTGCGCTGCGAGATTTCGAGTTCGCTGTCGAGTGCGCGAAGCTGGAAATAAGCCGTCGCTACATTAGCCACCAGCGAAGAAATTACCGCTCGCTGCCCCCACTGGGTTGCGAGTAACTGGGCGCGAGCCGCCTCGGTTTGACGGCGGTATTTTCCCCAGAAATCCAGATTCCAGATCACCGACAGGTTTAGTTCACCGCCATTGACCTGGTATGCGGGAAATAGATTTGTGACTTTCGCGTTCTGCTCACTGAAAACATCCGCACCGACGTTTGCGGAGGGAAGCTGATTGGCGTGGGTGATGCCGACTTGTGCCTGGGCTTCGAGCACGCGGGCGGCGGCGATGCGCACATCATAATTTTGCGCAATGGCGGTGTGAATGAGCTGCATGAGCACCGGATCCTGATAAAGCTGCCACCATTGCTCGTTGCCCAGCGACGAGGCTTGCGCGGCCTGTTCTGGAGCGGGTGCACGGTATTCCTGCGGGACATCCACAGTCGGCCGCTTGTATTTCGGCCCCATCATGCAACCGGCTTCCAGAACCAGCACGGCTAAAATTCCTAAGAGTGCAGTGTTCTTCATAATTCAGTCCCCCTGACTGGGCGCCTCGGCGGGCGCGAGTGGCAATGCTCCTCGTCGCTCGGCGCCTGACAATTTCTCAACGACGTAGAAGATCGCCGGCACAAAGAATCTGCCAATAAAGGTCTCCGCAACCATGCCGCCAATTACCGCCGTGCCCATGATTTGGCGTGCTACAGAGCCTGCTCCGGAAGCTGTCCAGAGCGGCACGCAGCCGAGAATAAAGGCGAGCGCGGTCATCATGAGGGGCCGGAAGCGAAGCCTCGCCGCGGAAAGTGCGGCATCCACCAGGGACATGCCGCGTTCTTCATAGTCTTCCTTTGCAAATGCGACGATCAGAATCGAGTTTTTTGCAGCCAGGCCGATGAGCATCACCAGGCCGATCTGCGCGTACACATCGTTCTCGATTTGAACCATGTACTGTGGCAGGTAAAGACCGACTACGACACGACGCAGCCAGAGCGTAGCGAGAGCGCCAAAGACTGCGACTGGCGTGCTTAGCAGCACACTGAAAGGCACGGTCCAGCTTTCATAGAGGGCTGCGAGAATTAGGAAAACGAACAACAGCGAGAATCCGAAGATGACTGACGGTGGTACTCCCTGCCGTGCTTTTTGTTCTTGGTAGGACATGCCCAGATAGTCGAAGCCCATTTCCCGGGGCATGGTTTGCTTGAAAACATCTTCCAGGGCCGCCGATGCCTGATCCGAGCTGTAACCGGGAGCGGCAGCAGCGTTAATCTGTGCGGACCGGTATTCGTTGTAGCGCATGGTGAACTCGGGACCGGAGCGGGTCTCGAACTTTGCCAGTGCCGAAAGCGGTACGGTCTGGCCCTGTTCGTTCCGGACGTAGAATTGGCCGAGGTCATCGGTTGTCGACCGGTAAGGCGCCTCGGCCTCGACATACACCTGCCACGTACGGCCAAAGTCGTTGTAGTAGTTGACGAACAGACCGCCCATGTACGCTTGAATGGTGTTGTAGACATCCGTCAAATTCACGCCCTGCTTCAACACCTTCTCGCGATCCACATTGATAAACTCTTGCGGAACACTCGGTACAAAAGTGGTGCTGACGTTGGCAAGTTCAGGGCGCTTGCGGGCGGCTGCCAGGAACTTGGACAGATTGTCTGCAAGAAACTTGACATCCTTGCCGGCGCGGTCCTCAAGGACAAACGTGACTCCTCCTGCGGTGCCGACGCCCGGTATTGCTGGTGGTGAGAAACTGAAAACCGTCCCATCCGGCAGCCGCCTGAGTTCCTGGTTCAAACGTGCCTTGATGGCTTGATATTGTTCGCTCCGGCTTTGGCGCTCATCCCAGGGTTTCAAAGATACCCAGAAGAACGCGTTATATGAAGTTCGGACATAGCTGAGCAGACTGAAACCGATGACGCTGGTCGTGTACTGAACTCCCGGAGTATTTGCCAGAACTTGTTCCACTTGTTTTGCGGCTGCGCTTGTCCGCTCCATGGAGGCCGAGTTCGGAAGCTGCATGTTGATATAGACATAGCCCTGGTCTTCGTCGGGCAGGAAGCTGGTGGGAAGATGTTTGCTGAAAAACCAGCCTGCGACGCCTGCGACTACGAGCAGCACCATCACTACCCCGGCCTTGCGAATCAGGTCACCGGAGAGGCGGACAAAGCTGTCGGTGGAACGCTCAAAATATGCGTTGAACCAGCCGAACAGCTTTCCCAGCGGTCCGCGAGTCTGCTTCTTGGGCTTGAGCAGCAATGCCGAAAGTGCAGGGCTCAGCGTAAGAGCGTTAAATGCTGACAGCATCACGGAGATGGCGATCGTGATGGCAAATTGCTGATACAAGCGTCCGGTGATGCCTGGAATGAAAGCCGTTGGCACGAACACAGAGGCCAACACCAGAGCAATGCCTACGACCGGGCCAGAAAGCTCTGCCATGGCTTTGATGGCCGCATCCTTAGGACTCAGTCCTTCCTCGATGTGGTGCTGCACGCCCTCGACAACCACGATGGCGTCATCGACCACGAGTCCTATCGCGAGCACCAATCCGAACATCGAAAGCGTATTGATCGAGAAGCCGAACAGCGGGAAGATGACGAACGTTCCCACCAGGGAGACGGGCACGGCCAACATGGGAATCAGCGTGGCGCGCCAATCTTGCAAAAAGAGGTAGACCACAAAAATGACCAGCACAATTGCAATCACGAGAGTCTCGAGGATCTCTTTCATGCCTTCTTTGACCGGGAGTGTCTGGTCGAGCGAAACGGTGTAGTCGATGTCCTGCGGAAAGCGTTGCTTCATCTGAGCCATGAGCTTCCGGACACCTTCGACGGTTTGAACAGCATTGCTTCCGGGCAACTGGTAAACGGCAATGGCAGCGCTGGGCTTGCCATTGAGTCGAGACATCAGGCTGTAGTCCTGCGTACCCAGCTCGACTCGGGCCACATCTCTGACGCGAACGATCCCACCATTCGGGGCTTCGCGCACGATCACGTTGCCAAACTGCTCCGGCGAAGTCAGGCGGCCTTGAGCCAGCACGGCATAGGTGAACTGCTGATTGCTCTGAGCCGGCTCGCCACCGACCTGCCCGGCCGGATTGACGGTGTTCTGGGCCTGAAGCGCCTTGGCAATGTCCGTGACGGTGATGCCAAGCTTGGCCATTTCATCAGGCTTCACCCATAGCCGCATTGCATACTGCCCCGAGCCGAACACCTGGGTCTGGCCAACGCCGTATGAGCGCGCGATCGGATCATTGAGGTTGATGTAAGCGTAGTTAGCCAGATAGTTCGAATCATGCGTGCCGTGCGGCGAATACAGCGCAACCAGCATGAGCGGTGCAGTGGTCGATTTCTTCAACGTGATTCCGTAGTTGTTTACCTCGGGCGGCAACTGACCGTTGGCCAACTGTTGACGCGACTGCGTGAGCAGCAGATCCGTGTTGGGATCGGTTTTGAGATCGAAATCGACAAGCAACTGCGTTTGCTGGTTCGCCGTGGCGTTCAGCGAGTACATATAGCTCATGTTGTCCACGCCACTGACTTGCTGCTCGATGGGTGTAGCAACTGCTTGCTCGAGAGTCTGCGCATCTGCACCTGGATAGTTGGCTTGCAGCCTGATCTCAGGCGGAGCGATCTGCGGGAACTGCGCTACCGGCAACGTGAAGATTGTGATTACGCCCACTATGACGGTGAGGATCGCAATCACAATCGCGACGATGGGGCGTCGGATGAAAAAACTCGCCATAATTAGCGTTCCTCCGTTTCTTTGTAGGGCGTGGGATTCACCAGTTCGCCTTCTTTTGCCTTCTCTGCGCCAACCGCCACGACGCGTTCTCCCGGCTTCAGGCCCGTCGTGATCACCCAGAGCGTGCCCACTCTCGGCCCCACCTGCACCGTGCGGAGCTGCACCCGGTTATCGGCGCCGACCACAGTGACCTGATACGTTCCTTGCTGCTGATTCACTGCTGCCTGCGGCACCAGAAGCGCTCCCGTGATGTTTCCGGTGGGCGTCTGAATGCGTGCATACTGGCCCGGTCGCAACAGGTTCCTGGAGTTGGGAAACTCGCCCACGATCTGGATGGTTCCGGTCTGCGTGTTTACTTGCCGATCCGCGAAGATGATTCTGCCGGGATGCGGGTACGTACTGCCGTCGGCTAGAGTCAACTGCAATGGGATTCGTGAAGCATGCGCGATAAAGTCCACGCTCCCTGGACCGCCGCCGTCCGCCATGCGCAGGTATTCCTGTTCGCTGATGGGGAAATAAACTTTGATCGGACTGACCTGCGAAACCGCGGTGAGGACCGTTGACGGCCCCACCAGATTACCGACCTGCACCGTGTTGATTCCAGCGATTCCATCAACTAAGGAAACAACTCTCGTGTAGCCCAAATTCAGCTCGGCTTGTTCGACCGACGCCTGACTGGCCTCAACTGCTGCCTTCGCCCCACGGAGCGACTGCGTGTCCGTATCTAACTGACTTTCGGGAATGGCGTGAGCCTCCGCTTCGGGAACGTCGCGCTTCACGTTCGTCTCGGCGTTCGCCATCTGCGCCTCAGCCTGCGCCAGTTGCCCTTTGGCTTGATCAAGCACGGCTTGAAATGGACGCGGATCGATCTCAAAAAGGAGCTGCCCCTTTTTGACCGATGCGCCTTCGTGATAATCCTGGCGAATCAGATAACCGCTCACCTGAGGCTGAATCTGCGCATTGACGTAGCCTTCAAGCGTTCCCACCCACTCGCCCTGAATCGGCACATCCTTTTGAATGACCGGTGCGACTTCGACCACCGGTGGTGGAGGCGGGGCCGCAGCCCGCACCTTACCGTCGTTGCACCCAAGTGCATTCAGGAGGAGCACCGCACTAAGTAAACCTATCGATATTTGCTTCATCGTTCCCTTCCCCTCAATCGAGTTAATGAACTTCCGCTTCAATCACGTCACTGGCGCGCCCGATTCGGGACGCTGCTCGGTTGAGGTAAAGGTGCCCAGAGAGTCGTCTCGTCGATTTCAGGCGCGTCAGTCACGCGATTGCACTCTTCTGCAAAAGCAAATGGCAGACCAAAACGGATGCGTAGCTAAGTCGCGCCAAATCAAGGAACTCTCCCGGCAGTTCAGCATAAGAACTGTCGAAGGGGTCGAAAGTGTCGAGAAAACCGGTACCCGACAGCCGCCGTCAACAAGAAATGGCGCCGGAACCGAATGGTTTGAGAAAAGCGCAGAAGGGACGAACCACACAGGGCGAGTTAATAATAGGATCGTTTGCGCTCCGGATGAAGGTGCTGAAAGGTGGCGACAGACCGATGGTTAACGGCGAAGACTATCGCCCTCCGGTTTCAGGAGAGACTTACCGTAGGCTATTGGGATGGCGAAATTTGCTCCCCCGAAATCGCGCACCATGGCGAAGTTAATTCCGATGACTTTGCCCTCGCTGTTGAAAAGAGGACCACCAGAGCCGCCATTGGAGGTTTGGGCATCGTAAATGATTTTGTCGGGCAGGACGTCGCCGATGTGACCTTGCGTGACAACCGGCCGTACCAAGTGCCGCCGTGCAAGTTCGTCCACCACCGCTTTCGGCTCGCCTTTGGTTGCCGTCGCAATGGACCGGATTGTCTCTTCGCCGCTGCGAGCAAGAATTGCATCGACCCCCGTGGGATATCCCAAGAGCACGACCGGCCCACCGCTAACGGCCGAGCGATCACCTTCGGCAAAAGCAACCTCTTTCATTTTCGGTCCTGAAACGTTGCCCTTCAGCAGCGCTACATCCGCATCCGGCGAAATTTTTTCTGTAGTCATGGAGATCCCGTGGCTGATGCCGGGAAAATATGCCGTCATTTCGATAACAACTGGGTCAACGCCTTGGTCCGTCATCTCCTTTAAATCATCATTGTCCCACCAAGGTTCAGCCACGTGATGATTGGTGAGGATCTGCCCCTTGTCCGAAACCAAAAAGCCGGTGCCGAGAACATCGACGCGTACCTCCGGACCTCTGCCCGTAACTCCAGCGAGCGCATTGCTATGCTCGTCTGTCGCAGGTTCGCCTGTGCTTGTCACCCCCTCGTAGCGTAGTCTCAATCCAGTAGAGCGGTCGCGGAAGCCAACTACAACATGAATGAGGCACACGCTGGGCTCGTAAGTTTGGATGATCGTCTGCGCGATCTTGCCTCCAGCCTCAAGCCGCTGCAAGCGCTCTTCCACCACGCTTAACTGGCTTTGCAATGTTGAGATGTTCTGAGTGCCGCTGCTTGCAATCTGTGATCTCAGGTCCTTGCTCTGCTTCTGGAGTTGAAGCTTCTCGGAATCACGTGGCGGCGATGGATCATTTTGCACGCGTTCCAGGACGCGACGCGAGCGGTCGATCAGCTCTTGTTCCGTCAGCGCCCCGGTCTGTAATCGAGTGATCGCGGCATAAACGCGGGTGTTCTGTTGCTGAGTGCGATGATAAAAGATCAGAAAAGCCACCGCCGCAACCCCCACTATGGCAATGGCGATTATCCGGCCAACTCGAAGTGTCCGCTGTTCCTCGCTGACCGCGGCTACCACCTGCTGGGCCGCACTGTGGTTCTCTTCGACCGTGTGGGCCTGCTGCCGAAATTCCTCAACGGCGTGCCTGTTCCGCAGTTGCCAACGCACCCGCGACAACAATTCATGAGCATCGAAGGGCAGTGACAGGGCATCATCGGCGCCGAGATCAAGCCCGCGAGTCCGCTCGGCTGATCCTCCGGGAGAAAGCATCACCACACGGATATTCTGAGTGCGCTCGGATCCTTTGATTTCGGATAGAAGATCGCAACAATCCAATTGGGGCGGATTAGCGCCCAATACGACTGCATCGGGACTGAACTTAAGGACAGACTTCATTCCTTCGCGGTAATCGGTAGAAACCTCATATCCGGCATCGCTCAACGCACCGACGATGCTACTTCTCAATGCATCATCCGGCTCGACTACCAGCACTCTTTCACTACTTGACTTTTCCATGACTCGCCACCTGTGAGATGGTCTCAGGCGTTCCTAGGATTCAGTCGAACCGATTCCGCGCGACCGCTCGCGTATTCGTTGCGCTCACCCATGATTGTTCCCTTTATGACTGGGCGGTCAAGTTTATCGGCATCTTTCGTCGCTACTCCTACCTCGTGCCTCCCGGGATGCTGGTGACAGCCTGTTCTGAACAGTCATTCGTCGTGCGACTCCGCGATCGTCAATGGCACTTGCCGTTGTTGTTCGCTGGCTTCGCCGCGGTGTTCGAATTCGGCGGTAACCACGTACCGGCCCTGGACACTCCAGAGTTCAAATAGATAATACCTTCCGTCTCGACGCACGAAGATCACTCTGGGATTTTCTTTTTCTTGCGGAATGGCATAGAGGATGATTGAGACTCCAATACCTGAGTTTGTTCCTTCGCGGTGGATCGCAGCTGTACCTGGGACCTCGTTGTCGAAGACATAGTCCCCAGCTTGGAATTCGTGGTCTTGTACCCAAAAAGTGAATGGAATGGCGGCCCTCGCGGTCACCACTTTTTGCGCTAGGCCAAGGCCTGAGAGCAAAAGAACCACGGATACGAGGGCTCCGACTCGAAGTGTTGCAAGTACGAACGTTGAAAATGTCCGCATCATTATGGTTTCCTCTGTTCGGCTGAATTTGCGTTAGATTTCTTTCGCATCATGACAACCGCGCCGCCTTCTTCGAAAGAGACTTCGTCCATTAACGTCTTTATGAGGTAGATCCCACGACCATGCGTGAACAGCAGGTTCTCTCGAAAGGTAGGATTCGGGATTGCGCTGCAGTCAAACCCCCGTCCCTCGTCCTGAACAGTGATTGAGACCTCCCCGTCCATGTAACAACGGCACTCGACGTAAACACGCTTGCCTGAGTTTTCACCGTTGCCGTGGATCACGGCATTCGCAAGAGCTTCATGCAGCGCCATCTCAATGTCAGTCTCGCTACCATCCGCGTTTCGAAAGTTCAGAATGAAGCGCATGAGTTGATCCGCGAATGGGGAAATGGCCGCGACTTTACTTGGGAGCGATCGGCGCACCTCAACGAAAGGAGCAGAATGCGCATTTCGCAACAGAAACGATAGAGATTGAGTGTGAGCCATAGGTGCAATCCCCGTTTTGAAATTTCCATGCCATTACTCATGGAGAAGGCAAGGCTCATGCCAAATGTCGCTCTGAATTAAGTGATTGAGTTCCAGCGGGTCCTGCCACGATCATGCGTCGTGTTGGTGACGAATCTGTTGAAAATGTTGAGAAAGGCGGTAGACCTGACGTTGAGAAGATCATCGCCAATACAGCCAGACGAACGCGAGGCACCCTAGCAGTCCGATATACAAACAGACGCAGATGACGACACCGTTATCTTTTTCCCGATCATCCTCACACATCTCTTTCGCGCTTTTTGGGTCCGGTTCAAGATAGCGAATTGCGTCATATATCTCCGTGTCGGTCAGGTCTTCAATATTGCGGTCGGGCTCGTGATTTGTCAGCATAGAGCAATCTCATCAGAATGTCTGATCTTCCGCAAACTGTTCGTTCTAGAGGTACGAGCAGGTCAAGACTGAGTTGGCAGAATACTCATTTCATTTCTTTTCCTGCGCGAACAGTTGGTTTTCGGAAGGTTCCATGGGAGGCGAGTCTGCCAGCTCCTTCAGGGCGCGAGTACGACCCTCCCGAATGTCTCTAACCGAGCACCCGAGGAGAAGGGCACAATCGTGTTCCGAGTAATGCTCCAGGGAGGACATGACGAACACAAACCGATCGAAAGTTGCAAGCCGCAACACGGCCTCGATTTCGAAGTGTCCGCCTGGATCCCTCGAATGTTCGTCCATGTTGGAGAATATAGGTCTAGACAGGGGCGAATTGGACTGGCTGGGCCGCGGCTTTAATTCACGAATTGCATTCTGGACGATTGCTCGCTTCGCCCAAGAACGCGCCCATTCACGAAAGACGGGGTTTCCCGAGACACAGTCCTCAAGACCACTTACAAGGCATCGCTCGGCCTTTGCGGGATCGCTCGTGAGTAGAAACGAAAGCTGATAGAGCTCCTTCAGATCCTCATTAAAGATTGTGCGAAAGTCCTCGTGACTCGCGTACACGTTTCCTTCTTTTTGGCGAACTTGAATGTGGACCTGTTCAGTCATTTCTTCATCTCCAAATAGCGACCGTAACGTTCATTGGCGCAATCAGCTTGTCGAATTTGCGAACCGTAACAATCGATTTGGCAGCCTCCGAGACCGCGGCCTGAGGGTACGCCGCATCAATTCTTTGAGTCTCTTGCGAGCTCGTGCTGACTGGGCCTTCACAGTGCCGGTTGGTACTCCCAAGATCCGTGCAGTTTCGCGGATCGATAAGCCATCAACGTCACGCAGCTGAAATGTCCTACGCAGAGTGGGAGAGAGCAGACTATGCAACTGAGTCAATCGAGCACTCAGTTCAGACTCTCTGCATTCGTCTTCGGGATTGGGCCGGTGATCCGCTAGCCATTCCGACACTGAAACTGGTTGCAGTTCCCCGGTGGATTCGTCGAGAGACACCTGGACGTGTCTTAGCCGTTGGCGTAGCTGCAATCGAGCGCAGTTAAGCACGATGGTGGTCAGCCACGTAGAGATCTGTGCCTGCCCTCTGAATTGGTTCAGGTGGGTATAGGCAGCGAGAAGAGCATCTTGAACCGCGTCATCAGCGTCAGATGCATTGCCTAATATGCGATATGCCCGTCTATACAGAGGTGGCAGGCCACTAGCCAGAATTTGCTCCAACTGTTGAGCCGCCTTTCCTTCATTCGGACTTTCTTCGCGCTCCTCAGTTGCGCCGTATGCATTGGTGTTTTGCATGCTCTTTCCTCAATCCTTCGAAAGTTATCGCGACCCGCGCATTCGACTGCTTTCTCTCTTCAATCACCTGCTCGTATCTTGAGATTCCTGCTCGCTCGGCGACTTAGTTCTTTCACTACATGCTTTGTAAACACGCCCTGACAGCGGAATCGGATTCCCCCGTTTATCAATTCAAGGAGTACGTTCTCGCCCTCCTGACTGATCGTCGTGACATGGTTCATCTCGATGACGAGTTCGCGACCACGAAGGTCTGCTCTTGCCTCTTGACACGCATTCCTTAGCTCGGCTGTCCACGGTGCTATGAGCTTTCCTTCCACAATCACCCGACGCTGCCTGGCGTTATCAACGAGCGAGATCTTCAACATTGCTTCTCCTACTCGCGATAAGGCAAGGCGCACGCCAAACCTGCGGATACGTAAGTCACTGAATTCTCAGAGGAGGAACGCCGGAGATCGAAATATCGAGGTCGAAGGAGTTGAAAACGTCGAAAATGTCGAAGCTACGAGGCGGGCTGGAAATCAAGCATACTGCTTCGCATAGATCCCGAATTTCTTCATTCGAGAAAGGAAAGTCGTGCGGTTCATTCCCAGGCTTGCGGCAGCACCATCGGAGCCGCCGACGCGCCCCTTGCATGCAGTTAGCGCCCGTATGATCTCATCACGCTGCCTTCTTTCATATTCGTCGGCAACGCTGGTTTGGTCGCTTTGCGAATTTGTTTTTTCTCCGGCGACTTGCTCGATGTTATACCGCTCGGCATGCGGGAACGCTACCGTATTTGTTTTCCGGAGTTCTCCGAGCGGCGCTTCAAGCGACCTGCTGCGCGTCACAATGACCGCCCGCTCGATAAAATTCTCTAGCTCACGGATATTGCCGGGCCAGTCCCACGCCATGAGCCCCTTCATGACAGCCGGAGAAATAGTTTCAATCTTCTTCTGCATTTGCTTGGCAAATTTCTGGACAAAATAACTCACCAGTTGTGGAATGTCTTCCTTACGTTCGCGCAGAGGCGGTATTCGGATCGGAAATACATGCAATCGGTAGTACAGATCACTTCGGAATTCGCGGGCTGCAATCATCTGTTCGAGATCGCGATTGGTCGCCGCGACGAGCCGAATGTTGACTCTTCGCGTATGAGTGCTCCCCAGTCGTTCAAATTCGCGCTCTTGTAATGCACGCAACAGCTTCGGTTGAATTTCGATGGGAATGTCTCCCACTTCGTCGAGGAATAAAGTGCCTTGATCTGCCAGTTCCATTCGGCCGATTTTTTGCGTAATCGCGCCGGTGAACGCTCCTTTTTCGTGTCCAAACAGTTCGCTTTCGAGCAGACCAGTAGGAATAGCGGCACAATTCAGCCTCACAAACGTGCTTTCCTTGCGCCGGCTGCGGTCGTGAGTGGCACGGGCGATCAACTCCTTGCCTGTACCTGTTTCCCCCAGAAGCAGGACTGTAGAGTCGCTGGTAGCGACTGTTTCAACGAGTTCCAGAACATGTTTCAACGCGGGGCTGTTTCCGATGATGTTTTCAAAGTTCATCTCGCTGCGGATTTCTTCTTCGAGATAGAGCTTCTCCTGGGCAAGCTTGTCTTTGAGTTGCGAAATCTCGTGGTAAGCCAACGCGTTTTCGATGGCGATGGCGATCTGACCCGCAGCTTGGGCAAGGAATTCCACGTCCTCTGGCGTGAAATTAACCTCGCTCGTCCGGGCGATGCTCAAGATTCCGAGTGCTCGACCTCGATTAACCAGAGGAATCAGACAGGTCCTTTTCAAACCCTCCGCGAGGACTTCATCGTAGATCTCTGGAGGGATATCGGCAGGGTCGAACCTCTCCACGATGACTGGCTTCAATGTCTCAAGCACCCGCTGGCTCGGCCCAGTTATTATGTGGACGTGCCCTTCTCTGATAAAGCCTTTGCCCTGTGGAAAATCTAGGGCGTAAAGCCTCGATTTCCCCGATTCCGGGTCCAACAGCGAAACGGCAACGACGTCACAGTGCATGACCTCGCGAATGCTGGCTGCAATCTCGCGCAACAGTTCCCGAGGTTGCAGATTTGATGTAATTCGATTCGTCAGACTCAGAAGTAACTTCAGCCGCTCATTTTGTTGTTGCGCACATCTGAGGTTCAAACCATCATCCAGCGCAAAGGCGACGACACGCCCAATCAGCCCCAGGAAGCTTATTTCTTCCTCGCTGAATGGATTCACCGTGTCGCGGTTGATTCCAAAAACACCCAAACGACGATGCGGCGTCGTCAAGGGTACGCGGAGCCCCGAGCCGAGGCCCATCTTCTTTGCCCATTCTCTGAATCGGGGAAACCGCTCTTCCGTGTTCCAATCGGGGGTATGTTGTGGATCCCGGCTGCGTACAGCATCCCATATGGGCAACTCTTCGATCGGCAGATCCGGCCAGGAAGAGATGGGTCCCTTACCCCAAACTTGGTATTCGATTTCCTTGGAGTTCTCTTTAAAGACAAAGAAGTAAAGGTGATCAAACTGCAGGAGCTTACCGATTTCATCCGCGAGGGTGCTAGCCAGTTCCTCAGGTTCGCGGCACGCAGCGATCGCTTCACTGATACGCAGCACAGCCTCATAGCGGTGGCTGTCGCATTGAGGCGCAATGATGAGATCCGTACCCATTAGCCTTACAATTTCCACACTCGCCAGTGAACGCCGGCCTTTAATTCACCCAAATAGCTGATGACTCATTTCCTCTAAGGTCGCAAAATCGCGGTCACAGCCTACCTCGCAAGTAGTGATGACTCAAGCCGGGTGAAAGTTTCACGTATTGTGCGGCTATCCCTTCAGCATAGCTTCTAACACAATCGACAGTTTCAACCCTTTCAACATTTTCGAGCTAATCAACTTTCTGCCAATCCTAGCGCTTTTTCCATCACTTACGTATACCACAGCGTTTGGCACGGCTCTTGCCTTACACAAGGGGGCGATGCTTCGAACCAATTGTGAGGCGGTCATGTGGAAGATCACAACTCGCGGTTTCACGCTGGAAGAAGTGTTAATCATGGCTGCCATGAACCTCTTAATTAGCGCTGATACCGCTGCCAAACGCGAGAAACGGGTATCGCAGAAATCAAAAGGAGACCGAGCATGGAATTGAAGTACTCGATAAAACGAACAGCAATGATTGTGGGCATTTTGGCACTCGTATCCATCACTGCAGTCGCACAGGAGAACCGATCAGAAATTAGCATCCAGGGCACGGGATTTTTCACGAAGGACACCGACGGAAACGGGATTCAGCAACACGCTTCCGACACGGGCGGATTTTTGCTTGGCTATCGTTACAACCTCAATCGCTGGCTCGCAGCCGAGGCGAACTACGGCTACGACCGCAACACACAATTTTATTTCGGCAGCACCCCGGCCCGCGTCCAGGCTGACGTCCACCAAATCACTGGCTCAGCTGTGGTGAAACTGCCAGGCTTCGCTCGGATTCAACCATATGCATTGGCCGGTGGCGGTGCCCTGGTATTTAATCCAACCGGCAACGCCGGCGGCCGTTTTGCAGGAGCCTCGGAGCAAACGCAGGGAGCCTTCCTCTACGGTGTGGGTGCCGACTACGTTCTCGCGAAGCATTGGTCAATACGAGCGGAGTATCGCGGGCTAGTCTACAAAGCACCCAGCTTCAATCTTGCCGGGTTGGACACAGACAGCTGGACGCACACTGCGCAACCATCAGCCGGCATCGTCTTCCGCTTCTGATAGGCCGCGACCGAAGGCGTGGTACGCGTGTTCAACCAAACACCCGTGCCACACAATTCGTCTTGATGATGACCGCCCATTGTTTATGAGGTAGACCGCGAAACGCCTTATTGGCCCTTCCCCGAAGAAGTGCAGGAGGCGTCGCGGTCACCTCGCCATTTCACCGCTGTCGAGAGCGCTATGACTTGATCCGGGCGATGATGGTGTCGAAAACAGCAGGCGCTCCCTTTCGGTGAAAAAGTACGAATCGTTCATCAGCGAGGTCGGCAAGCCGAATCTTTTTGCTCTTCAATTTTAACTTTCGTGATCGAGGGAGGACCGCAACCAGCGGGTCACGCAGCAAGACTCTCGATTGCCGATTCCTGCTGCGCTCAAGCGAGAGGGTACGCGTGATAGCTATATCGATCTCGCCTCTATCACATGCCTGGTCCAGTTCAACAGGATAGAGATCATGGAGTGCAAGCTTTACGTCCGGATATTCCAGTTTGTATCTGCGAATGAGGTCAGGCAGGAAAGAGAGGGTTGCCGAACCGATAAACCCGATCGAAAGCCTCCCAACTTTGCCTTGGGCAGCGCGCTTGGCAGTGACGATGGCAGTCTCCGCTTGTTGAAGGATACGAACGGCGTCCGCATAAAATATCTCGCCTTCCGGCCTCAAACGTGCGTTGCGACCGGTTCGCGAAAAGAGTTTCAGCCCAAGTTCGTCCTCCAGATCGGACACAGCCTGACTGATCGAGGGCTGAGCAATATGCAGCCGCCGCGACGCCTCCCGATACCCTTTGCAGTCTACAACTGCGGTGAAGTAGCGCAAATGTCGCAATTCCATCTGATAGGCACTCCCTATCAGTCTGATTGGAACATACGACGTATCGCAATGTCACTTTCCAAATCTATTGGTGTGAAGCGATTTGGTCTCGCGGAATGGCGACACCAAAATATGGAGTCTCGAACATGAAAGTGGAACTCTTTCCTCCCGACCCTGAGACAGAGCCGCGTCATTGGGTACGGCATGATCAGGCTTTCGCAATGATGTTGCGGCCCGGCTCAATTGAGTGGGGATCGAAGCGTTGCGCGCTGGAAAAATTCGACTACAGGGCGAGCGACTTAGCATTGTGCCATCGTCATGTCGGGGAGTGGGTTGGACTCATGAACGTATCGCATCTGCAGCTTGGTATTTCCGATGAGGCACTGATGGCCTGCTCGGACGGAGCTTACGGCGAGGTAGAACTGTGCCCTTCGCGCAAGTTTGCAGACCCGCGCCTGAGTGCGATGGTTGCGGCCGTTCGCGCAGAGATGGTTGCCGGCTTTCCCAGCGGGCGGCTGTTTCTGGATTCTCTTGAACAGGCGATGGCCGTGACGCTGGTCAATGGCCATGCAGTAAGGCACCGTCCTGTGCAGATATACCGAGGCGGGCTCGGCTCAGCGCGCTTGCGAAGGATTAAAGAGTTGGTCCACGCGAGGATGGAAGACGACTTGAGTCTCGAAGACATGGCGCAATCGGTAGGCTTGAGCACAGCTCATTTCGCGCGAATGTTTCGCAAGTCAACGGGCGAGACTCCGCATCAATTTGTTCTGCGCCAAAGGCTTGAGCGTGCTAAAGCGCTGTTGTGTACTCCCGATGCGCGAGTGTTGGACGTCGCCGTTGCATGTGGCTTTAAGACCCAGCAGCACTTTGCGCAGGTCTTTCGTGACGTCTGCGGAGTTAGCCCGACAGAGTATCGCGAGGATCTGATCGGCTCCGAAGCGACTTGCGCGTGTGAAGTCTGCTCCGAAGATGCGTCACGCCTCGTGATTGCTTAGGTACTGCCAGAAGGTCCCTCTTACCGGCTATCGTCCACTTCCTCGTTTAAGTCTAGCCCCGCCGGAATTTGTAACTCATCCGCTTCGTGTCCTACCTCAGCGGTGTGTCCTCTAGCAGCATAAATTGAGCAAGATTCCGACCATCCCAGCAGAAATCCGCACAAGTCCGTTTCCGATGTGCAGTTTACTTACAGTTGTGAGTAGAGGTCGGTCAGTCGATCGGAACCAATTCAACATAGGAGGGAAAGTCAATGGAAGCAATCGGATTGTTGGTCACGCTCGAAGCACGCGCAGGTAAAGAGGCTGATGCCGAGTCATTTCTTAAGTCAGCTCAATCACTCGCTTTGAATGAAAAAGGGACCTTGAAATGGTATGCGATCAAGCTCGGGCCGCGGAAGTTCGGCATCTTCGACACCTTTGCAAATGAAGTGGGCCGCAATGCCCACTTGACTGGCGAGATCGCGAAGGCATTGGGAGCGCGGGCCAGCGAATTATTCGCGGTTTCTCCGCAGGTGGACAAAGTGGAGATCCTCGCAACCACGCCCTTAAAAGGCTGAGCGCGAGGGTACATGAGCCCTGATGAGCCGCATAGGCTCGCGAGACTAAATCACGAGGGAATGGTATGCCAATAATTACAACTAAAGACGGTACACAGATTTTTTACAAAGACTGGGGCGCGAAGGATGCACAGCCCATTGTGTTTCACCACGGTTGGCCTCTGTCGTCGGACGACTGGGATACTCAAATGCTGTTCTTCCTAGCCAATGGCTATCGCGTCGTTGCGCACGACAGGCGCGGTCACGGCCGCTCCTCGCAGGTGGCCACTGGCCACGACATGGATCACTATGCGTCCGACGCCTCGGCTGTGGCCGAGCATCTCGACCTGAGGAATGCGATCCACATCGGCCATTCGACCGGTGGTGGCGAGGTAGCGCGATATGTCGCGAAGTACGGCGAGCCTCAGGGCCGCGTAGCCAAGGCCGTGCTCATCGCCGCTGTTCCCCCGCTCATGGTCAAGACCGATAAAAATCCGGACGGCACTCCGATCGAAGTGTTCGACGGCTTCCGCAAGGCGCTGGCTGCGAACCGCGCGCAGTTCTTTCTCGATGTCCCTACTGGTCCGTTTTACGGCTTCAATAGACCCGGCGCGAAGGTGTCGCAGGGAATCATCCAGAATTGGTGGCGTCAGGGGATGATGGGCAGTGCACTCGCTCACTACGAAGGCATCAAGGCTTTCTCCGAGACAGACCAAACGGGCGATCTGAAAGCGATCATGGTACCGACTCTCGTGATGCAGGGTGACGATGACCAAATCGTACCGTACAAAGACGCTTCAGTGCTGCAAGCCAGGCTGCTCCATCACGGCACGCTCAAACTTTACCCGGGCTTCCCACACGGCATGATGACCACGAACGCCGATGTCATCAATGCGGACATCCTCGCATTCATTCGAAGCTAATCCAAAAGAAAAAGAAACAACAATCAAAACGAAAAAAGATCATTAAGGAGAAAAAATGAAAATCTCAAAAAGCTACCTGGCTGATTTCGCGGCCCCAGAGACCAAGTCAACGCTACGAGGAGTGATGCAGCGTCTCGGCTTGACTCTTCTCGCGTTTACGCTCGTTATCGGTGCGGCCGAGGCACAGCAAGCGGCCCCTCCGATTGACGGTGTCATCGGAAAGCTCCAGTCATTTGATAGTAAGTCGCTTGACGTTATGACAAGTTCAGGCACGGTCCACGTTGCTGTCAAGGAGCCCCTCACAACCTATAAGCAGATACCGTCGGATTTGAGTCATGTCACGTCCGCGTCTTATGTCGGCGTCGCTTCGACTGAGCAGCCGGATGGAAAAGAAGTAGCGAAGAAAATCTTCATATTTCCCCCTGAGCTGAGTGGAGCTGCAGAAGGTAGTGTTCTGACAGACCCGCCGGGTGCAACTACTCACAGCAGCATGACCAATGGCTCCGTCTCCCGCCCTGCCATATCGCACTCACGTATGACAAACGGCACGGTACAGAAAGGCAACGGCACCACACTGGTGGTCCAGTATCAGGAAGGCTCTAAGACGATCTCTGTGCCTGCAACTGTCCCCGTCACGGTGGTCGCACCGGAAAAGGTCACATTCAACAATGGCGACGTCGTCTATGCGACCACAGAGAAGCTTGCGGGCGGAACACTTGTGACGGACAAGATTTTCCAGTTCATCCCAGCGGTGTCGAGCGGCACCAAGTAAGGGCTCTGAGCAATGAGCCATTCAACACTTCTTGGGGGGTCGACGGCAAGGTGCTGCCGACGTTGTTAAAGCAGAGCAGTGGGATTTCCAAAAGAAGCCAGACGCCGAGAATTGACTCATCTCGCATTTTTGACCAACAGCCAGGGAGGCTGATATGGCAAGCAAACAGAAAACGGTCATTGTAACGTGAGGTTCGCAGGGCATCGGAGCTGGCGTAGTCCGGTCGTTCCTTGATCGCGGATACAATGTTGTCGCAAACTCGCGCAACATCACGAAGTTGGGTACGTTCATCGAATCTGATCATTTGGCACTCGTAGGTGGCAGCATCGGAGAAAGTGCTGTCGCTTCGAAGGTCGTAGAGACAGCCGTCCAGAGGTTTGGATCCATCGACGCGCTGGTCAACAATGCCGGCATCTTCTTCACAAAACCCTTCACTGAATACACGGCTGAAGACTTCAAAGCGCTATCTTCTACCAACCTCGAAGGCTTTCTCTATGTCACCCAGGGAGTGGTCAAGCAGATGCTTGCGCAGAAGTCTGGCGGGAGCGTCGTTACCATCACAGCTTCGCTGGTAAAAAACCCGATTGCAGGCATTACTGCATCGGTTCCGATGATCACCAAGGGCGGTCTTGAAGCCATCACGCTGAGCCTGGCCGCGGAGTATGCAAAGGAGAAAATTCGCTTCAACGCGGTCGCGCCCGGCGTGGTGGACACGCCGCTGCACAAGAACAACCCGAAGGACTTTCTGAAGACGCTCTCGCCGATGGGTACAATTTGTGACGTGAAGGACATCGCGGAAGCTGTGGTTTATCTCACAGGGGCCCGTTATGTGACGGGGGAGGTGCTGCACGTGGACGGTGGTGCGCACTCGGGAAAATGGTAAGCGCCAAGGGCTCGCAGCCGGCCAGCGCGGAGCGCCGGCTGCAGGAACTCGGAATCGAACTCCCGCCTCCGCCCACTCCCTTCGGCGCCTATGTCGAGGCCGTACGGACCGGCAATCTGCTCTTCCTCAGCGGGATGCTTCCTGCCATCGGACACGAGCCGAAGTTCGTCGGCCGTTTCGGGAAAGAGCTGGATACGAACGCAGGTAGAGAGGCGGTCCGCATTGCCGCTCTGAATGTTTTGTCAGCGGCAAGGCAGAAGCTAGGCTCACTCGATAAAGTAACCCGCGTTGTTCGACTATGTGTCTATCTTGCAACCCATGGAGACTTCTTCGATCAACCAAAGGTTGCCGACGCTGCCTCCGAACTATTCCGTGATGTTTTTGGAGAAGGCAAGACCTCAGTCCGCATGGTGCTGGGCGTGGCGAGTCTTCCTCTGGGCATGCCCGTGGCGGTTGAAGTCATTCTGGAAGTCGAGGCGTGAGTAGGCGGGGAGACCCGCCTCTGCGTTTGACTATGGCGAAACGAAACTCAGCATGGAACAAGACGCGCGTTTCAGACAAACTCGGAATTGAGTATCCGATCATCCAGGGGCCGCTTGGAGGCTTTTCTTCACAGCGCCTTACCGCCGCTGTATCAAACTTCGGGGGCCTGGGTTCTTTCGGCGCGCTTGGCCTTGCTCCGTCGGCGATTCAGGAGGTCGTCGCCGAGATTCGTTCATTGACCAACAAACCTTTCGCCATCAACCTCTGGGTTTCGATGGAGGACGAGGGCGCCACAACATCCGATGTCGAAGCCTTCGAGCGCGCGCTCTCTCATATAGCTCCGCATCTTGAGGCGCTCGGAGCGAGCAAGCCGCAGTTCTCACCATACAAGCCGCTTCGCTTCGAAGATCAGGTGCGCGTTCTGCTCGATGCTAAGGTGCCTGCCTTCTCGTTCATCTACGGCATTCCGCCGAAGGAAATTCTCGAGGAGTGTCATCGCCAGGGCATCGTCACGATCGGCACCGTGACGACACGGGACGAGGCCATCGCCCTGGAACAAGCCGGTGTCGATGTGGCTGTAGCATCCGGATTCGAGGCCGGCGGACATCGCGGATCGTTCCTGCGCTCTTCGGAAGATTTCCTCACAGGAACGATCTCTCTAGTTCCACAGGTCGTGGATGCCGTCGGGATACCGGTGGTAGCAGCCGGAGGAATCGCGGATGCCCGCGGCATCGCCGCAGCTTTCGCGCTCGGCGCCGAAGGTGTGCAGATGGGAACGGTCTTTCTTGCCTGCGAAGAGTCTGGAGCAAGCGCGTTGCACCGCGAGGCAATCCTGAGCGGAAAAGCGAGCCGAACTTCGCTTACACGTGGGTTCACCGGACGCCTGGCACGCGGCATCCACAATCAACTTCTGGAAGAGATGAACCGGCCCGGCGTCGCGGTTCTCCCGTACCCGCTACAACGGACTCTCATGCGGAACCTCGCCCTGCCAGCACAGCAGGCTGGGCGGAGCGAATTCCTGGCCTTATGGGCCGGCCAAAGTGCTGGGCTTGCCCAATGTCCAGGAGTAACAACGCTTCTGCAATCGCTCGTCAATGGGGTATCAGAGAAGCTTGACTGACGTTCGGATGGTCAACTTTAATCTCTTACGCAGATGGTCGTTGTACTCAAAGCATTCGTCGAACGTTGCATGTCGCTATGGCCTAGCTTGTGAGGCGTTGGACAGTTATGGCCGTTAGCAAACCCTTGCGCTATATTAGGCGAGCGGCCTGCCTTTGACGATCTTTGCGTGTACCATCTCGTGCCTGAACTTTGCTTCGTCAGGTGCGTGTCGCCACTCTTCAGCTATTAAGAGGCGAGCTATTGAGAGGCGCCGAAGAGGACCGGACTCACCATGGTTTCAATCCTGGCTGCCATCTCCTCGGCGGGGATACGGTTGGGGGTCTGAAACCAGCGGCGCGCGGCTCCAAAAATGGCCCAGGCCGCAGTGGTCGCCAGCAGTGCCGCATCGACACCGGGTGCCACCCCATGAAGGGCAAGGCCTTCTTTGAACATGCCCTCGACGACGGGGATGATAGAGCCTTCGAGCGACATCCGAGCCAACTGACTCGGACAACTTGTGGACTCCGCAAGATAGTCGCAGACGCCGAGAGCAATGGCGCGCAGTGCTCCATGGCAGTCGGTAAAGGTGATGCCGCGACGCTCGATCAGATCGCGGAAGCGGGATTCTGTCATGGCCTGCAGCAGCGCGTTCTTATCCGGATAGTGCAGGTAAAAGGTGGCCCGGTTTAACGTGGCTTCGTCGGCGATCTCCTGAATAGAGATATCGCCGAACTCATGTTTTATCAATAGCTTGGCTAGTGAATCCATGAGCATGCGACGGCTGCGCAGGATGCGCGGATCCGTCGTTCCACTCTCGGATTGGAGAAGCTGGGCCATTCCTACTATTAAGGATACTCTTGCAGACTAAACGACACTTGTTTATTTTATGAATCGACACATGTTGATTACTAATCATATGTCGTGCAGGAGGAATTCTCAATGTCGACTTTGCTACATATCGACTCCAGTCCACTCTACGGTCGGTCAGTCTCCCGCGAGCTATCCGCTGCGTTCGTGACCCAGTGGAAAGCTTCGCACCCGGATGGAAAGGTCATAGACCGCGACCTCAGCGCAACAGCAATGCCACCGATCAATGCGGAATGGGTCGGTGCGGTCTACACGCCGGAACAGGCCCGCACTCCTCAGCAGAAGCAATTGCTTTCGCTCTCGGACTCCCTGCTCGCCGAATTGGAGCAGGCCGATGAGTACGTCATCGGAGTGCCCATGCATAACTTTGGTGTGCCTTCCGTGCTCAAGCTATGGATCGACCAGATTGCGCGTGTCGGCAGGACCTTTTCCTACGGGCAGGGAGGGCCGAAGGGCCTGATTATCGGCAAGAAGGCGACCTTCATCATCGCAACGGGCGGGATCTACGACGCCCAGACGCAGATGGCCTCGTTCAATTTCGTGGAGCCGTATCTGCGGTCCGTATTTGGTTTTCTTGGTGTGACGGACGCGACCTTCCTCACCGCAGGGGGGACCGCTATACTGAACCAGGGACAGGACCGTAACGCATTTCTTGCACCGCATCTTCAGGCCGTGCAGACGCACGCGCAGACCTTCTAGGCGCGACACACTAAGAGAGGACACCCATGAAAATTACTTCTATTATTGCTCGCTATCTACTCGGCCTGATCTTTACGGTCTTTGGGCTGAACGGATTTCTCAACTTCATCCACCAGCCACCGCCGACGAATCCGCTCACACTTCAGTTTCTTGTCTCCGTCAGCGAGTCGCATTTTGCCGCATTCTTCTTCGCGATTCAAGTGCTCGGTGGGCTGCTGTTGCTTTCGGGCTACTTCGTGCCACTGGCGCTGACAGTGTTGGCGGCGGAACTCTACAACATCCTTGCGTTTCACCTGACGCTTGCGCCGGCGAGCATTGCTCCGGCTCTGGTGGCGTCTGTACTGTGGATACTGGTCTTCCTTCAGTACCGCGAAAACTTCAAGGGCATCTTCCGCGCGAA
>Ga0307476_10000058_pt1 | contig 117133 bp, 109 predicted proteins | sample atmos_gasesECM2C_2_FD_203314 | JGI IMG/M metagenome (GOLD analysis project Ga0307476, IMG submission 203314) | Hardwood forest soil microbial communities from Morgan-Monroe State Forest, Indiana, United States - atmos_gasesECM2C_05 | ecosystem: Environmental > Terrestrial > Soil > Temperate... | reverse complement strand
CTTCGGGTCGGGCACTTCCACCGAAGCCTTCTTGTCCTTGTCGTAAAGGATCGCGCCTTCCGGAATCTGCAGCACGTTCTTATGTTCTTCCAGGATGATTTCCGCGTTGGCGGTCATTTCCGCCTTCAGTTCGCCGCCCGGATTCTGGATCGATACGCGTACTTCAAACGTGGTGACGTTGTCTTTCTCCACACCCATCGGAGAAATCTTGGTAACCTTGCCGTCGAAGGTCTTGTCCTTGAACGATTCCACTTTGATACGGGCGCGCTGTCCCAGATAAACCTTGCCGATGTCGCTCTCATCGACCTTGCCCTTCACATACACTTCGCTAGTATCGCCCAGCGTCATGACCAGCGTGGCCGACGAACCCAGCACCAGGATCGAGCTCACCGCGTCGCCCATCTCTACATCGCGCGACAGCACGATGCCGTCAATCGGCGAGACGATGTCGGTGTAGCTAAGCTGCTCGTCCAACTGCTTCAGGTTTGCGTCATCCTCTGCTACTTGCGCCTGCGCTTGTGCAATCTTGGCTTTTAAAACAGTCACCTGCGCCTTCGACACGTTCTGTTTGTTTAGGGCCATTTCATAATTCTTCTCAGCGTCATCCAGCGCCGACGCCGACACCACGCCGTCCTTGGCCATCCCTGTGGCGCGGTCGTAGGCGCGCTTCAGCAGCGGCACGTCCGGACCTTCCGCGTCAACCTTGGCGCGCTCGAAGTCAGCCGTCGAACTTTTCAGATTCGCCTCGGCCGCTTCCAGCGCGGCGCGCGACTGCGCCACCTGCGCCTCGATCTCAACTTTGTCGAGCTGGGCCAGCAGTTGCCCCTTCTTAACGTGATCGCCGTAGTCGACCAGAAGCTTTTTCACAATGCCGCTAGCCTTCGACTTCACTTCGACCTTGGTGATGGGCGTAACCTTCCCGGTCGCCACCACACTCTTGGCGAGGTCGCCCTTTTCCACCTTCGCGAGCTTCGAGGCATCAATCTTGGTGCCGCCGCGCGTGGCCGCGAACACTCCGCCCGCAATCACCAGAACGACCGCGGTTACGACCACACCCCAGATAATCAGTTTCCGGCGCTTTTTCTTATTATTCCCGTTACCGTTCACACCGCCTCCTGTTAATGCCGCTAAATGGAGATTGGGAGCCATTCCGCCACCCTCACTCTGTTGTACGACGCCCAACCAGCTTTTGTTCCTAGAACCTGCGCACTAATTTAAGCTGGAAACTTTCCTTCGAAAAAGTCTGCCTTCGAAAAAATGAGGTTTTACGAAGGGCACGGCTTCAGCCGTGCCGCTAAAGCCAGTCGAAGATCCGGGCCTTAGCCCCTGAGGGTTGCTCGGTTTCGACTGACAAAAGCTACAACCCATTTACCGCCTGCCATTTAGACAGACGATCTCCTAAAAGGATAGCGCATCCACGAACCGAATTTTGTACCCAGGGCACGAGGATTCTTGGTTGGAATGCCCACACTCCGCGGATGGATGCCAGGACTACGAGAAATCCTAACGTTTTCTGATTCTGTACCACATAACTTTAAGACCAACCCCTAATCCCTAATCCCGAATCCCGAATCCCGAATCCCGAATCCCTGACCACTGCCAACTGTTAGAATTACCGTTCCATGATCGCTTTTGTGCTGCTCCGGGTCTTCCTGATCCTTCTCCTGGTGGCGGCCAATGCCTTCTTCGCGGCAGCCGAATTCTCCCTGGTCAGCGTTCGCGACACCCGCATCCAGCAGCTGATTGAATCCGGCCGCATCGGCGCCCGCATCGTCCAGCGCCTCCACCAGCACCTCGACGAAGTCGTTAACGGCGTTCAGCTCGGCATCACCATGGTCAGCCTCACTCTTGGCTGGATCGGCGAGCCCATGGTCGCCCGCCTGGTCGAGGGCATGGAATTCGTTCACCGCGTCCCGCACGCGGCCGTCTACGCCCACACCATCGCTATCGTTATCGCATTCAGCCTGATCACCTACATGCACGTGATCCTCGGCGAACTGGTTCCCAAAACGCTGGCCCTGCAGCGCTCCGAGCAAGTCGCCCTTGCCGTCGCCGCCCCCATGGAGGCTTTCCTCACCCTCACCCGTCCCATCCTTTTCTTCATGCGCCGCTCCGGAGGCATAGTTCTGCGAATCTTCGGTGCCCAGGACACGCGGCGTCGTGGTGCCATACACTCCCCCGACGAACTCAAGCTCATCGTCACCGCCAGCCGCCAGTTCGGCCAGATTCCCGAGTTCCAGGAAGAAATGATTCACAGCGCGATCGAACTCGACAACATCACCGTTCGCGAAGTCATGGTCGCCCGCCCCGACATTTTTTCTTTACCAAGCGACCTTCAGCTCGACGAATCCCTGGCCCGCGTGGTCGAAGGCCAGCACTCGCGCATCCCGGTTTACGATCCGCAGCGCGGCCCCGAGCACATCGTCGGCGTGCTCTACTACAAAGACCTCATGCGCTGGATGCGCCTCCGCCTCAGCAATCTCGGCCAGTCGACTTCGACGCGCATCTCCCGCATGCAGATCAGCCAGATCATGCACGACGTCCTAGTCGTCCCCGAAACGAAAGTTCTCGCAGAATTGCTCGCGGAATTTAAGGACCGCCGCCGCCATCTCGCCGTGGTAGTCGACGAATTCGGCTCGACCGCCGGAGTCATCACCGTTGAAGACATCCTCGAACAACTGGTCGGCAACATCGAAGACGAATTCGACGTTTCCCCCAGCGAACCCGCCCTCGAAGACGAATCGGTTCTCGTGCTCGAAGGCTCAGTCAACATCCGCGACTTAGAAACCGAACACGGCCTGACCCTCCCGCGCGATGCCGGCTTCGAAACCCTGGCCGGGTTCATCCTGGCGAGACTGCAGCGCATCCCCAACCTGCGCGACAGTTTCGAATACGAAGGCCGTCGCTACACAGTAGAAGAGCTGGAAGGTCATCGCATCGCCAGAGTCAGGATCGAGAAAACAGCAAAAGTAGAAAGCGAAGCCGAAGCCGCAAAAGGGGCAGGGAACTGACGTGAAAAGGTCTAGGGAACTGATGCGGATTAAGGGCAGGGAAGTGACGCAGACCCCGGGTTCCGCTCCGCTCTCCAAAGCGTGTCATCCTGAGCGAAGCACGACGGCGAGCAAAGCGAGCCGTCGCGCGCAGTCGAAGGACCCCTATCCTGCAGCAACTCTTTTCGGTCGCATCAAGGCGTTCTCCCCGTGCAGCCCGCAGTCCGCGACTAAATCACTGAAACTCCCAAACAAAGTCGTGGATAAGCCGAGCGGCAACGGATCCTTCGACTCCGCGAGCGCATTCGCGCTCGCTCAGCTCAGGATGACAACGTAAACAGAGATACAGAGAGCCCGCCAACTGAAACCCGTACTCCAACGCGTCCTCTACACTCTGCCCGTAATCTGGCTGGTAGTAAGCCTCGTGTTCCTGCTCATCCACCTCGTCCCCGGAGACCCCATCACGCAGATGCTCGGCGAAGGTGCGCCCCCCGCCGACATCGCCGCCACGCGTCACGCCTACGGCCTAGACGCCCCGCTCGGCCAGCAATATCTCAACTACTGGAAGGGCGTCCTCCACGGCGACCTCGGCCGCTCCATCCGCCTCAACAAATCCGTCACGCTCAGCCTCGCCCAAGCCTATCCCTACACATTGCGGCTCACCCTAGCGTCTCTGCTGATAGCTCTCGCCCTCTCCATCCCCGCCGGCGTCCGCTCCGCCCAGCGCCGCAATCGCTGGGACGACCGCCTGCTCTCCGTAGTCAGCCTCTTCGGCCTCTCGTTCCCCAACTTCGCCCTCGGCCCCATTCTCATTCTGTTGTTCTCAATCAAACTCGGCTGGCTCCCCGTTTCCGGCGCCGGATCATTCGCCAACCTCGTCCTGCCCGCCCTAACCATGGGCAGCGCCCTAGCCGCCATCCTCACCCGCATGGTCCGCACCTCCATGCTCGAAGAGCTCAGCCAGGACTACATCCGCACCGCCCGCGCCAAAGGATTGCCCGAACGCACCGTCGTCTACCGCCATGCCTTGCGTAACGCCATGATCCCGGTGCTGACAGTCGTAGGCCTGCAATTCGGCGCCCTGCTTGCCGGCGCCATCGTCACCGAAAAAATCTTCTCCTGGCCCGGCATCGGCCGCCTCACGGTCGACGCCATCTCCAGCCGCGACTATGCCCTGGTTCAAGGCTGCATCCTCGCCATCGGCCTGACCTACGTCGCCGTGAACTTCCTGACCGACGTGCTGTACTCGGTAGCGAACCCAAGGATTCGGCAGTGAAACATGAATCTCGATCCCCAAGAATGCCCCCGCTAAGTTGCCGCTTGATTTTCCTCAGAAGTTATCGGAACATAGCAGAGAACAGGAATCGCCTGTCAGGAGGTGCTTGATGAAAGCACTTTTGATGGGTCCTGTTGCTAGCGAGTGCAAGTAGCCCGAAGGACTCTGCAGTAAATAGCTTGGCGACGTTCAGGCTTGGGCTACTTCTCGGTGGTGCACCATCGACTGTTTGGGTCGCGTGACGAGGTCCTCGTCTGGCTGCCTGAACCTCCTGGCAATCGTCGCCGTGAGGTGTGTTTCTCGTCCGTCCGTCAACAGACGCTAAATGTTGGCGTGCTGTAACGTCCTTCGCAGTGGACGCAAAACCCTGCGCATGAAACTCGCTGCACGTTAAGCCCGTGCGTAAACGTAATCGCAAAACGTTAGAGGGGCCAGAGACGGACTGAACTCTGGCCCTTTCTATTTTCACGAGCGAGACGGCACCTCCCGTCTTCCCGAGACTGGGGATGCAGAGGCTAGCTTTAGCCAACGGCCTCCGAAACGGAAGGCGAACTCTGAGTCGTCGGCCCACAATTTCTGTTATATTGCCGCGCATGTGCCGGTTACTGCCTGCTATCGCACTGGCCAGCCTTTTGCTCTCGACGGGATGCTCTGAAAAACCTCTCGCCCAATCACCCGCAGAGAAAGCCCAAGACGATGAGATTCAGGAATTGAGGAAAAGGGTGGCAGCACTTGAGCAGAAGCCTGCACAGCACCACTATGAACTGAGATCCGAGGGCTCGCGAAGCTTTCGCTTTGATCCGGAGACCGGTGATAGCTGCATCAAACTGGCAAGCAAGACAGATTGGAAGAACCCAGATACTATCCGGCAGGGCTGCGAATATCAGGACTTCGTCGGCGCTCCGCTCGCAACCAACGAGGCCTACACGACGCGAGTCAGCAATGCGGAGTGTATATTCGTGGGAAAGTGCAAGCCTTCACCATGATGCAGGCGCCGCCAGGCAGTTTTCTTGCGAAACAGCCGCCATGACCGTCACACCAACTCAATCACCACCCGCTGCCCCACCAGCGCCGCCGCCCGCTGCAAACTCGACAGCGTGATGTCGCGTTTCGGATCGAGAATACGATCCACCTGCGACCGGCTCGTCTTCAGCAAGACCGCCATGCGCGCCTTGGAAATTTTCTTCTTCTTCATGGCCTTGGCCAGTTGCCACGCCACAACTTCCTTCACGGCCTGCGCCTGCGCTTCCTCGAAAATGTTTTCCTTCTTCAGGAAGTCGTCAATGCTCGATCCCAGATTCTTCTTGCTCATCGCTCCAACTCCTTCTGCCGCTTGCGCGCCAGCGCCAAGTCACCCTCGGGAGTAGCTCGGCTCTTCTTAATAAACCCATGTAGAGCCACCAGCCGGTCCCTATAAAAGCAGATCAAAACGCGCGAGGTGCGGTTTCCCGGGAGATCGGTTCGCACTTCCCATAACCCTTTTCCCATCGGCCGGCAAAGCGGCATGCCAACCGGCCAACGCCACTGTGCTCGTAACAAGTCTGTTCCAATGGCGCGTCGCTCTGCTTCGCCAAATTCTCTCAGCCATTCGCGAACCGGTTCGCCGCCAGCGTCATTGCGGAAGAAAACGAGTTCGACCTTCCGCGGCCCTTGTTCGGTGGCCATCTTCAAACGGTCTCAATAGTGAGTGTACCATAAAACGTACATGCTGCGCGGCGCGTCCGTAGAGCGTCCGATGCCGGGCGCCCTATTTCTCGCTTTGTCCAAGAAGGTACGGGCTGGGGAGGCTCTTGTGAAGGACGCACTCGCACGCATTGCCCAAGCTGCGGTGCACGAATTGCAACTGATGCTGCTGATGAAGGATCTTCGCCGGGCGCTCGAACATTAATAAAATTAATAAGGCGGGGCATCGCCGCCCCGCCCCCGTGTCGGCTGACCTACGCTGCCTGCCTCACTTTTTTCGCCCGTTCTTCCAGTTCCTTCGGCGCCACATCTTCCACGTGCGTGGCAACTCCCCAAAGGTGTCCGAACGGATCCTGAAGGAAGCCGGAGCGGTCGCCGTAGAACTGGTCCTCCACCGGCTTCAGGATTTTGCCACCTTCCTTCGCCGCCAGATCGACCACGCGATCCACGTCGGGAAGGTAGATGTACAGACTCACCGGGCTTGCGCCGATGGTGGCTGCGCTGGTGTGCCCCTGACCCATGCTGGGATTCTCATCAGCCAGCATGACGTGAGAATTGCCAATCTTCAACTCGGCGTGGCCGACTTTGCCATCCGGACCATCCATGCGAAACAATTCGGTCGCACCGAAAACTTTCTTGTAATAGTCGATGGCTCGCGCCGCGCCACGGATGATCAGGTATGGGGTAATGGTGTTGTAATCTTTGGGAATATACGAGACTTTACTCATGATTTTTCTCCTTAGAAATGGGGGCTAAGGGTGGAGGTTGCGGCGTGCACGCGGAGCGGGCGTGTCGTCCTTGCGGTTGTCTTTATGAGAACATAATCCGTACCGAGCCGCAAGACCGCATAGTTAGAAGATTTGCACAACTGAAATTTGGGACCTGAATGTCCACTGCCCCTATCTCATTCCGCCAGCGTGTTGCCGGTTGGACGGCGGGAAACGCCCGTCACAACCCACTTGCGGCGACCGGCGTCGTGTTAGTGATCGTCTTCGTAACCTTCGCCCTCTTCGCGCCGTGGATCGCGCCACAAGGCCCCGCCTCGATCAACCTGCCCGCACGTCTCGACCCGCCGTCATCCGCGCACTGGTTTGGTACCGACGAACTTGGCCGCGACATTCTCTCGCGCGTCATCTATGGTGCCCGCATCTCCATGCTGGTCGGCAGTTGCGTCGTCCTCGCCTCGCTCGGTCTCGGCCTCATCATCGGCTCTATCGCCGGATATTACGGAGGTGCCATCGACCGCTTCGTCAACGTCGTGCTGATGAATGCATTTCTTTCCTTCCCCGGAATTCTGCTGGCCATCGCCTTCATCGCCTTCCGTGGTCCCGGCATCTTCAACCTGGTGCTCGCGCTCTCGCTCGGCGGATGGGTCGGCTACGCGCGCCTAGTTCGCGGACAAGTTCTCGCCGCCCGTGAACGCGAATTTGTCGAAGCCGCCCGTGCCCTCGGCGCCTCCGACTTGCGTATCATCGCCCGCCACATTCTCCCGAACATTATTCAGCCCATCGTCGTGCAGGCCGCCATCGGCATGGCCGGAGCCATCCTCGCCGAAGCCACCATGAGTTTTCTCGGACTCGGCGTCCCTCCGCCCACCGCCAGCTGGGGAGCGATGCTCAACGATGGCCGCGCCTACTTGTTCAACGCCCCACATCTCGTCGTATTTCCCGCGCTCGCCGTAATGTTCGCTGTGTTGAGTTTCAATTTCATCGGTGATGCTCTGCGCGATTATCTCGATCCCCGCTCCCGCATCGAAGCCGGACTCTAGAGTCCACTCTCTCGAGCCGACCTGAGGCGTTTTGCCTCTCCGTGGAATCCTCACCCATGCGAGGGCTGTAAGCCGCTGGAACTGCGCCATATACAATTCTTGACAATAATCGCAAATTGCAATATAAATATCTCGGATTGGAATACACCTCGGGGGAGGACCGGTGAAGCTGGGCGAGAAAATTCGGTACCTGCGCGAGGTCGAAGGCTCGCTCCGCGGTCTGGGCCGGCCCATGACGCAGCTCGAACTGGTCCGCGCCATCCGCGAAGAGTTGGGCAAAGGCCGGGGAAGCACCCGAGGAACCGGGAAAGCCGCGTCCATCAGCCAGTCCTATCTTTCGCAGATCGAAAATGGCGTGCGCCCGCACATGACGCAGTCTTCGCGAGCCCTGTTGGCGAAGTTTTTTAAAGTGCATCCCGGCTTTTTAGTGGATGACCCCGACGGCTACCATGCCGAACTGACTTCCGACCTGCGCACTACCGAAGGCCAGCTCGACGTCTGGCTGTTGCAGGGTTCTGAGAAATTCGCGAACGACCCGGAAGTCAGCAACGTGCTGATCAAGGCCGCCCGCGAAAAAGATACGCGCCGCTGTTTTCTGTTGTTAGGAGCGATTCTCGACACGCCGGGACTGGCCGATCGGTTGCTCGAGGCGCTGCGGCCCGAACTCGCGGCAAGCAACGGCAACGGTTCTCGCGGCAGCCTGGGCCGGTCATCGCATGGGACATCACGCGCGGGCACGACTGAGGGAGGGAGGCGAATCCGATGACGGCAGCCAAACTGGACTGGCCCGATTTTTATCTAATCTGTTTCGCGGTCGGCTTCTGCTTCAGTTTTTTTTCGTTCATCTTTGGCGGATCGCGTTTCGGACGCCTGCACCTGCCCCACTTTCACGGGCACGTAGGGCACATGCCGACAGTGCATGCTCCCGTCGGGCACGCTCCGGTCGCGGGCGGTCACGCGCCAGCGGCAGCACATGCCCCGGCGGCATCGCAAGCGCCAGGCGCGAATCCGGCAGCTCGCAGTGGCGGCATTTCGCCGTTTAACTTCGTCACCTTCACGGCGTTTCTGGCGTGGTTTGGCGGCACGGGATATTTGCTCACGCGCTTTTCAACAGTATGGGTCGGCCTGGGATTGCTCTTCTCCGTGATCAGCGGTCTGGCTGGCGGTGGAATTATTTTTCTGTTCCTCAGCCGGGTACTGATGTCGGACGAGGAAAACATGGATCCCGCCGACTACGAAATGGTCGGCGTGCTCGGCCGGGTTTCCAGTTCCATCCGCGAAGGCGGAACCGGCGAAATTGTTTACTCGCAGGTCGGAACCCGCCGCGTCTGCGGCGCTCGCAGCGACGATGGCAGCGCCATCGCCAAAGGCGCCGAAGTCGTGGTCACGCGCCACGAAAAGGGCATCGCCTACGTTCGCCTGTGGAGCGAAATGTCAGGCGAGGACGAAACGGCAGCCGACAGCTCGATAAAAAGTTGATTCGTTGAAAAATTGCGCGCTCAGGAGATCTATGATTCGGAACTTCTACAAACCGCTGGTCTGGCTGATGTGGCTGGCACTGCCCATCACCGCACTCATGTACTGGCGCGCCTGGGACCACCTGCCCATGCGGATGGCGGTGCACTTCGACGCCCACTGGCAGCCGAACGGCTACACCTCGCGCGAAGGCGCGCTGATGTTGGGCCTCGGCATCATGGCGGTCATGCTGCTGTTTTTCACGATCGGTGCGTTGGCTGTACACACGCTGAAGCCGTCGGCTGCCTGGCCGCTGCTCATCGCTTTTTATGTAGTGCTCGGTTTCTTGTGGTTCGGAAACAACTCGATTGTCGAGTTCAACCTGAACCCGCCGCCTGCCCATTCCGAGTTAGTGGGCCCGCGTTCCCCGGTGGCCAGTGACTCAAGTCGCACAAACCTTTTCGCACTGCATTCGTAAGGAGGCGTTATGGGATTGGGATTGTCGTCAATGGTCACAATCTGGATTTTTGTCGGGCTGGGAGTGATGGTCATCCTGTTCCTCATGAGCGGAATGGCCAGGCTCTATCGCAAAGCGGGTCCGCACGAAGCACTCATCGTGTATGGCTTGGGCGGCACGCGCGTCGTGCAAGGCCACGGCACGCTCGTGTTTCCCATGGTGCAGATCTGCAAAGATCTTTCACTCGAACTGATGTCGTTCGACGTGGCGCCGCAACAAGATCTGTACACCAAGCAAGGCGTCGCAGTGACAGTCGAAGCGGTAGCGCAGATCAAAGTGAAATCCGACCGCGAATCCGTACTGACCGCGGCTGAGCAGTTCCTCACCAAGTCCGATCAGGAACGCGAAGGCCTGATCCGCCTGGTCATGGAAGGTCACCTGCGCGGCATCATCGGCCAGTTGACAGTCGAAGAAATCGTCAAGCAGCCGGAAATGGTTTCCGACCGCATGCGCGGCACCTGCGCCGAAGACATGAACAAGATGGGCCTGGAAGTAATCTCGTTCACGATTAAAGAAGTGCGCGACAAGAACGAATACATCACCAACATGGGCAAGCCGGATGTTGCGCGCATCAAGCGTGACGCCGACGTGGCCACGGCGGAAGCCGACCGCGACACAGCGATTAAACGTGCCGCCCTGCAGCGGGAGTCCGCTGTCGCAAAAGCGCAGGCCGATCAGGAACGCGTGTTGGCCGAAACGTTGTCGCTGGCCAAGCAGGCCGAATCGCAACGCGACCTGGAAATAAAAAAGGCGCAATACCTGGAAGTCACCAAGCGCCAGCAGGCCCAGGCCGACAAGGCTTACGACATCCAGACCAACATCATGCAACAGCAAGTCATCGCCGAGTCGGTAAAAGTGCAACAGATCGAGAAAGAACAGCAGGTCAAGGTGCAGGAAGCCGAAATCAATCGCCGCGAAAAGGAACTGATCGCGACTGTACTCAAAGGCGCCGAGATCGAGCGTCAAAGAATCGAAACGCTCGCTGCCGCCGAGAAGCAACGCCTGATCGCCGAAGCCGAAGGCCAGGCATCGTCGATTCGCGCGCAAGGCGAAGCCGAAGCCGAAATCATTTTCAAAAAAGGTGAGGCCGAAGCCAAAGCGATGAACGTGAAAGCCGAAGCCTTCCAGGAATACAACCAGGCGGCCGTGATCGACCGGCTGTTTGCCAGCATGCCGGAAATCGTAAAGGCGTTGGCAGCTCCGCTGGCCAACGTCGACAAGATCACCATCGTCTCCACTGGAAACGGTGATGGCGCCGGCATGAGCAAAGTCACCGGCGACATCACCAAGATGGCGGCGCAAGTGCCTGCGCTGTTCGAAACGCTGTCAGGGATGCCGCTGGCCGAGTTGATGAGCAAGATAAGGCTGATCGGCGACAAAGCCCCCAAACCGGGCACAGCGCCGAAGGCCTAGTCGAGGGGTCCGCTTGTGTCGGAATGCTTGTGTGGGGACGGGCGACTCGCCCGTCCCGCCAAGCGCAGCGAGGCGTTTGCAGGAGCACGGTCAGGAGCACGGTTATGACCAACAAATCGAAACACACCGGAGTCGGACTCGCCCTGGGAGCGGCGTTAGGCGCAGCCTTCGGAGTAATGGCGGGCCACGTCGGCGCCTGGCTGGCAATCGGCGTCGCGATCGGCATGCTGCTGGGCGCGTCCTTCCGCCGCAAACCAACGGAATGTCCAGAATGTGCACAGATCCACCGAGCGCACGAGATGAGAAATCCAAGCAACAAGCTAGCAGCTAGAAGCTAGTAGCTAGAAGCTGAATTAAAAGGAGTTCACCATGGCACTACTGGAGCGCGTTTCCACACTGGTCCGGGCCAATCTCAACGACCTGATCGACAAGGCCGAAGAGCCGGAAAAAATGATCAAGCAGGTCATCCTCGACATGCAGAACCAACTTCTGCAGGTCAAAACGCAGGTCGCGATCGCCATCGCCGACCAGCACTTGCTCGAAAAAAAGCAGAAAGAAAACGAAGACAAAGTGGCCGAGTGGATGCGTAAGGCCGAACTTGCCGTCGACAAGAAAGAAGACGACCTGGCCCGCGCCTCGCTGCAGCGCGTGGAAAGTTTCCGCGAACTCAGCCAAAACTTCACGCAACAGGTCGCCGACCAGAAAGCCCAGGTCGAAAACCTGAAGTCCGCCCTGCGCCAGCTCGAGCAGAAGCTGACCGAAGCTCAGGCCAAGGCCGACGTGCTCATTGCGCAGCATCGCCGCGCCCGCGCCGTGGGCAAGGCCAGCGACGCCCGAATGGCCTCCGGCGACGGCTCGAAAGCCGCGGCCTTCGACCGCATGAAACGCAAGGTCGCGCACTCCGAGGCCGTCAGCCAGGCGAAATCAGAAATCGCCGGCGACAACATTGACGACCGCCTGGCCGCGCTCGAAAAAGAAGACCGCATCGAGCAACTGTTAGCGGAACTGAAGTCCAAGCGCGGCGCATAGCGCACGCGCAGTGTGCCGAAGGCACGTGTGGCGCGGGCACTCTTGCCCGCGTCTGCTGCCGCAGGCACGCAGTTCGGCAAGTTCACGCAGAGTCCTGCTAGCCGTGCGAACTCGCGCTCACGCAGTCGAGAAATATCAGGAGGGCAGTATGATTCGCCGTAGTCTGTTCACCGCATCCGGTTCGTTGGCTTTGGTCCTCGGCATCGGCCTGCGGTTCTGGTTGGATACCAGCTTCGCCCACTTCGCCAGTGGCTTTCTGTTGGGAGTGTCGATCGCCCTCCTGATTCTGGGCCTGTCCCAGCCCTCGCGCCGCCGCATTTCGCGGTAGCGGACGCCGCACTGAATGCGAGCGCCACTCGTCCTGAAAACCCAGATTGGGGGTCCTCGCGCAGGGCCGTGCCTCTGATCCAAACCCCGATTACTCTTCAACTTACGCTCCCAGGGCAACATTTCCCCAAGCCTCGGGTTCTTGCCTTCATGACGAAGGCTCGGCCGCACTCTGGCATCCTTTCTAAAGGATGCCGGCATCCTCTCAGGTGCCGCGTCTGAGTCCTGCAAAATATGAGCCTGAACAGGAGCACTCACCCTATGAAGAAAATCGCCGCAGTGCTGTTGACGGCAATGACCCTGATCTTCTCCAGTTGTGGATCGAATTCGCACGCCACCGGCAACATCAATGGCATCTGGGACGCCACCCTTTCGAATTCGACGGCCAGCACCTTCACCTTTCAAACCACGTTGACCGTAAACGCCGACGGGTCGCTGGGGACCACCAGCTTCAGCCTTACCCTGAACAACACGCCCTGCACCTTTCCCTCCACCACGGAGAGCGGCTCATTCACCATCAGCGGAAATTTCAACGGCCAGGTTTCGGGAGCGTTCCAATATGTCATCAAGTCCACCGGTTCGGAGTCCAATGTCCTGACCTTGAACGGCACCGTCAGCGGCGGCCAGATCACCGGCACCTGGTCAGTTACGGGGACTGGAAGCTGCACCGGCAACGGCACCTTCACCATGAAGCCAGTCCTGGCGCCGGACATGCGTTCCATGCCTCCTCGGTCCCAGGAGCCAGCCCAGGACTCCTTCTCCGACTTGGGCGCGTCCCTTACATCCATTGACGGGCATGCCCGCATCTCTCTATTCTCATAGGGATTCCAATTCAAGGACGGTAAATGAAGAAGCTTGCATTTCTGGCCCTGCTCGGTCTGAGCCTGGCGGTTTATGGCTGCGGTAGCCGCACCCTCAACACCACGCTCACCAACACAACGGCCAGCGGAAATTGGGAGGCCCACGTGGACGGCGGTCTAGGCCCGACCAGTCAACTGAACTTCGTGACCAACTTCACGGTTACTGACAACGGGTCAGGCAATAACCTGGCGCTTCAGATTGCAAGCTTCAGCTTCATCAATGCCGGCACCTGCTTTCCCAACGGCATCGACTCTTCCTCCGAACAAGGCTTCACCACTTTCTCCACGATTACCGGGACCGATCAAGTCATCGGCACTATGACGTATAAGATAGCGTCGGGTGTGCCTCCCGCCAGTACGCTCCTGCTGACCAGTTACGCGAACGGCTTCACCGGTATCTCGACGGCCACTCAAAACACCACCGGCACGCTCAGCAACGGCGTCGTCGTGGGAACGTGGGCCCTCAGCAACAATGCCAGCAATGCCAGCTGCAACGGCAACGGCACCTTCATCATGTGCCAGGCCGCCGCTACCTGCACCGCGCCTTAGACGCGCCACCAGACGCCCCCACTCTTCCTTCCTCTTGCCTCGCTGCTATACAGTGAGAGCCATGAAGCGCTCTCTGCAACAGATCGCCGATGCCATCGGGGCAAAGCTGATTGCTGCGGGCAGCATCGAAGTCAGCGGCATCGAAGTGAGCGGCGTATCGAGCTCGGAATCGGCAACGCCCGACGACCTTGTCTTCGTCGACGACGACGAGCACCTGACCGCGGCTTTGCAGTCCCGGGCTGGAGCGATCATCGCAGGAGAATTCGCCGTCGCATCCGCGCCTTCTGTCGCTTATGACCGCCCGCTACTGATCAGCGATCATCCCAAACTGGCCTTCGCCCGCGCCGCACGGTTCCTCAGCGAGTCGAGTTCGCCGAGTGACGCCGATACCAGCGCCGGCAATCCGCTCGGTCCTCAGCAGGGAAGTACGCACTCGACGGCGGTGATTGATCCATCAGCAGTGCTAGGCCCCGGCGTCGTGGTCGAAGCGCGGGCAGTCGTGGGCGCACAAGCGCAAATCGGCGAGAACACAAGCATCGCCGCTGGCTGTGTACTTGGCGCCGGTGTGAAAATCGGCCGCCACTGCCAGATTTATCCCAACGTCACCATCTATCCCGGCACAACGCTCGGCGACCGCGTGATCGTGCACGCCGGCGCGGTGCTCGGCAGCGACGGTTTCGGCTACGTTCGCGATCGCCAGACCGGCCACTACGAAAAATTCCCTCAGGTCGGCCGCCTGGTCATCGAAGACGATGTCGAGATCGGCGCCAACGCCACCATCGATCGCGGCGCGCTCGATGAAACCCGCATCGGCCGGGGAACGAAAATCGACAACCTGGTCCACATCGGCCACAACTGCCAGCTCGGCGAAGACGTCGTGATCGCCGCGCAGACCGGCCTCTCCGGAAGCATCGTCATCGAAAACGGAGTCGTGCTCGGAGGCCAGGTCGGCATCGGCGAGCATGCCCGCATTGAAGAAGGAGTCATGCTCGGAGGCCAGGGCGGCGTTCTCCCCAACAAAGTCCTACGCGGCAAAGGTATCGCCTTCTGGGGAACTCCCGCCCAGCCGCTGCGCCAATATCTCAAGCAGCTAGCCACGCTGGCGCGCCTGGCGAAAAAAGATTGAAGATTATTAATCAAAGCCGCTCGCGTTGAACGGATGGGAGGGAACGGATGGGAAGGGCATGGCTTTAGCCGTGCCACTCGGAGGCAGGAACGACGCGGGCTTTAGCCCCTGAGGGCTTGTCCGGCAAGCGAATCCTATGTACGCATCGCTCATCGTCATCGGCGGACATTCGCGCAGCGTAGGCAAGACCAGCGTAGTCGCCGGCCTGATCTCCGCACTGCCCGAATTCGAATGGACCGCCGTCAAGATTACGCAGTACGGCCACGGCGTCTGCTCCGCTAATGGCGAGCCCTGCGACTGCGCCACCGCCGACCACTCCTGGGCGATTTCCGAAGAGCGCGACCGTTCCGGCGAGTCCGACACATCAAGGTTTCTAGTTGCAGGAGCGAAGCGTGCCCTGTGGGTGCGCACCGAGCAAGGCCGCCTCGCCGAAGCAATGCCGACCTTGCGGGCAAAAATAGAGCCCGCGGAAATAGAAGCAGCCAACAATGTGATCATCGAGTCGAATAGCATCTTAAAGTTTCTACGTCCGGATCTTTACCTCACCGTACTCGATCCCGCCACCAAAGATTTCAAAACCTCCGCCCGCGAATTTCTAGACCGCGCGAACGCCGTAATCCTCCACCAGACCCCCGAAGCCGCAGCCTGGCGAGCCGTCTCCCTAAAGCCCATAGTCAATCGCCCCATCTTCCGCATCGCCCCCCCGCAATACGTAACCGATGAAATTGTGAATTTCGTCCGCGCAAGCCTAACCGAGCGAATCCTCCCGAAACAGAATCAGAAGTAAAACCTGAGAGCCAAAAGCCAAAAGCCAAAAGCCAAAAGCTAGAAGCTGATAGCTGATAGCTGATAGCTGATAGCAGCATTTGCTATCCTTGCCCGTGCGGCAAATTCACTTCAGCGCCTGGTTGCTGGTCGCGGCATCGGCCGTGCTGCAGGCCCTCATCTTCCCGCTACCCGGCATTTACGTCCTGTCGTGGATCGCCCTCGCTCCGCTAATCGTAGCCCTCCTGCGCGCGCGTCCAGCAGGCGAACTCCAGATTGCCGGCGCGGTTCGCCTGCGCCCAGCCACGCCCCTACAGGGCTTTCTGCTGGGCTACGTTTGCGGAATCCTCTGGTACGCCGCCACCTGCTACTGGATCTACGACACCATGCGCCACTTCGGCGGCCTCAGCATGCCCGAGGCGCTGTTGGCACTTTTTCTCTTCTGCTGTTACCTCGGCCTCTATCATGGATTGTTCGGACTGTTGGTCAGCCTGCTTGTCGGGGCGGCCACAGACCTCCGCCGCCCGCTCGCGCTGGCTCCGTTTCTATGGGTCGCCGTGGAACTCGCCCGCACCCGGATCACAGGATTCCCCTGGAACCTGCTAGGCATCGCGCAAGTCGACAATGGCCCGCTCAGCCGCATCGCCGCCACGACCGGCGTCTACGGCATCTCGTTTGAAATTGCCCTGGTCAACGTCGCGCTGGCCGCGGCATTCCTGGTTCCGCGCGAGAAGCGCACCGCCATGCTGGCCGCAGCCTTGGCTGCTGCCGCAGTCCTGCAGGCTGGGCGATTGATCGACGCCCCTCCCGCACGAGCCGATCGTACCGCGCTGCTAGTGCAACAAAATATTCCAGTCGCCGCCGATTGGACACAGCCAGGTTATTTTCAAAAAACGCTGACCGGCCTGATCGACCTTACCGAAACTGCAGCCCTGAAAAATACATCCGCGGCAGGCACTGACCGCGGATCGCCCTCCGACGTCAAACTCATCGTATGGCCCGAATCGCCCGCGCCGTTTTCCACGAACGATGCGCAGTTTCGCAATTCACTCAGCGAGATGGCTCATGCGACCAACGCCTGGGTGGTCGCCGGATCTATCGGCGTAACTCCAGCCTCAAAGCCCGGCACTGAGTCTGCCTATTTCAATTCCGCATCCTTGATCAGCCCTGACAGCGGTTGGGTCACGCGCTACGACAAAGCCCACCTCGTTCCCTTCGGCGAATATCTTCCATTTCCCAGCCTGTTTTCTTTTGCCGGCGGCTTGACCAAAGAAGTTGGCGAGTTTCACCACGGCAGCTCACGCCGGCCTCTCGACGCAGGTGACGAAAAGCTCGGCGTCTTCATCTGCTACGAATCCATCTTCCCCGACGAAGTTCGCCAGTTCGCCAACAACGGCGCCCAGGTCTTCGTCAACATTTCCAACGACGCATGGTACGGCGACAGCGGCGCCTACGCCCAGCATCTCAACCAGACCCGCATGCGCGCCGTCGAAAACAATCGCTGGCTGCTCAGCGACACCGATACCGGCGTCACCGCCTCTATCGATCCCTGGGGACGCGTGGTCGCGCAGCTTCCCCGCAAAGACCGCCTCGCCCTGGTCGCCCCCTACGCGCTAATCTCCGACACCACGTTCTACGCCCGCCACGGCGACTGGTTCGCCTATGCGTGTGCGATAATTTCTATAGGAGCGCTGCTGTCGCGCTTTATCTTCCGGACGAAACCGGAAAAACCGCAAAAAGGCTAACCGTCCTCATGAATCAAGAGCTCGTCCTCGAATACGAAAAACTCAGCAAGAAGGTCCACGAACTTCGGGAGTATCTTTGACGCCGGGAAAGTCCGTCCGCAGCTAGCCGAAATTGAAAAGCAGTCCGCCGACCCGAACCTGTGGTCGAATCCGCAGCGCTCGCAGCAGGTCATGCGCGAGAAAAAGCGGCTAGAGCACATCCTCGCCAACGACGCCGACCTGGCCCGCCGCAGCGAAGACATCGCCGCCTACTTCGACCTCGCCAAAGAAGGCGAGAACGTCGACGCCGATCTGCAGCGCGAAATCGGCGCCCTCCGCGAACTACTCGATAAACTCGAAACCGAGACCCTGCTCTCGGGCGAGAACGACGCCCGCAACGCCATCGTTACCATCCATCCCGGAGCCGGCGGCACCGAGTCGCAGGACTGGGCCGACATGCTGCTGCGCATGTATTTGCGCTGGGCCGAGCGCCAGGGATTCGAAACCGTTCTCTACGATTACCAGCCCGGCGAAGAAGCCGGTCTGAAGTCCGCAACTTTCGCAGTGAACGGCGAATACGCTTTCGGACTTCTCCAGGGCGAAATCGGCGTGCACCGCCTGGTCCGCATATCACCCTTCGATCAGGCCAAGCGCCGCCACACTTCCTTCGCCAGCGTTTTCGTTTCGCCGGAAATTGACGACAGCATCGAAATCGTCATCAAGCCCGAAGACATCCGCATCGATACCTACCGCTCCAGCGGCAAAGGCGGGCAGCACGTGAACACCACCGACTCCGCCGTGCGCATCACCCACATCGCCACCGGCCTGGTCGCCAATTGCCAGAACGAGCGCTCCCAGCACAAAAATAAAGAACGCGCCATGAGCATGCTGCGCTCGAAACTCTACGAACACGAAATGGAGAAAAAGCGCGCCGCCACCAAGAAAATCGAAGACTCAAAACTCGACATTGAATTCGGCTCGCAGATTCGCTCGTACGTTCTGCAGCCCTACCGCATGATCAAAGATCACCGCACCAAGACCGAAGTTGGCGACGTCGATCGCGTCATCGACGGCGATCTCCAGCCCTTCATCCGTGCGTACCTGCTGGCGCGCCGCGGAGAGAAACAATGAGCGGAGAGAAGCAGAGAAGCAGAGAAGCAATGATCGGCGCACAAGCAGGTGTGCCCTCTCATGCTTGTCATCCTGAGGCCCGCGTCCTTTGCGGGCCGAAGAGCCTGCCCTGAGCGAAGTCGAAGGGACCTATGCAATTGCTGGCAGCGTCGATGCTCCCGACAAGTTTCGCAGATCCTTCGAGATGCACAGACGCGTCCCTCAGGATGACAACGCCAGAAAGCTGAGACTATGAATAAAAGGCCAGAGGTTCGAAATCGCGCAGTGAAGCTCGGACCCCGCTTCCTGCGGGCGTTTGCATTCGCAGCGGAGAAGCACAAGCACCAAACCCGCAAAGCCTCCACCATCCCCTACATCGCCCACCTCATGGGCGTAGCCTCTCTAGTCCTCGAAGCCGGAGGCGACGAAGATCTCGCCATCGCTGCCCTGCTGCACGATGTAGTCGAAGACTGCGGCGGCGCGCCTATGCTGCAGGAAATTCGCCACAAGTTTGGCGAACGCGTCGCCAAGGTAGCCGACGGCTGCACCGATGCCGACACTTACCCCAAACCTCCCTGGCGCGAGCGCAAAGAAAATTACGTCCGCCATCTGAAAAAGGCCGACGCCGACACGCGCCTGGTTTCCGCCGCCGATAAACTCAATAACGTGCGCTCCATCCTCAGCGATTACCGCGCCATCGGCGAATCTGTCTGGTCACGGTTCAACGGTGGACGCGAGGGCACTCTTTGGTACTATCGGACTTTGCGGGACGTATTTCTCCGGCACAAACCCAATCGCATCACCCGCGAATTGGAACTCGCAGTGAACGAACTGGAAGGGCTGGCCGAGGGCAAGTCGATTTCCCGCGACCGCACCTCGCAACTCGCAGTCGAAGCATGACGTCATGGCTCGCACCATTGATCAAATCCGCGCTTCCAAGCTGCCCTCCAACATGATGCAGTTCGCCGCCCGCGGCGCGCTCCAGGTACCCGCGGCCGAGAACATTGAAATTCTCGTCCACCTCGCCCGCCACAACCCGATCTTCGGCCCAGTGGCTCGCATGACCCTGGCCGGGTGGGACGAAAAATCCTCCGTCGCGGCGGCCGCCGATCCTCAAACCACGATTGAAGTGTTGGAATATTTCATCTCCCCCGATAATTTGCGCCCGCCCTTGCTGCCCGCTCTGGTCGAAAATCCCTCCCTTCCAGTCGATCAGCTGGTCAAGTTCGCGATCGGCGCTTCCCCCGAGTCGATTGCCGTCATGTTGAAAAGTAAACGCGTGCGCTCGCAGCGCAACGTGCTCGAGAATCTCAAGTCGAATCCGTTTCTGAAGAAGGAAGAAGCCGAAGAAGTGAAGAAGTTGTTAGCCGACCTCAAGGCCCTGGCTCCTGTGCAGGCTCCCGCCGCGGTCACCGATTCTCCGAAGGAAGTACCGAAGGAAGCACCGAATGAAGACCCGAAGGAAGTCCCGAATGAGTCGGCAAAGGAAATTGCCCCTGATGTCGAGCCTGCCAAGCCCTCGTCTCCAGCCCCAGAATCTGCCCAGCCTTCTCCCAACGCCGACGAATGGGGCGACGATGAAGCCCTCGACGCCTACCTCAAAGAACACGCTCAGGACATTGCCGCCGAGGGCGAAAAGCCGTTCAAAGCCATCGGCGGAATTCTCGAGCTCCTGGGCGAGGACTATTACCCGATAACTGACGAAGCGGAGGCGCCCGAGCCCGAACCGGTTGAGCCTGTCGCGCCCAAGCCCGTCGCCAAGCCCAAACTGCCAGTCCCCGCCCTGCGCGAGAATGCCTTGCAGAAAATCAGCCACCTCGACGTGAAGGGCCGCATTCAGCTGGCTTTGAAGGGCAACAAAGAGGAGCGCTCGCTTCTGATTCGCGACGGCACCAAGGTTGTGGCGCTTGCCGTGCTCGAAGCCCCCAAGCTTTCTGACGGCGAAGTGGAAAAATTCGCCAGCCAGAAAAATGTGCTCGAGTCGGTCCTGCGCCAGATCCCACTCAAGCGCCGCTTCATGAAAAACTACAAAGTCGTGCGCAATCTGGTGGCGAATCCGCGCACTCCGCTCGACCTGGGACTCGGCCTGATGAAACATCTGTTGTCGGCCGACCTGAAGAATATCTCAGCCAACAAGGACGTTTCCGAAACCGTTCGCAAACTGGCGCTGAAAATGTACAAGCAGAAAGAAGAGCAAGCCAACAAGAAGTAAAAATGCAAACAGCTAGAGGCAAGAAGTAAGCACCGGCCTTCATTCCCATGACATCATCCGATCCCATCGCCGACCTGTTACAGCGCGCCAAGACGATTGCCGTGGTCGGGTTGTCCTGCGATCCTATGCGCGCCAGCCACGGCGTCACCGCCTACATGCAAAGCCACGGATATCGCATCATCCCGGTAAATCCGCAAATCGAAACATGCCTGGGTGAGAAGGCGTACCCATCCCTGCTCGACATTCCGCACACCGAGAAAATCGACATCGTCAACATCTTCCGCCGCCCCGAGTTCGTCGAAGAGATTGTCGACCAGGCCATCCAACTCAAAGTCCCCGCCATCTGGATGCAGGAAGAAGTAATCCACGAGAAAGCCGCCGCAAAGGCGCGCCAGGCAGGAATCTTCGTAGTGATGGACCGCTGCATCCTCAAGGACCATCGCGCCCGATTAAGGTAAAGCCGCAATTGCAGGCAAAGCTGTTCCGGAACAAAGCGGCTCAGTCTGCACACAACTCACAGAACCAGATAGACTCCTTTCACACGAGGATATGCATTGAATCCTGACGACGCAGTCACACTCACCGAAACCGTCCCACCCGCGCAGCCCCCGACTCTCCGCTGGATATTCATCGGCAAAGATGGCCTCCGCGCCGGCTGGAGCCTGCTCATCTTCGTCGCACTCCTCGCTGCCTTTGCATTCAGCGGCAACCGCATCGCCCACATGCTCCACGCATCCAGCGGCCCGAAGCCAGGATCGGACATTCCTCCATCCTTCTTACTCGTCGCTGAGTTGATTCCTTTCCTCGTCGTTTTGCTCATTACCTGGATCATGTCGAAGATCGAACGACGACCCAACTCGAGCTACGGCCTCGGCGGAAGCCGAAAGCTTCCTCACTTCTTCGCCGGCCTGGCCTGGGGGGTGACCTGCCTGTCGCTTCTGGTCCTGATACTCCGGGAGACCGGACTTCTCGTCATCGATGGCCGCTTGCTCGCGGGCAGCGATATTCTTCGTTACGGAGCCATCTGGTTGTTCGGCTTTCTGCTGGTCGGCCTGTTTGAGGAGTACTTCGTCCGCGGCTATCTTCAGTTCACGCTTGGCCGCGGGCTCGCCGGCTTTTACCAGTCGGCCTTCAAGACTCGCCACAGCGCAGCGTTAGGCTTCTGGACCTCGGCCGTTCTCTTTTCCATTCTGTTCGGCCTCGGACACGGCAACAACGCTGGCGAATCTCCTATCGGACTGCTCTCAGCCGGTTTGGCCGGGATGGTTTTCTGTTTCAGTCTGTGGCGCACCGGTTCGCTCTGGTGGGCTATCGGCTTTCACACCTCGTGGGATTGGGCGCAATCGTATCTCTACGGCGTTGCCGACAGTGGGATGATGGTGCAGCACCATCTTCTCGCTACGCACCCGGTGGGTCGACCCCTCCTGAGCGGCGGAGCGACCGGCCCCGAAGGCAGCATCTTCGCCATTGCCATTCTGGCCCTCATCTGCCTGATCATCGTGTTCACGCTGCCCAGCGTCCGCAACCCCAACTCGCCCCAGAGTTCCTAGTTTGTGTGGGGCGGACACTCCTGTCCGCCGCCTTTGACCTTGAATGTACAGCCAGGCGCAGCTCCGTTACCAGCTGATCAACTGCCCGACCGCCGCCTCTTAATTTCCTCCAGCCGCTCGCGAATGCGCTTCTCAATCCCCTCATTCGTTGGCCGGTAATAAACCCGATTCCGCAGATTGTCAGGCAGGCACTGCATGTCGGCAACTTTGTCGTCCAGATCGTGGGCATACTGGTACCCCTGTCCGTATCCGAGTCCCTTCATCAGCGACGTAGGAGCGTTGCGCAGGTGCAGCGGGACGGAATCAGCCGCAGTCTGCTCTACGTCTTTCAACACATCGCCATAAGCCGTGTAAAGCGCGTTCGACTTCGGCGCCGCAGAAAGATATACAACAGCCTGCGCCAGCGCCAGATTACCCTCCGGCATCCCAATGAAATCAACCGCATCGCGAGCCGCCATACACAGCGCCAACGCATTCGGATCAGCCAGCCCAATATCTTCCACCGCCATCCGCACCACGCGCCGCGCCACATACAGCGGATCTTCTCCAGCCTCAAGCATGCGCCCCAGCCAATACAGCGCCGCATCAGGATCGCTGTTGCGCACCGACTTGTGCAGCGCCGAAATCAGGTTGTAATGCTCTTCACCAGATTTGTCGTAAAGCAGAATGCGCCTCTGCAGTGCATCCCGCACAATCTCGTCAGTGATCTCATTCGAAGCGGGTGCCCCATCCTTCTCGCGTTCTTCGTGAGAGGGTGGGGATTTTGCGGGTGCCCCATTTCTCGCGTCCGTTGCGAGAAGTGGGGATTTTGCTAGCCCCGCCGCAACCTCCAAAACGTTATAAGCACTGCGCGCATCCCCACTGGTATAGCTGGCAATTTTCTTCAGCACATCATCCGACGCACTCAGATTCAGGTCACCCAGCCCGTGCTCGTGATCAGCGAGCGCGCGCCGCAACAACAGCACAATCTGTTCCTCGGTCAGCGGCTTCAGCACATAAACCCTGCACCGCGACAGCAATGCAGAATTGATCTCGAACGACGGATTTTCCGTAGTCGCCCCGATCAGCCGAATATTGCCCTTCTCCACGTGCGGCAGAAAAGCATCCTGCTGCGCCTTATTGAAGCGGTGAATCTCGTCAATGAAAACAATCGTGCGAGTGCCGTACTGTCGAGCCCGCTCGGCATCAGCCATCACCTGCTTGATTTCTTTAATCCCCGCCAGCACCGCAGAAAATTCAATAAACTCCGCCTTGGTAAGGTTCGCGATAATCTTCGCCAGCGTAGTCTTGCCCGTGCCTGGAGGGCCCCAGAAAATCAGCGATCCCGTGTCGTCGCGATCGACCTGCGTGCGCAGCGGCTTGCCGGGACCGATCAGATGCTCCTGCCCGACGTATTCCTCAAGCGCCCGCGGACGCATGCGGTCCGCCAGCGGACGCGTCGCATCCGCCGCGCTGCCGGCATTCGGAATGGGCTGGAATAAACTCACGAAAGCAATCGCGCCAAGCGCGCAGACTTCAGCTTAACCCATTTGCGAGCGAACAATTCGGGAGATGGAGTCGAACCCTGTCATCCCGACCGCGGTGGAAGGGCCTGCTGTTTCAGAGGTTAAAGATTCAAGACAGCTCTACAACGCGACAGCCTTAGTCGCATCGACAAACTGCGGCTCCGGCGCACCTGGAAGCGCCCCAATCTCCGCTGCATACCGATAAAATAACTGCAATCCCTCCAGGCACCCCGCGTCTAGCTTGTAGTGAATATTCTGGGTCAGATAGTTCTTCACGTCCGCCTCACCGATCTCCAGCCGCGGAGCCCATTCGCGAGCAATCTGGTTCAGGCTGGAAGCTTGCAGCCCATGATCGCGCGAGTTTTGAAATACCGCCGGCAAATCGAGCGACGGCGCCGCATCGCTCAACGCGTCACTGCGCACCGCCCAAAAAGCAAATACAAAAGGCTTGCCCGTGTGGCGAATCCATTCTTCCGCCAAGTCAAGCGTGTGATAGCGGTTGCGATCAATCTTCAACGCCGGATCGCCAATCAGCAGCCCGGCGTCGTGCCCGGCCAGCATTTTGTCGATCTCAGGCTCCATCGAACTAAACGTCCGCCCGCCACCCAGCCACTTCGCAAACAGAATTTTCGTCAACGCCACCGAGGTCAGCGACGAAGTATCCAGCGCCACCGTCCGCACATCTTCAATAGGAACCTTGCTGACCAGCAGTATCGAGCGCACCGGCCGCCGCGAGGCGATCGCGACATCAGGAAGGATCTGCAATCCCGGAATCTCGGCATAGGCCGCCGCCGGAATAATCCCAATGTCAGCCGTCCCCTCGGCCAAAGATCGGGCGCAACCAGAAGGCAGCGTATAAGAAATATCAAACTCGCGGCTGCCATTATGCTCCAACCCGCCGTGCTCAAAATCCCACATCAGCGGGGCAGTATTCAGGTAAGAAATGGCGGAAATGCGTAAACGTGTCATTACTTTGTTCAATCGCCTTCTTGTTTTCGGTTCTTTTTCGGGTCTTTCCACAATATTAACAAACCCATTGTGACGCATGACCTTGACTCTGCTCTTCGCCGGTGATTACAGTCCGCTCGGAGATCTTTGTGTCCAATGCCGTCGTATTCCCGGCCGTGACTCATCTTGCGGCAACTCATCTTTTAGAGTGGCTGGCCATTTCGCTGACGCCAGGCCTCGGCCCCACGAAAGCGCGCAAACTGGTCGAACATTTCGGTTCCGCCGAGGCCGTCTTCCGCGCCACCTTGACCGAACTCGAAAGCACCGGCATTCAAGCCGCATCCGCCCAGTCGCTGGCCACCGGCAAATCAGCCGAACTGGCGCGCGAAGAAATCGCCCGCGCCGCCGCGGCCGACATCGCCATGGTTTCGTTAGACGATCCCTCGTACCCGCCGCGCCTCAAAGAAATTTACGATCCGCCGCCGATTCTTCGCGTCCGCGGCAATCCTGAAGTGCTGACCAAGCCCGGCATCGCCATGGTCGGAACGCGCCATCCCACTCCGTACGGTTCCGGCATGGCCGAGCGCCTGGCCTGCGACCTGGCCGCGCAAGGCCTGGTCATTATTAGTGGCATGGCCCGTGGCGTCGACACTTCCAGCCACCGCGGCGCGATCACCGCCAAAGGCAAGACCATCGCCGTGTTCGGCACGGGAGTCGACGTAATCTATCCCAAAGAAAATTCGCGGCTCGCCGAACAGATTCTCGCTCTCGGCGGCGCACTGATTTCAGAATTTCCTCTCGGCACTTTCGCCGCGCCGCAAAACTTTCCCATCCGCAACCGCATCATCAGCGGCATGTCGGTCGGCGTCCTGGTCGTCGAAGCCGCAGAATATTCCGGCACGCGCATCACTGCGCGCTGCGCCCTCGAACAGAATCGCGACGTTTTCGCCGTGCCCGGCAATGTCACCAACAAAAATTCCTGGGGACCGAACACGCTCATCAAGCAGGGCGCCAAGCTGGTCGCGACCTGGGAAGATGTGTGGGAAGATCTCCCGACAGAAGTACGACTTACATTGACTCCGCCCGCCTCGCCTGAATCCCAAGGAGCTTCTTCCGCATCTCTATTTCCGGATGAAGGGCTCCCTCCTCATGAGAAGCGAATCCTGAGCCTGCTGAAAGCCGACGAAACCACGCACATCGACGAAATTGTCGAAAAGCTGGAAACCGAATTATCGTCGTCGGAAATCTTCGCCGCCCTGTTCGAACTAGAACTAGCCGGCAAAGTAAGGCAAATGCCAGGAAAAAACTTCGTAAAAAGCTTCTAGCTGCTAGCTCCTAGCTTCTAGCCAAGGCGTGAGGGATTAACCGATGGAAGATTTCAGAGATTTGAAAGTCTGGACCAAGGCGCACGATCTGACGCTAAATGTCTACCGGTCCACTCGAGCATTTCCGAAGGAAGAGATGTACGGACTAACAAGTCAGCTGCGACGGTCAGCAGCGTCCATCGGAGCGAACATCGCAGAAGGGTGTGGGAGAAGGTCCGATGCAGAGATGAAGAGGTTCTGCCAAATCGCGCGAGGATCCGCCAGCGAGCTTGAATATCACTTGCTCCTGGCGAGGGACCTGCAGTTTCTTCCCCCAAACGAATTCACAGATCTAGAGCGGAAAGTGCATGAAGTCCAACGCATGTTGGCGTCGCTAGTTCAGCGACTGCAGCCCGCAGTCTTAGCTAGAAGCTAGTAGCTAGAAGCTAGCAGCTTTCTTGCAGTAACTTGTCCCTTTCCGCCCATTCGTGCTAGCGTCGAAACGGAATCCATAGAAACAGAGGAAAAATTGTCCAAAGGTTTAGTCATTGTCGAATCGCCAGCCAAGGCGAAGACCATCCAGAAATATCTGGGCAAAGGCTTCACAGTCGAAGCTTCGCTCGGCCACGTCAAAGATCTCCCCAAGAGCACGCTCGGTGTCGACACCTCGAACGACTTCGAGACCGATTACGTAGTCATCCCCGGCAAAGAAAAAGTTGTCGCCAAGCTGAAGAAGCTCGCAGCCGCTGCCGACTTCATCTTTCTGGCGCCTGACCCGGACCGCGAGGGCGAGGCCATCGCCGCCCACCTTGCATTTGAACTCGACGAGAACGGCAAGGGAAAGAAATCCAAGAAGGTCAAATTAAAGAAGGGCGAGGAAGCGCCGCCTCCGCGCATTCAGCGCGTCACCTTCAACGAAATTACCAAGCGCGCCGTGCAGGCCGCGTTCGAACATCCCCGCGCCATCGATCAGAACCTGGTCGACGCGCAGCAGGCCCGCCGCGTGCTCGACCGGCTCGTCGGCTATCAAGTCTCCCCGTTGCTCTGGGACAAAGTTCGCCGCGGCCTTTCCGCCGGACGCGTGCAAACCGTCGCTCTGCGCCTGATCGTCGAACGCGAACGCGAGATCAAGGCGTTCCAGAAAGTCGAATACTGGACCATCGACGCGACTCTCGCCGCCGCCAAGCCCCCTGCCTTCGACGCCCGCTTCGTTGGCAAGGGCGAAGAGAAGGTTGAAGTCACCAACGGCGAAGACGCCGAGAAAATTCGCGCTGCCCTCGAAAAATCCGACTGGATCGTTCGCTCCGTCGACAAAAAAGAACGCCGCCGCAACGCCGCGCCGCCCTTCACCACCAGCAAGCTGCAACAGGACTCTTCCCGCAAGCTGCGCTTCAGCGTGAAGCGCACCATGATGATCGCGCAGCGCCTATATGAAGGCGTGGAGATGGGCGAGGAAGGCTCGGTCGGCCTCATCACCTACATGCGTACCGATTCCACTCGCGTCGCGCCCGAGGCCATTCAGGAAGTCCGCGAATACGTCGGCAAGGAATACGGTCCCACTTATCTGCCCGAAACGCCGAACACATTCAAAGAAAAGAAGGATTCGCAAGGCGCGCACGAAGCCATTCGCCCGACTTCGGCGATGCGCCATCCCGACCAGATCAAACAATATTTAAAAGAAGACGAATTCAAGGTCTACAAACTCATCTGGCAGCGGTTCGTGGCTTCGCAGATCAATCCCGCAGTCTTCGACCAAACCACGGTCGACATTGATGCGAAGAATGGTGACGCGAAAAACGGCAACGAAGTTTTCTGGTTCCGCGTCACCGGATCGGTGCTGAAGTTCGACGGCTTCCTCCGCGTCTACGAAGAATCCAAAGACGGCAAGGACGAAGAAGACGAAGAACTCAAACACAAGCTCCCCGCGCTCGAAGCCGGACAGAAACTCACACTCAAAGAACTGAAGCCCGAACAACATTTCACCGAGCCGCCCCCGCGCTTCAACGAAGCCTCACTGGTGAAAGAGCTCGAAGAACGCGGCATCGGCCGGCCGTCCACTTACGCCGCGATTCTCACCACGATTCAAGAGCGCCAGTACGTGCAGAAGGTTGGCGGCAAGTTTTCCCCGACCGAGATCGGACTCGTCGTCACCGATCTGCTGGTCGAAAACTTCCGCGACATTTTCGATCTGCAATACACCGCGCGCCTCGAAGAAGAGCTCGACGAAATCGAAGAGGGCAAAGAAAAGTGGCAGGACGCTCTCAGCGATTTCTACAAAAAGTTCACCAAAGATCTCAAATATGCCGAAAAGCATATGGAGAACATCAAGCGGATGGAGAAGCCCACGGACGAGAAGTGCGAACTCTGTGGCGCGCCGCTAGTCATAAAATGGGGCAAGCACGGCTCCTTCTACGCCTGCAGCACCTACGAAAAAGAGAATCCCGACACCTGCAAGTTCACCAAAGAAAATCCCATCAACCTGCCCGACCTCGATTCCGCCGACGTGCAGGAAACTACGCAGGAGGAGTACTGCGAAAACTGCGGTCGCGTAATGGTCCTCAAGCGCGGACGCTTCGGCCAGTTCATGGCCTGCACCGGATATCCCGACTGCAAAACCACGCGCCGTCTCGACCAGGGCAAAAAAGTTCCCGACATCCCACTCGACGAACTCTGCCCGAAGTGCGGCCGCAACATGATGATCCGCCACGGCCGTTTCGGCGAGTTCACCACGTGCAGCGGATACCCCGAATGCAAATACGTCAAGCAGAACTTCATCGGCGTAAAATGCCCCGAGTGCAAAGACGGCGATCTGGTCGAAAAGCGCGCGCGCAAAGGCAACACATTCTACGGCTGCGGAAATTATCCGAATTGCAAATTCACGTCAGCCCATAAGCCGCTTCCCGAAAAGTGCCCAAGTTGCGGCAGCGAATATCTGGTCGAGAAAAATCTCAAGGCCGGCCCGGTAATCGCCTGCCCCAACAAAGAATGCGATTTCGAGCGCCCCGCACCAGCGCCCGATGCGGCGGCAACCACGGCGTAAACTCAAATTGAGAAATTGGAAATTTTCGCAATTGAGTAATTGGAACGAGGTGCTGTCCAGCTGACGAAGCTAAATCTTGCTAAATTACTCAATTACCAAATTTCCCAATTACTAAATTGATTCCGAGGTGCTCTCATGTCCAAGAAGCCGACAATCGCCGATGCCGAATTAATTCTCAAACTCTACGATCTCCGCCGCGAAGCCGAAATGCGCAAAGCCCGCCACTGGTGGGTCGCCGATTTCTGGCCGCAGACCGCCGACGACTTCATGAAAATCGGCGGCGCGATGGGCACGCAGGAGAACAACTGGCTCCGTCAGGTGAGCGGCTACTGGAGCATGGCTGCGTCCTTCGTGCTGCATGGAGCTCTGAACGAAGAGCTATTTATTCAACCTTCCGTCAGCGGTGAAATGTTTCTTGTGTTCGGCAAGGTGCATCCGTTTCTCAAGGAGCTTAGAGAAAAGATTGGGGACCCGCATGTGTTCGCCAACATCGAAAAGGTCATCATGAACTCCAAGTTCGGCCGCGACCGTCTGAAGTTCACGCTGAAGCGCCTCGAAACCATGCGCGAAAGGCTCAAGGCCAGGTCCTAGCTCCCAGTTCCTAGCTCAGAAAATCCCCGGTCAGCCGCCGACCTTCCGGCCGTTCACCTCTGAACTCGAAGATTGACCCTTCTCTTCTGTTATTCTAATCGGCTGTGCGGATGATCTGGTGGTTCCTGATCCTGGGCGTAAGCACATTGGTCGTAGTGTGCGTAGCCATCGCCCTTTATGTGCGCTTGCGGCACCACTTGCAGAAGGCGCACGCTTCGCCCGACGGACCCGTCAGCGAAGCGAAACGCGAGCACCAGCCAAACAGCATGAAGCACTGAAAATTGATTCCCGGAGACCGAGTGATGGCAAGATCGGCAATTCAAACTTTAAATCCTCCGCAAAACCGAACCCAAGATCGGATCCTCGAAGCCGCGCGCCAGGTCGCGATCGTAGTAGGCGCGAGCCTGCTGGTAGCCCTGTGCGCCCGCATCACCATTCCGCTAATGCCGCTCACTCCGGTTCCGCTCACCGTGCAGAATCTGGGCGTCCTGTTGGTTGGGATGATGCTCGGCAGCCGTCGCGGCTTCGCCGCGTTGGTTCTCTATCTCGTCGAAGGCATGGTCGGCCTGCCGGTCTTCAATCCCACCGGCCCCGGCGGAGTCGCGCAACTGTTCGGCATCACCGGTGGCTTTCTATTGGTCTACCCGTTCGTCGCTTTCCTCGCGGGCTATATCTTCGAGCGTGGGACAAGCAGCTTCCTGCGCGCGGCCATCGCGGGAGTTCTCGCAGAGACTTTGCTTTTCGCTGGAGGCTTGACCTGGTTCTATGCCCTTACGCATTCACTGGCCAAGGCTTACGTTTTCATCCCTGCAGAAATCGTCAAGGTGATGTTGGCCGCGGCCATCGCCACCCGCTGGCGCGGTCGCAAAGTAAGAAATGCAGAGCAGCACTAAATTTCGTAGAGTCCGTACGTGAAGTTCGCCACTGGAGTTCCAAAGATGACAGCCGTATCCGAAACCGCCAAAGCGCCCGGCAACACCGCATCCGGCCAGGTGCGCGAGATTACCGTCGCCCACAGCCCGGATTCCGACGACGCCTTCATGTTCTACGGCCTGGCCACCAACAAGGTTCGCACTCCCGGCCTGCGTTTCAGCCACACGCTCTGCGACATCGAGACGCTCAACCAGAAGGCACGCGAGGGCGTCTACGATGTCAGCGCAATTTCGTTTCACGCCTACCCCTACGTTCAGGACAAATACGCACTGATGGCCTGCGGAGGCAGCGTGGGCGAGGGCTACGGTCCCATGATCGTTTCCCCGCGCCCCTTCACCGCGAGTGAAGTCAAGACCAAACGCATCGCCGTTCCCGGCACGCTCACCACCGCATTCCTGGCGTTGCAGTTGTTCGCTCCCGGAGTAGAAACGGAAGTCGTTCCGTTCGACCAAATCATTCCTCAAGTGCTCGAGGGAAAGTTTGAAGCCGGACTCATCATTCACGAAGGCCAACTCACCTACGACAAATCAGGCCTGCATCGCATCGTCGATCTCGGCCGCTGGTGGCAGAAGGTCACCGGCCTGCCGCTACCGCTAGGCGGCAACGCGATCCGCCGCGCCCTCGGTCCAGAACTGATGCCGCTGGTTTCCGCCGCCCTGCGCGAGAGCATCCAATACGGCCTCGACCACCGCGAGGAAGCGTTGTCCTACGCCATGCAGTTCGCCCGCGATCTCGATACGCAGTCCGCCGACAAATTCATTGGCATGTACGTGAACGAGCGCACCCTCGACTACGGTGAAGACGGCCGCGAAGCCGTCCGCCGCCTCCTCGACATGGGCCACAAAGCCGGCATCATCGGCCCCGAAGCGAAAGTGGATTGGGTGTGAGAAGAAGCTTCTAGCTTCTAGCCAGAAAAGAGCGGCAGCGGATGAAGCGAACTTTGCGATTCTTGGCATTGATCATGGCCGCCGTGTACGGAACGTCCTTCCTGCTGCACGTATTCTCTTATCCGAAAGAGGACGTACCGGCGGAGATTTGGGCAGGAGCGATTTTCTTGTGTTCTAGTGCACTTTATTTCTACTTGGCGCGAGGCACCCGTTCAACCCCGAAGTAGCCCACCTTTGAAGCGCCATGTTCAAAGCGGTTATCGCTAGAAGCTAGCAGCTAGGAGCTAGAAGCTTGTCCCCCCAAACCCTCCTCATCGACGCCGACGACACGCTCTGGGAAAACAACATCTACTTCGAGCGCGCGATCGCCCGCTTCATCTCTTTTCTCAATCACCACGAATTTCCTCCCGACCAGGTCCGCGCGGTCCTCAACGATGTCGAGCGCGAATGCATCGTGACCCACGGTTACGGCCTGCATAGCTTCGCGCACGCCCTAGGACAAACTTTCGAACGCCTCAGTCCGGTTCCCGTGACTCCCGAACTGCACGCGCAGGTCCGCAGCTTCGCCGCGACGATTGAAAATCACGCGATCGAGTTTCTGCCAGAAGTGCGCGAGACCCTGCGCTATCTCCACAGCCGTCATCGCCTGATCCTGGTGACGAAAGGTGCTCACGCCGAGCAGTCGGGAAAAGTTGAGCGCTCGGGAGTCAAACAATATTTCCTCGATGTCGAAATCGTCGCCGAAAAAAATCCCGCCGCCTACGCGCAAGTCGTCGAAAAATATAAGCTCACACCCAACACCACGTGGATGATCGGCAACAGCCCAAAATCCGACATTAATCCTGCGATGGCCGCCGGCCTGCACGCCGTCTTCGTGCCTCACGGTGATACCTGGATCCTTGAACACGAAGAAATCAACCCGGCCCCAGCCGGGCAAAAGCTCGTCATAGTCGGCCGCTTCGCCGAACTCCGCGAACATTTCTAAAATCAGGCAGTGGTGCAGTTCGTCCTTTACACGACTTTGTCATCCTGAGCGTAGCCGTTTTTCAGGCGTAGCGAAGAGCCTGCCCTGAGCGTAGCCGAAGGGATCTCCCGCTCAACCGGCCTAACGCGTAAGCCAAACTGCAAATCACGCTGGCCCTAAGAAAAAGATTCCGCCGTGCCACTCAACGCCCTCGGTGGTTCAAAAATTCGCGAAAGCCTTTACACTGTAAAAGTATTCCCTGCAATAGCCCGCCAGTAGCGGAATCACACTCGTCACCATGTTTTCATCTTCGTCACCGCATCAAACTAACCAACACACTCTCTCGCGCCGAAGATTTCCCGCATGTTAACCTCATCTTGCTCTGCGATCTGGCTCCCACTTCGTCGGTGGCGATTCAGACAAACAATTTAAGGCGGCTGTTGCAAACGGTTGAGGCGCTTTCCGAGCTCGGGCCCGCGCTTACGGCGGAGCGCGACTTCTCGGAAACTTCGCGGCTGATGCTGTCGGCCATCATGGAAGCGGCGGGCGCGCGCGAAGGTGCGCTCCTGCTCTTCAACGACAAGCCTGCCATGCTGACCTCCGCCGCGTCTCAGGGCTTTGCCCTGATGCCCGATCCCGCCTTCATTCCTCTCCTTCCGAAGCATGTGCATGCGCTCACCGCGGCGCGCGGCCCGGTCGTTCTCAATTCGTCGACCTATTCCGTCTTCCTGAGTTCCAACGGCAACGTTGCGCCCGAACTGTTCAAATGCCTCGCCCCGCTGAAAGCCGGAGGTCGTCTAGCCGGAGTGGTCGCTCTCGGCCGCCGCCCTGGCGACACGCTCTATGAAGACAGCGAACTCGACGCGCTAGAACTCTTGTGCAGCTACATCGCGCTGGCAGTGCAGAATCACGCGCTCACGCAAACCATCGCGCAGCGGGTCTCCGAAAATCTTCGCCTGATGGCGTCGCTGCACGGTTTCTACGACAACGCGCTCGAGGCCTTCGCCACCGCCATCGACGTGAAGCACGTCAACATTCACGGCCACTCCCTGCGCGTCGGTCGCTACGCCGCCGCCATCGGCGAGGCCATGGGCATGGAGCCCGGCGAAATTGCCGCCCTGCGCAGCGCCGGCTACCTGCATGACATTGGCAAAGTTGCCGTCGATCGCCGCCTCTTCGGCAAGGTCGGAGCTCTCAATCCCGAAGAGTTCCGCGAAATGGCCGACCACACGACAGTCGGCCACCAGATCGTCAGCAGCGTCGAATTCCCCTGGCCGAAAATCCCCGAGACAGTGCGCTGGCATCACGAACGCAGCGACGGTTCCGGCTACCCCGACAAACTCAGTCAAGACGATTTGCCCATGCAGGTCCGCATCGTCGGTCTCGCCGATTCCTTCGACGCCATGACCAGCGCGCGCCCCTACCGTGCTCCGCTGTCGGTAGGCAGCGCACTCAGTGATCTGGTACGTTTGGCGCCGGACAAATTTGATCCGAACGTAGTGCAAGGCCTGCTGATTCAGGTGCGCCGCGACGCCGTCGGCAGCAACCGAACTCCCTTGCTCGACGCCATGTCGGTGAACATCGCCGCTGCCGACATCGACCACCTGGCCGCGACTTTGCAGCACAAAGTCTCGCGCGGCAAGGCCTATCTCACCAAAGAGCTCGCGCCTTAGTCGCTCCAATCCGGCTCAAAACCCGCGGCCGCTCCCAAAGCCTTATCCTGCAATCACTTTCAAGCCCCTCCCGAACCACTCCCGGCAGCAACTTTTTCTCCCGCGAGGGTTCATAATGAGAGCACCTGCTCCGGCCGGGGAGTGTTCATGAGATCCCGCTTGCTTCGATCCACCCTGTCTCGATCCACCTTCGTCCGGCCCAGCTACCGCAGGCTCGCGCTGTTCCCGGCATGTCTGAGCCTGACTCTACTCATCTCAGTCGGCGCGGCGCCGGACCTGCTCGCCAAGAAAAAAGATATGACCGCCGATGCCGCTCCGAACGAACAGAAGCGGGCCGTGCAAGCGCTCAATCGCCTCACTTTTGGCGCGCGTCCCGGCGATGTTGAGCAAGTCATGGCTATGGGCGTCGATCGCTGGATCGATCTGCAACTTCACCCTGAAAAGATTCCCGACCAGGCCGTGGACTCTCGTCTCGCCCCGTTTCGCACCCTGAGGATGAGTTCGAAAGAAATTGTCGAAGAGTTCCCCGACAATCCCATGGTCAAGCAAGTGATGGACGGCAAAAAATCAATGCCCTCCGATCCCGCCCGCCGCGCTGTGTATCAAGTGCAGATCGCGCGCATGCAGGATAAACAGGAAAGGAAAGAGGAGAAGAAAGACCAGAGGCAGCAGAAACAGGAAGTCGCCGCCGCTCAGGTTCCGTCTCCCACCGGACCAAACGCCAGCGACTCCGCAAAGACGGAAGCGGAACTAGCCGCGGCCGCAGCCGCCACTCCAGACGCTACCCCGGCAGCCGCAGACAAGAACGACATGGCCACGCCGAGCATGGCCGAGCCGAACATGACCGCGACCGCATCGAACTTCGCCCCAGCCAACGAAATGTCGACGCCAGCCTCCAAGCCCACGCCCGTCGACGATGCCGAAGCCCGCCGCCGCGAAGATCGCCTGTACGCCGATCTAAAAATTCAAGGTCTCATCGATCTCCCGCCTGCCGACCGCTATAAGAAAGTCATGGCCATGTCGATCGACGAGAAAGTCGCCTTCGCGGACTCCGTCCGCGGCGGCAAAAGTCAGGATCTTCTCACCGGCCTCGACCCCAAGCAGAAAGAAACGCTGCTCGCCATGAACAACCCGCAAGCCGTGGTGCAGGACGAACTGATTCAGGCCAAGCTGCTCCGCGCCATCTACAGTGACCGCCAGCTCGAAGAAGTCATGACCGACTTCTGGTTCAACCACTTCAACGTTTTCGTCGGCAAAGGTCCCGAGAAAATTTTCCTCACCAACTACGAGCAGGACGTGATTCGCCCCCATGCTCTCGGCAAGTTCGAAGACCTGCTGGTGGCGACCGCCAAGAGTCCAGCCATGTTGTTTTACCTGGACAATTGGATGAGCGAAGGTCCGAACTCCCTGAAGGGGCTGGGAATTCCCGAGCATCCTTCCCACTACACTCCGCACTATCCGCCGGGCAGTCCGTATGTGAAGCGCAAACAAAATAACGGCCTGAACGAAAACTACGGCCGCGAATTGCTCGAACTCCACACCCTCAGCGTGAACGGCGGCTACTCGCAGCGCGACGTTACCGAAGTCGCCAAAGTTTTCACCGGATGGACCATCGAAAAGCCCTACGAAGGCCTGGGCTTCAAATACGATCCGCGCATGCACGAGCCCGGACCGAAATTTGTTCTCGGCCATCGCATCAAGCCCAAAGGCAAAGGGGAAGATGAGGGCAGGGAAGTCCTGCACATGCTCGCGACCAGCCCGCAGACCGCACATTTTATTTCGTTAAAACTCGCGCAGCGTTTTATTTCCGACGATCCGCCGCCCGCGCTGGTCGACCGCATGGCCAAGACTTTCGAGAAAAAGAAAGGCGACATCCGCGAAGTTCTCAGCACGCTATTCCACTCGCCGGAGTTTTGGTCCGACAGCACGTACCGCGCCAAAGTCAAAACGCCACTTGAGTTCGTGGCCTCGACCGTGCGCGCCACCGGAGCCAATGTGGACGACGCCATGCCCCTAGCTCGCCAGATCGGCAACATGGGCATGCCGCTCTACGCCGCCCAGCCCCCCACCGGCTACTCCATGAAGGCCGACACCTGGGTGAGTTCATCCGCGCTGCTGAACCGCATGAACTTCGCGCTGGGCCTGACCGCCGGCAAATTCCACGGCGTGAAAGTAGATTCTGTGCAGTTAGCCGGAGGCCCGCCAGCCCCAGCCGATGCGACGATCGCACTCTCCGCCGTCGAATCGAAATTACTAGCAGGAGACGTCTCGAAGCAAACGCACGATTCAATCATGGCGCAAATTAATGTAGCCCAAGTTAATACTGCGCAGATTGAAGCACCGGCGAAAGCAGCTCCTGCAACGCCAACGCCCGTTCAGCCAGTGAAAGATTCGCAACCGAAAAAACGCAAGCCCGCCGACGTGCCGCGTCCCCCGGACGCAAGCACCATCGCCGGCCTGCTGCTAGGTTCGCCGGAGTTTCAGAAAAAATAGCTTCTAGCTGCTAGCTACTAGCTTCTAGCCAACCACTGGAAGCCGAAGGCTAGAAGCTAGCAGCTAGAAGCTTAGGAGCTGCTCTCATGCCCATCACGCGTCGCATTTTCCTCCGCAACAGCACACTCGCAGTCGTCGGCACAGCCGCAGTCCCAAGTTTTCTCACTCGCGCAGCTTTTGGCGCCATCGACTCCGGCGGGCCCACCAAGCGCCTAGTCGTAATTTTTCAACGCGGCGCCGCCGATGGCCTGAACATCGTTGTCCCGCACTCCGATCCGCAGTATTACTCCATGCGCCCCACTATCAACATTCCGCGCAAAGCTATCCTTGATCTCGACGGCCACTTCGGACTGCATCCCTCGCTCGCGCCCTTTCAGCCGCTCTGGCAGCAGGGACACCTCGCCATCGTTCACGCCGCCGGATCACCCGACACCACGCGCTCGCACTTCGACGCGCAGGATTTTATGGAGACCGGCACTCCCGGCGTGAAGGCCACCGAAGACGGATGGCTCAACCGCTCTCTCCACAATCTGCCCGGCTCCAAATCAGCAACGCCGCCGCAGACTTCTCCCTTTCGCGCCATCGCACTCGGGTCATCCGTGCCGCGCATCCTGAGCGGCGTCGAACCGACAGTCGCCATGAATAACATCAACGATTTTTCTGTAGGCGGAAAAAGTCCCAAACCCTCGCCCGCCGCCACTGCCTTCGAGGCCATGTACGACCACTCCTCCGACACCTTGCTGCACGGTACCGGCGAGGAAACTTTCGACGCGGTAAAGATGCTGAAAACCGCCGACCCGGGAAAATATACGCCCGCTCCCGGCGCAAATTATCCCAAAGGACGATTCGGCGACAGCCTGCGCCAACTAGCGCAACTGATAAAAGCGAACCTGGGTGTCCAAGTCGCGTTCGCCGACATAGGCGGCTGGGACCACCACGTCAACGAAGGCGCGACCGAAGGCCAACTGGCCAACGTGCTCGGTGAGTTCTCGCAATCCCTCGCCGCCTTCTGGACCGATCTCGGCGATCTCGGCGAAGACACGGTCGTCGTCACCATGTCGGAATTCGGACGCACCGCCCGCGAAAATGGCAATCGCGGCACCGATCACGGCCACGCCAACGTCATGTTCGTTCTCGGTGGTCCGGTCAAGGGCGGCAAAGTCTACGGCCGCTGGCCTGGCCTCGACCAGTCCCAACTCTACGAAGGCCGCGACCTCGCGCTCACCACCGATTTCCGCCAAGTCATCGGAGAAGCCGTCTCGCGCCACATGGGAAATAAAAATCTGGCCAACGTTTTCCCCGGCTTCGACAATCAGCCCGGAAAATTCTTGCGGATTCTGGGTTAGCAAAAGTTTGGCTGGTAAGAAGATCCTTTAGCAGAAGCTGGGCTAACAGAGCTGGGTTTGCAAAGCTTGGGTTAACAAAGCCGTGCCTGCACCTATTCCCGTTCGAGTGGCGCCAACAGGCGCGCCCACCATGGAATCCGGCGCACTAGAAAACGGATCTCCCCGGGGTTCGGCGCCGGCGCCGGATCTCCAGGGTTGTGACCGCATTGGCACACCGCACCGTGCTCAACAACGTCAGATGTCGCAGCCACGAGAAAGCCTAAACAATACGGCTCGACCGAGGCCGACACCGTCAACTGCGCTGGCTGCGGCGTCGCTAGTGGAAAGTGCACCACTCCGTCAAGCCCGGTCTTGTACTGGATGCGCTGCAGAACGCGCTTGGCCGGAGTCTCGCGATTTGCCGCAGCCTCGTAGTACTGAACCCAAACCACCGCATTCCGCAACGCGTGCCCATTCTTCCCATCCAACACAACCACGTTGATCTCTTGCGAAAGAACCTCAGCGGCAGGCAGCAACAAGCTGCAGCAAACGAGTGCCTGGACTGTCCGTTTCATGGTCGCAATCTCCTAGGCAGCTTCATTGCCGCGCGGGAAGCGCCTTCGCAGCGCTCCTACAAAAGCGGCATCAATTTTTGCCGAGACCATTTCGAGTGGCGAAAACCCTCTACGCCAGGCCAACCAGAATGTGATCAGCAACAACACAACCGTAAGCACCACATTGGGCCACGCATTCAGCCCCCATTGCCCGCTCCAAGTCAGTTGCGTTGCATGGGAGAACGGCGCTAAATACGGGATCGGCCACTGATCCCCGTCCGGGCCGCGCGAACCGAGCAAGTCCTCGAACAAGTGCAAGTGGAAGCTCAACGAGGCGAGCAGCCCGGTCGTCCATTTCCGATCGGCAATCGCGAATGCCACGACGGCAACGACTACAGCGAACGCCAAGTTGTGCAGCGAGTGGTGGTAGAGCGAGAACCACAGCAGGGGATGCGCCGAGTTACGCGTCAGAATCTCAGGAATGATACCCAGGCCATCGATGTCGGGGACGACGCATGCCAGCGTTACGATCACGCGATCCCTTCGATCCAACTCGGCGCAGTTGGCAAGCACCCATCCGCTCAGGAAGTGCGTGACCGGGCTCATGACGTTTTGTCGCGCCTCAGTCTCGAGCGTGGATTTCGCGCCCGGACTTCGATCATCTCGGCCCCGTGCCCGCTATTCCAGGTCGATAAACACTTCGCCGTTCTCCACCTTGATCGGATAAGTTTTCAACTTCTGGTCCGGATGCCCATCTGCCGCGCCCGTTTTCGGATCCCACTGCCAGCCGTGCCACGGGCACACAACCTTGCCATCCTCCACCGTGCCCTGCCCGAGCGACCCGCCCTGATGCAGGCACTCGTTATCCATGGCGCTGATCTTTCCCCACACATTGGCAATGCAAATCATTTTTCCATTGCAGGGAAAGTTTCGCGCTTCGTTAGTGGTGGGCAGATGAGCCTGAGGGATAATTTTGACGAAGGCCATAGTGGGTTCAATGGATACTAGGCCAGCTTAGAACCTGCGCATGGCAAGCGGAAGTTGCCGAATTGGATTCTCACGAACGAGTTCCCGGTTTAACAACGGCGACGCCTATGGATGTTATTCCGAGCCGTCGCGAAGCGGCGGTGAGGAACCTGCTGTCGCCAGAAAGAGGCTGTCATTTCGGCTGCATCGTCTGCGCGATCATGACCTGCCGCTTGAAATTCTCCACCATATTCTGATCCAGCCGCACTTCGGTCGGCTTCTTGGCCAGCGTCATAGTGTCGATCTTGTCCTGCAACTTGAGCAGCGCATAGAAAAGATTCTCAGGACGCGGCGGACATCCCGTCACATACACGTCCACCGGAACAATTTTGTCGACGCCCTGCAGCACCGCATAAGTATTGAATGGCCCGCCCACCGACGAGCATGCGCCCATCGAAATCACCCACTTCGGATCGGGCATCTGATCATAAATTCGCTTCACCACCGGCGCCATCTTCAGCGTCACCGTGCCCGCCACGATCATCAGATCGCTCTGCCGCGGGCTGGGCCGAAACACCTCCGACCCGAATCGCGCGATATCAAAGCGCGAGGTCGAAGATGCGATCATCTCAATCGCGCAGCACGCCAGCCCAAACGTCATCGGCCACACCGCCGACTTGCGCGCCCAGTTGAAAACATAATCAACTGTGCTGATCATGAAATTCTTTTCGAATTTATTTTGCAGCCAGCCCATGGGTCAGTCCTCGTTTGGTCGGACCTTGCAAAACGCCTACTCTCGCAGTCTAGGTAAGGTGCCAAGCCCTGTCAATCGGCGCCAGTCTTGCCCGGCAGCAAGCAATTAGAAAAACTCGATCACAAACGTGCTGGTCCCATCCAGAATGTCCGCGTACAAGTAGGTATCAGCATTCCCGCCGTTGAGTCCGAAGTAATCCGCACTGCTCTCAAAACCGATTCCGGTGAAAGTCCCGGTGATTGGGCAAGTCGGCATAAGCGTGATCGAGACATCGAAGACATTGTTGGTGCCAACCTCAGTAAAGGTTCCGTTCGCTTCGCAGCCCGCCAGATTCGTGGTGGCAAAACTCATGCTGTTGTCGGTTCCGGCCGGCGTGAACGTTGTCGACAACAGAATCGGGGTGCCATTAAACGAGCCAGGTACCGCTCCCGTCTTGCTGCCCGACACGGCCGCGACCGCGCCGGCTAACGGCGTAAAGGACACCGCAGAAAATGTGCCCGCAACCGCACCCGAGAAAGTGCCCTCGAAGGCCGAACTGGAAGTTACGTTGCCCTGCGCCGCCTCGGTCGAGGAGGAGCCGCTCTCCGGGCCGCCCGGCTCGGCATAGGCGGTAACGTTCCCGGAAAAAGCGCAGGTCCCGGTCATGCTGGGTAGTTCCGATGTATCTCCCGAATCTCCCATGGAATTGTCGAAAAACAACGCCAGCCCCGCAGAGTCGATCGCTCCATACATGGTCAGAGGAATCCCGTCCGTATCCGTGACGGTCAAATGCCAATCCCCCACCACGTTGTAAGGCCCGCCCGTGCAGGGTTTGGCGGAACCGGAACTGCCACAGCTGATCGTCAGCGCGCCAACGAACGCGAGACAGACCAGGCACAACCACAAGGCAACTCTGGACAGCATCGGAATTTCTCCTGCGCGAAACCGGATCCCGCGTTTTCCGTTTTTGCCGCGGGTAAACTGGTGCATCTGATTACGAGCGTGTCTGATTAATGGTCGGCGGTCTGGTGTGCAGCGAACAACAGCAGTATAAGAAGACGAATCCCGCACCGGCAAGTTCGTAGCGCTCGTCCCCGGAAGCTTGTTTATTCCGCCAGCTCCAGCACGGTCTTCCGCAGGGGCTTCATCAGCGGTAACGCGGAGATTCGCAACAGGTTCACCAGCAGCCCCAGACTTTTCTCCATCAGCCGTCGAGTTCGCTCCTGCTTGGGCGACCGGTCATAGAGCCAGAACATGATCAGCGCCATCTGGTACAGCCACAGTAGGTAGGGCAATCGCGGTTTCAAATCTGCAGGCACTTTCGTGTCGCTGCCTTCCACCGCAACCCGCATATGCTCGATCGCTCCCTCGCGAATCGGCCGCGTCTCATCGCTGAACGGCGAAAGCGGGTCGGCGCTATCCGGCGCGTGCCGGAACAGCGCCGCGCAAAATTTGCGATTCGGTTCCAGCAGCTCCAATCGCTTTTCGAGAATGCACTGAATCCGCTCCTTCAGCTTTTTGTGCCCCGCCAGCGCCTCCAGCACCGGCCCGTTGCTCTGCTCCTGCATCTCGCCATAAAACGCCAGCACGATCGCGTCTTTGGCGGAAAAATAATAATAAGCTCCGCCCAGCGCCACTCCCGCCTTGGCTGCAATGTCGCGCATCGTAGTCGCTTCAAATCCCTTTTCGCGGAACAATTCCATCGCAGCCTCATAAATTTTGCGCCGCGTATCCTCAGCCCGTGCCGTAACCCGGGGTTTCACCGTGATCGTGTTCGTCGCCATTGTGGGAGTCATTACGGTTTTCATTGCATTCTCGCCGAGCTTGTCATTGCTGTATCCATTGTGGCGTTCATTGCAGGAATTCTCGCACGTTCGATGCAGGCGCTTCGCCCACTGGCAAAGCGCAAGGCTCCATTTCCACCTTGCGCAGTTCAGCAGCAATCGTCTCCGTGCTCAGAAAACTGGAAAGAAAATGCCGGTTCTTCGACAACGCCGCAAACGCCTGCCGCGCCAGCGGCATCAGCAGTGGATGCGTCAGCCGCGCCGCCCACTCCCGGTACTCCACCATCGCGTACAGCACCATGATCCACGCACGATCGTTCAAGTACACCGCGCCCTCATCGCTCCCGTTATCAAGGACGACGGCCAGATCGTCGTGCGTCGCGATCTGCTCCAGTCCTGGAAACAACCGTTTCGCCTTCTCCGACCCGGCTTCCAGTACGGCAATCCCAATCCACGACCGCTGCACCAGAATCCAATCCTTCAACCGCCGGCAAATCTCGCACTTCGGATCGTAAAGCACATAAAGTTTTTCCATACGCGTCCCTCTTTCCTCCCACCGCGCCTTGAGAAAGATTCGTATCTCAGAAAGATCCGTATCAGGGCATGCCTTCAGGCATGCCGTAAAGTGGACCAAACTGATCGGGCTTCAGCCCCTGCGCCCCTCACCGCGGAATCGCCACCTTCAGCACCGCATCCGGCGCCACCGGAGGATTCGGCATCACCGGCGGCCGCGTCCCCCGCGCACTTCTCCGGATCCGCGAGAAAACGTACAGATTGAAAAAATGCATCCCGCCCAGAATCATCAGCACCATCCCCATCTTGTCGCTAAGCAGTTCAATCGCCGCCCGCGACGTATTGATCACACCGGCGGTCTTCAACGCCAGCGACACAAACCCAATATTGATCAGATAGAACCCCACCACCAGCAGATGATTCACCGAGTCGGCCAGCTCCGCATTGCCATGAAACGCGTCCACCAGAAAAATGCCGCCCCGTTTGTACAGCGTCCGTGCCACCCAAATAGTCAAAGAAACGCTAATCAGCACATAAACCAGGTAAGTAGTGATGATGATGTTGTTGGCGTTTGTCATGTTGTTTTTTCTCCTTCGCCGCAATGTTGAACGTGTTCAAAATCAATATAACCCCATGCATCATGGCGGTCAAGAGAAAAGTTGAACGCGTTCAATATGTAACAGTTTCAATCATTTACGGCTCCCACGGGCTTTCCCGCGAAAGTCGAGAAAGCGGGATCAGGAACCTTGATGAACAAGTTTGATGAACAAGGGGCGTCATCCTGACCGGAGCCGTTCTTCAGGAGAAGGGAAGGATCTCCGACATCGATGCTCTCCGAGGTTGGCCACACGAGCGCGTGCCCCACCCCGCCCAGGTGTATCCTCATGAAATCATGCGGATCCAATCCTTAACGCTCTTCTCCCCCGCAACCTTGATTCTCACTCTGACGTTGACGGCCATTCTCCCCGCCCAACAATCCCCCGCACCACCAACCGCCCTGCAAGAATCGGCCAAGCCCAAGCCCGAAGACACCGAAGTCTGGCAGCCCGTCCCGCCAGTCGTAACGCCAGGCGCAACCGCATCCGCCCCTCCCTCCGACGCCGTCATTCTCTTCGACGGCAAAAACCTCAGCGAATGGGTCTCTGCCCAGGACCACACCCCCGCCAAGTGGATCGTCGCCAACGGTATCGTGACGGTGAACAAAGCCGCCGGCAACATCGAAACCCGCCGCACGTTCAAGAACTATCAACTTCACCTCGAGTGGAGAGTTCCCGCCAACGTCACCGGCTCCGGCCAGCTCCGCGGCAACAGCGGACTATTCCTCGCCTCCACCGGCCCCGAAGACGCCGGCTACGAACTCCAAATCCTCGACTCCTACCAAAACGCGACCTACGTCAACGGCATGGCCGGCAGCATCTACAAGCAATCCATCCCCCTGGCCAATCCCACGCGCAAGCCCGGCGAATGGCAAACCTACGATGTAGTCTGGATCGCTCCCACCTTCAACCCAGACGGCACTCTGAAAACTCCCGCCTACGTCACGGTCATCTTCAACGGCGTCCTCGTCCAAAACCATTTCGAACTGAAAGGCGAGACTCTCTATATCGGCCAGCCGTTTTACAAAAAATACGACACGGCCCCAATCAAACTGCAAGCCCACGGCGACCCCAGCCCGCCCATCAGCTTCCGCAACATCTGGGTCAGAGAACTGAAGTAGCGGCGGAAGCGCAGAAGTCTCCCATTCATGGCACCACCACGAAAAAGGCTGCCCCACACTTCGCGATTTTCGAAGTGTGGGTACCACCAACCTAGATGCCTTGATCTGGAGCTCGCTTGAGCGCGAGCACGATTGACTCGGAATTCAAGAGCCACGGCTTCGCCCCACCAGCCACGGAGTGGCGGCACAAGAGAGCCCAGGACGGGGGGCCCATTCAAGCCCGCGTCTGGGTTGAGTGGGTCAGTTCCTGAAATTAGAGGACAGTCAGCAGAGAGGGCCAAAGGCGATACGTCAGCCAGCCGCTCCCATTCGCGCGCCGCACCCCGAGCATCTTCGCGGCGCCCCTTCATAATCCGCAGCGCTTCGTTTGGCCCAAGCCCCTGCGCTCAACGGACGATCCCCGAAGCGTACAGCGATCTCATCGTTGCAAGCTGTGCATGTTGTGTTGAACTCTGCGAGCGCAACCCGAAGCAGCCGCTGTCTCACCAATTCCACCAGACGAGCCAATCCCGTCCCAAGAAAGCCCGGCGGTCGCGGAACCGCAGCGTCACCCCCGCCCAACACGGCCTCTGCAGCAGAAGTCTTGCAGTCCATAGACACAGCCCTCCGAGACCGTACTGTGCCAAAACAAACCATCCGCGGAATCCCCTGAACAGGGTATTTTGCCTATGCGCTCTCCCCGCAGTGATAGTTAGCACCCAAGCCCCTGACTTTCACCAGACACTCATCAACCCAGAAGCTGCCCCACACTTCGCGGTTTTCGAAGTGTGGGTACCTCAGACCCACCCCCGCGACAGATCGCCCACCACCCTTGCAACGAATGCAAGGATGGCCAACCCTCAGTTTTCGTAGGATCGGGCGAAAGGCTGGGGTCACCCACCCCTGCCTTTTTGCCGTGGGCGGCTCCTAAAACGACATTCTTCGTGTGATACCATACGCCGCTGTGTCTCGGGCCCGATCTCTCAATTCAGAGCTGGGGGAGTATCGTGGGAAAAACTACAAAAAGCAAAAGCGGTTCCTATTGGGTGACGTGGGCCAACGCTCACGCCACCGCCAGTGATTCCGTAGACGATCTCGCCGACCCCTTCAAGAGCAACGCCAAGGACTTCATCAAGGCCCTCGAAGACGCGGGAGCCACCGTCACAATCACTGAAACCAGGCGCAGTGCCAAGCGTGCCTATCTGTTCCACTGGTGCTGGTTGATCGGGCTGGGCAAGGCGAAAGCCTCCGAGGCAACGGATATGACTGGCGTTGAGATCGAGTGGGACCATGGCGATGACGATAAGAGCAAAGCCGGCGCCCAGGAAATGATTGACGGCTTCGGCCTGGCCGTGCCGCCCAACAGCACCAACGCTCCCGCACTCAGCAGCAACCATATAGCGGGCAATGCGATCGACATAAATATCACCTGGAAAGACACTATTAAGATCAAGAAGAAAGATGGCACCGAGGTGTCGGTTACTTTCATGGACGACGTCAACCAGAACACGACGCTGCATTCCGTTGGCGAATCCTACGGACTCAAGAAATTGACTACGGACAAGCCCCATTGGTCCGTGGACGGTCGTTGATCAGGCATTGATCACACATGCTTATCGAGGCCTAAACTTCGTGCATCGAGGAAACAAGATGGAGAGGAAACAGGATGGAATTGTCTCTATAACAAACGGTCGCCGCCTGCCCGTCCTGAGATTCTACAGGCCTCTTCTGCTGTGCGGAGCGATTTCGATTCTGCTCATCCCCGCTGCTTCCTGCCGAAAAGCGCATGAAACGAGAACGACACAGCCGGTAGCAGCAGCCCCCGCAACATTTAAATTCGCCGAGCGAATCGGATGGTTCCAGGGTCCGTGCCTCGCCATCTCCAACCCACATCTAGCCCAGGGAACCTCCGTCGCATTGGTCGTTACCGGCGAGCCTCAAAAAATCCAGCCGGCGCGAATCCTCGAGCCGACCACCTCTGCCACGACCTGTAAGGCGCTCCTGCCAGATCGAGCGAAAACCAACGCTACGCCGGGAGTCGCGTTCTACGCGCTCGAAACCACGAACGTCGGCGCCGCCGACATGGGCATCGGCATCGTCGCCCCCCCGGCCCCGCCAGCCATCGCGGGCGCCCTGGCGCAAGCCGACCTGCTTCACGACGGTCAGACCGAAGTCTTCACCTCCTGCGCCACCAGCGAAGGAATCAAGTTCGCCGTCTGGACCGCGAAGCCCTACCAGGGCGACCCGCGCTGGTCCGGCTACGACTACCTCGGCTACGACATGCAGCCCACCTGCCCCTGAAGTCACGGAAAAAAGCCCACCTCGCGGACCGGCTGGATGCCCCACCCGTGGCGGTTTCACGGGTGGGCGGCGATGCCGATGGCATCAGGAGATTTTGCGAATGCGAAGCTCCGCTTTTTGAGTCTCATCGACCAGAACCGGGCCGCGTTCGCCATACGCGTAATGCCGGAAGCTGCTCCATAACCACTCCTGCGGCTTCAGAACTAAACCCCGCTGAACGGGATTGCGGTGCATGTAGCGCAGCTTTTCCACCCGCTTCTTCTCGGTGAACACGACAAAATCGTAGATGCGGCGTTGCCAAACGTTTCCCACGGCGAGGGGTGTACTCCAGAGCGAGTCGGTCTGGGCGCCGGATTTAGCCCGAAGTTCGCGCAGCAGCCGATGGGAAAAGGTCTGTTTCAAAGCGGCCAACACCAGCGAAAGATTTCCGCGTTCCGGCTCGGTGAAAAGAAGATGGACATGCTCAGGCATGACTACGTAACCCACGACTACAAATTGATGACGCTGGCGGATCTGCTCCATGATTTCGAAAGGACGACTCGAGGAAGAGATCGCGAGAGCGGGGTGTCCCGAGCAGGGGACGGCGCTGATAACAACTTGTAGTAATAAAGTGGGAGTATCCAGCGCCGTAGTAGCGGTGCAGGTTTGTCGGCATGGAAACGATGTAACACGAACGCTGGAATTTCGCTGTGACGAATGAACATGCCAGCAGAGTTCGCAGCAGCCCACCCGTGAAACTGCCACGGGTGGGGCATCCCGTGCCGTGTTAGAGTACGGCTGGGCCACCCCCCGATTTCGCCCGCAGCCAAAAACACAAAGGGTGCCCCATCCTTCGCGTTCTTTGCGAAGGGTGGGAACCACGGACTTCAACCTCTAGGTTCCTCCCTACAGATCGCCTCACCCACCCTTGCAAAGAACGCAAGGATCGGTCACCCTCAAATGAAATGCTGGAAACGAAAAATCTCCCGAAGTCGGACCAGCCCCTTATGGATTTGCACGTCAGAAAGCGGCGTGGCCTGGAATTGTTCTGCCTCTCCTTCCTAGCTCTCTTCCTAGAATTAATGGTGATCCGCTGGTCCCCCGCGGTCGTAAGACTCATCGCCTATTACGCCAACCTGATGTTGATCAGTTCCTTCCTCGGTTTGGGCGTCGGAGCAATCCTCGGCAAGAAAAGAAAGTCGCTCTTCGCGTGGCTGCCAGCTCTGCTCCTGATCAACGTAGCATGGCTGTCGATCGCCCATTTTGTCACGCTCCCGACTACTGCTGCAGAGAGCAGGTTCTACAACCCAGATCCTCAACTCGTGCGTTACGTATGCCTGGTCGGTATCTTCCTCAGCAACGCAATCGTGTTCGTACCTCTGGGCCAGCGGATCGGATCGATCTTCGAGGCTCTCCCGCCGCTGCTCGCTTACTCCTGGGACTTGGGCGGCAGCCTTGCAGGCACGCTCTGTTTCGGCCTTTTCTCCCTCAAGTACTTCTCGCCAACGCTCGGAATGGGCTTCGTGGCTCTCGCGATTGTTCTACTACTTCCCCGAGGACAGTGGCCGCGCGCGATCCCGCTGCTGGCTCTGTCGCTGGCCGGAGTATATTTTTCCGTCACATCAGCGGCAATTTGGTCACCGTATTATTGCATCATCGTGACCGAACGTGGAGATACGCACGGGAATGCTCCCGTGCGAGAGCCACATCCAGGGCTGCGCACGATGCAGGACCCACCCATTTACGCTGTGAGGGTGAATCACTATTTCCTTCAGTATCACGGCACCTTCGATCCGAACCGGTATTCCCCGCAGAAAAGAGCCGAGATTCTCAACGAGCGCACGCAATACGACCTGCCCTATGCGCTCGCTCCGGTCCAACACCGCGTACTCATGTTAGGTGCGGGAGGCGGCACAGACACAGAAATCGCCGTGCTAAACGGGGCCGAGCAAGTAGATGCGGTCGAAATCGATCCGATGTTAGTGAAGCTCTCCGACCGATTCAATGCTTCGGGAATCTACGAGAACCCGAAAGTCCACGTCCACGTCGACGATGCCCGAGCTTTCCTGCGACGTTCCAGCGGCGGATACGACATGGTCGTCTTCGGCTTTCTGGACTCCCAAACACTGTTCAGCTCGATGTCGAATATCCGACTCGACGGCTATATCTACACCGTGCAGAGCATGCAGTCGGCCTTTCGCTTGCTGAACGACAATGGAGTGTTGTCCCTTTCCTTCATGGCCGGCCACGAGTGGCTCGCCCGCAAATTAGTGCGCATGGTTGAACTGGCAACGGGTCAAATGCCTGTTATCTATGAAAGTCAAGGGCAGGTGGTGATCTGCGCCTTCCGCGGCCAGCACGCGGACCCACCGTCTCAGTACGGCCGGTTCGTCCGCACAACTTTCCCCGCAGGCGACGACTTGTCCGACGCGGTCGCTCCTACCGACGACTGGCCCTTTCTTTACCTGTCTCGCAAAACCATCCCATCCGACTACCTGATCGTGATTGGAATTCTCCTGGCCATCACAATACCAGCGGTGTTCCTGCTGCGCGGTCGTGGCTTCGGCATCAGCGACAGTCATTTTCTGTTTCTGGGGCTAGGTTTTCTGCTGCTGGAAACAAAGAGCATCTCCGACTGTTCTCTCTACTTTGGCACCACCTGGTTCGTAACCATGGTAGTTGTCGCGGGCGTTCTTCTCATGGTGTTGGCTGCAAACTTGGTCGCCATGCGCATGACCAGTTTCCGCCCGTGGCTCTACGCCCCGCTGATCGCGACCCTCCTGCTGCTCTACTTGGTGAAGCGCGACTCGATTCTGGCGCTAAGTTTCGACGAACGATTACTGTGGTCTCTTCTCGTCGTTCCCCTGCCCATTTTCTTTGCCGGCCTGATCTTCTCCACAACCTTTCGCCAGTCGTCGAACCCGTCTTCCTTGTTCGGCGCAAACCTGATAGGCGCCATGATCGGCGGATTCAGTGAGTATCTCAGCATGATCATAGGCAACCAGAATCTGATGTTTCTAATTGTCGGAGCGTACCTGGCCAGCCTCGCCCTCCAAATGCGCTTAGCCAAGTCAAGTTGAGGCAGGTGGCCCATTCAAGCCGTTCTTTGGCTTGAGTGGGGCTTCTTAAAGTCCAAGAAACCCTGGGACAAGAAGCCCGCCGCTTTTCCACAGCCCCGCACAAGAATATTCCGCCTTCTTGTGACGAACAACCTTGACCGGGCATACAGAAAGTCCAAAATGGAACTGTGCCCACAACATCCCATCCACAATCGAGCGCAAAGTCCGCGATGCAACCTCGCCGCGATGCATCGCGAGCTAAGTCCCTATCCTGGAATATTTTGCCCCCAACCTCTTCCGTTTCAATATTTTGCCGGAGAATCACGCGATCTCCCCGACCCAACCGCAATCGAATCAGTATTTTCCACGCACCAGCAAAAAAAAATCACAGATCGATCCGACACCTGGCCCAGCGACACTCGATCACCGCCGCCCACCCGCTCCCTGATAAAATGAACAGTTCCGTGGAGCCCGCATGTTCCTGACCAAGGCACAAGCCCTCGAGATGTTCAACTCCGATGACCTGATTGGCATTGGCATGGAAGCCGACGCGGTGCGCCGCCAGCTGCATCCCGAAGGCGTGGTCACCTACATCATCGACCGCAACATTAACTACACCAACTTCTGCACCGAGTACTGCACCTTCTGCGCCTTCTACCGCCCGCTGAAAGGCCCCGCCGCGAAAGAAGGCTACATCCTCGACTTCGACACGATTTACGAAAAGATTCGCGAGACCGTCGAACTCGGCGGAACCGGCGTGCTCATGCAAGGCGGCCTGCATCCCGATTTAAAGATTGACTGGCACGAGAAGATGCTGCGCGGCATCAAAGAGCGCTTTCCGAAGATTCATCTGCACTGCTACTCCGCGTCCGAGATCATTGCCATCGCCGAGTACAGCGCGCTCTCGATTCGCGACACCATTCTGCGCCTGCGCGACGCCGGCCTCGACTCCATCCCCGGCGGCGGCGCCGAAGTGCTCGACGACGAAGTCCGCTACAAGATCGCGCGCCTGAAGTGCTTAACCGAAGACTGGCTCAACGTGCACCGCACTGCGCACCAGATCGGCATGCGCACCACCGCGACCATGATGTTCGGCGTGGGCGAGAACTACGAAAACCTGGTCAACCACTTCCAGCGCCTCTACGAATTGCAGGAAGAGACCGGCGGATTCACCGCGTTCATCCCCTGGAGCTTTCAGCCGCAGCACACCGCGCTCGGCGGCCGCCACTGGGACGAAGCCACCGCGGTTGACTACCTGAAAGTGCTGGCCATCTCGCGCCTCTATCTTTCAAATTTCCTCAACGTGCAGTCGAGCTGGGTCACGCAAGGATTAAAAGTTTGCCAGATGGGCCTCCGCTTCGGCGGCAACGACGTAGGCTCGGTGATGCTCGAAGAAAACGTGGTGAGAGCCGCCGGCGTAACGAATTGCACGACAGAAGAAGAGCTGCGCCGAATCATCCGCGACGCCGGATTCCGTCCCGCACAACGCGACACGCTCTACCGCCAGTATTTTCTAAACTGAAGAAGTCAAGACCCATGACTTTTACCCCCAGAGACGTTATTTACCCCGGCGATGTCATTCCGAATCGGGCTGAAAGCCCGGTGAGGAACCTGCTTTTCGCTGGTTCCGAGATCAAAGCGAAAGTTCGCGGTAAAATGGATCGAGAATGCCTTCTTACCCCATCAAAGTCTGCGCCGTTTGTAGCGAAGAGTTCGAGTTGAAGCCCGGCAAGCCCGGCTTTGCCAACCGCTGTCCCGCGTGCAGCGAAGAGGAAGCCGACGCGAAGTCGAAGCCCGCAGACGTTCTGAAGTCAGACAAAGGCGCGAACGCCGCCCGCCGCGAAGCCATGCGCAATCTGCTCTATCGCAAGGACAGCTAAGACATTCGGTGTCCGCCCCACGGATGCCCGCCACTCTCAGACTGTTCTTGGGCGAAGCGCCGTTCCGGGGTAGAATGAGGACGTTGGCGGGCCGATCCTCACGGCTGGCCGGGAAGCCGCTCCCCAGGCCTTTCCAGTTAGAATCCAGGAAACCGAGCTCGATGAACTCAGCTTCTATGACGTCAGGTTCCATCCAATTACGGCGCATGAAATCGCGTTTCGCGACGCGATGCCCGCCGCGTCTGCTGAGCGTTCTGCTCGCAATCGTTTTGAATGGAGTCCTTCTCGGCGCGATCGCCGTAGCGCAGGTCGCGGGCAGTTCGCCGGCGAAGCCGACAGGCCGCGCCACGATCGACGGTGTCGTCACGAAGGAACCGGGCAGCGAGCCGGTGAAGAAGGTACTGGTCGAACTCATTGCCGAGAACCAGGCGGAAGGCGGCGACTACACGGCGGTCAGCGGGCCCGACGGCAGTTTCCACATCGAGGGGATTGTGCCGGGACGCTACCACATGTTTGCCGAGCGCACCGGATTGCTCGAAGTCGACAAGCACCGGGCCCGCAGCGATGGGCGAGTGCTGACGCTGACGGCCGGGCAGGAAGTTAAGGATCTGCTGATTCACGTGCAGGCCGCGGCGGTTGTGCGCGGGCGCGTCACCGACGAAGATGGAGATCCGTTGCCGAACGCGCAGGTCGCGGTTTTGCGGCAGACGTTTGTTTCCGGGCACAGCCGTTGGGAGCAGGCGGGCGCGGAGCGCACGAATGATTTGGGCGAATACAGAGTTGTAGGACTTCCGGCGGGGAGTTACTACGTGTCGGTGAGCCCGCCGCCGGATTTCAAGGTGCTCATCGAATCTGCGGGTGCGGCGGCGCAGTTGCAGTTGCACGAAAAAGGGCCAGACAAGCCTGCGCCGACGTCGTATCAGACGACTTACTATCCCGGCACGGGAGATCGCGGTCAGGCCGCGCCGGTTCCGTTGCGCGCCGGGGATGATTTTGTGGCGGACTTTTCGCTGACGCCGAGTCCTTCCTTAAGCATTCGCGGGTCAGTGGTGAATCTGCCGCCCCGGTCGTCGGCGGTGATCATGCTGCAGTCGCGCGACTTCAACCTGGTGCTGAATGGCGCGGAGATGCATCCCGATGGAAGTTTTGTGATTCGCGACGTGGCGCCGGGAACATACACGATTCTGGCGACGATTGAAAATTCTCCGGTGCCGATGATGGCGCGGCAGGCGCTGCAACTGGGGTCGAACAGCGTTGAAGACCTGCGACTGCAGCCGCAACCTGGAGGATGGATTCACGGGCGACTGCGTCTGGAATCGAAAGGCGGCGCGGCCCAACGAAGTGGCAATCAGGCGGATGCGAGCCAGATTTTTCTGAAGTTGCGCTCGGCTGACGGCGATGACGAGGCCCTGGGCGAGTTCACGATGGGCGACGGATTTTCCAGCCTGGCGCATGTCGGAGCGGATGGGAGCTTTGAGTGGAAGAACGTTCCTCCCGGCAATTACTACGTGGAACTTGTCGGCGAGAGCGGGACGAATCTCGATTGGTTTCTGAAGTCCGCGCTGGCGGGGAATCACGATGTGGATGAAGCAGGAGTCAGCGTGAATGGCGGCGCGGTGGTACTCGACCTGGTCGCGAGCGCGAACGGCGCGGTTGCCGAGGGCATGGTTACCGATCAGAAAGGCGAGCCGGTGGCAAACGCCATGATCGTTGCGGTGCCGGAGCCGCGGCTGCGCGCAAGGATCGAGCGCTACCGCACGACGGAGAGCGATCAGAGTGGACGATTTGCGCTGCATGGAATTCAACCCGGCGATTACACTCTGTTCGCGTGGGAGAACGTTGAGGGTGAGGCGTATTACAATCCTGATTTTCTTAAAACCTATGAGACGCAGGGATCGGCGCTGCGGGTGAGCGAGGGGGATCGGAAGCCGATGCAGTTGGTCGTGATCCCGGAAGCAGAGGAACAACAGTAGGCACGAGTACACCGGAAACAGGGACTAAAGCCCATTGTCCGGGGATTGTCGCCATACTAAAATGGCGCAATCTTTGATGAGCAAACCGTAAAGAGCAAACTTTGTGCGGAGGGCGCGATGCACACACAAACGAGAATGCTGCTGACTGTTTCTTTTCTTTTGATTTCGTTCGGCACGTGGGCGCAGGAGATATCTCACCCCGTCGACGCCGATTTGCTGGCGCGGCTTTCGTATGAGAGCTCCAGTGTGGTGTGGACAGCCGGGGTGCCGCGGCACGTTTGTATAGCGGTCACGCGCGACGGAGAGTTTCGAATTGTCCGATCGCTGGACTACGGTCAGTCGCAGCGGCTGCGCGGGAAAATGCCGAAGGAACAATTGCAGCAGTTGACCCAGTTGCTCGGAGATGCCGAGTTCCGGGCCCTGTCCGCCGATCATGTTGGGGTGATTCGTCAGGACGCGGAAGTGTTTGCGGTGGAAATTCCGGGCCCCGCGCGGGACCATGTGGACGGGACGCGGCAGTGGATGGATCGCGACGTCTGGCGGTTGCAGTGGCTGAATGCCGACGGCGAGAGTCCGTTCCCCGGTTCGGTGGCCAAGGTGGTGGACTGGCTGCGGCATTTTGAGCCGAAGAATGGAAAGGCCTTTGAGTACGCTGAATATCCCGATGTGTGTCCTAATCGTGGACTGCGGTTGGTGCAGCCGGCGGTTGCGGAGAACACGCATCCCTGATCGGCCGGTTGTGTTGCCCTATATCCCTCACCTTCCGCTTTCTTACCAGCGGTGAGTCTCTACGACTTGCGAATTGCCGTCGGCGGCTTTGCTTTCGTCGGCGTGGATTTTGCCGTCCTCCTCTGCATAAAACGAGCGGTGCTGGGCGTCGAGATTTTTCGGCGTCATGGTGAGGAAGAAACCGTCTTTCTTGCCTTTGAACCCGACCGTGTAGTCTCCGCGCTCGGGGTTAACCATGCGCTGGGTGAAGGTGCCGGTGTGAATCAACTGGGTGAGCGAAGTGGCATAGTGGCCGTATTGCCGGTTAAAGAGCATTTCGGCGCGCATGACGACCCGCATGTAGGCGAGCGCGTTGAATTCGGAGTCAGAGTGGGCCGGGTCGGTATGGTATTTGGGCGTGTAGGTCGGAGTCTGAGGCGCGGGGGTTGCCGCGGACGGCGCATCCTGAGCAAGCAGGGCGGATGCGGCCAGTAAGAGCATTGCGACGATGGTGAAGAATGGCGTAGGCCGCTTCATGCGGTTGGTTCTGCGATTGCTGATGTCGTTCATGCGCGTAGATTGCTTCTCCCCGTCATTGGGTTACCTGCGGTGACGCGTTCTGGAAAATATTGGAGCATGTTCTGAAACTTCGACTGCCAACGCGACGTTCCCGCTTCTTTTTCCATGTTACTCCCGTAATTTCCGTTCGGTCACCTTCTCTTTGCTTTGTGCCGAATTATTACTATGCTGAGTAGAAGAATCTAACCCTACAGGGAAAACTATGAAAGCAGCAGTAGCCAGAAAACCAGTCATTCGAATCGCGGTGGTGGAAAGCGATCCATTGCGCTTCGTCGGGTTCCGCGCATTGTTCGACTCTGAGCCGGAGTTCGAACTTATCTCAGCCGCATTGCCCGAAATCAGCATGCTGCAAGGCATTGATCTGATCCTGCTCGGCAACCGCAACGGACAAAACCTATTTGACGTGATGGCCAGCCTGAAGGCCACGCGGCCGGATTTGCGGATCATCGTGACCGGTTCTGGAATCGACGAAGAAACGATTCTGAAGGCGATCGCGTCCGGAGCCAAGGGTTATGTCGACGAAGCGGCCACACCGGCGGAGTTTGCGCAGGCTATCCGCATTGTGAATCAGGGATCGGTCTGGGCTCCGCGGCGCGTGCTGTCGATGTTCATCGAGCGCGTGTCCTCGTCGCCGGGACGGATTTTTCCGGCGGGCCGGGTGACCTTTACCGATCGCGAGAAAGAAGTGCTGGAGATGCTGGTGGCTGGGCGTTCCAACAAAGAGATTGGCGGACAGCTTGGGATCGAAGAGCGCACGGTGAAGGCGCATGTGGCCAAGTTGATGCGCAAGGTGGGCGTACAGAACCGGATTGCGTTGTCGGTGCATGCTATTACGCATTCGCTGGTGACGACGAAGTAGACAGCCGTGAGCGCCGAGCTGTGAGTGGCGAGCGGGCCGAACCTGGCAGCTCATTGCTCGCAGCTCAGCGCTTACGGTGTGTAACTTCTGGACACTTACCTTCGTAATCTTGTGGGCTTTCAGAACGTATCGCATACTCGGCTCACCTACCACAGAACCTGGGAGACGGGGTTGAGAGTGGCGATTAGGGTCACTGCTTTCAGCCCCGCATTTTTTTGCCCCAGGCTAAAGCCCTCAAATCTCTAGACGCACTTACCCGGCTGAAGGGCCGCTCTTCCACCTTCCCGCTCCTTTCCACCTGCAACTCATTCCAAGTGCGGCTCGCGGGCGCTCTTCCGCTGCGGCTTCATTTACAATCGAAGTACAGATCCCAGTGAAATCTTTGTGGCGAGGAACCATGAAAAAGCTTGTGTTGCGGACCCTTGTGTTGCTCATGCCGGTTGTCCTGCTGTGCACTTTTGCATCGGCGCAGGATCAGCCTAGAGAATCGAAGGCCTCTGACCGGGTACAGGCGGCGGCCGACGTGTTGAATGAAATTCAAGCGGCACCGGACTCCGGCATTCCGCAGGACATTCTGAGCAAGGCGCAGTGTGTGGCCGTGGTGCCGTCGATGCTGAAGGGCGGATTCATTGTGGGTGCGAAGTACGGGCGCGGGCTGGCCAGTTGCCGCACTCCGAAGGGCTGGAGCACGCCAGCGTTTTTCATGGTGGAGGGAGGCAGCTTCGGTTTTCAGATTGGCGGACAGGCGGTCGACCTGGTGATGCTGATCATGAACAACGAGGGCATGCGTCATTTGCTGGCGGACAAGTTTGAAATTGGCGCGGACGCTTCGGTCGCGGCAGGTCCCGTGGGGCGCCATGCGGAAGGCAATACGGACTGGACGATGCGAGCCCAGGTGCTGACCTATTCGCGCGCGCGTGGCGTCTTTGCGGGGGTGAGCCTGAATGGAGCGGTGCTGAAGCAGGACAAGGACAGCACGCGCGAGTTCTACGGGCACATGATGACCTCAAAGGCGGCACTGACCGGAGAAGTTGAACCGACGCCCGCGGCGAATGCGTTCCTGACGACGCTGGCGAAGTGGGCGCAGGAAGCGGCGAAGTAGAAAAACGGGGTCAGGGCAACAGTTCAGGGGCTAGCAAGTAGCGCTCCTCGGTGGTCGCTGCTGAAAGCAGTCCTCTGCCAACCAAATCCCTGACACCTAACCCCAGCCCTGATTCTTGATGCGGCGAAAACTTGAATACGCGGCCGCCTGGCCGTTCATAAAAATTCTGGGTCTGATGCCGCGCCGGCTGGCGCGCGGGTTTGGCATTGGCCTGGCGCAGATCGTCTATCTTCTGCACGGGCGCTTGCGGCGCGTGGGCATGCGCAATCTCGAACTGGCGTTTCCCGAGAAGAGCAGGGCGGAGCGGGCGCGCATTCTGCGCGGGGAATTTACTTCGTTGGGGCGGCAGCTGGCGGAAGTGTGCCACTTCCCGGCGTACACGGTTGACAACGTCGGCGAGGTTGTCGTCTACGACGGGTTTGAGAACTACGAGCGGGCCAAGGCGCGGGACAAGGGCGTGCTGCTGTTTGCCGGACATTTTGGGGGCTGGGAGCTTTCGTCGTTCGTGCTCTCCATGCATGGGCACTGGATGCACGTGATCATGCGCGGCATGGACAACGAATATCTGAACCGGCTGGTTCTGTACTACCGCACTATGCACGGTAACAAGGCGGTAGATAAAGATGAATTTGTGCGTGGGTTGCTGTCGGCGATGAAGGCGGGCGAAGTGGTGGGCATGCTGATCGACACGAACATGACGCCGCCGCAGGGAATCTTTGTAGATTTCTTTGGCATTCCGGCATGCACGGCGAGCGGGATGGCGCGGATTGCGCTGCGCGCGGATGCGGCAGTGGTGCCGACGTTCACGATTTGGGATGAGTCGCTGAAAAAGTACCGGCTGCGCTTCGATCCGGCGCTGGAGTTGATTCGTACCGGCGATCAGGAAGCCGACATCGCGGCCAACACACAGATGTTTGCCAAGGTGATTGAAGACTACGTGCGCAAATACCCTGAGCAGTGGCTGTGGGTGCACCGGCGCTGGAAGACGCGGCCCGAGGGTGAGAAGGGGCTCTATTGAACGGCCTACCACGGCAGGGCTCGCCCGCCGGTATGAAATATTTTGCAGAGCGGGTGTAAAAAAAATCTTTCTTCTAGTATTGCGGTTCTCCAGGAACCGGTCTAGCATGTCGTCCACCGTTTGATGGGGCTAGATACCGTGTCGCTAGTGGGTTTCAGGACGCGCCCTGATTCTGGTCCATTCCTGCAGTTGGAGAAGTCCAATTGCGAAGTCCAACTTGATCAATGGCGACGGAGACGTTTGTCCTCGTCGCTCACCTCAGGCGAGAGTCATCACCGTAGGTCATCACCGAAGTCCATCACCGTAGTTCATCACTGTAGGTTATCCCAGGAGGACAACATGGACGAAACTAAGGCAGCTCCCCACGCCGCGACGGCCAACCGCCGCGGGCCGACGATGTTGCGGTACGTACTCTTCGCGACCCTAATCGCGGGGATCACATTGCCGGCGATCGCCGCCGGAACACTAGCGCACAACACGCCCGGTTATGTAGCCACGGCCAAGAACCTAGGCACGGTGGATCCGGCGCAAACCATGGAGGTCAGCATCTGGCTGAACCCGCGCAATCGTGCGGAGATGGATACGCTGGCGGCGCAACTCTATGACCGCACTTCACCCAACTACCGTCACTTCCTGAACCGGGCGCAGTTTGCCGCGCGTTTTGCTCCCACCGCGGCGGAAGCGAAAGCTGTGCAGGAATTTTTCGAAACCCATAATCTGAAAGTCGTGAAGGTCGGGCCGGATAACATGTTCGTGCGCGCACGGGGAACGGTAGGCGAGGTCGAAACCGCTTTCCACGTGGTGCTGAATAATTACGAGGTGAAGGGGAAAACGATGCGGGCCAACGATCGCGATCCCGTTATTGAGGGCGCAGCGGCAGAGCTGGTCAGCACCGTCTCTGGGCTGGACTCGGGTGAATTTGAGCACCCGGCGATGACTCGGACGCCGAAACTTCCCACAAACAAGTCGACGCCGCCGGCGGCGAGAGCGGCCAACGTAAGCAGCCGTCTGGATAGCCTGGGCTACAGCAATAACTGCTTCAACGGCACCGAGACCGACGTATTTTCCACGAATGGCGACGGCCAGCTGCCCATTGGAACCTACAAGGGCAATCACATCAACCTGTTCACCCTGACCAGCGCCGGCTGCGGCTATGACCCGCTGATGATCCAGGCGGCCTACAATCTCACCGGCTTGTACGCCGAAGGATTCGACGGCGCGGGCCAAACCATCGGCATCATCGACTGGTGCGGTTCGCCGACGATTCAGAACGATGCCAACGTATTCTCGGCGCAATTCGGCCTGCCGGCGTTAACCTCGTCGAATTTCGCAATCACGAATATCCCCAGCCCGAGTTCGTGCTCGGCGCCTGATTCGGTGGAAATCAATATCGACGTGGAGTGGTCGCATGCGGTTGCTCCCGGCGCCAACATCAACCTGATTGTTCCTCCCAGTGCGTTCTTCCAGGACATCGACCAGGCCGAATATATTGCCATCGACGACGGCTTGGCCAATGTGCTTTCCGGCAGCTTTGGGGCCGAGGAAATCTTTATTCCGGCCAGCGAGCTGCAAAACGGCAACCTGCTTTCCGAGTTGGGGGCGATCATGGGGATCTCAACCAACTTCTCCACGGGCGATTCCGGCAACTTTACCTTCGGCTTTCCGGGGGAGACGCCATCAGTGAGCTATCCCGCGGATTCTCCGTTTGCGACAGCAGTGGGCGGGGTAACTCTCGCGTTGAATGCCGACAACTCGATTGCGTGGCAGGCAGGTTGGGGCAACGACGAAACCCTGCTATCCGATGAGGGTGAGGTGTTCGATCCACCGCTGCCGCTTGGTTTTAACGGCGGATCGGGCGGAGGCCCGAGCACCTGTGCCTTCCAGGATGTGAATGGCGACTGTCTTGCCGGCTTCCCCAAGCCGTGGTATCAGAAAGGGTTTGTGCCCGGGAAATACCGGCAACTTCCGGATATATCCTGGGTGGCCGATCCTTTCGCGGGAGTCGTGATCGCGGTCACGGTTCCGGGTAATGTTCCGTCGCTGCTCTGGCAGGTATGGGGAGGCACGAGCGTGGCTTGCCCGATGTTCTCGGGCTTGTGGGCGATTGCCAACCAGGAAGCAGGAGCTCCTCTGGGACAGGCTGCGCCTTACCTCTATACGCTGCCGGCTGGTGCGGTGTATGACATCGTCCCGGTAACCTCAAAAACGAACGTGAACGCGTCGATTCAGGAACCGACGGTCACGAATAAGTACACTCCTGCCGAGGTGGCTGGGGTCACATCTGGCGCGTTCGTGAGCGCCATCTGGGACTATGCCGATGCGGCAGACACCGCGCTGGTGCTTACATTCGGCACCGACCCCGGTTTAACGACGCATAAAGGGTGGGATGACGTGACCGGAGTAGGGACCCCGAACGCGAAGGCGTTCGCGGATGCCTTTGCACCGGCGCCCGCTGTCAAGAAATAGAAACGATGTAATTCGAGAAGTCCCCGCGCCCGTAAGGGTGTGGGGGCTTTTTTTTTTGCGAAGGCACACGATGTAACAAGACTGCAGCAGTACAAATTCTTCGACACAAAACTGTTGCCGCAAGGGAATACGCGCGTTTTCTCATCCGAGCTTGGTGACTGAAGCGCTTCGCAATCGTCCATCCGTCTGAGGGGCAAACTTCCATGACACTGCTGCAGGATCTTCGCTTCAGCCTCCGCCAACTGTTTAAGAGTCCCGGCTTCAGCTTGACGGCAGTCCTGTCGTTGGCGCTGGGCATCGGAGCGACGACCGCGGTATTCAGCGTGGTATATGCCATCTTGATGAACCCTTATCCTTATGCGGCACCAGACCGGATGGTGCACATGAGGCTGCTCGACGACTCGCAGCAAGAGCGAGGGTTCGGGATGACGGGTGGGCAGTGGCAGCAGATTCGGAAATCGCCGGTGGTCGAAAACGCATTCATGGAGGACGATTGGAGCCTGACCGTCACCGGGCACGATATCCCGGAAGATGTGCAAGGGATTTACCTGAGTTCCAATGGATTTTCGTTTCTGGGTGTTCCACCTGCGCTGGGGCGAGGATTGATGCCGTCGGATGCGATCGATGGGCAGGAGCCAGAGGCGGTCGTCGTGCTGGGCTACAAGTTCTGGCAACGTCATTTCAACGGGGACCCGGCGGTGTTGGGCCAGAACCTGCAACTGGTGCGGAAGAACTACACCATCGTGGGCGTGGCCGGCCCGCGCTTTACCTGGGGTGATGGCGATGTCTACCTCCCGCAGAAAGTGACGCAGGATCCCACCAAGACTTTTTACGTTGGCATTCGGTTGAAGCCGGGTGTGAGTCACGAGGCGGCCGATGCCGCCTTGCAGCCGTTGATTGAGGAGTTCGCGAAAGAGACGCCGAAGCATTTTCCCGCGGATCATTTCCGGTTACACGTGGTCGGGCTGAATGAACAGTTTGTTCACGACCTGGGCGGAACGTTGTATCTGCTGTTCGGTGCGGTGGCGCTGCTGCTGGCGATCGGATGCGGGAACGTGTCGATCCTGCTGCTGGCTCGGGGCACGTCGCGGCAGCATGAATTCGCGGTTCGTACGGCGATTGGCGCGAGCCGGGGCCGCATCATCCGGCAACTGCTGACCGAGTCGCTGCTGCTCTCGCTTACTGGGGCGGCTCTGGGCGTGCTTCTCGCGTATCGGGGGCTTTCAATCATTGTTGGATTGCTCCCGAAGTATTCTTTCCCGCATGAGGCGGCGATCCAGCTCAATTTGCCGGTGCTGGGCTTCAGCGTGGCGGTTGCAGTGCTGACCGGGATTTTGTTTGGCCTATGGCCGGCACTGCAGCTTTCGCGGCCAGAGGTGAGCCAGGTGATGCAGTCGAGCACGCGGAAGATCGCGGGAGGTGTGCACGGGCGTGCCGCGCACGGTGTACTGACGGCACTGCAAGTTTCGCTGACGCTGGTAATGCTGGCGGGCGCGGGCGCGGCGATGGAAGGGTTTCTGAAGCTTATCCATACGCCCCTGGGTTATGACCCGCACAACGTGATGTCGGTGGGAATTCCGGTGCATGACGGCGCGTACCCGACGTGGGAGGCGCGCAAGGCTTACTTCGAACAATTGCGGAATAAGGCGGCCACGGTTCCAGGCGTGACCATGGCTGCGATCTCGAGCAATGCCACGCCTCCTTCGAACGGATGGCAGACCGGCGTGGAGATCTTAGGCAGCGCGCAGCGCGATGGGCAGAAGGTTCGCCTCAACTTTGTGAGCCCGGGATATTTTCCGATACTAAAAGTTCCTCTCGCGAAAGGGCGGATTTGGGATGAGGCGGAAAACCATAACGCCGCGCACGTGGCCGTCATCAATGAGACGATGGCTCGGCTTTATTTTCCGAACGGTGACGCGCTCGAGCATTCGGTGCGCTTTCCCGAGGTGAAGGACGAGCCGCCATACGTGACGACCGCGTCTGGCTCCGACGGCTGGGTGCAGATTGTGGGCATCGTGGCCGACAAACGCGACGATGGGTTGAGGAACCCGATCGTGCCTGAGGCGTTCGTGCCGTACACCCTGTCGATGCGGGTGTGGACGCAGATTCTGGTGCGATCCGATGTGCCGCCGCTGTCGCTGCTGCACGCCGTTGGAGTGCAGGTAAACTCGGTCGACGCCGACCAGCAGGTTAGCGGTTTCGTCAACGATCTGGAACATTGGATTACTGGCCAGCAGGAATATCAGCGCGAGCAACTGGTGACTTGGCTGTTTGGTGCGTTTGCGCTGCTGGCTTTGGCTTTGGCGGCGGTCGGGCTGTATAGCGTCGTATCGTATTCGGTGGCGCAGCGGACGAACGAGTTTGGTATTCGCATGGCGCTGGGAGCGCAACGGACGCATGTGTTGCGGATTGTCTTCGCTTCGACGGCGGCGAGCGTAGGCAGCGGAATCCTGCTGGGCGTGGCGCTGACGCTGGCGCTGAATAAAGTTTTGGCGCGATGGGCGGAGGGTAGTTCGCGCGATCCGTTGCTGCTGCTGGCGGTGACGGTTCTGTTAAGCGTGGTCGCGGCCATTGCGTGTGCGGCGCCGGCGCGCCGGGCGGTCAAGGTTGATCCGATGACGGCTTTGCGGTATGAGTAGACGCGGTGATTCGAGGGGATCGATCAAGGGCACATAGGGAATGACGGACTGGTTCGCACGCCCCATCCTAAACGTGGCCGATGTTGAGGCCTCGCTCCGTTTTTATGTTGACCAGCTTGGCTTCACGTGTCCCTGGCGCTTTGACGAGGACGGCAGAGCGTACGTCGCACAGGTCGACCGGCAGGGCTGCGCGCTCATCCTCGCCCAAACGTGGCCGGAGAAGGTGGGCAAGGGGCTGATGTTCATTTCCCTGAACGTCGAGCCCGCGAGTCGCGAGGCCGCGACCGCCGCATTGGATGCGCTGCGTGCGGAACTCGAGGCTAAGGGCGTTGCGGTCAAGGACGGTTCATGGGGCTACCGACTTTTGGTAGTCGACGATCCCGACGGAAATCAGCTCTTTTTCAACTATCCTAAATAGGGCGGAAGCAAGGGCGCCGGCGACGCGATCGCCGTGATTTCAACGCCTGTCGGGCCCGTTATAATCACGCCGATGGCCAGCGACACCTTTCTCTCGTGGGCGAACCGGACCGTGCTGCGTCCCGGCCGCGAAGAGCCCTACCTGTCGATCCAGGACATCGTCGTTTTCGTCCGCGATCTGGAAGTGAGCAAGCCCTTCTACCTGCAACAATTAGGTTTCGAACTCATCACAGAACAGCGCCTTCCCACTGGCGAACGCTGGATCGAAGTGGCGCCTCCCGACGGCAGCGCGAATCTCGCACTGGTTGAACCAAAACCCGACGCGCCGGAATACAAACTGATTGGCGGCTACCGTTGGGTCCTGTTCATGACCGAAGATGTCCAGGCCAAGTACAAAGAATGGAGCGAACGCGGGGTTCGTTTCGTGACTCCTCCCGAGACGCCGGGCTGGGGCGGCACCTATGCGCGTTTCGAGGATCCGGACGGGAATGCGTTTGGCCTGGAAGGCTTCGATGAAGTGAGGCAAAGCCTGGAGTCGCGCCGACAGGCGCACGCCGAGAAACTCGAATCTGAACGGCGCATCGCTCAGGAACTGGAAATAGCGCGACAGGTGCAGGCGCGGTTGTTCCCGCAGATTCAGCCGGAGTTGAAAACGGTGGAGTACGCGGGAATCTGCGTGCAGGCGCGGCAGGTGGGAGGGGATTATTTCGATTTCCTGAATCTCGGGCCGCAGCGGCTGGGGCTCATCATCGGCGATGTTTCCGGCAAGGGGATCGCCGCCGCTCTCTTGATGGCAAATTTGCAAGCCAGCCTGCGGAGCCAGTCGGCGCTGGCCTTCGATCAGCCCGAAGCGTTGCTCCGGTCTGTAAATCGCCTGTTCTACGACAATACCGGCGACAGTGCGTATGCCTCGCTTTTGTTTGCCGATTACGACGAGGCGGCGGGACGACTGCGCTATGTCAATTGCGGGCACTTGTCAGGTCTACTGGTAAGAAGCGACGGCACAGTGGATCGGCTGGAGTCGACCAGCACGCTGCTTGGGCTGTTCAGAGAGTGGAACTGCTCGATGCGCGAGGAGAAGCTTTTTCCTGGGGACGTGCTTGCGCTTTACACCGATGGGATCACCGAAGCCAGTAACGAGCGCGGAGAGGAATTTGGCGAGCGCTGCCTGGTCGAATCGCTTCAGCAACATCGCGACCTGCCGTGCCGGGCCTTGTTAAACGCAATCGTGGACGGGGTTAGGAGATTTAGTTTTCAAGAGCAACACGACGACATCACTGCGATCGTCGCGAAGTTCAAGGCTGCTAGCTGACGAGTCGGTGGATTGAAGGTCTACTGAGAATGTCGCGGCGCGTTTCCACTCTGCCTTCCGGTAAAATCAAATCTTCTTATGAAAACCTTTGAACAAATCGCGGATCTTGAGCGGCAATATTTGCTGCAGACTTATAACCGGTATCCAGTCGTGCTCGCTCGAGGCAAGGGCGTGTTTCTGTGGGACATCGATGACAAGAAATATCTGGATTTTGTTTCCGGGCTGGGAGTGAATGCGCTGGGGCACGCACATCCGCGCATCGTGAAGGCGATTCGGGAGCAGGCGGCGAAGATCGTCCACATTTCGAATCTCTATTACCACGAATATCAGGGGCCGCTGGCGGAGAAGTTGTGCCGGCTGTCTGGGCTGAATCGCGCGTTCTTTTCGAACTCTGGAACCGAAGCGATCGAGGGGTCCATCAAATTGGCGCGGCTGGCGGGACATCGCACGGGCGGCGAGGCGAAATCTAGGCTGGTGGCGCTGGAGGGGTCGTACCATGGGCGGACTTTTGGGGCGCTATCGCTCACGGGACAGGACAAGCATCGCAAGGGATTTGAGCCGCTGCTCGAAGATGTGACGTTTGTGAAGCAGAACGATCTGGAGGGCCTGCGAGCTGCGGTGAACGACAATACCTGCGCGATTGTGCTGGAGCCGATTTTTGGGGAAGGTGGAATCTATGAATGTTCGGTGGAATTTCTAAAGGAGTGCCGAGCGTTGGCCGACCGTCACAAAGTGGCGCTGATCTTCGACGAGATTCAATGCGGCCTGGGGCGCACGGGAACGATTTTTGCGTTTCAGAGTTTTGGAGTGACGCCGGACATTGTGGCGATTGCCAAGCCGATTGCGGCAGGTCTGCCGCTGGGGGCGTTCATCGCTAAGGAAGAATTCGCGACGGCGATTTCGCCGGGGCAGCATGGCACGACGTTTGGAGGTGGTCCGCTGGCATGCCGCGTGGCGCTGGAATTTCTGGCGATTGTCGAAGAAGAGAAGTTGCTGGAGAACGTGAATAAAGTTGGAGCGTATTTGCGGGAACAGTTACAGGGGCTGGTGGAAAAACGTGCGGTTGCGACTGGCGTGCGTGGGCGGGGATTTATCCAGGGAATTCAGCTGGAGATTCCGGCGCGTCCGATCGTGGATGCGGCGCTGGCAGAGGGCGTGCTATTCAACAGCACGCAGGACACGGTGGTGCGGTTCCTGCCGCCGTTTTTGATGGAAGAGAAGCACATCGACAAGGGCATTCGGGTGCTGAAGAAATTGCTGGGGAAGAAGAGGAAAGCAGCGGCGTAGAATCGCACTTCTTGCGTAAAGGGCGCGCGAGAAATGGGGCATCTGGAGCGTGAGTCAGAATCCCCACCCTGTCGCAAAGAACGCGACAGGGATGGGGCACCCGGCCTGACGAATAAAAACGGGGAGCCGAAGCTCCCCAAGTGAAGCGTCAGAGGCGTTGTTTCAGCTTAGATAGAATGCGGCGATGAGGAAAGAGTTGTCCTGCGACTGAAGATTTTTTGCGGTGCGCGACGCGCCATGAGTGACGTGAGGCGACTGAAGTGCAGACGACTGACGCGCAGATGACCGACGTGCAGATGAAAGAGATGCAGCCCACCGCAGCAGGCGTGGCACCGGCTCTGGGCGAGGGCGTGCAAGAGTGCTGGATGGATTTCGACGGCGCCCGCATGCGGTATTTGAAAGCCGGGTCGGGGCCGGCGCTTGTTCTGCTGCACGGGCTGCTGGGGTATTCCTTTTCATGGAGATTCACGCTGCCGGCGCTGGCGCCTTATGCGACCGCGTATGCGCCGGACATGCTGGGGGCAGGGTTCTCGGACCGGCCGCGCGGGATTGACCACTCGATGCATGCGACGGCGTTGCGCGTACTAAGGTTTATCGAAAATCTGGGGCTGGAATCGTTCGACCTGCTGGGTACGTCGCGGGGTGGGGCGGTGGCGATGGCCGTGGCGGCGGAATGCATGAAAAGTGAATCGAGGCCTCGGCTGAATCGGCTGGTTCTGGTGTGCCCGGTGAATCCCTACTCGTCTCACGGCAAGCGGCTGGCGCCATTTTTTGGGACGCGGTTCGGCGCGGCGGGATTTCGTTGGGTGACGGATCGCATGCCGTTTTTATTTCCCTTCTGGCACGGGCGCTTGTATGCCGACCGCAGCAGGATTTTGCCGGGAAGCCTGGATGGCTATAAGGCGCCGCTGGCGATTCCGGGATTGTTCGAGCATGGGTTGAGTATTGTTCGTACGTGGACGGCTGACCTGCGGGAGCTGGAAGAGTTGCTGCCGACGCTGGCGCCGATTCCGACGCTGCTGATGTGGGGAAGCAAAGATCCGGCAGTGTACGTTTCGTCGATGGAGCCACTGGCCCGGCATTTCGCGCAGGTGCAGAAGGTGGTGTTTCCGAACATCGGGCACCTGCCCTATGAGGAATGTCCAGAGGAGTTTAATCAGGCACTGATTCGATTTATGAATGGTTAAGGAGCAGATCACTTAGGGGGCGATGGCGAGAACGCCATCGCGACAACCGCCGGGACGCCGGCGCTACTGGACTTTAATTCAGACACTGAAATCATGAACCACTCCATTCTCGACATGGTGCGGAATGCGGTGGTGCACTATGGCTATTGGGCCGTGGGCGGGGCCCTGCTGCTGGAAAATGCCGGAGTGCCGTTGCCGGGCGAAACCATTCTTCTGATGGCAAGTTTTCTGGCGTATTCGGAGCACGATCTGAGGCTTCCCTGGATCATCGCAGTGGCGACGATCGCAGCGACGGCGGGCGACAACATGGGTTTCGCGCTGGGGCACTACGGCGGACGTCCGCTGCTGGCGCGCTATCAGGCTTTTTTCCGGATTAAGGACGCGACGCTGGCGCGCGGAGAAAGTCTGTTCGAGAAATATGGCTCGCTCACGATTTTCTTTGCGCGCTTTGTATTTGGCATGCGAATCATTGCCGGCCCGCTGGCGGGGGTACTACGCATGCATTGGCGGAGATTCGCGATTTTCAATTTTCTGGGCGCTGGGCTGTGGGTGACGGTGATTTCGGTTGCGGGCTATTTGTTCGGCCGGCATTGGGGGCGGCTGGAGCGGATTGTGCAGCGGTTCGACGTTGCGGTTGCGATTGTTGCGCTGTTGGTGGTGGCGTTGCTGTGGTGGCGCAGGCGGCGGGCCAATGGAAGGAGCATCTGACGAGTAACCCTTTTGCACAGGGGCGAGCCTTGCAGGTGCGGCTATACTGTGCGGGTGTCGCGGGCCTCTTTGAAGTAACGGGGTAGTAGCGGGCAATGTCCGTGGCAGCGGAAAGAAACCGGTTGCGTCCGAGCCGGAAGTCGGACGAGGAGGAAACATGAAAAAGATCGGGTTGTTGACTGTGCTCATCATGGCAACACTTCTGTTTGCGCTCGCCTTCACCGCAGCGGCAGCCGGACCGAAAGCAGCCGCGACACCGGCTGTGACTGCTCCGGTTACTGCACCTGCCGTCGCTGCACCCGCGCCGCCACACCCGCGCGTGGAGCACGCACTCGAAGCCTTACGGGGCGCCCGGGATCATATGGCGCACGCCGAGGGCGAGTTCCATGGCCATCGCGACAAAGCGATCGAGCATATCGATCAGGCGATCCACGAGGCTGAGATTTGCATGCAGGAGCCGTAGATTCTTGCACGTGCAAGAATGGCGGGCAGCGTCCAAGCGACGCTGCCTTTTTTATTTGTTATCTATTTTCGGCGAGTAAAAGCGCTCAACGGCTCGGAAGGCTAATCCCGGGGGAATGTGTAGCCGAGGGAAGCGCCGAGACGCAGAACATTGTCGGAGTGGAAGTCGATGGTGTTGTTGATGATGCGGTAGTAGTTGGCTTCGGGGCGAACAAATAATCGATGGAACAAGGCGTAACGAAGGCCGAAGCCGGCGTGCAGCAGGAAGCGATTGCTATCCAGATGGGTAGCGCAGCCGGGGAAAGCGCAGTTGCCGGAAGGGCTGTAGAAAAATGTGCTCTGGCCGCCGAGGCCGGCCTGGAAGTCGGCCGTGTATTTCTTCGCCAGACGGGAGTTGTATACGGCGTTGACGTCATAGATGACGGGGCGGAACTTCTGGAAGTCGTTGTAGAGCGCCTCGTGATATCGGAAGGCAAACTCGGCGCTGTAACCGTAATGATTCTTGAACACGCGCTCGATACTGACGCTAGGGTAGACTCCGCCCTTCTCGGCGGGAGGCAGGAAGGCCTGGGAAGCCGTGATGTTCTTGGTAGAGAAGGGAGTGCTGCCGCCAATGGCGAAATCAAATTGCTGGGAATGGGCGAACGTGGCAAACGCAATCGGAAGAAACGCACACACAGACATCAGTCGCGCGAACTTTCTCAAATACAGCCCCCTTTTCGTTTCGTCCGGTAGTCGACGGGCGTACGCCGAGTGGCGGCAGCCGGCGGATCAGCCACAAGCGGATTGGCTGACGGTCGGGACAGGATCAAGATTAACGCAAAAAGACCAACCCAGGATTCCCGACCGCCGCTGGAATGAACCTCTAGTCTGGACCGATAGTGTATCCGATGGAAGCGCCAACTCGCACAATGTCACCCGAGGTAAAGACGTCGGTGTTATTCACGACGTGATAGTAACGCACTTCGGGACGGACAAAGGCGTGTCCCCAAACGTAGTAGCGGATGCCGGCGCCTACATCGACAAGGAAGTGGTTGTTGCTGGTGTAGCAACCGAAGCCTTCCTGACATGAGAAGCTGGTGTTGTAGCCGTAGAAGCGAGTGTCCTGGAAGCCGATGCCGCCCACCAGATCGAGGCCAACCTTCTTACCCAGCCGGGGCTGGTAGATACCGTTTACGTCAAAAATGATAGGACGGTAGGGGACGCCGAGGCCAGCGTAGTTTCCCTGGCTGCCTCTCCACGTTATATCGGCAGCAATGCCGAACCGTTTGTGGAAGATGACATCGCCACCGACGGTGGGGTAAAGGCCACCCTTTTCGGGGCAGGCAAACGCCCCCGAACTTCCCGAGTAGCCGCATTGCGAGGCTCCGGGCGACACGAGCGTACCGAAGCCAAAGGCGGCGTCGCCCTGCTGGGCGAACGCGAGGTTAGAGAGGGCAAAAAATGCCAAGACGGACACAAAGAAGGCAAGCTTTCTCACAGAGAAACCTCCGATGATGATTGTTTATAGCGGTATGATGCGACCGCCAAACCATTTGGATGCAAGTGCATGGATAACCCATCCATCATAATTTCAAATAGCGCCGGGATGCAATTGCGGGCCGCGGTCGGTCATTTGTATTGCCAACAGCGGCGGGGTAGCGGCATCACCAGCGCACACGTGTACCCAAAGGGAACAGCCTCAAAATTGAACCCGGCGCAGAGGAATAAGTTGCGTCGGCGTTGGGCCGTAGCCCCGATCAGCGCCTGAGCCCTCCGGCGCCTCCGCCGCGCAGAACGTGGTCAATGGCAATTGGACCTCCGCCAAAGAAAATCAGGGCGAATGCCAGGGCGGCAGCAGCCAGAGCCAGTTCATAACCCGGGTGATCGGGCGATCCGATGAGACCGTTGTGCAGATGCACTTTCCAGATGGCCACACTCAGGTCAACGAAAATAGCGAACGCGGCCGGGCGAGTGAAAAAACCTATCAGGAGAAGCAGCCCGCCCAGAAACTCGGCGAAGGAAGAAACATATCCCAGCCATGCTGGCAACCCCATTCCAGCAACCATTTGCGCATGGTGGTGCAAGCCGCCAAACACTTTGTGATAACCATGAGCGAGCATGATGGCGCCCAGCGCCAGACGCATCACGAGGAGGGCAAGCGGCTGCAAACGATCGAGATAGCGCACAGTTTTCTCTCCAGCAAGTTAAGCGCAAATAGATTACAGCAGGCCGCCGTCACGCGAAAGGTAGGCTCTCCAGAAAACGATTGCACCCGCAGCCGGAGTTTTGATAACGTTGCTCCGCCCGCGGGGGTGCCAATCTGGTTTACCTTAAGTGTGCCTCATTGTACCTCCAACGGTCGTCTGCCCCGAACCTAAGAATGGGGACTAAGAATTAACAATGGGACCTAAGAATTAATGACCGGAACAATCTGAGCGGTCCTGTGTTTGAGACTCTGATTGGCAGTCGGATGAAATGATGAATTCAGGAGTGTTGCGATGAATTTCAAGATGAATGGAAGTACCCTGCGGAAGTCGGTTGGAGTTGCGCTCATGATGGTGGTTCCGGTCTTCGCTGGCTCCCAGCACAAAGCGAGTGCACCAGCACCGCATGCTGCTCCGGCGGCTCATGCGTCCGCACCGAGTCATGCGTCGACGCCGAGCCACGCGAACACAGCGAGTCACACCACGACGACGAGTCACGCCGCGACGACCAGTCATACCACGACGCCGAATCGCTCAGCGACGACTACGCACACCAACACGGCGACCCATACCAACACAGCGACTCATACCACGACGCCGAGTCACACCACAACGGCGAATCACGCAGCGACCACCAACCACACGACAACAACTTCGCATTCGACAACCACGAGCCACACCAACACGGCTCACGGAAATACGACTACGCATACCACGACAACGTCGCGGAGCACGACGGCGAGTCACACGCCGCCGGGGCGGAACGTTTCGCTGAAGGGTGGCGGGTCGGCGAGTGTTCGTCCGAACGGGCAGATCCGGTCGATTAACCGGAACGGCATGCAGATTAATCACGGCATGCATGGCGGGCGCACCATCGTGACCAACCGCAACGGCGCACGCATCGTGTCGAACGGCAGACACGGCGGATATGTGCAGCGCGCTTATGTCACACGCGGCGGCCGCTCGTATTATTCGCGAACGTATTACTACCATGGCGGGTATCACGTTGGGGTCTATCGCGGCTACTACTGGGGCGGCCACAATTATTACGGCTACTATCACCCCTACTGGTACCATCCGGGATTTTATGGATGGGCATGGAATCCGTGGCCGGCGCCGGTGGCATGGGGTTGGGGCTGGGGCGGATCACCGTGGTATGGCTACTACGGCGCGTATTGGAACCCATATCCGGTGTATCCGTCGGCGGCATTCTGGCTCACGGACTATTTGATCGCGGCTAATCTGCAGGCGGCCTATGCGGCGCAGGCGGAAGCTAACGCCGCGGCAGCCGATAGCGCCCTGAACGCTACTGACGCGTCGAATGATCAGGTGGCCAGCAACGGTGGGCAGTCATCAGCGCCGGCTCAGGCGACCGCGCTCTCTCCGGAAGTGAAGCAGGCGATTGCCGACGAAGTGAAAGCGCAACTCGCGGCGGCGCAGACTGAGTCGGCCCAGGCGGGTTCGTCCTCAGGCGGCGGTGCAGCGCCGACAGCGGCAGCCAGCGCCCAAGCGCCTCCGGCTCTTGATCCGGCCCGGCGCATTTTCGTGGTGGCCGATGAAGTTGATGTAACGGCCGACGGCCAGGAATGCGCACTGACGCAAGGCGACGTCATCACCCGGCTCACTGACTCTCCTGACGGCGATCAGAAGGTCAATGTGAGCGTTACCAGCAGCAAGAAAGGCGACTGCGCAGCCGGCAAGACCGTGCTGGTTGCCGTAGACGACCTGCAGGAAATGCATAACCACTTCCAGGAGCAGTTGGATGCGGGCATGAAGGAACTGGCGGCGAAGCAGGGAACCGGAGGGTTGCCGAAGGCTCCGGATACCGGCACGACCGCATCGGACGTGCCACCTCCTGCGCCAGATAAGACGGCTGGCCAGGCTCTGGCGGATCAGGACAAGTCGGCCGACCAGACCGAGTCGGACGTGAAGCAGGAAACCGCTTCGGGCGGTTCGCAGTAACGCTCAAGAGTGTTGGTTCGACGAAGTCCGGTTACAGATTGGTACGGAGCGTCACCTGAACGGTGGCGCTCCAGTTTTTGTTCAGCTTTTGATTCACGTGTCGTTCAGCGTTTCGATTCAACCCAGTAACTTAACGCGCTTGCTCAACCCGTTGTTTCACAAAACCCTGTTGTTCAGATTTCTTGTTCAGATTTCTTGTCACGCCTGATTCGACCCGGGGGCAGTAGCCAGACTTTGAGAGGAGAATTGCAGCCATGGGGCAGAAGTTCGAGCAGAAGTTCTTGAGGATGATTCCGCTGATTGTTGTAGCCGTATGCGCCACGGTTTTGCCGCTGCCGAGCGCCCACGCACAGGCCGTTTCGTTGCAGGAACAGTTGGTTGCACAGTACAAGGCCGCGAAGCTGGGATCGGACACGAGCGGATACTCCGTGACCGAAGAAGGCACGCTGCTGGCGATCCAGAAGGGCGGCATGTTGGGTTCGCCATATTCGGAAAAGACCACACTCGCGAACAAGTATGAAGGGGGAGTCGTGCATCCTCCGAGCGGCTTGCTGCTATCGGGAAAGAAGGCGATCTTCGGGCATTTCTCGCAGACGCAGTCGCAGGGTCAGGAAACAAAATTGTTCGCCAAGGGCGACAAAGTCTATCCCACGAAGGTTGACGTGAACCTGGAGAAAGATACGGTGACGCTGGGAATCGTAGCCTGCGACACCTGCAACAAGACCGATCCGCCGACCTACAACAAGGCGAATGTGGTCTTCCAGTTCCCCAAGGGATCACTGGCGAAGGCGAGTGCCGGGGATGTGGAAGACACCATCGGGCAGTTGTTGTCGATCAGCGACAGTTCAGGGGATCAGGGCGGCGGCGATAAGCAGGGTGGCGATCAACAGCAGGGCGCGCAAGGGGGACAGCAGGGCGGAGGACAACAGGCTGCGGATCAGCCCGCGCAACAGGAACCGGCGAGCGTGGAGGTGGGCATGACTCCGGCGCAAGTGGAAGCGGCGTTGGGCAAGCCGGACAAGAAAGTCACTCTCCCGTCCAAAGTGACTTACTACTACAAAGACATGAAGGTGATTTTCAAGGATGGCAAAGTGGTGGATGTGCAGTAACCCTGGACCGTTTAAACGGTCGTCGCAGGCACGTTCATCGGTACGTTCGTTTGGCTGGGGCATTGGTAAAGGGAGCGGTTGTGGTGTTAGCCACTTAATGCTCGGAGGTGGCTCCAATGAGTCTGCTGGGGCAGATACGTTTGGTCGTCGTCTTAGGCGCCTGCGCTTCGGTTACGGGAGTGGCTGAAGCGCAAGCAGTGAGCCTGCAGGAACAACTCAACGCACAATACAAAGTTGCCAAGATTGCGGGCGGCGGAGCGGTGGTCGTAGAAGCGGGTACCGTTCTAGCAATTCAGAAGCCGGGTATCAAGGCCATGCCTTTTGCGGCGATCCCGAAGTGTCCGGCGAAATTCGCGGATAACACGCTGCAGATGGCGAAGGGATTCTTCTGCACCAGCGGGATGGCCCTGCACAACTACTTTCAGAAGGGCGACAAAGTTTATCCCCTGAAGATCGAGGTCAACCCCGACAAAGAAAAAATCACCTTCCGTGTCGTCTCTTGTGACCAGTGCAACGCGATTGATCCGCCGACGGGCCAGAAAGGCGACGTCGAGTTCGAGTTTCCCAGCGGATATTTGCAGAAGGCGAGCGCGGGTGATGTGGAAGACACGATTGGCCAGGTATTCGCGATCACCACTAACGATGATCAGGCTCAGGGCGGGGGAACCGCGGACCAGCAGCAGACCACCGATCAACAGCAGCAAGCGGCGCCGCCGGCGCAACAGCAGCAGCAAGAGCCGGCGACTGTGCAGCTGGGTATGAGCACGGATCAAGTGCAGTCGGTGCTGGGTAAGCCGGACAAAATGTTCAACGTCGGCACTAAACAGATTTACGTTTACAAGGACGTCAAGGTGACGTTTCTGAACGGAAAAGTCTCGGACGTTCAGTAGGACGGAGGATTCATGGGTCGGGCTGGGTATTTTCTTTTCGTGGCTGCAACCGTGCTTGCGTCTTGTATGGCCGGCGCGCAGGCGGTCACATTGCAGGATCAACTCGGCGCGCAATACAAAACTGTCAAGATCGGGCCCGACGGAGAGATCGCGGGCGATCCGGGCACACTGTTGGCGGTGCAGAAAGGTGGGCTCATTGCCGTGCCCTGGAGGGCGGTTGCGCTGTGTCCGGCAAAATTTGAAGACAACGTGCTGCATCTCTCCACCGGTTTCTGCGCGGGCATGATGCAGAATGTTTCCGGGCATTTTCCGAAGGGCGCGAAAGTTTACCCGCTGAAGATCGACGTGAACGTTGGCAAAGAGAAGATATCGTTTCAGGTGGTTGGGTGTAAGGTCTGCAATCACTCCGATCAACCTTTTCCGTTCAAGGCCGAAGTGGTGTTCGACTTCGCTAAAGGATATTTGGAGAAAGCCGCAGCGAGCGAAGTGGAAGACACCATCGGGCAGGTCTTTACCATTACCACGAATGACGATCAGCAGGCCGGGAGCGGGGACGCTCAACCCGGCGCTGATCAGCAATCTTCTCAGCAACCCGCGCAGGAGGCGCAACCAGCTCAGCAACAGCAACAGGAGCCGGCCACCGTGCAGTTGGGGATGACGACCGATCAGGTGCAGTCGGTGCTGGGCAAGCCCGACAAAATGTTTAACGTCGGCGCCAAGCAGATTTACGTCTACAAGGACGTGAAGGTGACATTTCAAAACGGCCAGGTTTCCGACGTGCAATAGATGTGCGATGGCCTGCGATAGAGACGTGCAGTAGGCAAGTCGGGATGTGGAGATGCGCATGAAGTGGATGTGGCTGGTTGGGGTTGCCGGAGGCATTCTGGTTTGCGCGCTCCTGGCCCAGCCCCAGGCCGTGCCGCTGAGTGCCTCGCCAAAAGCTGCCTCGGCCGTTCGCGAAATTCAGATTTCCTCGACGCGGGTCAACCATGGCGGTGCTATGCGCCGGAGTCCCGCACAGCCAGGAGCGGAACCGGACAAGACCTTTCTGGAAATTAGCCGCAACGATGACGGCTACCACCTGGGTGGCGCGGTTGTCGATGCCAACCTGGTGGGTGCTCTGGCGAATGCGCTGCGAGCGCCAGTGAATCCTGAGCCAACGCGAGAGGACTTGGGATTTACGCCTGCATGGCTCAAAGCCAATGCGTCTTCCCTGGGCCAAAGTTTCGCTGCATTAACTTCTATCGGCGGTAAGCCGATTCACCAATCTGCGTTCGAATTAGCCTTCGCCGATCCTGCGGCAGTGGACAAGGCGATTCTGCTGCTGTTTCAGCCTCGCCGCTGCGTCGACTGCGATCGCTTCACGCAGTCAGTCGAAATCTCCATTGAATTCGATGACGGCACGCGGATCGCGGCGAGAACATCGTCAGAATTTCCTTACATGCTGCCGTGGCATATGCAGAGCGACGGCAAAGACACAGTCGCATATAACGCGGACATCTCGCGCGCGATCGCCGGTCTCATGCCGGAGAAATCGGCCAACCGCTCCCGACTCGCAGGGGAACGTCTCGCAACCCAGCTGGGACAGATTTTGTTGACGCAGGAAGAGCATGAGGTGCGGTTGCAGGAGGTTGAAAGCCAGACCGGCGGAACGCTGAGCGGGTTGCGATCCAGATATAGCGTCGAATCGGCAAGCATCGGCAACTACGGAGACCCGGTGTTGCGCAAGCCTGAGGATGAAAATGCGGCCGATGAGCGGACCCTCGATTTGCATCTCCAGGCGTCCTCCGACCTATCTCACAATTTCTTCTCTGACGAAGTGTTTCTGCGGTACGTAAACGGGAATGTCGTCGACGCAGACAAGTTTCTCGAGAACGCGCCGCGATACGAAAAGCTGGTTTTGTCTGTACCGTGGCTGAGTCGATTCGTGCAGGACCAGAGCCGCAAAGTGCTGATGAGGCTTTCCTTCGTGGGCGGTTCTTCTTTCAGCGACGCCGAGATGAAGGTGTTTGCCGCGGATATGCATGCCATCGGGCGGGACCAACTGATTCCCAAGGTCGAAGCCGCGAAGAACCAGATCGCCGCGCTGATCGTTGGCTACGGAGCAGAGGAATCAGATTGGCTGGTTTTTCCGGACGGGCACATGTTGCTGTGGCGCTATTGGCAGACGCCCGTGTATGGCAAGCCAAGCCTGCTCAAGTGGTCGAGTTCGCCTCCGGATAAGAAACCGTGTGCGAAACTTGGGAACAATTTCGTGGGCTGCGTGGGGATGGAGATTTCCGCGGAAGGCAACGTGGAGCCTTTTCAATCGGCTCGCAAGGATTAGCGTGATGGTTTTCGCGCCTCTGCCGCAGACTATTGGCGGCGGGCAAATTCAAGCAACGCAAGCACTTTGCTCCAGCGACATAGTACCTCCGTACCGTGCCTAGTACTTCAGTTACCGGTATCGAAGTGACCAGCCGCGTCTCCTACCAGAAATACAACTAATAGTGCTCTTGTTGGAGTAGGCCACAATATGTAGTTTCTCCCTCGGAAGCACTTCTTTCCAAATTCCAAGAAATGGGCAGAAAACCCAAAGAAACGCGGAGATTCGCTCCGAGCCGGGGTTTTTCAGGGTTGAGATATGCTCGGAACACCGAAAGCCCTCGGTCAGGCAATTGAGGGCAAGGCAGTCTCCCGATGCAATCCCGCGAACTGGGGGAACCGGAGCGGGAACGACGTGGTGGAAAAGGCAAAGGCAACTATGGCCGACTCGCGAGAAGTGATGAATATTCGCCAGGCGTCGCAGTATCTGGGAGTGAGTCCCGACACGCTGTACAAGTACGTTGGCGAGCAGAAGATTCCCGCGTTCAAGCTCGGCAACCGCTGGCGCTTCAAGAAATCGCGTTTGGACCAGTGGATGGAAGAGAAGTCGAGTGAGTTGGAACCACAGGCGAAACGGAAACCGAAGGCGGCGACAAAAGCTGCCGGGGCACAGTAGTAAAAACTGACGCTACAAAGGTGGGCACATGTTTGGAATGGGATCGAAGTCGATTGTTGGCCTGGATGTAGGGTCTTCCAGCATCAAGGCAGTCGAGCTCAAGAAAAAGGGCGGCCAGATCGAAGTGGCGCACCTTGGACTCGAGCCGCTGTCCAGCGACATCGTGGTCGATTCGATGATCGTGGATTCGGGCACGGTTTCGAGCGCGATTTCGAAACTGTTTCTCGACAACGCGATCAAGACCAAGGCCGTGGCCACCGCGGTGAGCGGACACTCGGTGATCGTGAAGAAGATTTCGCTGCCTTCGATGAGCGACCAGGAACTGGCCGAAACCATCGAGAAGGAAGCGGCGCAACATATTCCCTTCGATCTGGCCGATGTAAGTCTTGACTACCAGATTCTGTCGGACGAAGTGGGCAGCCCGCAAATGGACGTTCTTCTGGTTGCGGTCAAGAAGGACAAGATTTTGAACTACACCAACGTACTCTCGATGTCAGGGCGCACTCCGGCTATCGTCGACATCGACGCGCTGGCTCTGCAGAACTGCTACGAGTACAACTACCAGCCGGCGCCGGGCCAGGTGGTGGCGCTCTTGAACCTGGGCGCCAGCGTAATGAACATCAACATCGTGAAGGGTACGACGCCGCTGTTCCCGCGCGACGTCAGCGTGGGCGGGCACCAGTACACCGACTCGCTCCAGAAAGAACTGGATCTGAGCTTTGAAGACGCCGAGTCGCTGAAGCTGGGCAACAAGGTGGGCACGGTCAGCGAAGACGCGAAGCAGCCGATTCTGCAGCAGGTGACCGAAATCATTGTGCTCGAAATTCAGAAGACGTTCGACTTCTTCCGGGCGAGCGCGGCGGGCGAGCACATCGAAAAGATCTATCTGGCGGGCGGTTCGTCGAAGGTGCCGGGCCTGGTGGAGGCGTTGCGGCAGGAGTTCTCGATGCCGGTGGAGTTGTTGAATCCGTTCCAGCGGGTGGTGCCGCCGACCGAAGGTCAAGGAGCGGAACTGGTGGAACAGAATCCGGGCCAGATGGCGGTTGCTGTGGGTTTGGCCCTGAGGAGCTTTGAATCCCTATGATCAAAATCAACCTGCTCGAAACATCGAAAGGTAAGAGGAGTAGCGGCGGCGGCTCGTCGATGCCCAGCATGGAAATGGGCGACATGGGCTCGCCCAAGCTGAAGGTTCTGGCAGTGCTGGTAATCGCGGGGTTGTTCAACCTGGGCTACTGGTACCGGCTGGATCATCAGTCGAAGGCGATCGCGGCGCGGATGAAGGTGGCGGAAGCCAACAACCGCACCCTGGCCGACGTGAAGGCGCGGTTCATGGAGCGCAAGAGCCAGGCTGACGCCTACAAGCGGCGCGTGGATGTGATTGACGGACTGCGCGCCAACCAGACCGGTCCGGTGAACCTGATGGCCATGATGGGCGAGACGGTGAATAACACCGAAGCCGTGTGGCTGAGCAAGATGGACGATTCCGGGCCGAGCGTGAACCTGGAAGGCACGGCGCTGTCGACCGACGCGGTGGCCAACCTGATCGCGAATCTGCAGAAGACGGGTTTCTTCCGGAACGTCGAGATTAAAGAGACTTGGCAGGACGATCAGATCAAAGACATGCAAGCGTTCCAATTCATCTTAAGCTGCGATAAGAACGGCGGGAAGGGAAAGTCGTAAAGGCGGACCTATGGCGATGAATTTTGGAGAAATGTCGGGCATTAAGCAGTGGTTAACGGTGATTGTCGGCGGAGTGGTGGTGACGGCGGCGCTGTACTTCACGCTGTTCAAAAGCCAGAACGACCACAACGCGGCCGCGCAGCACGCCCTCGAAGACAAGATTCGGGAAAACAACGAACTCGAGTCTTTCCGGCCCAAGCTGAAGCAGATGGAGCAGCAGCTGGCGGAGCTGAAACAACAACTGGAGATCGAACAACGCATCGTTCCCGATGAGAAGCAGGTGGATGGCTTCATCGAAATGATGGACGCCGAAAGCCAGAAGGCGGGTGTGGAACTGCGGCGGTATGCGGCGAAGGACGTCAAGTCGCAGCAGTACTACACCGAAGTGCCCTTCGACATCGAATTGGACGGGCCGTACTACTCGGTGCTGAATTTCTTCGACCGGGTGAGCAAGCTGGAGCGGATTGTGAACATTGGCGGGCTGCTGGTTTCGACCACGAAGAATCCGAGCGCGGCGAAGGCCAAGCACACCTACCAGTACGCACCGAACGAGAGCGTAATCGCGGTGTTTACCGCGACCACATACTTCAGTCACGACTTGACACCTTCCGCGGCAGGCGCCGGAGCGAAACCGGGAACGCCGGCGGGTAAGTAGGAATGACTATGAAGCTGACGATCAAGTTAACGACAGGCATTCTGGCAACGGCACTGGTGGTGGGCGGATCTGCGGCTATGCAGGCGCAGAGTCCGGACGCCATCGACAACGCGCGCAGCACGGCAAAATCGCTGCAGCAGATGCAGGCTAACGGTTCGAGCACGGCTCCGGCGAAACCGGCTCCCGGCGCTCCGGCTCCCGCGGTGAAACCCGCGGCGATTCCGGGGACGAAGGCGACGGCGAAATCCGCGGCCTCGGGCAGCAATCAGCTGCAGAAGGTGAACGTGCTGCCCGGGCCGGACGGCGTCGACATCGAAATCAGTTCCAGCCAGACGGTCACGCCTCGGGTGAGCAAGCTGAAGTCGCCGGATCGCGTGGTCGTGGAGCTGCCGGAGACGGTGGTTGCCAGTTCGCAGAACAAGATTCCGGTGGGCAGCGGCGGAGTGAAGGGCGTACGCATCGGCATGGACGGCAAGACTCCTCCGACGACCAGCGTGGTCATCGACCTGGAGAAGGCCATGGCCTATGACATAACGCCCGGCGACGCCGGCCAGCTGATCCTTACCCTGCACGCGCAGGCAGGAGCGGCAGCGGCGCCAGTGGTTGCAACGGCTGCTCCGGCTCCGGCGAAGAGCAATCCGGCTCCAGCCAAGGCTGCGCCTGCGGCCCAGCTGAAGACTGCGGTTGCGAAATCGACACCGGCTGTGGCCAAGCCTGAAGTCACCAAGGCTGCCGTAGTCGTGGCCAAGGCTGATCCTATGAAGCCGGCGGCCAAGCCGGCAGCTAAACAGATCAAGCCTGCGGCAACGGAGAGTGCGGCGGCTGAAACCAAGTCGGAAGTCAAGTCTGACATGGCGGCTGCTCCCAAGGAGCCCAAGGCGGAAGACAAGAAGTGGGCAATGAATGGGAAGCGCGATCCGTTCTTCAGCCCAGTCGTGCAGCAGAACGGCTCGGGATGCTCGACCGGAAAGAAGTGCCTGGAGATTGGGACCATCAATCTGAGGGGCGTGGTGAAGTCTGACAACGGCTTCATCGCGGTGGTGACCAATAATTTGAACAAGGCGTACTTCCTGCGGGAAAACGATCCCGTGTTTAACGGCTACGTGGTGAAGATCACGGGTGACTCGGTGGTGTTCCAGGAAACGGTGCAGGACAAGCTGGGCAAGTCGTTTACGCGGGAAGTGGTGAAGAGAATCTTCACGCCGGCAGTCTAGAACAGGTTTCAGGCAATACGGCGGGACCGGAAGCGGGTCGCCGAAATCGAGTTTGACGAAGGAACACGCGGGCCAGGCCCGCGGGTGGGGAGAGGCGAAATGCGAAAGCAACAACTGACAGGGACAATGTTCGTATCGTTGCTGGTGTTGGGGGTGGCTGCGGCCGCGCAGACCCCGAGCCAGCTCGATCGAGTCAACGTAGTCCGGGGCACGGACGACATCCGGGTCGAGATGAGCGCCAGCGGCACAGTGTCGCCGAAGCTCAGCACTCTGGACTCACCCGCTCGCGTGGTGGTGGATCTGCCGGAGACCGTTATGGCGACCAGGCAGAGCCGCATCGCGGTGGGCGCGGACGGCGTGAAGAGCGTCCGCATCGGCATGGCCGGCCAGTCGCACCCAGCCACACGCATCGTCGTCGACCTCGACCAGGCTTGCGCCTACGAGTTGACGCCAGGCGCAGCGGGCAAACTGGTGCTGACCCTGCACGCGAACGCCGTAGCCAAGGCCGCCTCTGAGACCCAGCCAGTGACGAAGACGGTGGCCGCGAGCTCGCCGGTTCCGGCCAGCAAGGCGATGTCGCCGTTCTCGCCGCGAGTGATGGACGCACAGTCCACGCCCAAGGCCGAGACTCCGGCGACGAAGCCTATCGCCAAGGATTCGGCTTCGCCCTCTGACTATGTATTTGTCGAGCCTTCGTATCAGGCCAAGAGCGACGTGAAGGACGTGAAGAAAGACGTCGCCACGGATGATCCTACGGTTCGGGCGCAGGAAGCGGCAGCGCGGTTCTCTGATAAGACAGCCGCCGAACTGCTCCCCGTCAGCATGCACGCTTCCGAGAGTCAGGCTCAGGGCCAGGCTCCGGCCATCACGCCGGCCGTCAATCTGGCTGCGGAGCAAAAAGCTCAGGCCGGACAGCAACCGGCATCGGTTGGCCCGAAGTATACGGGCGAGCCGATCTCGGTCAACCTGAAAGACGTTGACTTGAAAGATTTCTTCCGCCTGATTCACGAAATCAGCGGGCTTAACGTAGTGCTCGATCCGAACGTGCATGGCACGCTGACCGTGGTTCTCGATGATGTGCCGTGGGATCAGGCACTCGACATCGTGCTCAAGAACAACGACCTGGCGCGCGAGTTGGAAGGCAACGTACTGCGCATCGCCACGGTCGAAACTCTGAAGCATGAAGCCGATGCCCGCCGGGCACAGATTGAGTCGGAAGCGCTGGCTGTCGAAAAAGTGCAGGTCACGCGTTTCCTGAGCTATGCCCAGGCTAAGGCAGTGGTTATCACGGTAAAGAAGTTCCTGTCGCAGCGCGGCGATGTGGTGGCGGACGATCGCACCAACGCCGTGATCATCAACGATATTCCGAAAGTGATTCCGGTCATCGACCGCCTACTGACGCAGCTCGATCGCAAGACGCAGGAAGTTGAAATCGAAGCGCGCGTGGTGGCGGCGACGCGGCAGTTTGCCCGCGACATCGGCACCCAGTTCGGCTTCGCCTGGGGCAACGGCCACAGCGCGATCGGCGGAAACCAGGCAGCTGGCTCGTCGCCGACCACGGTTGGCGGTCTTACTCCTGGCTACATCACGACGGCCGGTTCTGGCAGCTCGACCGGCGCGACGATTCCCTTGTTCTCGAACCTGGGATCGACTTCGCCTTCAAGCGGCTTGAGCTTTGTGAACGCCAGCAACAATGTGCGCATCGACGCCATCCTCTCGCTGGCGGAATCGCGCGGCTTGCTGAAAGTGCTCTCTCGTCCGCGAGTGGTCACGCAGAACAACATTCAAGCGCTGGTCAAGCAGGGCGTACGCGTGCCGATCGTGACGCAGGCGCAGTTGGGCGGTCCGCCAACCGTGACTTACGTTGACGCGTTCCTGCGGCTCACAGTCACTCCGCAGATCACGTCGGAAAACACCATCTTCCTGAACGTGGACGTGGAAAATACCACACCCAACTTCGGTCAGGAAGTGCAGGGCAACCCGGAACTGATCACGCAGCAGGCGACCACGCAAGTGCTCGTGACCGACGGCGGCACGGTGGTGATCGGCGGCGTCATTCAGACGCAGAACTCGATCAACATCTCGCAGGTACCGTTGCTCGGCAACCTGCCGTTCCTGGGCAACCTGTTCAAGCACACCAACGTTACGACTTCCAACCAGGAGTTGATCTTCTTCATCACGCCGCGAATTATTCAGACATAGCAAGCGTCTAGCAGCGAGTTCGAAGATTGAAGCCGCCGTCCTGAAGAACCTGTCAGGACGGCGGTTTCGCGTTTGGGGCTGCCGTTGTCCACCACATTCGCGGCGGCGATGCGAGCAAGGCACGAACCTACCGACTCCACGGCTTTCGTTGACTTGCCGGTTTCAGCGACGTAAGATTCGCCCCAAATGATCGGCAGAACCATCTCGCACTACCGCATCGGTGAGAAGCTGGGCGGCGGTGGTATGGGAGTGGTGTATAAAGCCGAGGACATAAAACTCGGCCGCTTTGTAGCGCTCAAGTTTCTGCCTGACGATGTAGCCAAAGACCCGCAATCCCTCAGCCGCTTCCAGCGCGAAGCGAAGGCCGCTTCTGCCTTGAACCATCCCAACATCTGCATGGTGTTCGAAATTGACGAGCGCGAAGGTCAGCACTTCATCGGGATGGAGTTTCTGGATGGGATGACGCTGAAGCATCGCATCGCCGGGCGTCCGCTCGAAACCGAGTTGATTCTCTCGCTCGCCATCGAAGTTGCCGACGCGCTTGATGCAGCCCACGCAGAAGGCATTGTCCATCGCGACATCAAGCCCGCCAACATCTTCATCACCAAGCGCGGTCACGCCAAGATTCTCGATTTCGGACTGGCGAAGGTCATAGTTACCGCGAGTTCTTCAAGCAATATTGCTTCGCTCAAAACCGCGACCGGTTCGATGGATGCGGATCATTTGACCAGTCCCGGTTCTACGCTCGGCACCATCGCTTACATGTCGCCGGAGCAGGCCAAGGGCCAGGAACTGGATGCTCGCACCGATCTGTTTTCCTTCGGCACGGTTCTGTACGAAATGGCAACGGGAGCGCTGCCCTTCGCTGGCGAGACCGCTGCGCTGATCTTCAACGCTATATTGAATTCCGATCCGCCGCCCGCGATCCGCTTCAATCGCGAGATTCCGCCCAGGCTGGAAGACATCATCAACAAGGCGCTGGAGAAAGACCGCAATCTGCGCTACCAGAGCGCGGCGGAAATGCGGGCGGACCTGCAACGGCTGAAGCGGGATACCGAGAGCGGGCACAGTTCTGCGGCAAGCTCGGGCAGGGTAGCCATGCCAGAAGTTCCAGAAGCTCGGCACGACAGGGTCTGGAAGTTTGCGGTTCCCGTTCTACTAGTTGCGCTACTCGTGGCGGGCGGACTCTACTACCGCTCGCATCGAGCAAAGCCTCTAACCGACAAAGACACGATCGTGCTCGCCGATTTTGCCAACAGCACAGGCGATGCCATCTTCGATGACACGTTGAAGACAGCGCTTAACGTTTCTCTCCGGCAATCGCCCTTCCTGAATGTGCTCCCTGACAGCGAAATCGCGAAGACCCTGCAAATGATGACCCGACCCGCCGACACGAAGCTTACGCCCGGCGTAGCCCGCGAGCTTTGCCAGCGGACGGGTAGCAAAGCCTACATTGCCGCGTCGATCGGCAGTCTGGGAAGCGAATATGTGCTGGGCCTGAAGGCGGTCAACTGCCAGAGTGGCGACACGCTGGCGGAAGAGCAAGTGACCGCAGCATCCAAGGAGAAGGTGCTGGATGCGGTAGGGGAGGCGGCCTCGAAGCTGCGTCCTGAGTTGGGCGAATCGCTCGCCACAGTGCAGAAATTTGATGTTCCGCTCCAAACGACCACGTCTTCGCTCGAAGCTCTGAAGGCCTATAGCCTCGGGGTGAAGGCGAGCAACGAGAAGGGCACCGCCGCAGCCCTGCCTTACTTTCAGCGTGCCATTGAGCTGGACCCGAATTTTGCCTCAGGTTACAACGCAGTGGGCGTGGATTACAGCACCCTAGCGCAAGTCGAGCGGGCCAGCCAGTATCTCACTAAGGCTTTTCAGTTGCGGGATCACTCCAGCGAACCGGAACGATTGTCGATTGCCGCCAATTACTACTTGAACGTAACCGGGGAGTTGGATAAAGCCGCCCAAACGTTTCAGCAGGAGATTGCGATCTACCCGCGAGTTTACCAAGGTTACTGCGATCTGGGCAGTGTGTACATGTCGCAAGGACAGTACGAGAGGGGTGTCGAGCTGTGTCGCCAAGGCCTGCGCCTCACCCCAGATGGTATCGGTGGCGGTTCCTATGACAACCTCGCCAACGGCCTGCTCTCCTTGCAGCGGGTCGACGAGGCGCGTAAGGTCATCCACGACGCGCAAGCGCGAAAAGTAGATGATGTCATACTCCACGACGCACAATACGCCTTTGCATTTCTGGGGACGGGTTCCCAGGGGATGGCGGAACAGCAACAGTGGTTTGCGGGCAAGCCCGAATACGAGAGCACGGGACTTGGGCTTGCCTCCGACACTGAGGCCTACGGCGGTCGTCTTGGTAAGGCGCAGGAACTGACTAAGCGGGCGATGGAGTCGGCCATCCGGGCAGACAGTAAGGAAACTGGAGCAATATGGCAAGCGATCGCGGCCCAGCGTGAAGCCGCGTACGGCAATCGTGCGGAAGCGCGACAGGCAGCGGCAGAAGCCTTGAAACTCGCTCCGACAAGTCAGGGCGTCGAAGTCGAAGCCGCACTTGCGTTTGCCATGGCGGGCGATGTGGCACGAGCCGAGTCCATGGCGCAGGACTTAGGGAAGCGCTTCGCGGTGGACACGCAGATGCAGTCGCTGTGGCTGCCAGCGATTCAGGCGCAATTGTTGCTGGACAAAAGGAATCCCGCTGTTGCCCTGACTACATTGCAAGCTGCTTCAGCCATCGAGTTCGGGCAAATCGGGTTCGTCGCTAACGTTTCCTGCCTTTATCCGACCTACATTCGTGGAGAGGCATACCTGGCAGCGGGACAAGGCAACGCAGCTGCGGCCGAGTTTCAGAAGATCATCGACCACAGCGGCATCGTCTGGAACTGTTGGACGGGAGCATTAGCGCATCTGGGCGTGGCCCGTGCCAAGGCCCTGCAGGCGGGAACTTTTCAAGGACAGGGGCAGCCTGCGGGTGCCGATGCCGCCCGGGTCCGCGCACTCGCCGCCTACAAGGATTTCCTCACCCTCTGGAAAGACGCCGACCCTGACGTCCCGATCCTGAAGCAAGCCAAAGCTGAGTACGCGAAGCTGCAATAGCCGAGATAGCTCGGTCGATCGCCGCCATGTTCTCCGTTTTGCTGGCGATCATTAATCACTTAGCGATCATTATCTAACGATCATTCATATGTAGGCGCACACGTACGCGCTCGACTACGTAGCTGGCGGATTGCGACGAATCTTTTGCAAATTTAAGACCTGCCTTTGACACTCTCGCATCGTCTCCAACCTAGTCTCTGTTTACCGCGGCTCGCATCCCTGCCAAAGTCGCGGTATTTCAATCCTCAAGAATTTGGAGTGTGATCTTTATGGCCAAGGAAAAGCCTGGCTCCGCAGTGGTGTCTCCTGAAACCAGTCAATTGTCAATCTCAACCGAATCCCAAACTGAATCGTCCCCGCGGAACACGGTCAATCGCCGATCCTTTCTGAGGGGCAGTGTGGTTGCGGGCGCAGCCACCCTGGGAGCGGGAATCCTCGCCAGCAGGCTCCCAGCTTTTGCCCAGAGCGAAAACAGCAGCGCAATCTCTAGCGGGGATATTGCTATCCTCCGCTTTCTCGCGGCCGCGGAGCTTATCGAAACCGATCTTTGGCAGCAATACGCGGAGTTGGGTGGGCTCACTCCCGGTCAGCTTCCCGTGGAGACGGCCCCCTTCACCCCGATGAACAGCTATCAGGCGGCTTTCATGAATCTTGATTCCGACGGCCCGCAATACATCTCCTCTAATACTGGCGACGAGCAGAGCCATGCGGAGTTTCTGAATGCCTATCTGATCTCAAAAGGGGCTGAGCCCGTGGATCTGGATGCGTTCCGGACATTGCCGAGCAGCCAGGCAAGCGGCGCTCAGCAAATCGGACGGCTCACCAATCTGATGAACCTTAATGTGGACACCAGTTGGTATACGCGTTATCGAAGTGCCAAGAATCCGGATCTCGGCGCGGCTTTCCCGCAGGCGGTCCACCTGGTCAACGTGACGGGCATTCCGCGGACCGATGCCGATTTCGGTCCGGTGAATCATGTGCAGGCGATTGCCAATACCGCGGCATTCCACTTCGGCACGATCGAGCAAGGGGGCAGCAGCTTGTATTCCGCCATGGCCCAAAAGGCCAGCAATGTGGAAGTTTTGCAGATCGTGGTCAGCATTGGGGGAGATGAAGTGGCTCATTTCCTGGAGTGGGTGGATTTTGCCGGAAACGGAGTGCAACCGCCGATTGCTCCGTTCACTGATCCGACCAATGGGCTGACCTTCCCGAATTTCGATGAAACATTTAATCCAGCGCTGCAAACCAACCTGATCTTTCCGGTACCCTGCGAATTCATCAGCACAAAGCTGCCTCGTTGCGCTGTGATTCGTCCTACGAATCCGAAGGGAATCGCCGCGGGAGTGGTGAAGTTCCTGACCAACATGGGGCTGTTCAAGGGGCAACCCGCAGCATTCTTCAAGGCTTTGAGCACCCTGGCAGGGCAGGCGGATGCGGCGGAACGCAGTTTGTAGGCGGTTTGCAGACGATGTGCGCGGTGATGCGAGAAATGATCTCGGGGGAGGACATTTCACGCGGTGCGCCAGGCCGGGCGCGGTGACCGCCAACCAGCGGTTGCAGCGCCCGCGTTTCCTGACGGCGCACAGTTAGCCAGTTGATTTTGAAATAGAACGGTTCCGCGCTTCAGCGTTTCTTACTCGATACAGGAGGATCCAAATTGTTTGAAGGACTGTTTCAACCGATGCATATGCTCGTCGTATTCGGACTCGCGTTGCTGGTTTTCGGCCCCAAGAAACTGCCCGAACTTGGCAAGGGCTTAGGGGAAAGTATCCGTGGCTTCAAGTCTGCCATGGCCGCGAAAGAGGAGATCAAAGCGGAGTCCCATCCAACAGGTTCCAAAGACGTTACAACGCAAAGTTGATAGCGGGCAGCCCATCCTTGCCGCGGCCCAACGCGACAAGGGTGGGCAAGTACCGAAGATGGAGCCCCAAACGCCCAGCCCTGAGAACTGAGAACTTCTTCCCTCTCCTGTTAAACTCACCTGCAATGGACTTCCAGGCACGCCAGAAGAAATTGCGGGAGTATCTTGCCGCGGCTCGACTCGATGCGTTGCTGGTCAGCCATCTTCCTAACATCCGGTATCTTTGCGGGTTTACTGGCAGCGCCGGGTTGTTGTTAGTAGAAGAAGCTGGGAGCGTTTTTTTCACGGATGTCCGCTATGACACTCAGGCGCACGATGAGGTGAAGGGCGCGAAGGTCGTCATTGCGCGCAAGGCGGCGCTCACCGCTCTCAGCGAATGGCTGGCGCGGCGCAAGCGGGCTCGCGGAAGGACGATGGTCGGACGAACGATGGGCATTGAGGCTGAGCACCTTACGCTTGCCGAAAGGAGGCGTCTGGCTGAGGCGCTGCCGTCAGGCGTCCGGTTGAAGGAGACGAGTTCGATCGTCGAGCGGGATCGCATGGTAAAGGACGGCGACGAGTTGGATCGAATCCGCGCGGCCGTCGCGTTGGGCGCGAAGTTGTTTGACCGGGCGCTGGAGGTATTGCGGCCGGGAGTGAAAGAAACCGACGTCGCCGGGGAGATGGAATTTGCGGCGCGCCGGGGCGGAGCGGAGGAAATGTCGTTTCCGACCATTATTGCGTCCGGAGCGAGGTCGGCGCTGCCGCACGGGCGAGCTTCCGATCAGACGATCGCCGCGGGTGGATTCGTGGTCTGCGACTTCGGTGTTATACTTTCAGGTTATTGTTCCGATCAGACGCGCACCGTGTGGGTGGGCCCAGCTTCAGAGGAAGCCTCCAGGGCATACGAGGCGGTGAAGGAAGCCCAGCAGGCGGCCATCGATGCCGTCAGGCCCGGGGTGGCGGTCGGGGAAGTCGATGCGGCAGCCCGTAAAGTCTTGCGTAAAGCGGGGTTAGGGCAATTTTTTACCCACTCGACCGGGCACGGCGTAGGGCTTGAGATTCACGAAGCCCCGCGCGTGGCCAATGGGCAGCCTCAGATCTTGCAGCCTGGGATGGTCATCACGATCGAGCCGGGAGTATACTTCCCCGGCAAATGGGGCGTGAGGATCGAGGACATGGTGGCTGTCACGGCGGGCGGTTGTGAAGTGCTGACGCCGACGAGTAAAAAGTTTCTGGCAGTATAGTCTGGTTCGCTTTAGTCTGAATCAATTCAGTCTGGTTCACTTGACTGATCCGCCGGGCAACAGTCTGCGCCCGGCTTCTTCGCGCGTGCCGTTATTCGACTGTTTCGTGATTCGGCGGTTGAATAATTCGGTTCGCGGGTTCAGAGCGCAGTCATCGGCGAAGGGTCCCACCGTATACGAATGAATCTAAAAGAGCTGAAGGAACTCATTGAGTTCTTAGAAGAGAAGAACATTGCCGAGTTTGAGTTGGAGCGCGGCGATGTCAAGGTCCGGATCAAGCGGGCCGGCGAGCAAACGATCGTGCATACTGGCGGCGAGCCGCGATTTTACGCGGTCCCGTCGGCGCCGGGACCTGCGCCCGAACTCGGTTCCGCGCCTGTGGTTCCGGCGGCTGCCCCGCCAGCCGCTCCGGCCCCCGAGGAAGGCCTTCACTCGGTGAAGTCGCCGATCGTAGGGACGTTCTATGAAGCTCCCTCGCCAGGTGCTCCACCATTTGTGAAACCCGGGGACTCGGTTGAAGTGGGGCAAGTCCTGTGCATCGTCGAGGCCATGAAGCTGCTCAACGAGATCGAGTCCGACGTTGCCGGGGAGATCGTGAAAAACCTGGCGGTCAATGGTCAGCCGATCGAATACGGGCAGGACTTGTTCGTCATAAGGCCGAAGAAGTGAAATCTGAAATTGCCTGCTGGGGCGCGCCAAGCCGCGCCTTTTTGTGTCTGCGAGTGAGCTATGAGCTTCGAGCTACGAGCTTGAATCTTATAACTCGAAACTCGCGGCTCGTAGCTCATAGCTCGTAACTCATAAGCTCACTCATGTTCAAAAAGATCCTGATTGCCAATCGCGGAGAAATTGCATTGCGCGTGATTTGCGCGTGCAAGGAGCTGGGCATCCGCACGGTCGCCATTTACAGCGAAGCCGATCGCAACTCTCTGCCTGTGCGTTTTGCCGATGAGGCGATCTGCATCGGACCGCCGCAACTGGCGCTGAGTTACTTGAATATTCCTGCGGTCATCAGCGCGGCGGAGATTGCAAACGTGGAGGCGGTGCATCCTGGCTACGGGCTGCTGGCGGAGAATGCCAACTTTGCCGAAGTGTGTGAGACCAGTGGGATCAAATTCATTGGGCCCCGGCCGGAAGTGACGCGACTGATGGGCGAGAAGGAAAAAGCTCGCGCCGCGATGAAGCGGGCCGGAGTGCCGATTCTGCCCGGCTCGGACGGGATCATCACGTCCGACGGCGAGGCGATCGAGTGGGCGCGGCAGGTCGGCTTTCCGGTGATCGTCAAGGCTTCGGCGGGAGGTGGCGGACGCGGTATGCGTATCGTCCGCAACGAAGAAGAGTTGCCCGGGTTGTTCAAGGCGGCGCAGGCGGAAGCGGCGGGGGCATTTGGCAACGGCGATCTTTACATGGAGAAGTACGTCGAGCATCCCCGGCACATTGAATTTCAGGTGCTGGCCGACGAGCACGGCAACGTGGTGAGCCTGGGTGAGCGCGAATGCTCGATCCAGCGGCGGCATCAGAAACTGCTCGAAGAATCGCCGTCGACGCAGGTTACGCCGCAGTTGCGCGATGAGATTGGTGCAGTGCTGTGCAAGTCGCTGGCGGCGATCGGCTATAGCAATGCGGGGACTATCGAATTCCTGATGGACCAGGACCGGCGGCTGCATTTCATCGAAATGAACACACGCATTCAGGTCGAGCACCCGGTCACGGAGATGGTCACGGACGTCGACCTGGTAAAGAGCCAGATCATGATTGCGGCGGGCGCGAAGATGAGCGACGTGCTGCAAGGGCCGATCGTGCATCGCGGGCATGCGATCGAATGCCGTATCAATGCCGAGCATCCGGAGAAGTTCACGCCGTCGGCGGGGAAGATTACGGCATTCCATCCTCCGGGAGGGACGGGCGTGCGGGTCGATACGGCCGCTTACGCGGAGGGCGTGATCCCTCCGTATTACGATTCGCTGATCGCCAAGCTGATCGTGCGCGGCAAAGACCGCAGCGAGGCAGTTTCGCGCATGGCGCGGGCGTTGGAGATGTTTATCGTCGAGGGCGTGTATACCACGATCCCTCTGCACCGGAAGATTCTGGCGGATGAAGATTTCCGGGCAGGGAAGATTGATACGGGATTCATTGAGCGATTCTTGAAGAAGAACGGTCACACGTAGGCGCGGACGCATTCGTTCCGCCCGCGGCGCGAGGCGGCTGGGTTCTCTCGATGGCCTCGGACGGATGCGTCCGGGACTACGTGAATTGAAAGGACGACATTAGGATGAGTTTCAGCAAACTCAGTGCCCTCGCAACGCTGGTTCTCGGCATAGCACTCGCTGTATCGCTGCAAGCGCAAACGACTCCCAATCCCGCAAACCTGCCGCAGCGCGATGGCTCTCACGATTTTGACTTCCTGATTGGCGACTGGAAGGCGCATGTCCGCCGACTGCCGGATCGTCTCAACAATTCCAATGTCTGGGTCGAGTACGACGGCTTCTCGAACCACAAGAAGCTTCTCGACAGCAATTCAAACTTCGAAGAGTTCGAGGTGACCAGCACCGACAAAAAACTTCACATTAAAGCGCAGACGCTGCGCCTCTACAATCCTACTTCGCGTCAGTGGAGCATTTATCTCATAGACGTTAACAACGGAACTCTTGGTCTGCCTCCCGTAGTCGGCGGCTTTACCGGAAATCGCGGCGAGTTTTTCGATCAGGAAGAATATAAGGGCCGCGCCATTCTGGTGCGCTACATGTGGCTCAATATTTCGCCGAAGTCTGCTCGCATGGAGCAGTCTTTCTCCCCAGACGGTGGCAAGACTTGGGAAGTGAATTGGATTTGCGAGCTTTCGCGATAAGCCGCCAGATCGAACAACGCATGATTGTCCTGCCCCGCCTGTATCCCATTCTCGATGTCGGTTGTTTTTCTGACGCTCTCGAGTTGATCGCTGCGGCGAAAGGACTCGCTTCTGCGGGCGCGACTCTGATTCAATATCGCAATAAATCTGGAAATGCCAAGGCGATGCTGGGGCAGGCTCGGGAGCTAAAGAAGCATCTCGACTCCCACTCTAACAGCGCAAAAGACGCGTCGTTAGAATGGGCCACCCAGGGCTCGATGCGGCTGATCATGAATGACCGGGCCGATTTCTGTCTGGCTGCGGAGTTTGATGGAGTGCATGTGGGGCAGGAGGATTTGTCCCCGGAATCGGTGCGTGGGATCATCGGGTCGGAGCGTTGGTTGGGGGTCTCGACGCACAATCCTGAGCAGCTGCGCGAAGCTGACCTGACTTCTGCGGACTATCTGGCCATTGGGCCGGTGTTTGCGACCTCCAGCAAAGAGAATCCCGATCCGGTAGTGGGGCTTGAAGGCGTGCGGCAGGCGCGGGCGTTCACCCGCAAACCTCTTGTGGCCATTGGAGGAATCACGCGAGCGAATGCTGCGTCGGTGATTGAGGCTGGGGCCGATTCGGTTGCGGTGATATCCGATCTGTTACGGGAGCCGCGGAAATCAGCAGAGGAATTTTTCCGCATTCTGAGGTAAAGTTCTCAGGCATCGCCGCACAGTCTCGTTTCGATTGTCATCCTGAGCGAAGCGAAGGACCTATGCACGGTGCTTGGGGCGTGCCGAGCGTCGGCAAGGTGCATAGGTCCTTCGTCGGCCAAAGAAGGCCTCCTCAGGATGACAAAGCGACTGGAACGGCTGGCAATTAAGGAGCGAACCCCTGAGTACACCGACAACGCAGCCCGCCGCTGGCAGCGACTGGGAAATTCACAGTCATCAGGATAGGGAACTGGTACAGGGGTTGGGCCTGACCAGCGCGACCATGCTGGTCATGGGGTCGATGATCGGCTCCGGCATTTTCATTGTGTCAGCCGAAATTGGCCGCGAAGTGGATTCGCCGGCGCTCTTGATTGCGGCCTGGGCCGTTGCCGGGTTCATGACGATTGTCGCTGCGCTCAGCTACGGGGAGTTGGCCGCGATGATGCCGCGAGCGGGCGGACAGTATGTTTATCTGCGCGAAGCGCTGGGGCCGCTCTGGGGATTTCTCTACGGCTGGACTTTGTTCCTGGTAATTCAGACCGGGACCATCGCCGCGGTGGGCGTGGCGTTTGGCAAGTTTCTGGGTGTCTTCGTTCCGTCAGTTTCTTCGTCGAACTGGATTTGGCATATCTGGAAAGTGCCTCCGATTCATGTGGGCCCGATGGTGCTGGGCAATATGGAGGTCGGCATCAACACGCAGAACCTGGTGGCGATCCTCCTGGTGATTTTCCTGTCGGTGGTGAACATCTTTGGCCTGAAGCTGGGTGCGGCCATTCAGAATGTTTTTACTGCGGCGAAAGTTTCCGCGCTGCTGGGGTTGGCCGTATTCGGTTTCCTGCTGGGGCGTAATCCGTACGCCCTTAATGCGAACTTTCACGGACACTTTTGGCGGAACGCCTCGCTCGGGGCGCAGCACGCGGTGCAGGTGGGGGCCGGCGGCCCGTTTGTAATGGTTGGCACGCTGACCATACTGGCGGTGGCGCAAGTTGGATCACTGTTCTCGGCCGACGCGTGGAATAACGTGACCTTTACGGCCGGGGAAGTAAAGAATCCCAGCCGCAATCTGCCGCTGTCGCTCGCGTTGGGCACGGGCGTGGTGATCGCGCTTTACATTGCCTGCAATTTTATTTACCTCAGCGTTTTGCCGCTTGATGGCGCCGCCAATGGCGTGAGCATATTGGAACGTGGCATCAAGTACGCCTCTGAAGAACGAGTCGGCACCGCGGTCATGACCCAGATGTTTGGCTCGGCCGGCGGACTGCTCATGGCGACGGCGATCATGATTTCAGGCTTCGGATGCGCCAATGGGCTGATTCTCTCTGGGGCTCGGGTTTATTATGCAATGGCCAAAGACGGGCTGTTCTTTCGCAACGTGGCCAAGTTGCATCCCAAATACAAGACGCCGGCGGTTTCGCTGATGGTGCAGATGGTTTGGGCGTGCCTGCTGTGTGTTTCCGGCAGCTATGGGCAACTGCTGGACTACATTATTTTCGCCGTTCTCGTGTTTTATATTCTGACGATTGTGGGATTGTTCGTGCTGCGGCGGACGCGTCCGGAGGCGAACCGGCCGTACCGGGCAGTGGGTTACCCGATCCTGCCGATCATTTATATTGTGATGGCTTTATTCATCGATATCGTACTATTGCGCTACAAGCCGCAATACACGTGGCCGGGGCTGATTGTTGTGCTGGCGGGGATTCCGGTGTATTACGCGTGGTCGAGGAGGTCGCGACATGGCAACCCAAGTGAGTCCGCCTAAGATCCAACCTAAGGGCCAAGGAGAAACCAAACGGATGGCAAATCTGCTGGCAACCAAGCCGCTGAATCTGCTGTTGGAAGAAGCCCGTGAAACCGGCGAGCACAGCCTGAAGCGCACGCTCGGAGTTTTTCAGCTCACGGCGCTAGGGGTGGGCGCGATTATCGGTGCCGGCATTTTTGTGATGGTGGGGCTGGGAGCGCAGTATGCCGGTCCGGGGCTCTCGTTGTCGTTTGTGTTGTCGGGACTGGGATGCGCGTTTGCGGGATTATGCTATGCCGAGTTCGCAGCCATGATTCCTCTGGCCGGCAGCGCTTACACCTACGCCTATGCCACACTGGGGGAACTGCTGGCCTGGATCATCGGCTGGGACCTCACGCTGGAATATGCGATGGGCGCGAGCACGGTGTCCTCGGGATGGTCGAACCACTTCATCGAACTGCTGAATATTTTTCACATCAAGATGCCGCTGTGGCTGGCCTACGATCACTGGACTGCGCTGAAGACGGCCGAAACTGTGGTGGCGCGGCAGATTGCGCAGAGCTCTGACAGTTCACTGGTGCCAGGCACGCAGGTGTTCCTGGACAAAGTGAGTGCGATCATCGCCGCTCAGTCTCCAGAGTTGTTGCAACGGGCGCATGAAATGCTGGGTGCGCCGCACCTGTTTGGAATGGAAATCGGGTTGAATCTCCCAGCCTTTCTTATCGCGCTGGTGATCACGGCAATTCTGGTAGTGGGCATCAAAGAGAGCGCGAGGTTTAACGCTACGATCGTGGTGATTAAAGTGTCGGTCGTGTTGTTCGTGATCGCCCTAGGTTCTCAGTACATCAATCGCGCCAACTGGGGAACGGACTGGCACTCGTACGCGCCTCACGGTTTGGGAGGAATCTGGCAGGGTGCTGCTTATATATTCTTCGCCTACATTGGATTCGATGCGGTCTCAACCACGGCGCAGGAGGCCAAAAATCCGCAACGCGATTTGCCGATCGGCATGATCGCCTCGCTGGCAATCTGCACGGTCCTGTATATCGCCGTGGCCGGCGTGCTGACGGGGATGATGCACTGGCAGCAAATCAACATTGAGGCGCCGGTGGCCGCTGCGTTTCTGGACCGGGGGCTGACCACTGCGGCGAACATTATTACGCTGGGCGCTCTGGCTGGACTGACCAGCGTGATGCTGGTGATGCTGCTGGGGCAGACGCGCGTGCTCTACTCGATGGCCAATGACGGGCTTTTGCCGAAGAAGTTTTTCGCAGATGTCCATCCCAAATTTCGTACTCCGTGGAAGAATACGATCCTTGTGGGCCTGCTCGCTGCGATCGTCGGCAGCCTGACTCCAATCGAAGATATCGGCAAGATGGTGAACATCGGGACGCTGCTGGCATTTGTGATCGTGTCAATTTCGGTGATCGTGTTGCGCCGTACGAATCCCAGCCAGCCACGGCCGTTCCGTACGCCGTGGGTGCCTGTGATCCCAATCCTGGGCGTAATCACCAACGGGTACATGATGTACAACCTGGGGATGTGGAACTGGATCCGGTTGTTTGGCTGGCTGGCCATCGGACTGGTGGTGTACTTCAGCTACAGCGTGAAGCACAGCCGGGTGCAAGCGCTGGCGGCGGGAAGGCCGCCGGAAGCATGATTTCGTTTTGACTCTCAGGCCCTCCGCACGGCGCGGAGGGCCGTTTTTGTTTTATAGTCGCGTTATGAAAATTGTCAGTGCGGCGGAAATGCGAGCCATTGACCGGGCGACCAGCGAGCGCTTCGGCGTGCCTTCGCTGACCTTGATGGAAAATGCCGGCGCGGCCGTGGCGGAGCATGTCGGCGCGTTTTACGGGGACGGGAAGATTGTGATTGTGTGCGGCAAGGGGAACAACGGGGGCGACGGATTTGTTGCGGCGCGGCTGTTGCATGAGGTGGGCAGGAATGTTGAGGTGATCCTCCTGGCGGATCCGGCGGAGCTGCGTGGAGATGCCGCAGCCATGCATGGGAAGTTGCCGTTTGCGGCGAAAGTTGCGAAATCGGAGGAAGCGTTGCATAGCCAGGCAGTGCAGACGGCGTTCAAGGCGGAGGTGTATGTTGATGCGATTCTTGGAACCGGATTCAAGCCTCCGGTGAGCGGGTTGTATGCCGCGGCCATTGCGATGATGAACGCGACCGACGCGCCGGTGATTGCGGTTGACATTCCTTCCGGTGCGGATGCGGATGCGATGGGCCCGCAGCATAGCCCACAACAGGGAACAATCGCACGAGCGAATGCAATCGTGACGTTTACCGCACCCCGGCCGGCGCATGTTTTCGGCGCGCTTACGGCGGGGCCAACGTATGTTGCCGACATCGGCTCGCCGGACGAGGCGATCGTGTCATCGTTGCAACTCAACGTGATTGCGGCGCGCGATTTTTCAAAGATGCTGGAGCTGCGTCCGACGGAATCGAACAAGGGGAACTACGGGCACGTGCTGCTGGTCGGAGGTTCGGTTGGCAAGGCTGGATCGGTGGCGATGGCCGGCATGTCCGCGTTGCGGGCCGGCGCGGGATTGGCAACGGTGGCGACGGCGAAGTCTGCGCTGTCGACCGTTGCCGGGTTTTATCCGGAGTTGATGACAGAGCCGCTGGCGGAAACGGGTGACGGCACGATTGCGGCAAGTGCCGGTGAGCCGCTAAACGCACTCGCGAAAGGGAAAAGTGTGCTTGGGATTGGGCCGGGAATTTCGCGCGTTCCGGAAACGTCGCAGCTGGTGCGGACGCTCGTCGCCAAGTGCGATATTCCTATCGTTCTCGACGCCGACGGGCTGAACGCATTTGAGGGGCTGACGAATGAACTTAGCGGTAGGGGCCGGATGCTGGTGATCACTCCTCATCCAGGGGAAATGGCGCGGTTGTGCGGATGCACCATCGCCGAGGTGCAGAAAGATCGCCTCGGTGTGGCGCGGAAGTTTGCGCGCGAACATGAACTCATCGTGGTACTCAAAGGGCACCGGACGCTGGTGGTTGAGCCGGGTGGTGAGACGTGGGTGAATACGACAGGGAATCCGGGGATGTCGACTGGAGGCACGGGCGACATTTTGACCGGAATGGTGGCGGGGATGATCGCGCAGCATCCGAACGACTTGCTGCTGGCGGTTTGTGCCGCGGTCCATTTGCACGGACTCGCCGGCGACGTGATGCGCGAGCGCGTGGGAGAACATTCGCTGGTTGCGACTGATCTGTTGCACGGGTTGCCCGATGCTTTTGGGCGCGCGCGGAAAGCGGCTCTAGCCAAGTTTGTGGCGTGGGACGGATAGCGCTATCTCGACGAAGGCAGTCGGATGGTTTTTCCTTCGGCGGCGGAACGGCGCGCTGCGTCGAGAATCTCCGTGACCGTCACATTCGTTCCCAGGGATGACAGCGCGTCGGGTTTTGCCCCGTCGAGGATTACGGCGCGCAGATACGACAGTTCATTGTCGTAGGGTGCGGGGACTGGGTTTGCGGCGGACTGTTCTTCGTGACTGTTATCTCCGCCTCGGCGCACGCGAATGTCGTTGCTTTGTACCGTGATGACGTATCCAGTCTGGCCGTAGACTTCCATGTCTTTGCGGCCGAAGGGCCAATTCCATGACGCCTGTACGATGGCTTGAGCTCGCGGATAGGTAAGGATGATTGTGGCCTCGTCATCGACTCGCGAATAAATTTCGGGCTTGAGTTGCTGGGTGACGGCGGTGACGGTTTGCGGGCGCTGGCCATCCATCAGCCAGGTCATCAGGTCGGCGCCGTAGCAGCCGAAGTCGAACAGAGCGCCTCCGCCATTGAGTTTGGGGTCGGTGAGCCAGGCGAGGAATTCGGGCTGGACGCCGATTTCTTTGGGGCCGTTGTGGCCATCGTGAATGACGACTTTGCGGACTTCGCCTAGAGCGCGTTCGTGGACGAGATCATACGCAGCGTGGTTGCTGCGATACCAGGACGTTTCGTAATTGACCAGCACTTGAATCTTTCCGGCGTTGGCGGCCTTCTCAATCGCGAGAGCATCGTCCAGGCTGACGGCGAGCGGCTTTTCCATCATGACGTGGACGCCGTGGCGGGCGCAGATCTCGACCACGCGGCGATGATCATAAGTGTTGGTATAGACCAGAACGGCTTCGGGATGAGCTTTCTGCAGCATCTCTTCCAGATCGGTGAACAGAAGACCTGGGCCGAAGCCGTAGCGAGTCGCGGCCTGTGCAAGCAGTTGACGGTCGGGTTCAGTGATGCCGACGATTTCAATCTCGGGGCTGTGCAGCGACTGGGGAAGGAATCCGTGCACGTGCCCGTGAACCAGTCCAATGATGGCGACGCGCAGCGGAGGTTTTGTGGGCGAGGTCTGAGCGGTAGACGACGTCACGGCGAGTAACGTGGAGAGCAGGGCGAGAGGCAGCATGCGCGTCATGTACGAGTTCTCCGAATCAAGGATGTGGCAATCAGACATAGTAAATCGGGCCATCTGCGTGGAGCGAAAATCCGCACCATCTCATCAGGAGATCGTCCTCTGGGCCATTAATCAAATAGTTAACAGCCGCTAAATGCCTCAAAGGGCAGGGGTCTGATGCTTCCACTTGCCGCACTGCGCGCGGGAATCTGGACGAGGGGCTTCGGTAATCTGTTACTCAATACCGGATGGTGCGATAGTACACCTAGCTTATGACCCACTTCCCCCAACCGCACCCATCGCGGCGCGCGGCCCGGGTCCAGCTAGGCGATTCGGTCCTGGCTGCGATCCGTCTCGAAGACGGCCGCCGCACTAAAGCTAAACTCCAAACCATTTCCGTGACTGGCGGGCTGCTGCAACTGGCGCACTGTCTGGCGCAGGGCGACTTTGTCGAAGTTGCTTTTCAGACGCAGGCCGGGCCGGTGCACGGTATGGCTGAAATCCTTAGTCCGACGCAGAAGCAGTCGAACGGCGTGCTGCAAGCGTTCCGCTTCGTCGCGCTCGAGGATGACGACCATCGCCGCCTGCGCACCTCGCTGGATCACGTGGTGGACCGGAACCTGCTGGGATTGAAGTCGAGCGGGTTCTCGACGTATTAAGGCGGTCGCCTGGGCGGGTATCGCTCAGGGGCTAAAGCCCTCGTGTTTCTGCTTCCTTACGCGGCCCTGAAGGGCCGCTCTTCCACTTAATAAACGGCCGCCATTCCACTTATACTGGTCGCGTGGAAGCCGGGACGAAAAATATTCTTCGGGAAATCACCACGCACTCGGCTGAGGAAACGATTGTCTTCGGGCGGACGCTGGCCGAGTTGCTCACTCCGCCGAAACTTGTTCTGCTTCGCGGCGATCTGGGCGCGGGCAAGACCACACTGGTCAAGGGAATTGCGGCGGCGTTTGAAGCGGCCGCCGAGGAAGACGTCACCAGTCCTACCTTCACGCTGGTGCACGAATATCGCGGACCGCGAGCCAATCTTTACCACATCGATCTGTACCGCATCGACACGCAGCGCGAGCTCGAGACGCTCGGATTGGATGATCTGCGTTCCGACAACAGCATTCTGCTGATCGAGTGGGGAGAAAAGTTTCCCCGGCTAGTGCGCGAGCGGGACGTGGAAATTGCGCTGGAGCGGGACGGAGAGAACGTGCGGCGGATTCGGGTTAGCGGATAGGATCGCTCCTTAGCGGGGTTGCTAGGACGGTTGGTGCGTTTGGCCGGTCAAACGAGCGCAATCGCGGTATTGCGCCAACTGATCGAATCCGCTGTGGAACGACGAGGCACGGGCAAAATCATGAGACTAGGTTCAATCAACCTCAAGGCGATCGCTGTGAGCCTGTTAGGAGCAACTACACTGTTCGCGGACAACCCGTCCGATTGGGCTCCGTCTTTGGAATCAAAAACCTACACGTTTGCGAAGCTGAGCAACGGCTGGCGACTGATGTCGCCTGACAAGCCGTACTCGATTACCAGGTCTGATGTGGCGCGTCACTCAGGTGGCAACTCCATCCGTTTTGAGCTTCGGGGCGGCGAGGCGTGGAACCAACAGGTGGACCCATCCTTTCGCTCAGAGATCAGCACGGATGAGTACGTCGCGATGAATTCGGTTCAATGGTACGGATTTAGTCTATTCATTCCCCGCGATTTCCCTATCGAAGATAACCGGTGTGTGATTGGCCAATGGCACGACAAAGCTAAAAGCCAGATGGGGGAACTGGATAAGAGTCCTGAAGTTGCGCAGCGATTCAGGAACGGACGATTTTACGTGACGGTCAGACACAGTGATGAAAGGCTCGTGTCTGATCCAGAGAAGGTCCCAGAGGAAGTCCTTTTCGAGACCACAAATTTCGCCGTCGGGCACTGGAACGATTTCGTTTACCAGATCAAGTGGTCTTACCGCAAGAATGGTTTTGTTAATGGCTGGTTGAACGGCAAGCAGATCATCAAATACCGTGGCCCGGTTGGCTACAATGACGAGATCGGCCCCGTGTTTAACTTCGGCCTATATCGCGACAGCAGTAACAAGGCGTATGTGGTGTATTTCGATCGCTATCGCCGAGGACATTCGTTTGCCGAAGTAGATCCCTCGAAATAGAAGTCATGCAGTAGCGGTTAAACCCCGCTGGTTTTCGCCGGAAGATCGGCTATTGGGCTCGCGGGAGCTGTTCTCAAAATCCCATGATGTTATATCCACAATCGACGAAGATGACCTCGCCGGTAATTCCGCTGCTTGCGTCTGACGCGAGGAATACTCCGGTGTTGCCGACTTCTTCGACTTCTACGCGGCGGCCCAGCGGGGCGCGTTCTTCGTGGCCTTTGAGCATGTCGCCGAAGCCGGCGATGCCGCGAGCGGCCAGGGTCTTGATGGGGCCGGCGGAGATTGCGTTCACGCGAATCTTCTTTTTTCCTAACTCGTATGCGAGATAGCGCACCGAGCATTCGAGTCCGGCTTTGGCTACGGCCATCACGTTGTAGCGTGGGACAACTTTCTCGGACGCGTAGTAGGTCATGGTTATGATGGAGCCGCCGTCTTCCATGAGCGGAGCGGCGGCCCGGGCGACGGCGACCAGCGAGTAGACACTCACGTCGAGGGCGACCCGGAAGCCTTCGCGCGTGGTGTTGAGGAAGTCGCCTTTCAGTTCGTCGGGGGGAGCGTAGGCGACGGAGTGGACCAGGGTGTGCAGTTTGCCGTGGCGCTCTTTCAGCGTCGTGAAGAGGCGGGCGATTTCTTCGTCTTTCGAGACGTCGCACATATAAGCTTCCGCGCCGGGCATCGACAAGATTAGGTCCTTGGCTTCCTGCTCCAAGCGTTCGTTTTGATAGGTGATGGCCAGCTTCATGCCGGCGGCGTGCAATCCCTGGGCGATGGACCACGCGATGGAACGCTTGTTGGCGACTCCAAAAACGACGCCGGTACGGCCTTGTAAATCAGCGGACATGAGGGCTCCTTGGAAGGGGAAAGAATAACAGCCGGGGGTGCGATTTACCACGGCGGGCACGACCGGTCATGATCAATCTGAATCTGACCACTTGCAGATTGACCGGATCGATGTCATCCCGCAGGAGCGCGCAGAGCGCTCCGGAGGGACCTTACGAAACCCGGACATCGGTTGTACGGATGCGACGAGTCGCTGCACTCCATGGAGGACAGGCAGTTCCCTTCCACGGCATCAACCGTGTTGGTCGACGTGAGGTCCCTCGCCCGGCTTTCGCCGTGCTCAGGATGACATCGGGCTGGGAATAATCTTGAAATCGAGGCTCGACGCCTGCGCGCCGAGGAACACGTCCCCCGATCTACTCCGCGGCGACTTCTTCCGCCACGCGTGCTCCCGTCGGCACGCAGGTCGCCGCGAACGATAATCCGTAGACGCAAGCCACGATGGCGAATCCGGCGACCAGGCTTACGTTGTGGGCGACTGCGCCCACGGCGAGCGCGAGCATGAGCTGCAGAGACGTTCCAACAAAGTTGAAGGCGTTCTGCACTCGTCCCATGAGGTGCTTGGGGACCATTTCCATCAGGCTCGTGTTCATGGCAACGCCGCCTGTACCGCGGGCCGATCCCATCACGAAATAAATAAGAATCGCCAGATAGAGGAACCGCGACACGGGAGCCGTGACCATGCAGACCGAAAGCAGCGCCATGGCGAATCCGGTGGTACGCCGTCCGCCCAGCATCGCGAGCAGTGGTGCGGTATAAAGTGTGCTCACGAACGCCCCGGTGCCCCAACCTGCGCTGAGCCAACCGTAGCCTTGCGCGCCGGCGTGAAAGACGCGGTCGCTCAAGGATGGTGTAACGATTCCGCCGACCATCATGGCGCCAAGAAACAGAGCCCAGCTCGTGCCCAGCAAGGCAACCGGCCGATGGTCGCGAAGGAAATGCAAGGCCTCGCGAATGTCGTGCCAAAAACGCAGGAGCGCATTCTCAGCGGCTCGAATGTCTTCGCGCAGATGCTCAGGGCGCATGACGACGTGGCGACCTTTACGGACAAACAAGTAGCAGAGGAACGACACCACGTAGGTTGAGAAATCGATCAGCAGCACACCGCCGAGGCCGATGTGGTTGTACATGAATCCGACGACCGAGCCGGCGAGGAGCCACCCTCCTTGCACGCCCGCCATCAGAAACGTGTTCGATTGGACGAACTGGCCTTCGGGTGTGAGTTCCTGAATCAGTGCGGTGATGGTCGGCCAGAACATCCAGAAACCGGCGGCGACCAGTGTGTTCATCGCGTAGAGTTGCCAGACGCGCACGCGGTGCTCGAAGGCGAGAATGGCGACTGCCAGGATGATTAGGCCGCGCAGCGCGTCGAGCCACATGACCAGGCGCCGGCGGTCTTCGCGGTCGATCATGACGCCAGAAAACGGGATCAGCATCATGGCCGGGATGGTCTGCAAGACCACGAGCAGCCCAAGAGCCATCTCGTTATTGGTGGCCTTCAGGATGTACCAGCCGACCGCGGCCGAGTTCATGCCGCTGCCGAACATGGAAACCATGTTGGCGGCAAACACGAATCGCAACGGACGCTGGCCGAAGATGGCACGCATCTTTCTACTGTAGCAAAGGCTTGTTTTCAGCACGGAGACACGGAAGTATGGAGAATGCAAAGGAACGGGCTGAAGCTACGCCGAGGCTCTGTGCCACCGTGGTAGAGATTTGGGTGGAGGTGATCGTGGACCTTGCATGCGGGCACGTTCGGCGCTAGGATTCGCCTGCTGCTCAGTTAGAGCTCCTAATTCTCGCGGATGTTCTCGCGTAAGCCGGAGGCGGGCTATGAGACGCTGCAGCGGTCGGGTCGTGCTCCTCGGGTTGTTCCTTTCTTTCGCGTTTTCCATTCCACAAGTGAGCGCTCAGGTTGATCACATCGAAATTGCGGCTGGCACGGATGAGGATCACGCACTGCAAGCCATTTCGAACGAGCAGGATGCGCAGAAAAAGCTTGCCATGTATCAGGAATTCGTACAGAAGTTCGCGTCGAACCCTGCGGCCGTAGCCTACGGGAACTGGCAAATCTCGCAGGCCTACCAGGGGTCGGGCGACCTGCAAAAGGCGCTCGACTACGGCGACAGGGCTCTGGCCGGGTCTCCGCACAATCTGGATATTTTGGTGTCACAGGCCAACGTGGCGCAGCAGGCCAAGGACAATGCCAAGCTGATGGATTACGCGGCCAAGGGTGGTGAGGTTTGCCTGTCGATCGCGAAGCAGCAGAAGCCCGACGGGATGAGCGACGCCGATTTTGCCCAGAAGGTCAGCCAGGATCAGGCGGCGGTGCAGAACAACTGCGATTTCCTGGAGACCTCCGGCTTCAACGTGATCACAACGGAAAATGATCCGAAGAGCCGCATGTCGGACATCGATAGATTCTCTGCGGCTTTTCCGAATTCGAAATTTCAGGACCAGGTTTCGAACTACGTGATGTATACGCTGAGTCCGGGTCAGCTGAACGACAAGGCGAGGCTGGTTTCGTACGGCGAGAAGATTCTGGCGGCTAACCCGAACTCGCTGCCGGCCTTGCTGCTGCTGGCAAATTATTACGGCGACGATACCAAGCCTGGAAGCGCCGCCAAGGCGATCACATATTCACAGAAGGTTCTCGAACTGGCGAAAGCGGATGCTCCCGATGCCGACAAAACGAAGAAGGTGGAAGCGGGCGCTGCGCACAATACGATCGGCTGGGCCTACTTGAAGCAGGAAAAAACCACGCCTGCCATCGCCGAATTGAAGATTGCCTCTGGCCTTCTCAAAGGACAGGATGACCAACAGTATGCGCGAGCACTCTACGGCCTTGGGTTTGCTTATGGCAAGTTGAACAAGCTGACCGAGGCGCGCGAAGTGCTCACCGAAGCGGTGAAGATTGCTGGCCCTATGCAGGCGATGACGCAGGAGTTGCTGACCAAAGTGAATAGCGCGCGCGCCAAGGGGCAATAGGTTTTGTGCTCTGTGTCCTCTGTGGTTAAAGAAACGTTATTACTGTTTCGGCTTGACCAGTTCTTCCGAGAGCACTTGAGCTTTCCAGGCTAGGGTGCGCGCGCGGTCGAGATCGCCGGCGTCGACGGCTGCTTTCGACTGGTCCATGTACTGGTGGATTTGGTTGACCATATCCTGCTGGTTTGCGTTGAGTTGGGTTCCCACGATCTTCTTCAGGTTAGTCTGCGTCGTGTCCAGCATTTGGTTGGCCGTGTCACGCTCGTGAGACGTCTGATCGCCGGGCGTACCCCCAGCGAGTTGAATGCTGGGCTCGGAGGTTCCTCCCTGGCGCACAATCACCTTCGGCGGTGGGCAGGGCGTTGCAGCACTTTTTGTGGTAGGAGGATCGGACGCGGCTGGTGCAGAACCGGTCTGACCGCCGGCCGCGGGGTCGCAGCTGGGCGGCAGGACTCGTTTTCGATGATGGTTTCGCGGGGCGGTCTTGGTCGTACCTTGGCCGGTGGTTTTCTGGGCTGGGGTGGCCGCCGGTGTCGGTTGAGATGGAGCTGTGCTCTGTGCTGGGGGCGGGGTTGCTTGATCTTGCGCCGGCGCTGGGGCGTTATCCGGTTTCGCCGCAGATGCCGCCTGGGGCGCGGTTTGACCGCGCGTCGGCGCCGGCGGCTGAGCCGGAGATGCGCAGACCACGCTGAACACGAGGATTGCGGCCAGAGTCATACCAGATCCCGGATCATGCATTTTCAATCTTACAACTTCGGGGTGCAGGCCAGCTATCGATTCTCTCTTCTCTCTTCTCTCTTCTTTCTTCTTTCTTCTCTCTTCTTTCTTCTCGCTATCGCGTCCGGTCAAACAAAATCTTTATCCAACCCCGACTCCGCTCACGGCAGGCTACTGACACAGAGTTCCACGAAGGAAATCCATTCAGCGCGATAATATCGTCGCGTGCTCACGCAGCCGGAATATGGAAACGGAAAACTGTTCCGGTTCCGTCGATCGATTCGAAGTCGACGGAGCCGTAGTGCCACTGCAGAACCTGATAGGTCTGGGCCAGGCCGATGCCGCTGCCGTCTTTCTTCGTGGTGAAATAGAGTTCGAAAATCTTGTCGCGCAAATCTTGCGGAATCCCACCACCCTGGTCGCGAACCTCGGCAACGACGACGTTATCTTCACGCTGCGCGGAGATCGTCAGCAGGCCGCCCTGGGGCATGGCCTGCACGCCGTTGATTACGACGTTGAGGATAGCCTGTTTCATCAGATCTACGTCGACCTTAATGGGCAGCCGATCGTTTGGCATGTGACGTTGGATGGTCACGCCATGCTGCTCGGCGTCTGGAGCGGCAAGCTGAGCCACTTCTTCCATCACTCGGCGCAGGTCGACCTCTTCCAGGTGGAGATCGCGGGGCCGGGTGAAGTCGACGAGGGTTTGCACCACGCGGTCCAGGCGGCGGATTTCACTGTCGATAATATCCATGTGCCGCCGCGTGTCGGGCTCCTGCTCGGCGAGTTTGTTGCGCAGTAGTTGCAGGTGGAGCACGATGGCGTTGATGGGATTCTTCACCTCATGTGCCACGCCTCGGGTGAGGCGTCCGCTGGCGGAGAGGCGGCGCGACATCTCAATTTCGTCGCCGATGCGGCGCACCGATTCGGGGTCGCGCATGATGAGCAGCGCCCCGATCTGAGAATTCTTTTCCTGCACGAAGTCGAGGGAAACCTGGACGCGCTTGCCTCCGGCGGCGTCAAACTCGCGTTGAGATAAAGGCCGTCGGCGCTCGAAGGAATCGAGCAGAGCCGCGCCCAGCAGGGAATCGCGGTCGAATACTTCGTGAACCGTGCGTCCGAGGAGTTCCGCGCGAGGACGCCCCAGAAAATTTTCCACGGGCGCACTGACCAGCACGACGCGCGAGTCGCGGGCGAACAGCATCAAGCCGTCCTGCAGCTTGGCCATGAGTTGATCCACGTTGTCTTTGAGGGCGGAGAAAATTTCGCGGCTGTCGCGAATCTGACGGCCCAGGTTGGCGATTTTCAGAGTGACCAGGCCGTACTCATCGTGCCGGGACTCGTCGTTGGAAAGGGAATCGGCGTCTCCTGCGCTCACACTGTCGAGGTTTAGGCTGAGTTTCTTCAGCGGGCCCAGGGCCACGTTCGAGATTCCCGCAGCCAGAAACAATGAGCCGAAGATCAGGGCGATTGAGATATAGGCTGCCTTCATCAGGCGGGCCTGCACTTCACTCTTCAGAAAAACGGTCTGCACCCCGATATGGATCGCTCCGAAGGGCTCGCCCGCGAATTCCAGCGGGTAGGACACGTCGTAAACCTCGGCCGAACTGAAAACCAGACGGAACTGGTCGACGAAACGGGCTCTCACGACGCGCTGAAAGTCGGGGCGCCGGGCAATTGGTTTGCCCACCATGCTGGCGTTCGTGTGGAGCAGGGCCTTGCCGGTTACGTCGACGATCGTGACGTCGTAAATGAATCTCCAGTCGCCAGGATCGGACTGGAGCAGGTTGTTCAGGGCCACGTCGGTTTGCACGTAGTCGGCAAAAGCGCGGCGCATCGCCGTCGCGTTACTGGTGTCGACCGATGTGCTGGTGAAGTCGGGTACGGCATTGGCAACGGCGTAGGCCAGTTGGTGCGTAAGGCTAGTCGCGGTTTCGTTCGCGCTGGTGATGCCCAGGCGCAGGATTTGCGAGATGTAGAGGTAGGAGAACGCGGTAACCATCGCCGTCACCATAAGAGTGATGACCAGCACGATGATGGTCTTTCGTCGCAGCATGGAGGGAAGATGAGAGTGGCTCGCCGAAAAACGGCCCGCTAACAGGCGTGCGAGAAGGTTTTAGCTACTGGAAACTTCCTCCTTGCCGGGGACGGCCTCGGCGGCGGCGCTGCCGTATTCCTTCAATTTGTTGTGAAGCGTTTTCAGGCTGATGCCAAGGATTTCCGCGGCTCGCGTCTTGTTGTTGCTGGTCGCCTCCAGCGTTTTCAAAATCAACATTTTCTCGGCTTCTTCCACGGTCGTGCCCACGCCCAGGCGAACGGCGTCGGGGTCGTTGGCCGCGGTGCGGAGCGGAGCTTGTCCAAATCCAGGAGGCAAGTGCTTGGTCTCGACGACTCCGGCATCGCAGACGATAACGGCTCGCTCGATGGTGTTGCGCAGTTCGCGTACGTTGCCCGGCCACGAATACGCGTTGAACTGGTTCAGCACGGCTTCGCTCACGGCGGCCACTTTGCGGGCATGCTTGGTGCTCATCTCGGCCAGCAGTAGTTGCACCAGGCCGGGAATATCTTCTTTGTGTTCGCGCAGCGGAGGCATGTGGATGTTGAACACATTGAGGCGGTAGTAGAGGTCGCTGCGCAACTCGCCGCGGGCCACGGCCTCGTCGGGAGTTTTATTAGTGGCGGCCAGCACCCGCACGTCCACGGAAGTTTCGACTTTACTGCCCAGCCGCCGCAGTTTGTGGTCTTCGAGAACGCGCAGCAGTTTGGCTTGAGTTCCTACTGGCATTTCGCCGATCTCATCCAGCAGCAGGGTTCCACCTTCGGCCAGCTCGAAGCAGCCGGTGCGGCGTTCCAGAGCTCCAGTGAATGCACCTTTTTCGTGGCCGAAGATCTCGCTTTCCATCAGGGTCTCGGGAATCGCGGCGCAATTGATGGCGACGAACGGCCGGTCTTTGCGTGGGCTGAGGTCATGGATGGTGCGGGCGACCAGCTCTTTTCCAGTGCCACTGGCTCCCGTGATCAGCACTGAGGCCGTGCTGGGCGCGACCATTTCGACGAGCCGGAAAATCTCCTGCATCTTGCGTGAGGCGCCGTTGAGCCGTCCCAGTGAACCCGTGTCCCGCAAGCGGCGGCGGGTGACTTCGAGTTCCGTCCGAATACCAAGCATGGCCGAAGCATTCCCGAGGATCGTCCGCAGGCGATTGGTGTCGATGGGCTTGGTGATGTAGTCATACGCGCCCATGCGCATCGCTTGCACTGCGCTGTCGATGGTTCCCTGGGCGGTGACCAAGATTACGGCGATCTCCGCGGTTTGTTCTGCGAGACGCCCCAACAGTTCAATTCCGCCCATGCGCGGCATTTTGAGGTCGGTGATAACGATCGACGGGGACCATTGCGTGGCTTTCTCCAGCCCCTCGACACCGTCGCGGGCCGTCTCCGCGCGAAATCCCCAGGAACCGACCAGTTCGGCTAGCCCGGAGCGTTCATTCTCCTCGTCTTCAACAATCAGTACTTTTTCGTGGCTCATCGGCTTGTTTGTACCCATTTTCCTCGATGCAGCATCCGGCGGGTTCAGTCCGGTCCGGTTAGTCTCCGCCCTGCCCCAGCCCCGGCTACCTCAGCCCGGCTGCCCTTGGACCGAGTTTCCACGATACGCGGCCTGCTTCCTGCCCGGCAAGGTCTAGGTGGGCATGGCCCAAGGCCCGCGCCGCCAAGGAATTTCAATTTGGACGAAACCGTCTGCTTACATGAGAGCGCCATTGTGAGTCTACGCTTTCGCTTTAGGCAGCGGTGCGATAGAATTCTGCGTTCCCAGAGTCTCGTTTCCATCGATGCTGTTACACTTCTTTCCCCATAAGCTCTTGGTTGCATGGCAACTCGGGAACCATAACATCTTGGAGGATTCCATGAAAGTTAGCAGCACCACACGCGAATGCCGGCGGCTCATGGTCGGCTTGTCAGCGTTGATCGCAGTGCTCGTGATTTCCGGTTCCGCATTCGCCCAAGACAGTTCAACCCCGAACTGGGACATATTTGTTGGGTATCAGTACTTGAATCCTGGTGGCACGGTTCCCACCGCAGGGGGCGATCCCAATAATCCGACGCCATATCAGCTTCCCGCCATGTCCAAGGGCGCTGGCGCCGCCGCGACTTACAATTTCGATCCACATTGGGGACTGGAAGGCGACTTCGGCTACAGCCGGGACACGTCCGCGGAAAACTCGGAATGGACGGCCAGCGGCGGCCCGAGATTTGCAGTCCACGACGAGGGGGCGAGGTTTTTCATCCACGCGCTGGCAGGTCTGAATCGTGCGACCTACGACAGTGGAATAGTTAATAACTATGGCGTCGGCCTGATTCTGGGCGGCGGCATGGATCTCGCGATCACGAAGAAGATTTCCTGGCGTTTGTTTCAGGTTGACTACGTGTGGGCGGCGCACAACTTTGCCGGTCAGGCTGCCCTGGAATTCCCATCTTTGCGCCGGCCTCAATTCGAGGGCGAAAGACTGCGCACCGGCATAGTGTTCAACATGGGTGGCGCGCCGGCAGCGGTTCCCGCGGCAGCCTGCTCACTGCAGCCTACGGAAGTCATGGTGGGGGAACCGATCACGGCGACCGTCACGGCCAGCAATTTCAATCCCAAGCACACCGTTACTTACAGCTGGACCGGCAATGGCGGTGGCCAGATAACCGGAAAAGATACCTCGGGCAGCATCGACACTACCAATGCGGCTCCGGGCAGCTATACCATCACGGCGACCGTAACCGACCCGAAGTCGAGCAAGAACAATGTGGCGAGCTGCACGGCGAAATATACGATAAAGCCGCTGCCACCCAAGAATCCTCCAACAATTTCGTTGTCGGCGAATCCGACGGATCTGGTCGCTGGCGGCAGCGTGAATCTGTCAGCCTCTTGCAGCAGTCCCGACGGCGTCACGGTTTCGGTCGCCAACTGGACGTCCACCGCTGGCTCGGTTTCTGGCAGCGGCAGTTCGGCAACCCTAAACACCGCTGGAGCTCCCACAGGTCCGGTTACGGTGACCGCGACTTGTACCGACTCGCGCGGTTTGACGGGACAAGCCTCCACGCAGGTCACGCTGGAGAACCCGCCGCCACCGCCGGTCAATCCCGAGGTCGTAAAACTGGAAGCACGGCTCTCTCTGCACAGTGTTTACTTTGTGGTCGACCACCCCAGACCGAATGATCCCAAGGGTGGTTTACTGCTCAGTCAGCAGAAGACGCTGGTCGCTTTGGCTGCCGATTTTAAGACATATATCGAGAGCAAGCCCGACGCGCACTTGATTCTCGGAGGCCATGCCGATCATCGTGGTTCCCCAGAATACAATCAGGCGCTCACCGAGCGCCGCGTCAGCAGCGTCAAGAGCTTCCTGGTGGCACAGGGCGTTCCTGAGGCAAACATCGACACCAAAGCGTTCGGTTCGGAGAACAACCTCACTACCGATCAAGTAAAGGACTCAGTAGCCAATAACCCTGACCTGAGCACGGAAGAGCGGGCTCGGATTCTCAAGAACATCGATGTCGTCAGGATGGCGAGCAATCGCCGGGTTGACGTCACGTTGAGCACCACGGGCCAAACTTCGAATCGCGTGTTCCCCTTCAACTCAACCGATGCTCTGACTCTGATCGGTGGCCGGGAAACAGCCAAGAAGCCGATGGCCAAGAAACCGGTGAAGAAACCGTAAGCTACACGTCGGACGGTCTTAGCAAAAACTGAAGCGGAGGGCGGAATCCCGCCCTCCGCTCTTTTGTTGGGAGGCGCGCTGATTTTCTTTGGCCTGTCGCGTGTGATGTGGTTATCGCTGGTGCTGATGATATTCGTCCGGCTTTGGCGTGATGAAGGGGGCGGCCGTCAGCAATACGGTCATCCAGTCGCTTGTGCCAGAAGACAAACGGGCCCCGCGTGATGGGCTAACACGATGGCCTTTTTCGACGCGGCGCCGTTCGGCAGTCTTCTGGCGGGGGCGATGGCTCACCGCATAGGCGCCCCCCTCACCGTCATCATCACGGGGTCGTTTTGCATCGCTGGTTCGGTCTGGTTCACGTTCGAGCTGCCCAAAATCAGAGCCCTCATGCGGCCGATCTATCACGACATGGGTTTGCTCCCGAAGCGCGAAATCGACCTGATTCCCGACGCCCAGGAATCGGCAATATGACTCTTTCAAAGGAGACCCACATTGAACTGGTATGACTATATCGCCTGTTTCTTCGCTGGAATGTTTCTAGCGAATGTCGTGCCCCATTTCGTGCACGGCATTTCCGGAGACCGTTTTCCCACGCCTTTCGCTAAGCCGCCGGGAAGAGGATTGTCGTCGCCGACGGTGAACGTGGTTTGGGCATGCTTGAACATGGCCGTCGGTTACATCCTGGCTCGAGTGGGAAAGGTTTCGAGCGGGAACATTTTAGCCCTTTTAATGTTCTTTGCTGGCATTGTTGCAATCAGCTCGCTGATGAGCGTGCAATTTGCCAATAAACAAGCGAAGTAAATGCGGTGCTCCAAAACTTCTTAATCGGAAGGCAAAAGGAAAAACATGCCTCTCACCATGCTCGACCCCCACGCCGCCCTGATCGTGATTGACTTGCAAAAAGGCATTGTCGGATTGCCCACGGTACACCCCACCGCCGAGATCGTAGGTCGCGCCGCTCAACTCGCACGCGCTTTTCGCAAGCGAGGTCTGCCCGTCGTTCTCGTCAACGTGATGGGACGGGCTCCGGGCCGCACCGACGCTGGAAGCCCTAAGTTTTCGTTTCCCCCGGATTAGGCCGAGCTCGTTCCTGAACTGGAGCAGCACCCCGACGATTACCTCGTCACCAAACAGCGCTTGGGCGCGTTCATCGGGACGCCCTTGGACAACTATTTGCGCCAGCGCGGTGTGACCCAGGTGTTCGTCATAGGCGTTTCCACCAGTGCCGGTGTGGAATCCACGGCACGCAGCGCCTATGATCATGGCTACAACGTTGTGTTGGTCGTGGATGCGATGACGGACCGCGACGCCGACGCGCATCGTCACAGCATCGAGAAGATTTTTCCCCGGCTGGGTGAGACCGAGACAACTGACAACATTCTGACAATATTCAGCAGCCGCTGAAGATTGCTCCATCGCGGCACCTGGCTCCACCCATGCAGAGTGAATTCAAGACATCCACACGACGTTATAATGTCGGCATGTCAGCGGGTCATGATTCTCTTCTCTATGCACGCGTCGAAACAGTCCTCGCCGGCGAGATTGCCGATGGAGACCTGAAGATCGGCGACCAGCTGCCGACCGAAGACAGCCTCATTGCGCGATTCGGTGTCAGTCGCATCACCGTCCGTCGGGCTATTCAGAATCTTGTGAGCCGCGGCCTGGTGGAGATTCGTCGCGGCAAGGGCACATTCGTCACTGCGCCAAAGATCACGCAGGACCTTAAAGAGCTGAGCGGATTTGTAGAAGATATGCATGTACTGGGGCGCAAGCCTACGGCCCGCGTAATCGGTAAGGAAATTGTCACTGCCAACGCGACCGTGGCGCGACAGCTTGCGCTGACAAGGGGCGAGCGGGTCGTCAGAATTTGTCGCGTGCGGCTGGCAGACGGCGTTCCTCTCTCTTTCGACGAAACCTACCTACCCCTGGAGATCGGCAAGAAGATCATCACCAACAATCTGAAGGTCGAGCCCATTTTTTCACTGCTTGAACGCAAATACGATGTTCCGTTGATCGAGGCGGAGTACAAATTGGACGCAGTGGCCGCTGAGAACGAGGTTGCCCGCGCGCTAAAAGTGAAACCCCGGAGCCCGATTTTTCGCATTGAACGAACTTCCTACTCGACAGGGAGCCGTCCAGTCGATTACGAAACACTCTACTACCGGGGAGATCTTGTCCGATTCGTCACACGGCTTGTCCGCAAGACTTCTCGCTGAAAATCTTCCAACGCTTTGCGAGCGTATGAAAGCCCTCATTTCTTCCTGAAATAGTGGTCGATCGCCATCGGCCCAGAGCCACCGAACACGAGCGCCGCAAGGCACGCAAGATAGAGCAGATCAAGTTCGTAGCCCGGCGCCCCGAACTGGACCCGGCCGGACGTCACACTGAGCAGCTTGATCGAGCTGAACCCGTAGGGGAGATGGACAGTTAGCATCGCTACCAGGAGAACTGCAGCCATCGGCAGACTCACAAGTGGGACAAAAGCTCCGAGCAGGACGGCGAGCCCGCCGATGAGTTCGATCAGAATGGTGAGCCATGCCATGAGCTGAGGCGCGGGCACGCCGATCGTATGCAGGATGGCGGCGAAGGCTTCAGGTCCCCTGGATAGTTTCGCGAAGCCATGCTCCATGAGACCATAGCCAACAAGCAGCCGTAGCGGAATAGGAGCCCAAACGGCTACCGAACGTCTCGCCAGGAATGCACGACCTCTGCTTAAGAGTACAAAACGGCGGCTACCTTCCCGTTCCAAAGATTGAGTAAGTTGGTGCATATGCAGAAAGCCTCTCTATTTTCTTGATCGTTATTTTTTTTGATCGTCGTCGAACGCGCGAAGCGCGATGAGTGAAACGGGACATCCTTCTTTCACTTATTATGATGTTATAATGTTATGAAGGTTACAGATTTTGAGAACTCTTTTGAAGACCGCTCGCAATCGGGACCTGGCAGACCCCGGAGTGAAAGATACGCTGCAACCTTCCTTTAGGGCAGCGCTACGTTTCTGGTGCAAGCTGGGATGGATCAGCTTCGGCGGTACAGCCGCTCACATCGCCATTATGCATGACGAGTTGGTCGAGAAGAAGCGGTGGATCAGTAACCGAAGCTTCCTGCATGCGTTGAGCCATTGCATGATCCTTCCCGGACCTGAAGCACAGCAGCTTGCGATCTATATCGGTTGGAAGCTGCATGGCAAGCGGGGCGGCATTGTTGCCGGAACACTTTTCGTGCTGCCTTCCATGTTTATTCTGCTGGCCCTCAGTGTGATCTATGTCAGATTCGGTAGCCTGCCTTGGATTGCCGCTCTGTTCAATGGCTTAAAACCCGTTGTCATCGCTCTAGTGATCGTCGCCCTGCAGACAGTTGCGAGAAAAGCCGTCCGCGGGCCGATTCAAGCTGCCGTTGCAGTGGCCACGTTTGCGGCGATGTTCTTCTTTGAGGCCTCACTGCTCGTAGTGATGCTCACTGCCATCGCTCTGGGAATCGTCCTGACGGCGGTGCGGCCTGGCCTTCTCCACCGCCCGGGCGGAGCAAGCGCCGAAGAGGACAAGAATGAAGAGAGCTATTACATCCGCAGTAGTTCGGCGGCGACGAAACCGATCTCTTTTTTGTGGCCAATGATGAAGTTGACTGCGGTTGTTCTGTTTCTCTGGCTGGTGCCGTTGCCGTTGTTCTACTTCTTTGTTGGGGACTTCCATTTTTGGCGGGGCCTCGCGCTGTTCTTTACCAAAACCGCCTTCGTGACGATTGGCGGCTCCTATACGGTCATTCCCTATGTAGCTCAGGTTGCCGTGTTGAAACTTCATTGGCTCAGCAGGCTCCAAATGATGGACGGCTTCGCACTCGCCGAGACAACTCCAGGTCCTCTGATCATCGTAGTAGCCTTTGTCGGGTTCCTGGCCGCGTACAACCACTTCCACGGCTCATTGTGGATGGGAACCCTGGGTTTGCTGGCGACGACCTTCTATACGTTTCTGCCGTGTTTTTTCTTCGTATTTGCGGGTGCGCCGCTGGTGGAACGGACTCAACACAACTTCATGATCGGAGGCGTCCTCGAACTGATCACCGCTGTCGTGGTCGGCGCGATCTTAGATCTAGCGCTATTTCTGGGGAAAGCGGTGATCTTCCCATCAGGAGTTGCAGGTCTCAAGCAGCTCAATGTGATCTCTTTGAGCGGGGTGATATTGTCGCTGCTCCTACTCTATCGATTCAAACTGAGGGTGATTCCCCTGATCCTACTGGGCATTGGGTTCGGTTTCATTCGCTATTTCCTGGGCTCTTGACGGCCATTCGACGAAAGCCCGGATAGTCGGCAACCGGAAGAAGTCTGCTTAGGCTAGCGCTTATGGCTCGACCGGCCCAGACAGTGATGCGCTTAGTGCTCGGATTGCCATCTACTCGGAAGTTAGGCTCCGGTAATCGCCGGAGGGTCAAGTTCTGACCCATCCTCCTTAACTTAGGGGGTTTGAGGTAACTTGGCCCTTAGTAGGGCATGGTCTCAAGGAAAACTGGAAACAAACGCCATAGCGGGAAGAATCTACTCGGACCTACCCGAAAGTGCCATCGCCAAGTCATTGATTTGATGAGACTGTGTGTGGTATTCGGGTTGCCACTGCCTCGTCTAAGAAACGTTGGCGAAAATGGTTTTCATGAGCCGGTTCCGCAGACCCAAAGGTCTGGCGATTTGGCCGTTGCTGCTGACGATGTTGCTCGCCCTGCTGTGGACGGCGGGGTGCACCCGTCCGGACGGTCCGCAGAGTGACGACGCTGCCCTCCACACAGAGCAGCACCCAGTGCCATTTCATGAGGAAGGCACAACCTCACCACAGGGAAATTCTGCGGCAACTCAAGAAAGTGGCCACGGCCCTGTAGCCGGGCTTCCGTTCCACGAGTCGAATCTGCCCGCCGGCACGCTGATCACAGTTCGGCTGAAGAATCCCGTAGCGGCCATGAATCCCGGCGGCAACAGAACTTTCGAGGCGCTGATTGACGACCCCGTGGTAATCGAAGGAAACAAATTAATCCCGCGCGGCGCCATCGTTGCCGGCCGCGTGGAGTCTGCGCGTGTTTCCAGCGTCAAGCGCGACCACGGTTATGTCCGGTTAGCCCTCGATTCGATCAAAATGGGAGATGTAAGCCTTCCGATCCAAACCTCCAGCCTGTTCGTGCGCGGGAATACCGCCAATACCCAGGTTGCTCGAGGGGAAGTTGCGCCCGGCGAAACGCCAAGTGAAGCTTCTCCGGTTGTGATTCATCTTGAAAAAGGCCGCCGGCTCACCTTTCGCCTGGCCGAACCAGCCTACGTTGCCGCCAGCCAACTCACCAAAATGGACCGCTAACCGCTCAAGGCCATCCTCGGCCGAGTTTTCCACAGAAAGAATTCCCGTTTTAGTGACATCTGCCCTTATGCGGCACACACCCGGCTCTCTATAGTGGGCTCGGCAATGGGAAGTGGTCGAACGAAAGGCAAACCAGAATTCCCATTTCAGGAAAACGAAGGTGTGGGGTAACCCGATAACTGGTTTCTTCCGGGAACGATCCCGCGCAGAGTAGTGAGTATGAGCGCAGCCGCTGAAATTCCGTGGACTCCGCAGGATTCGAATGCGGAACTGCATCCCCTTTTGGAGAACGCCCCGCTTGGTCTGGCGCAATGCCAGCGTGCGGGAAACATCACAGCACTGAGTCCTGCATTGGAACAAATGCTTGGAGGCCGGTCGCGGATTGCACGCTGCCTCAACTTTGCCGACCTGGTGGATCCGCAAGACCGCGCCAAGGCCGAACGCCTGCTCGGTGAACTGTTCGAGAGCCGCCG